>Ga0081539_10006135_pt1 | contig 11702 bp, 13 predicted proteins | sample TabmetS4T2R2_FD_71023 | JGI IMG/M metagenome (GOLD analysis project Ga0081539, IMG submission 71023) | Tabebuia heterophylla rhizosphere microbial communities from the University of Puerto Rico - S4T2R2 | ecosystem: Host-associated > Plants > Roots > Rhizosphere ...
GGGTGGTCCGCTCGCCGACCCCGACGGCCACCACGCCGGGGGCCAGCAGCAGCACGTCGCCGCCCTCCACGTGTTCCAGCCCCGGCGTGTAGAGCAGCTCGGTGCCGGCGAACCGCGGGTGGTGCCGGTAGATCGCGTGCGTCAGCGTCGTCTCCCGGCCGCGGGCCGGCATGGCCAGGCTGGTGACCGCGACGCGGTCGCCGATCCAGACCGACGAGTCCCGGGTGAACAGCAGATTGGGCAGCGGATCGATGACGAAGTCGAGCCGGTCCATCATGCGGTAGACCAGACCGCTCGGCCCGGGCTTCATCTCCTCGTGGGCGAGACCGGCCATCAGCACGCCGGCCAGGCGCTGCGGATCCTGGTCGGCGAGGTAGCCGGCGACGCTGCCGCGCAGCGGGTCGCCCAGCCGGCGGTCCTCCAGCACGCCGGCGATGAGCTCCGCCCGGGCGGCGTCGACCGCGAGCGTCTCGGCGAGCAGCTGGCCGAGGTACAGCACCTCGACGCCGCGCTCGCGCAGCGCGGCCGCGAACGCGTCGTGCTCGGCCTGCGCGCGGCCCACCCAGGGGATGCCGTCGAAGAGAAGCGAGTCGTTGTTGCGCGGGGTCAGCCGGGCCAGCTCGGGACCGGGCCGGTGCAGCAGAACGGTGCCGAGCCGGCCGACCTCGCTGTCCACGAAGTGCGCCACGATCGCGAGCCTAGGGCACCGGGTCGCACCATGCCGATCAACTACTCCACGTACTCAGAACATGACCTTATGCAAGATCGCTCACTCTCGGGCGCTCCGCCGGGGCCTCCGCTAACTTGGGTTGTGGACTTCGCCAAAAAACGTTGTGGGGTTCTCCGCCAAGATCGGCGGCTTCGGGCGTGGAGGGGGCCAGGATGCGCCATCCGCAAGAAGTGGCTCGGGATGAATGTGGCATTCATCCCCCCTCACTCCGTTTTCAGTCCACTCTGAACTCTTGCTTCTGTATGGGGTCGAACACGTACCGTAGTGCCCAGAGAGCCAACCAGACCTTTTGCCGGAGGTCGCTGTGACTGTCTTCCCCGCACGCCCCGCCCTGCCCCTTCCCTCTCGAGCCTTGGCGCCGATCGACCGTAGCCGCATCGCGCCCGCGTCTCCGCCGACCGCGGTCGAGGCCCCGCGCCAGAGCCCGGTCGACTGGGCCCGGCGCCGCCGCGCCGAGCGGGATGCCCGGCGCCTCGAGGCGGCCGGCGCCCGGGCGCTGACCCGCCTGGACCGCCTGGGCCCCGCCTGGCACATCGTGGACTGGCCGCGTACCGACACCGGGCAGAGCTACCACGAGCCCGACCCCAGCGACGAGCGGGCCGGGTTCCTGGCGATCGGCCCCGGTGGCGTCTACGCGGTGACGGTCGCCGACCACGGCCGGGCTCGCGTCCTGATCGCCGGGGACGTGGTGCAGATCAACGGCAAGCGCCCCGCGTACGTGACCGAGGCCCGCCGGGACGCCAAGCGCGCCGCCCGGGCGATATCCGCCGCCGTGGGCCTGAAGGTGCCGGTCACCGCGGTGCTCGCGTTCGTCGGCTCCGGCGTGATCAGCGTGCACGGCCTGCCCAAGGACTGCCTGGTCGCCACGCACCGGGAGCTGGACCGGCTGCTGATCGCCGGTGGCGCGCGAATCTCACCGGCCACCGCCAGCAAGCTGTCCGCGGTCGCGAGCCGCCCGGGCACCTGGGCGAACGCTCCGTATCGCCCGGCCGGGGACTACCGCTGGTACCCGGACGGACAAACGGCCGCTGACAAGAAGGCCACCCGCCGGTAACGTTCCCTCCACTGCAACCGTTTGCTGTCGACGAGCCGTACCCGGGCGCGACGAGTAACCTCGATTGCGGCCGTGCCGCGGCCCGTCCGACGCGAATGATCAGGGAGGTGCGGTGGCGCACGTCGAGCTCTCGCTGACGGGGGCGATCGTTCCCCAGGCGCGTACGCCCGCCGACTTCGAGTTCGTCGCCAGCATCGAGACGTGGGCGGCCACCGTGGCCACCGCCGCGGAACCGTGCCTCGTCATCGACCAGGACCTCATCGTCCAAGCGGTCTCGCCGTCCGCCGCCGAGCTGCTCGGGCTCGGTAAGCCCGCCGAGGTGGTCGGGCAGCGGCTGCTGGGTGGCGTCCTGCGCCTCATCGACTTCACCGCCGAGCCGGGCGAGCTGGACGAGCCCGAGGCGGAGAAGATCGCTCCGGTGCTGGCGATCCGGAGCGGACGGCTGGCCCGCGGGCTGATCCGGGTGAAGGGCGAGGCCGACGACACGCACATCACCGTGGACGCGATCGCGACGCCGCTGCTCGACGGCGAGAGCGTGGTCGGTTCCCTAACGTTCTTCTCGGCGGTCCGCTACTGACTCCCGGCGTTGTGCCGTCGGCCACCCTGGGCTTGGACTCCTTCCGCCCGTAGTCTGCGTTCATGCTGGATCTCGACCTGTTGCCGGAGGAGTACGCGGTGTGCCGGCTGCCGGCCGGGTCCAGGATCCCCGCGTCGCTGAGCACGGGGCCGACCGACCGGAGCGTCATCTCGGTGACCTGGGCGCCGGACGAGTTGTCGATCATCTGCCCGAGCGACCGGGTGCCCGAGGAGGCCGTGGTCGAGACCCCGTGGCGGTGCTTCCGCGTGGTGGGGCCCCTCGACCTGGCGCTCACCGGGGTGCTGGCCTCGCTGGTGGGCCCGCTCGCCGACGCCCGGGTGAACATCGTGGCCTTCTCCACGTACGACACCGACTACCTGCTGGTGCCGACGGTGCGGCTCAGCGAGGCGATGGACACGCTCACCAAGGCGGGTCATCGGGTCGGCTGATCCATCGACCCAAGTACCGCTCTAGAGTGGGGCCCGTGTCACGCGCGACGAGTGCCCGCGCCGCGTCGAGCACACGGCTGCTGGCGGTGCTCGGCGCGGCCTTGCTGCTGTCCGCCTGCGGTGAGCCACCGCAGCCGCTGCCGACCGCGCCGCCCGAGCACTTCGGCACCGTCGCGCCGCAGTCCGCCGGCGGGTACCCGTCCGCCCCGGTGACCGTGCCGCCCACGTACGCCCTGCCCACCTTTCCGACCGTGGCACCGAGCCTCGTCCGGCCGCCGGTCACCACCACCCCGACCACACCGCCCGCGCCGAAGTGCACCCACGGGCCGACACCGGCTCAGGTGCTGGCGGTGGTACGCGCCCAGCCCGGCATCCCCACCGGCGTGACCCTCGACGTGAAGGCCGGGCCGTACTGCCAGAGCAACTGGCAGTTCACCGTGATCGGGGAGGCCGGCAAGACCCTGGACCAGGTCGACCCGCTACTGGTGGTGACGACCGGCACGCCGACCGCGCTCCAGGTGGTCGAGGCAGGTCAGGACGTGTGCAGCGATCGGGTGCAAACCTCGGCGCCGTCCGGCATCAAGGTCCTGGCCTGCGCATAGTCGCCCCACCGGCTTCTAAGCTGGTGCCCATGCCCGGAACTCCACCGACGCGCTTCGTGTACCTCGGCCCCGAGGGCACCTTCACCGAGCAGGCGCTGCGCACGATCTCCACCGCCGAGTACGGCATCCGTACGCCCGCGCGCAGCGTGCCGGACGCGCTCGAGGCGGTACGCGCCGGCGACGCGGACGCCGCGCTGGTGCCGCTGGAGAACTCGGTCGGCGGGTCGGTCGCGGTGACCCTGGACGAGTTGTACACGGGCAGCCCGCTGGTGATCACCCGGGAGGTCGTGCTGCGAGTCGAGTTCCAGCTCGCCGCCCTGTCCCCGATCCCGCTGGGGTCCATCCGGACGGTCGCCGCCCATCCCCAGGCCTCCGCACAGTGCCGCAACTGGCTGCGGGCGAACACGCCGGACGCGGTGGTCGTGGACGTGCTGTCCAATGCGGCCGCCGCCGCGGAGGTGGCGGCCGGCGGGTACGACGCGGCGATCTGCGCGCCCATCGGCGTGCCCCGCCACGGGTTGACCGTGCTGGCCGACAAGATCGCGGATCGCGCGGACGCGGTGACCCGCTTCGTGCTCCTGTCCCGGCCGGCGCCGCCGGCCGCGCCCACCGGCGACGACGTGACCTCCCTGGCCGTCTCGATCCGGCACGACCAGGTGGGCGCCTTGCTCGCCGTGCTGACCGAGCTGGCGGTACGCGGCATCAACCTCAGCCGCATCGAATCCCGCCCTACCGGCGAGCAGCTCGGCACGTACGTCTTCTTCCTGGACTGCGCCGGCCACGTGGCCGAACCGCGCCTCGGCGAGGCACTGCAGGGCCTGCGCCGGATCTGTGCCGAGGTTCGGTTCCTCGGCAGCTATCCCCGGCACCACGGCACCACGGGAATCCGCGAAGCGCCGGTCCAGTCCCCGCGCGGACTGTCCAACGCGGACTTCGCGGACTCCGCGATGTGGCTGGCGCGGATCCGGACGGGAGAGACTGCCTAACTACCCAGCAGGTTGCCCAGGATGCCGCCCTGCTGTTGCTGGCCCTGCGCGGCGCCGGCGAAGCCACCCGGCGGCTCCTCGGACGGCTGGACGACCACGAAGCCCTGGCCGGCGAAGCTCATCGTGAACCGCTCGCCGGTACTGCGGCCGAGCAGCGTGCCCAGGCCGAGCTGCTCGGCGCGGTGATAGCCGGTCTGCAGGCTCGCCGACCAGCAGATCGCGGCCTGCGGGTCGACATAGGTCGGCTGGTCCACGCTGAGCACCACGGGCGTGCCCTTGGTGGTGATCGCGATCCGGCCGTACCCGGAGAAGACGCAGTTGAACAGGCCGGCGTTGGACAGCATGCCGGCGCCCTGCACCATCTTGACGTCGTATTTCAGCGTCGAGTCGAAGGCCAGCACGTTGGCGCCGTTGATGGACAACGCGTCGCCCTGCTCCAGGTCGATGAGGTGCACATCGGCGGCCCGGTCGGCGAGGAAGACGTCGCCCCGGCCGCGGACCCGCATCAGCGGCACGCCCTCGCCGGTGAGCTTCTGCTTGAGGAACTTGCCGATACCGCCGGAGCCGAGGGCCTCGAACTGGACCTGACCCTGATACGCCACCATCGAGCCGGTGCGCGCCATGAACTCACCGTTCAGCTCGGCCTTCAGCAGCTTGGAGTTCTGCAACCGCAGACCGGGCTGGGCCGACTCCTTCTCCAGGTTGTCCGCCGAGAAGAGCTCGCTGCGCACGAAGTCCTCCTGAGTTGATGTGCCCTCAGGGTAGGCGGTTGGCACAACGCGGTCCGGGATTTCACCCCCAGCCGAGCTCGTGCAGGCGGTGATCGTCGATGCCGAAGTGGTGTGCGATCTCGTGCACGACGGTGATCGCGACCTCGTCCACGACGTCCGTCTCGGTGTCGCAGATCCGCAGGGTGGGCAGGCGGTAGACGATGATGCGGTCGGGCAGCACGCCCGCGTAGTCCCAGCCGCGGTCGGTCAGCGCGTGCCCCTCGTACAGGCCCAACAGGTCTTCGTCGCCCACCGGCGGGCGGTCCTCGACCAGGATCACCACGTTGTCCATCAGGTCGAGCAACTCACCGGGCACCTCGTCGAGCGCTTCGCCGACGAGTTCCTCGAAGCGTTCGCGGCTCATCTCGACCGGCACGCGGCTCTCCTAGCTGGCCTCGCTTCGATGGGCTCGCGCCGTGAGGTCCCGATGAGTTCGGGGGCCAGAGACCCCCGAACTCTTCAGCGGCGCTCACGAGCCGCGCTTGGGTCAGGACAGGCGGGCGGTCAGGCTGATCTGGGCGCCGGGCGAGAGCAGTCGGGAGATCGGGCAGTTCTGCTTGGCGTCCTCGGCGATCTTCTGGAACGTGCTCTCGTCGATCCCGGGAACGTCGCCGACCGTCTCCAGGTCGATGCGGGTCACCGTGAACCCGGCATCGGTCTTGTCGAGGTGGACCTTGGCGGTGGTCTCGACCGAGTTCGGGGTGAACCCGGCGCCCGCGAGGCCGTTCGAGAAGGCCATCGAGTAGCAGCCGGAATGCGCGGCGGCGATCAGTTCCTCGGGGTTCGTACCCTCGCCCTCTTCGAAGCGGGACTTGAACGAGTAGTTCCCCTGGTAGCCGCCCTTGCCGGTGCGGATCGTGCCGGAACCTTCGGGAAGGTTCCCTTGCCAGCGGGCAGAAGCAGTGCGAATAGGCATGGTCCTGACGCTAGTGCATGCCTGGCCGGTGGCCCATGGCGCGAGATACGGGTCATGATGTTCCCATGGCCACCGAAGCGCAGCCCGCCGGCAAGCCAAAGGAGTCGGTGGTCGAGTTCGGCGTGGAGCCGGGCGAGCCCGGCCCGGGGCGCACCCGGTGGAACGCGGGTGGCTTCCTCGCCGGACTGGCCGCCGACCGGCGTACCGTGCCGCTGTCCGCGCTGCTCGGCGCGGTCGCGGTGTTCGGCTCGCTGGTCTCGGAATGGCAGGTCACCTCGGTCGACCTGACCGCGTTCGGCGGGGGCCGGTCCAGCGACCAACCGATGACCTCCGGCGTGGCGGATCTGGGCGGGTGGGGTGGCGGCTACTTCGCGGGCCTGTTCGTCCTCGCGGCGGCCGTCGCGCTGGTGCTGTTCGGCCCGGCGGCCGGGCGGCGCTACGCCCGCCTGATCGGCCTGAGCGGCGGCGGCGTGCTGGTGGGGATGCTGGTCGCGATCGCGCAGAGTCTGCAGAGCGGCTCGCGGGCGCTCGACCTGGTCTACACGCTGTCGCTGAGCCCGGATCAATTGCGGTTGGCGTACGGGCGGGGCCTGTGGTGCGCATTCGTCGGGGTGGCCGCCGTCATGCTGGCGTTGTACCTGGCCGGGCGGCACATCGCGGAGCCGGCCGGCACCGAACCGGACGTTGCCCCGGCCCAGTCCGCCGGCCAGCCGGCCACTCCAGCCGAACCCGCGGTGTGGTCCTGGCGGCGGCCCCGGCCCGATCCGGACGACCCGGACCGGCCGGCCGGCGAGCCCTTCGACCTGACCGTCTCGCCCGCGCCGTACACGCAGCTCGACGAAGACCACCGGGACAAGCCCACCAAGACGTGACCGCGCCCGGCACTCCACCGCGAGCTGGGATGCCCAGCGAGCGCCGGGGATATCAAGATGAAGCCGGGTACGCGCCACCGGTAGGCTCGTCAATCGTGATTGACCTGCGCCTGCTCCGTGAGGACCCCGACCGGGTACGTGCCAGCCAGCGGCTTCGCGGCGAGTCCACCGAGGTGGTGGACGCATTGCTGCGCGCCGACGAGGAGCGGCGGTCCGCGACCCAGCGGTTCGAGGCGCTCCGGGCCGAGCAGAAGTCGCTCAGCAAGCAGGTGCCGAAGGCCACCGGCCAGGCAAAGACGGACCTGCTCACTCGTACCCGGGAATTGGCCTCGGAGGTGAAAGCGGCCGAGACCGCCGCCACCGAGGCCGACCAGGCACTACGCCGGGCGCATCTGGCCGTGCCCAACGTCGTGGCGGACGGAGTTCCGCCGGGCGGCGAAGACGACTTCGTCGTGGTGCGCGAGGTGGGCGACCGGCCGGACATCGCCGACCCGAAGGACCACCTGGAGATCGGCGAGGGCCTGGGCGCGATCGACACCGAGCGGGGCGCGAAAGTGTCCGGCTCGCGGTTCTACTTCCTCACCGGGGTCGGCGCGCTGCTGCAGCTCGGGCTGCTGCAGATGGCGATCCAGCAGGCGGTCGAGCACGGTTTCACGCCGTCGATCACGCCGTCGCTGGTCAAGCCCGACGCGATGGAGGGTACCGGGTTCCTGGGCGCCCACGCCGCCGAGGTGTACCGGCTGGAAGCCGACGACCTCTACCTCGTGGGCACGTCGGAAGTGCCGCTCGCCGCCTACCACTCGAACGAGATCATCCCGCTCGACGCCCCGTTGCGGTACGCCGGGTGGTCGTCCTGTTACCGCCGGGAAGCCGGCTCGTACGGCAAGGACGTGCGCGGGATCCTGCGCGTGCACCAGTTCGACAAGGTGGAGATGTTCTCGTTCTGCCGCCCCCGGGAGGCCCAGGACGAACACCGGCGGCTGCTGGCCATGGAGGAGGAGATGCTGGCCAAGGTCGAGATCCCGTACCGGGTGATCGACGTGGCGGCCGGCGACCTCGGCACGAGCGCGGCCCGCAAATACGACTGCGAGGCGTGGGTGCCGTCGCAGAACCGCTACCGCGAGGTCACGTCGACGTCGAACTGCACCACGTTCCAGGCGCGCCGGCTCAACATCCGGTACCGGGACGAGGACGGCAAACCGCAGATCGCGGCGACGCTGAACGGCACGCTCGCCACGACCCGGTGGCTGATCCCGATCCTGGAGAACCACCAGCAGCCGGACGGCTCGGTACGCGTGCCGAAGGCGCTGCAGGCGTTCCTCGGCGGGCGGGACGTGCTCGAACCCCCATCCAACCGCCCCGCCCACCACCCGAAGAAAGACTGAAGACCGACTGACTGGTCACGGGATATCCACGATCCGGCCACCGGAAGTCATGGCTGGCGGCGACGGGCCGGTGTACCGTTTTCCTTCCGCCCTCCGCGGGGGTCCCGCACCCACGGAGGTCTACTCATGCCGAAGCCTGGTCTTCCCAAGCTCGTCGCCACGGATCTCGACGGCACGCTCGTGCGCAGCGACGACACCGTGTCCGCGTACACCCACGAGGTCCTCGACCGGGTCCGCGCCGCCGGCATCCGGATCGTCGGAGCCACCGGGCGCGGGCCGCGGCTGGCCGAGCTGACCCGCGCCGACGTGCGCGCGGCCGACTTCCTGGTGCTCGCGCAGGGCGGCTGGGTGCTCGACCAGAGCGAGGGCCAATACCTGACCAGTGCACGGCTACCCGGGTGGGCGCTGGCGGCGGTGCTCGCCCGGCTGGAGGCGGCGATGGGGCCGCTGTCCGTGATGGTGGAGGCGCTCGACTACGACGACGCTCCGCTCTGGGGCGACCTCGATCCGACCTGGCGCTACCCGATCGCAGTGGAGCCCCGCCCGCGCGCCGAATACCTCGGGCACGACGTGATCAAGGCGTTCGTCCGCTCTCCCTCGCATCCCGTGGACGATCTGCTGGCGGCGGCGCAGCGGATCGTGCCGGCGGAGATGGCGTTCGTCACCCAGGCCGGGCTGGACTATGTGGAGATCTGCCCGCCCGGCGTGGACAAGGGCAGCGGCCTCGCGGTCGTCGCGCAGGCCGTCGGTGTCGACCCGGCGGACGTGCTGGTCTTCGGCGACATGCCCAACGACCTGCCGATGTTCGCCTGGGCCGGGTGGGCCCGGGTGGCCGTCGCGAACGCGCACCCGTCGGTCCTCGCGGCGGCCGACGAGGTCACGCTGTCCAACGACGAGGACGGGGTGGCGGTCTATCTCGACCGGCTACTGTCGAGGTGATATGCCGCCCATCAATGTCGCCCTGGTCGCCACCGACGTCGACGGCACCCTGATCCGCACCGACGGGACGCTGAGTCCCCGCACCGCCGATGTCCTGGCCGCCCTTCCCGTCCCCGCCGTGCTGGTCACCGGGCGCCCGGTGCGCTGGCTCCCCCAGCTCTACGACCAGATGCCGGAACCGATCCCGGCCATCTGCGCGAACGGTGCGGTGGTCTACGACCCGGACACCGACGAGATCCTGCGCGCCGCACCGCTGAGCGTCGACCTGCTGCTGGACGTGACGAAGCGGCTCCGGGAGGCCGTGCCGGACATCTCGCTGGCGGTCGAGATCGAGGACGGGCGCCTGTTCCGGCACGAGGAGAGCTGGCCGTTGCGCTCGGACGCGCCGCACCGCTCGGTGCGGGTATTGGCCGACCCCGCAGAGCTGACCTCGGCGCCGGCGGTGAAGCTGCTGGCCCGCTCCGCGACGCGCGATCCGGATCAGTTCTTCGAGCTGGTCAGCCGTACGCTCGGAACGACCGCCGAGGCCACCCACTCGTCCTCCAGCGCTCTCGTGGAGATCTCCGCGGCCGGGGTGACGAAGGCCGCGGGGCTCGCCTGGTTGTGCGAGCACGAGGGGATCGTTGCTTCGCAGGTGCTGGCGTTCGGGGACATGCCGAACGACGTACCGATGCTCACGTGGGCCGGGTGGTCGGTGGCGATGGCCAACGCGCACCCGGCCGTCCGCGAGGTCGCGAACGAGCAGACGCTGTCGAACGACGAGGACGGCGTCGCGGCGTACCTGTCCGGATTGTTCTCGATCTAGAGGTACTGGCCGGTGCGGCCGGTGTTGTCGTTCCCGCTGCCGCCGCCCGGGCCGGGCACGCCGGGGATCATGCCGTGCGGGCCCACCGGCAGCGCGGGGCGGCCGGCGCCGCGCATCTGCTCCAGCTGCAGCCGGGCCGCCATCTGCTGCGCGACCAGCGCCGCCTGGATGCCGTGGAACAGGCCCTCCAGCCAGCCGACCAGCTGAGCCTGGGCGATCCGCAGCTCGGCCTCGCTCGGCGGGGTGTCGCCCTCGAACGGCAGCGACAGCCGTTCCAGCTCCTCCTGCAACTCTGGCGCGAGGCCGTCCTCCAGCTCCTTGATGGAACGCTGGTGGATCTCCCGCAGCCGGCCGCGGCTCGCCTCGTCCAGCGGCGCCGCCTTGACCTCTTCCAGCAGCTGCTTGATCATGCTGCCGATCCGCATGACCTTCGCCGGCTGTTCCACCAGGTTGCCCGGCTCCTCGGGGCTGACGGTGCCGTCCTGCTCCACGGTGCCCATCGGCCGGCCGTCCGGGCCCACCACGATCACCGAGCCGTCGTCCTGGATGTCTGCTCTGCGGGTCTCGTCGGTCATGCCATCCATCTTCCCGCATCCGAACGACCGCACCCACTCGGCCCTCGCCCCGCCCCGCCCCCCTTCTGCGTCGATCTTTGACTTGTGGCCCTCCACAAATGCTGCCCGACCCCACAAAACGGGCGCCACAACTCCAAGATCGACGGGATGGGATCCGGGTGGCTTACGGGCGGAGCTCAGCCACGGCGCACTTGACGCTGCCGCCTCCGCGCTTCAGCTCACTCAGCTCCACCGGCACCGGGCGGTATCCGGCGGCACGCACCTTGCCGGCCATGGCGGTCGCCTCGGTGTTGAGGATCACGTGGAGCCCGTCGCTGACCAGGTTCAGGCCGAACGCCTCGGCGTCCGCGCGGTCCGCGATCACCGCGTCCGGGAACAGGCGGGCGAGCACCGCTTGCGAACCGGGCGAGAAGGCGTCCGGGTAGTACGCGACGGTCCGGTCGTCGAGGGCGGCCAGCGCGGTGTCGAGGTGGTAGAACGCCGGATCGACCAGGCGCAGGGAGATCACCGGCCGGCCGAGCACCTCCTGCGCCTCGGCATGCGCGGCCGGCTCGGTGCGGAAGCCGTGACCGGCGAGGATCAGGCCGCCGTACGCGGCCGGCAGGTAGGCGAAGTCCCCCTCGCCCTCGTTGACGTGGGCCGGGCTGGTGAAGCGCCAACCGGCCTGGGAGCGGTAGAACCGTTCGTGTACGGCTGCCTCGGCGGCCCGCTGCGGGTGCTTGAACCGGGCGCCGTACACCGCGCCGTCGATCGAGAACGCGCCGTTCGCGGCGTACACCTGATCGGGAAGCCCGGGTTGCGCCTCCAGGACGTGCACGACGTGGCCGAGATCCGTCAGGGTGTACCGCAGGATCTCCCACTGCTTGACCGCCAGCCCGGCGTCGACCGGGACCGTCGTGTCCATCCACGGGTTGATGGCGTACTCGACGGTGAAGTGCTCCGGCGGGCACATCAGATATGTCCGCTTTCGGGGCATGCGCTCGGTCTGGATCATGAGGTCCAGGGTAGGTAGGCTGGCGGCGTTCGAAACAGGTCGGAATCT
>Ga0081539_10006136_pt1 | contig 11700 bp, 10 predicted proteins | sample TabmetS4T2R2_FD_71023 | JGI IMG/M metagenome (GOLD analysis project Ga0081539, IMG submission 71023) | Tabebuia heterophylla rhizosphere microbial communities from the University of Puerto Rico - S4T2R2 | ecosystem: Host-associated > Plants > Roots > Rhizosphere ...
CAACCGACGCATCGCGATCGTCGGCCTGGGCGTCGGCACGCTCGTCGCCTACGCGCGCGAGGGTGATACGTTCGTCGGCTACGAGATCAACCCCGAAGTCGTGCGCCTCGCGCGGCAGCACTTCACCTACCTCACCGACACGCCCGCCGCCGTACGAATCGTGCTGGGTGATGGGCGGCTATCGATCGCCCGTGAACCGCGTGACACGATGTTCGACATCCTCTTGCTCGACGCGTTCAGCGGTGACGCGATCCCCGTGCACCTGCTGACCGAGCAGGCGTTCGCGCTTTACCTCGACCACCTCGATCCCGCCGGGGCGATCGCGGTGCACATTTCGAACCATCACCTGAACCTGCTGCCCGTACTGACCAGGCTGGCCGAGCGGTTCGACTTGGATGTCGCGCAATACCTCACCGACGCGAACGAGTCGATGGCCGGTGACGCGTCGCACTGGGTGGTGCTGACGCGACGGGCGAACCGGTCGCTTCTCGAGATCCCAATGCTGAAAGATGCGGCCGAACCGATCCGAATCGAGCCACGGTTCGTGAGCCTTCCGCTGTGGACGGACGAATACACCGCCCTTGTGCCGCTATTGCGATGACCGAGTCGCGCCAAGATGCCAAGAGCGCCAAGAAGACAGGGGAGGAAGGAACCACAGATTGCACAGATTTCACAGATTGGACCAGCACCTCTCTTCACCTGTGCAATCTGTGAAATCTGTGGTTCTCTTCTTCCTTCTCCTCCTCCCCTTGGCGAACTTGGCGCCCTTGGCGTCTTGGCGCAATCCTTTCGTCTACAATCAAGCAAGCTCGACGTCATGGAAGACCGTCTGAAAAACCTCAACGAGAAAGCGAAGTCCTTGCCCAAGTCGCCCGGCGTGTACCTGATGAAGGACGCCAAGGGCCGCGTGATCTACGTGGGCAAGTCGGCCTCGCTGCGCGACCGGGTCGGCAGCTACTTCCAGCCGTCGAGCAAGCTCGAGTTCAAGAAGCAGGGCATGCTCGAGCAAATCGCCGACTTCGAGACGCTCGAAACCGAGAGCGAAGTCGAAGCGCTGCTCGTCGAGAATCGGCTCATCAAGGACATTCAGCCGAAGTTCAACGCGCGGCTCCTCGACGACAAGACCTTCCCGTACCTCATGGTGACGACCGGCGACGAGTACCCCGGCGTTTACGTCACCCGCGAACCCCGCCAGAAGGGCGTCAAACTCTACGGCCCATTCACTAGCGTCTGGCAACTGAAGGACGCGGTCACGCATTTGCAGAAGGCGTTCAAGTTCCGCACGTGTCACCTCGACATCCGCGAAGACGATCCGGGCAAGCGGTTCTTTCGGCCGTGCCTGCTGTACGCGATCAACCAGTGCACCGCGCCATGTGCGGACAAGATCCCGCGCGACACGTACGGCGACGACGTCAAACGCCTGATCCGCTTCCTCGACGGCGACCGCAAGACGGTCGTCAAAGACCTCCAGCGCGAGATGAACGAGGCGGCCGAAAAGAAGCAGTACGAACGGGCGGCGAAGCTGCGCGACGAAATCCGCGCGCTCCAATCGCTCGGCGCGAAGGCGAAGAAGGGTGACGAGCAATTCTGGCAGCCCGAAGCGTTCGTCCACGATCCGAAGGAAGGCGTCGCCGCGCTCCAGGAAGCGCTGGGATTACCTGAGCCACCGCGCATCATCGAGGGCATCGACATCGCGCACCTCCAGGGCGGCGACATGGTCGGCAGCAAGGTCTGTTTCATCGACGGCGTACCGTTCAAGGACGCCTACCGCCGCTACAAGATCAAGCACGGGCAGGGGAACAACGACTACCTCTCGATCCAGGAAGTCGTCTCGCGCCGGTATCGCGAAGCCGGCTCTAACAACGAGCTCTACCCCGACGTGATCCTGATCGACGGCGGCCTCGGGCAACTACACGCGGCGCTGGAAGTGTTCAAGACGATGGACGTTCGGCCGCCGATGGTGATCAGCCTCGCGAAGAAGGAAGAGCTCGTCTACGTGCAGGCCAAGAGCGAGCCGATTCGGTTGTCGCGGAATCACCTCGGGTTGAAGTTGCTCCAATACCTTCGTGACGAAGCGCATCGCTTCGCGCAGCACTACCACCACATCCTGCGGCGAAAGACGCAGCTCGAAGAGGACGTGAAGAGCGGAAGACGTCCGCCGCCGAAGCGAAAGGCGCGGAAGAAAGACCCGGCGAGCGTTGCGAAAGAGCAGCACCTCACCGAGCCGACCGAGATGCCGCACTCGACGCACGCGAGCTTGCCGGTCCTCAATCCGCGTGAGGAAGGTTCTGACGCGCCGGTGAGGGGTGTCGATGCGGACGACTCAGCGCAGTAAACGGAAGATGCCGCCGGACCGCCGCTTGCGGCTTAGCGAAGGAACGTAAGCTACCGCGCGCGGCGGTCCGACGGCCGTGATGGACTTCCCCGCGCTTGCGACCGCACGCGCGGTGGACTATTCCTATCCGTCTTATGCCAAGCGAATCCTTCCCCATCGACCTCAAAGCGCTCAAGCCGCTGAAGCTCGACCCCAGACGGCTGACGCTCACCGACGAAGAGTCGGCCACGCTCAAACACAACATCCAGCTCTGCCGCGACGCGATCGTCTTTTTCACCGCGCTCGCCGGCGCGAAGGGGTTGAGCGGTCACACCGGCGGCGCGTACGACACCGTGCCGGAGGTGATGATCATCCGCGCGTTCATCGCTAACGGCGCGCCGATCATCCCGACCTTCTACGACGAGGCCGGCCACCGCGTGGCGACGCAGTACCTGCTGAGCGTGCTCAACGGCGCGATGCCGCCGGAGAAATTGCTGCACTACCGCGAGTACGACCAGCAGCTCCCCGGCCACCCGGAAAAAGGCCTCACGCCCGGCGTCGAGTTCTCCAGCGGGCGCCTCGGGCACATGTGGGCGTTCTGCAACGGCATCGCGATGGCCAACCCAGGCAAGAGCGTCGTGCTGCTCGGTTCGGACGGAAGCCAGATGGAAGGCGACAACGCCGAGGCCGCGCGGCTCTCCGTCGGCAAGCAGCTCGGCGTGAAGGTCCTGATCGACGACAACAACGTGACGATCTCCGGTCACCCGCAGGAGTACATGGTCGGCTACGACCTCTCGCGCACGCTCGCGGGATACGGGTTACAAGAGGAGACCGTGCTCGGCGAGGACCTGTCGTCGCTCTACGTCGGGCTGGCGCGCACGTTCGCCGACGACAAGCCGCGCGCGCTGATCATCAAGCGCAAGATGGCCCCCGGCATCGAAGGCGCTGAAGGCCACGCGCACGCGCACGAGGTGCTCAAGACCGACGTCGCGATCAAGTACCTCGAGCAGCGTGGCGGCCCCGAGAAGAAATACGCCGCCGCGATCGAGATCCTCAAGAATGCCAAGCCCTCCAAGAGCCCGCTGAAGTACAAGGGCTCGAGCGGCGTCGGCAAGAACCGCGACGACTTCGGCAAGATCATCAACGAGATCCTCGACGGGATGAGCGAGCAGCAACGCCTCGCGAGCGTGCGCGTCTTCGACAACGACCTGATGGGATCTCAGGGGCTGCACCACGTCGCCAAGAAGCACCCGGAAGTGTTCGTCGAGGCCGGCATCATGGAGCGCGGGAACTTCTCCGCGGCCGCGGGGTTCGGCTACGCGAAGGGCAAGCAGGGCGTCTACGCGACGTTCAGCGCCTTTCTCGAAATGTGCATCAGCGAGATCACGATGTCGCGATTGAACTTCGCGAACGTGCTCGCCCACTTCAGCCACAGCGGCGTCGATGACATGGCCGACAACACGTGTCACTTCGGCATCAACAGCATGTATGCCGACGGCGGCATCGAGCCGGGCCACGGCCGCGACAACACGCGGCTGTATTTCCCCGTCGATCAACACCAGTTCGCCGCGTGCGTGAAACGGATCTACAACGATGAGGGCCTACGGTTCCTGTTCTCGACCCGCGCCGCGGTGCCGGACATCCTCGACGAATCGGGCAAGCCGATGTTCGCAGGCAAGCCGTTCGAGCCGGGCAAGGACGATCTCGTCCGCGACGCCAAGGGCGGCGGGTACGTCGTCGGCTTCGGCGAATGCGTCTACCGCGCGCTCGATGCGGTGATCACGCTCCAGGAGGGCGGCGCGAAGGTCGGCTTGGTGAACAAGCCGACGATCAACGTCTACGACGAGTCGATGATGAAGCGCCTCGCGGCCGCGCCGTGGGTGCTCGTCGTCGAAGGCTGGAACCAGAAAACGGGCCTAGGCAGCCGCTTCGGCTCCGAGCTTCTCAAGCGTGGCTTCAAGGGGAAGTACAACAACATCGGCACCACCAGGGAAGGCGCGGGTGGTCTCTGGGAGCAGATGCCGTACCAGGGGTTGGATTCGGAAGGAATCCAGAAGGCGATCAAGGCGCTGACGTAACGACCGCGCGCGAGCGAAAGAGCAATGTGGCGCATCCGCATCGCCTTGGGATTCATCGCACTTGCGCTGGGCGCGATCGTGCTCGACATCAAGACGATGGCGCCTCTCGCGATCGACGACGGTTACGGCGGAGTCGTCGTTCGCTTCGGCTCGCTCTCGGTGGCGCTGCTCGCTGTCAGTGCGCTGTTCATACTAACCGCAACCGGTCTGATCGCGTCGGTCCGAAACTGGTTGGTCAGGCTGTTCGCGCTGCTGCCGATGGTCATGGGCCTGATACTCTCCGGTGCCGCGTACGGGGTGGCTACCGACCGCGTGTTGGTTGACAGCACTGGCATCACGCTCCCGGGACACGGTTTCCCAGTGCACCCGCAACACCGGTTCGAGTATCGGACGCTCGCGGCGGCAATGGTCGTTGCCGACAGGTCGTCCGAACAGCGCGACGATGCGAATCTGGAACTGGTGCGGAAGGATGGGACGAAGGTAGTCATCCCGTGTGGCGACCTCGTCCGGGCCGCGATGCGCGAACTTGTGGAAGCGTTGGGCCGGCATGACGTGCCGTTCGTGGACATGCGGTGATCCCGGCGCGAGCGAACAATACAGGGAACGAGTACGACGTCCCCGGGCGGGCAAGCGATCTTTTCGTCTTGCAAGCCTTTATTAAAAAAGGACATAAAATAGGGACGGGAGCTATTTTCTCCCTCCGCGGCGGAGTTCACGACGTGAGGAAGGCGCGGAGCTGCGCGAGACCCGCGCGGGCGGCGCCCGTGCGATCGCTCGGTTCCATCGGATCGATCGTGATCCAGTTTCGGTAGTCCGAAGCGTCCAACGCGCCGAGCAACTCTCGCCAGCTCACGCTCCCGCGTCCCAGGATCGTCGGCTTCGTTCGCGCGCCCTCACCCTTCACCGCGTCGCGCGCTCGGACGTGTCGGACCAGCGAACCTAGTCGCGAGAAGACCTCGTCCGTCGTCCACGCGTCGCGGAGCATCGCAACCGCATCCAAATCGACCCCGAACCACGGGCATCGCGCGGCGCCGATCGCGCGCTCCAGCGCCGCGAAGCTCGACAGCGAACTCGACAGCGCGACCGTGATCGCGTAGCGCTCCGCGATCTCCCCTAACGCGACGAGCGCCGTATCGACTTGCGAGACGAACGCCGGATCGGGCGTCGAGGTGCTGGTGACAGGCTCGGGCGCCAGTTCCGGCGCCGCTTGCGGGATGATGATCAGCCCCGCCTGGTCGGGCGTCACCTTCGGCTTGGGCGCAGCATTCTCGGCCACCGCCGGCAGGGAGCCAAGGTCCAGGCAGACGACCTCCGCCCGCAAATCCGCGGCGGCGCGACAGATCGGATCGAGCCGCGCGAGTTGTCGGTCGACGTCCGCGCCAGGGCCGAAGCCCTTGTTCCCGAGCTCCGCGCGCAGGCCGATCATCGCCTGCGCCTGCGACGACAGTACGTGCGCGAACTCCCGTCGGCCGGTTTGCGAAAGCGCTGTGACGTCGAGCGACGCGGAGACGGCGTCGAACAACAGCCCGGCGAATCCCATCGCGCGAGCGATCCTCGCCGCGCCGCGCGCGTCGTCGTTCAAGCTCGCGGCCACGACTCCGATCTTGCTGGTCCTCATGCGCTCAGATGATACGCGCGTGCGCCGTCTGCAACTCCCACTCGTTCCTCAAGAGCGAATAGAATCGGACGCTGTCGTACCGGCCCTGGAACTTGAAGTAGTCACGCAGGACGCCTTCGTAGCGCATGCCCAGCTTCTCCATCACGCGGCGCGAGCCGGCGTTGTCGACATGGCAGCACGACTGGAGCCGGTTCAACTTCAGCACGCGGAACGCGTCGTCGACCGTGGCGCGCGCCGCTTCGGTCATGTATCCCTTGTTCCAATACGCCGCCGCGATCGCGTAGGCAATTTCGGCGCGCTCGTGCTGCTCGCTGTAGCTCGCGACGCCGCACGTGCCGATCATGCGATTCGTTGCCGCGTCGACGACGGCGTGGCTCGCGGGTTCTCCGTTGCGGTAGCGGCTCTCAACGAACGCCAGGAACGTGCGCGAATCCTCAATCGACGCGTGCGGAGCCCAGCTCGTGTAGCGCGTCATCGCGGGGTCCGACGCGTAGGCGAACAGATCGGCGGCGTCGGACATCGACATCTTGCGCAGGATGAGTCGCTTCGTGCGGAGCGCGGGCGGATCGCTGAAGTAATCTCTCGCCGTCATGTTGTGCGGTGATGATAACGACTGCCTCCCTCTCCCTGTACCCAGGGAGAGGGCGGGGGAGAGGGTGGGTCCGTCAATCAAACGGCTCCGCTCAAGCCAAATACCCTCTCCCCAACCCTCTCCCCGGGGTACAGGGAGAGGGAGGCCAAGCAGCGTGCTTTACCATCCGCGTCTCCGCTCCTACCGTTCGGCCTGCCCATGGCTCAGACTCAGGATGCCTCACCCGCGGTAATGGATTACGCGTCGCGGCCCTCGACGGCCGCGCGGATCGACCGGCGATACGTCACCGCCGCGCTGATGCTCGTGATGGTCCTCGCGTCGATGGAGATGACCGTCACCTCGACCGCGATGCCGACGATTATCGGCGAACTGCACGGCCTGGAGCACTACTCGTGGGTTGCCTCGATCTACCTGCTCGCCAGCACCGTCACCATGCCGCTCTACGGTCGGCTGGCCGACACGCTGGGGCGCAAGCGCGTGGTCCTGTTCTCGATCGCGCTGTTCGTCGTCGCGTCGATGCTCGCGGCCAGCGCGCGCTCGACGGTGCAGCTCATCGTGTACCGCGGCTTACAGGGCCTCGGCGACGTGCGATCGGAAGTCCTCCACATGATCTCGCGCGGCCTGACGTGGGTGTTCGTGGCGATGCTCGCCGTCGCGCTCGTACAACTCGTCGTGACTACGCTGATGCCGTCGCGACGTCGCGCCGATCACGTCCCCAAAGCGGGCGAAAGCCTCGAGGCGATCGGCCATTGAGCGCGTTCGAGGTCGCGCCCGGTGGGTCGGCCACTCTTGGCCGACATCGACGCGCAGCGTAGATCCCCTTTCGCGAGATGATTCGCGGCTGCGCCGCGAGTCGGCCAGGAGTGGCCGACCTACCGTCGCGCTTCCGCTATAGCAATCCCGTAAGGCTGTAATGGCCGATCGACTGGCGCGCGTGCAGGATGAACCGCATGCCGATGATCCGTTGCACGCGCTGCCGCGCCTGGCGGTCCGAACGGATGGCGAGCTGCCCCGTCTGCGACGGCCGCTGCGCGCCGCCGTCGTTCGCGGACGAAGAGCGGCGCGTCCCCCGGCATGGCCCACGCGATCCGGAGATCCAGCGCCGATATGCGACCGAGGGTCGTGGTGCGAGGATCGTTGGACTCCTCTTTGTGTTCTTGTTCGGCTAAGGCCACCGTCGAGCGACATGACTTGGTATACTGCTCCGCCGATGTCCTCCGCCCCGTCGCGATTCGTGCCCCCGCCCGACGAGCCGGTCTTCCGGCTTTCCGTCGAGCAGTATCACAGCATGATTAACGCGGGCATCCTCTCCGACGACGATCCCGTCGAGCTCCTCGAAGGTGTCCTGGTCTTCAAATTGCCGAAGAACCCACCCCACGAGACGGCGTTGGGCAAGTGTCAGGACGAGCTGCCGGCCGCCATCCCGCGCGGGTGGATCGTTCGACTTCAAGCACCGGTGACCCTCGGCGACAGCGAGCCGGAACCGGACGTCGCAATCGTAAGGGGGACGAGGGACGACTACCGTGAGCGTCATCCGGCGCCGGCCGATATTGCGCTCCTCATTGAGATCGCTGACACCACGCTGGACCGCGACCGCGGGATCAAGCTGCGCGCGTACGCGCGGGCCGGGATCGCTCAATACTGCATCATCGATTTGGTCGGACGTCGCGCGGAGTTCTACCGGGAGCCGCAGCCCGAAGCGGATGATCCACAGTATGCTGCGCCGGTGATCCTCCAAGCGCAGGACGAAATGTCATTCGATATCGGCGACGGAACTGTCCGCATCGCTCTTTCGAATCTATTGCCTTAGGTGGCGAATCTATTGCTTAGGTGGACGACCATCGCTCCACCCAGCCCACCGCCGCACAACCGGGCTTGATCACCGCGGCGAGAACAGGACATGGCCGATGAACGCATCCGCAGGCAGATCGCGCTGATCGCGGCGCGGTTGATGTACGAACGGCACGACAAGGAATACTTCACCGCCAAGCGCAAGGCCGCCCGGCAGCTCGGGCTCGACTACCGCTTCCGGCCCGGGGACCTCCCCTCCAACGCCGAGATCCGCGAGCAGATCCAGGCGCTGGCCCAGCTCTACGAAGGCGAGCGACGCAAGGAGCATCTGCTGGAGATGCGCCTGGCCGCGCTGCGCATGATGCGGCGGCTGGCCGCGTTCCACCCGCGGCTGATCGGGTCGGTGCTCACCGGCCACGTCCGGAAGGGCTCGGACATCGACCTGCACGTGTTCACGAACCACGTCTCGGCCGTCACCACCGTGCTCGACGACGAGCGTCTGCGCCATTCGCTCGAGCGCAAGCGCGTCATCAAACACAACGAGGAGCGCGTCTTCACGCACGTGCACGTCGAGGACGGGCCGCACACGTTCGAGCTGACCGTGTACGACCGCGACAAGGTCAACTACGGCTTCAAGAGCTCGATCACCGGCACGTTGATCGAGCGCGCGAGCATCGCTGAACTGGAGCAGTTGCTCGCCGCGGAGCATCCGGATGTCGATCTGGACGATGACGCGATCTCGATGGGAGATCGCGACGGGCCGGACGATCCGTTCGCGCTGTACCGCTGGCTTCTGATCCCGCTCGAAGAGGTGAAGCAGAACCCCGCGTATCATCCCGAGGGCGATGCTCTCTTCCACAGCCTCCAGGTGTTCGAACTGGCCCGGCAGCAAGTTCCGTGGGACGAGGAGTTCCTGCTGGCGGCGCTGCTGCACGACGTGGGGAAGGCGATCGATCGGTCGGATCATGTCGGCGCCGCGCTCGAAGCGTTGCGCGGTGCGATCAGCAAGCGGACCGAGTTCCTGATCGCCCATCACATGGAAGCGCAGCAGTATCAAGACGGCACGCTCGGTCACCGCGCTCGGCAGCGATTGCGCGAATCGGAGCACTTCGACGATCTGATGCTGTTGCGCGAGCTGGACAGTCAGGGACGACGAACCGGAGTGCGCGTGTGTTCGGTCGATGAAGCACTTGATTACCTCAGGACTCTGAGCGAATCGAACGACGAATGGCAAGGTTGACTCGCGCGAGCCGCAAGCAGCGATTCCGCGCCTTCGCAATTCGCGCGACATCAACGATGATCTCCCGCGCATGAGCACGGACGCTTCACACCTCCCGCACACGGTTTCGGAACTTCATCACGGTATCGAGCGCGGATTGCACCTGGGCGCGCAGCTCTACGTCTCGATCGCCGGCGATGTCGCTGCGGACGTCGCGGTGGGCGCGTCGCGCGCGGACGGAACGCCGCTGACCACCGACACGCTGAACCTCTGGATGTCGAGCGTGAAGCCCCTCGCAGCGGTCGCGGTCGCGCAGCTCGTGGAGCGCGGGAAGTTGAGCTACGACGACCGCGTCGCGCAGCACGTCCCGGAGTTCGCCGTGAACGGCAAGGACGCGATTACCGTCCGCCACCTGCTCACGCACACGGGCGGCTTCCGCCAGTGGCCGGCGAAGCTGGAACTGGACGATCGGTGGGACACGATCATCCAGCAGATCTGCGCGACGCGTCTCGAGCACGACTGGACGCCCGGTGAGAAGGCCGGCTACCACCCGCGCACGAGCTGGTTCATCCTCGGCGAGCTGGCGCGACGGCTCGACGATCACCACCGGGGCTTCGACCGCTACGCGCGCGAGGAGATCTTCCTGCCGCTGGGCATGAACGACTGCTGGGTCGGCGGGATGCCGCCGGAGGATTACGCGGCCTACGGCGCGCGGATCGGCGCGACGTTCGAAGACATCCTCGAAGACCCGCCCGAGGAGCACGACCCGATGGAAGGCGTGCCCGACGAGCGGAAGGTCGCCTCGGTCCACCCCGGCGCCAGCGGCCGCGGGCCGGTGCGAGAACTCGGACGGTTCTACGAGATGCTGATGCGCGGCGGCGAGCGGGACGGGTCGCGCGTGCTGCGCGCCGAGAGCATCTCCGAGCTGACCCGCCCACAGCGCGTCGGCATGTACGACCACACCTTCAAACACGCGATGGACTGGGGCCTGGGGTTCATCGTCAACCTCCAGGACGAGAAGGGCCGCGCGACGATGCCCTACGGCTACGGCGCGCATGCGTCAAGCCGCACCTTCGGCCACAGCGGGGCCGAATCGAGCTGCGCGTTTTGCGATCCCGAGCACGAACTGGTCGTCGCGTGGGTCTGCAACGGCATGCCGGGAGATGAGCAGCATCAGGAACGGCAGCGCGCGATCAACACGGCGATCTACGAGGACCTGGAAATCAGTTAAGCCACGGATGAACACGGATGGACACGGATCAGAAATGAACCGCAAAGGCGCTAAAGCGCGAAGACGGACACAAAGAGTTCATTCTGGTTTTTCCTTCGCGTCCGTCTTCGCGCCTTCGTGACTTCGCGGTTTCTCTTCTTCTGATCCGTGTTCATCCGTGTTCATCTGTGGCTCAACAACCTTCACCGGCACCGCCGCTGGTGGCGCCGTCGGGTCGGCACTGGCTTGTCGGATCACGTCGAGCAGCGAGAACGTCACCGCCGCGACGACCGGACCGATGACGAGCCCGAGAACGCCGAAGACTTGCAGGCCGCCGAGAACGCTGAAGAAGATGACCAGCTCGTGCAGCCGCGCGCGGCCGCCGACGAGGTTCGGGCGCAGCACGTTGTCGACCATGCCGATCACGCCCAGGCCCCAGCCGACGAGCAATCCGGCGCGGATGAGGTGGCCCGTCGCCGCCAGGAAGATCACCGCCGGCACCCACACGAGCGCCGTGCCGATCATCGGCACGAACGACGCGACGAACATGAGCACGCCCCACAGCGCCCAGCCGCGCAGTCCCAGCACCGCGAACGCGATCATGCCGAGCACGGCTTGGACGGCCGCGATCACCACCATGCCGTAGAGGCTGGCGCTGATCACCTCGTGCGTGCGCGCGAAGACGCGGTCGGCCTGCTCGTCCTCCAGCGGCAGCATCGCGCGCACGGCCGGCACGACCTTGTCCGCGTCGCGCAGCAGGTAGTAGAGCGTGAACAGCACGAAGAGCACCTGCACGACCGTGCCCACGACGCCGCCCAAGATCCCCGCCGTGCGGCTCGCGACGGCGCCGGCGGCGTCCTTCAGCTTGTCGCTGATGA
>Ga0081539_10006137_pt1 | contig 11699 bp, 7 predicted proteins | sample TabmetS4T2R2_FD_71023 | JGI IMG/M metagenome (GOLD analysis project Ga0081539, IMG submission 71023) | Tabebuia heterophylla rhizosphere microbial communities from the University of Puerto Rico - S4T2R2 | ecosystem: Host-associated > Plants > Roots > Rhizosphere ...
GTACGGCTTCACCAAGAGGAACATGCACTACATTTTCCGCGAGCTGGACGAGGACGGCGATGGCTGGCCGGAGGGCCTCGGCAACGTCGAGCGCGCCGGCATGGGCGAGGAGAAGCTCGACAACACCGTCTACACCATCCGCGGCCTCTACGATCTGGAAGACATGGCCCGCAGCAAGGGCGATGTCCAGACAGCTGCCTGGGCGCAGAGTAGGGCCAAAGATATGGAGCGCAGGTTCGAGGCGGCATGGTGGTTCGGGCAGGAGGGCGCCACGCAGTATGCCGACTCCATAGATCCCCCGCCGGTTGGCGGCGAGAACACTAAGATTTTCCAGCGGCACTGGATCGGGGTGACGCCAATGGAGGCCGAGCTCGTGAACGTCACGGACAACCACAGCCGAGCCGAGCCGGGTCTCGCCACCCTCGAGCACGGCAACGCAGCACTCAACGAGCGGGAGCTTGCCTGCTACACGGACGATTTCGGTATGTACCACACAGGCACGGGGCCGACCATCGTAGACGTACCGGATACCCAACCGTTCTGCGATTCGCACGAGTCAGAAGTACCGGCGGAGCGCTCCATCTTTACGCTTAACACCGCTGTCATGGCGGTCGGCGAAGGCAATTACGGACGGCTTGGTGAGGATCAGCAGCAACACTACATGTACGGCAACGTGGACCTGCAGCTCGGTAACAACGGGGAGGTGCTGCAGGGCGACCCTGACGAGCAGCCCGGCGCGATGCCGGAGATAGCGCCTTCGCCGGACTACGGACGTTCGATAGACAAGCCGTTTACGGAGCGGGCGATGGTCCTGCAGGCATGGGGCGCGTACGGCACGATCTGGCCTGTGGTACACCAGTGGCTCGGCGTCCGCCCCGACATGGGACGTGGCGAGCTGGAAGTCGTACCGCAGGTTCCACCCGATTCCCCTGAGATCTCAGGCGAGCACATCCGTATAGGCAAGGGCTCCGTGGCGGTCTCCGCCGACGCCACAGGCGACACCTACACTACCACCGTTGACCCGGACGTGGCGTTGAGAGACCTACTGATCGGACACACGGTACCGAGGAGCGCGGAGATAGCCTCCGTCACCCTCGACGGCGAGCCCGCGAGCGACTACATGGTGCGCAGGACCAATCGGGGCAAGGAGGTCATCGTCAAGGCGCCACCAGCTGGTGAGCACACGCTCGTCGTCGCTACCGCCACGTAAACCAAGACCCTCTGGGGGGCGGCCCTGCCGCCCTCCGAGGTTTCACCGGATATCGTGGAACCTGAATTTAACGCGAAGTTTTCGCGCATTTAACCTGGCATGTTTGCAGCGTCCCTATACTTCTCGCCGTTCACAGGCGGGGCAACCTGCCGTTAAGCGAAGGAGGAAGCGAGTTGGAAGGTGTCTTTGAGGGCAGGCTGGCGCGTCATCGCCGGTCGTTAGTCATGCTAGGAGGCGTGGCCTTGGCGGCGCTCCTGGCGCTGGGCGCGGCGCAGGTGGGGAGGGCCCAGAGCAGCGGTACCGGTTTCGATACTAGCCGTCCGCCGCAGCTCGTCGCCACGGCGGATGGCGTGAGGATCAACCCTATACTCTCGGCCGGCGACATCGTGGGCGATTACCAGATGTCCGGGATACCGGACGGTCTCGGGGCTTACATGAAGACCAGGAGAAACGGTTCCGAAGTACTCCGGGTTGTCATGAACCACGAGCTGGGCGGGACCGCTCCCCCGGGGGTCGGGGCGCGGGTTTCGAGGGTGACCCTGGACCCCGAATCGCGGGGCGTTCTAAAGGCCTCATATCTTGTAAACGGCAGGGAGGGCTTCGCGAGGTTCTGCTCCTCGACGCTTTCCCACATCGCGGGCGAGCCCATGTACTTCACCGGTGAGGAGTCTACCGACACGGGTGCTCTGACGAGCGACCCGGCGGACGGCATAGGCCGCGGAGGAACTTCGATCGCCCTCGAGGCAGAGACGGGCGATCGCCGTCAGACCAGGCACTTCGGCCTCCTGCCGCACGAGAACGTGGTACCGGTAAAGGGTCTCGCCAGCGCGACGTTCCTGACCACGGAGGACGGGGATCCAACGGGCAACGTGTCCCAGCTTTACGCTTACATGGCCCCGACCTTCAGGGGCGCTATCTCCGGAAACGAGGGTTCCCTCTACGTCTGGAAGGCCAACGACGACGAGGCGACCGACGCCAACCCTTCGACCGACGACATCTCGGCCGGTGAGACCATCAGGGGCCATTTCGTCAGGATAAACCAGGACCGGAACACCACCGCCGACGAACTCGAAGCCGCCGCGCAATCCAAGGACGCCTTCGACTTCGTGCGCCTCGAAGACGCGGCGGTAAGCAAGAGGGAGAGCAACAGGGTCTACTTCACGGACACCGGCAGCGCCGGGGCAGAGACGCAGCGGGGACGCATCTACAGGTTCCAGTTCGACAAGTCGGACCCCAGGAACGCCTCGCTCACGGTCGTCCTGGACAACGACACCAGCACGGACCCTGTCAAGCTGACCAACCCGGACAACCTGGATACGTCGCGGAACTCGATCGTGATCCAGGAAGACCGCAACAGCGAATACAGGGCCGAGAACTACGGCCGGGTCGTGGTCTACGACTTCTCTACCAAAGAGCTGACGGCCGTCGCCCGCGTGGCCACGCCTGATGGAACGCCTCCTGGTACCTGGGAGTCTTCTGGCGTCATCAACGCTTCGAGGTTCCTCGGCGAGGACCGCTGGCTCCTGGACGTGCAGGCGCATTCCCTCACGGCCCCGCAGCCGGGCCGGAGCCTGGAGCCCAATTCGTCAACTGGAGAAGACGGCCAGCTACTGGAGATCAAAATCCCGGGCAGCAGCTGAATCCCGCAGGCCACCATTCGATCCACGACGGCCCTGTCTGTTTGCGTAGGGCCGCCGTGCTTCGTAGACCCACCACCCAACACCGCCAGGGATACCATGAATTTACATCGAGTTTACGAACGTGTAACAACGACGTTAAGAAATGTTGATTTACATCTTCCCGGAAGGTTGGGATGGATCGATCAGGCGTTACGGGCAATCGTGGCAGAAGCCCGCGGGGAGCCCAGTTGCCCGGTGCCGTGAGGCTGGAGGACAAGATGATGCTCCTAAACCGTCGAAGAGTGACTGCCGATACTCCGGTCCGCACCACGCGGTTCTGGATCTTTGCGCTGGCCATGCTTGGGGTGGTCTTCGCCGGGGCCTTCGCGGGCCCCAGGTTCGCTACCGCGGCCCCGACTCCGACCGAAGCGCCGGAGTGTACAGCCGGGGTGGATCTCCTCGGGTTCTCGGATGCGCTGGACAAGCAAACCTACGATGGCACCAGCGTCGGCGGGCTCTCCGCCCTGACCTATGACGCGCGGCGGGATGTCTACTACAGCCTCGTCGACAACGGTCCCGATTCCACGTCCGAAGCCAGGTTCTATACGCTGCGCATTCCTATCCAGAACGGCACGCTGGGAGAGCCGCAGATCCTTGATGTAACCACCTTGAAGGACGCTAATGGACAGCCCTACACCGCCTCCAACTTCGACGGGGAGGGCCTGACTCTCACGCATAACGGGGACCTGCTCATCTCCTCCGAGACAGAGCCTTCGATCCGCCGCTTCTCTATCGACGGACACCTCCTAGAAGAGCTCCCTGTACCGGAGAGATTCCTTGTCGCGCCGCCGGGAGAAGCCACCCCCAATCGGACCTTCGAGAGCCTGTCCCTGAGCCCGAATAATCGGAGCCTCTTCACGGCGGTCGAGGAACCGCTCGCCTCGGACCGTACAGCCGACGGTAGCGGCCGCATCCGCATCCTGCGCTACGAGGACCGCGGGCCAGGGGGCTTCGTGCCCGCGGAGGAGTTCTACTATCTCGCAGATCCGGGGCTCGGCGTCGTCGAGATCGTGGCGCTGTCCGAGAAGGAACTGCTGGTGATGGAGCGGGGTTTCCAGGCCGGGGTGGGTAACACCGTCAGGATCTACCGCGTCTCACTCGAAGGCGCCACAGACGTCTCGGGCGAGCCGAGTCTCGCTGCTCCTGGTCTCGAGCCCGTCGAGAAAGAGTTGCTGGTCGATCTCGCCGACTGCCCCTCGGGCGGCGCGGAGACAGCCCTCGGCGCCGTCCAGCCCAACCCGCTCCTCGACAACTTCGAGGCGCTGACGCTCGGGCCGCGCTTGCCAGGCGGTCGGCGGTCACTCGTACTCGTGAGCGACGACAACTTCAGCGCCAGCCAGGTAACGCGCGTGGTCGAACTGGGCGTGGAGAGCAGACAACTAATGATGGGGAGGTAAGTGTGACGAGAACGAGACTGACGATGCGCACTACAGCGGTGATGGTGGCCGCTCTCTCTGCGGCGCTGGTCGCGGCCCTGGCAGTTTTTGCGGGGTCCGCGTCGGCAGAGAATGAGAAAACGGTCAAGGATGCGCCGGTTCTGAACATCGGGCACCGCGGGGCATCCGGGTACGCGCCGGAGCACACGTTCGCTTCCTATGATCTCGCGATCGAGCTGGGCGCTGACTACATCGAGCAGGACCTCCAGCTCACCAAGGACGGCGTGCTAGTCGTCATGCACGACGAGACCCTTGACCGCACGGCACGCCCGACCGCCGAGTCGGAGCCGGGCGACTGCACCGGGTTGGTCATTGAGCACACGCTGGAGCAGATCAAGACCTGCGACGTGGGAAGCTGGTTCAACGAAGCGTACCCGCAGTACGCGGATCCCTCCTACGTCGGACTGGAGATCCCCACGCTCGAAGAGGTCTTCCAGCGTTACGGCAAGAGCGTCAACTACTACATAGAGACCAAGAACCCGGAGGCGGCTCCCGGCATGGAGGAAGAGTTGCTGCGGCTCATGGACAAGTATGGCCTGACCCAACCCGCCGAGGACAAGTGGCAGGTCCTGATACAGTCCTTCAGCGCGGCGAGCCTGCAGAAAATCCACGCCATCAACCCGGATCTCCCGCTCATACAACTGTACTCCAGCACCGAGACCAGCGAGACCATTCAGGCGCAGCTAGCCGCCGTCAGAACCTACGCTGTCGGCATCGGGCCTTCCAAGGACGACGTTGACGCCGCGCTCGTCGAGGCCGCGCACGCCAACTGCCTGGACGTGCATCCGTACACGGTAAACGAGACGGCGGAGATGGAGTCTTTGATCTCCATCGGCGTGGACGGCATGTTCACCAACTTCCCGGATCGCCTGGACGCCCTGCTCGGCGACGAAGCGGCCGGCGGCAAATCGGGAGCTGTGAAGGCAGCACGGGCCTCCGAAGCCTGCCGGGCCGGGCTCTAGATGGTCCTGAATCTCGCTGGCATAGGTGAGGCAGGGGGATTGTCTGGATATGGTTCACGGGGACCCGCCACCGTGGCAGGTCCCTTCTCATAATTCGATGAAGAATGGAGGATACTTTTGTATAGCTACGCAAGAACTCGTTCGGGGGCCATCGGGGCCATCGTCCTCGTCAGCGCGCTTGCGCTGGCCGCGCTGATCCTGTCTGGCACGGCCGCGTCGGCGGAGAAGCCAGCGAAAGATGCCTCTGAGAACGTGTCAACAAGCACGCTCGGAGACGCGCCGGTACTGAACATCGGGCACCGCGGGGCGTCGGGGTACGCGCCGGAGCACACCTTCGCCTCCTACGATCTCGCGATCCAGATGGGCGCGGACTACATCGAACAGGACTTGCAGATGACCGCGGACGGCGTGCTCGTGGTCATGCACGACAAGACCCTCAACCGCACCGCAAACCCCCTTGAGGGAGAGCCGACGAGGAACTGCAGGGGCCTCGTCAGCAAGAAGACACTCGACCAGCTCCGTAGCTGTGAAGTGGGTAGCTGGTTCAATGAAGCCTACCCGCAGTACGCCAATCCGGATTACGTTGGGCTGCAGATCCCCACGCTCGAAGAGGTCTTCCAGCGCTACGGCAAGAGCGTCAACTACTACATAGAGACCAAAAATCCCAAGGCTGCTCCGGGCATGGAGGAGGAGCTACTCAGGCTGATGGACAAGTACGGGCTCACGCGGCCGGCCGCCGAGAACTGGCAGGTTCTGATCCAGTCCTTCAGCTCTGAAAGCCTCCAGAAGATCCACGATCTCAATGAGTCACTGCCGCTGATCCAACTCTACTGGGCGGGCTCGAGCAAGGCCATACAACGCGATCTCGACAACGCGAGCGAATACGCTGTCGGCATCGGACCGTACAAGAAGGACGTTGACGCCGCGCTCGTCAGTGCGGCCCACGATCGCTGTCTGGCGGTTCACCCCTACACGGTGAACGAGACAGCGGAGATGGAGTCTCTGATCGACCTTGGCGTGGACGGCATGTTCACCAACTTCCCGGACCGCCTGGACGCCTTGCTCGGTGACGAAGCAGCCGGTGGCAAGTCGGGGGCCGTGAAAGCATCGAATGCCTCCGATGCTTGTCAGGCTGGGCTCTAGCGAATCCCATCCGCGCGAAGAAAGTGGCTGCCTGCGGCGGATCATCGTCGCAGACGGTCTTCAAAAAGAACATGGATTCAACGCGGACCTTACCTTGATGAAACAAACAAGTGGAGATTAGTGGGTATATGTATCCCGAAAAGCGAAACGTTCTGGAGGAGGTAGATCTACTTGGGTGTTACGGGCAACTGGGACAGACGGCTCAGCCGCCGGACCTTCATCGGTCTGGGAGGCATGAGCGCGGCGGCTCTTCTACTGAACCAGGGTAAGGCTTCGGCGCAGGCGGGTTTCGGGGATACGGTTCCCGATCCGGGCGGCGTCATAGACCTGCCGCAAGGCTTCCAATACAGGATCATCTCGCCCGAAGGCTCGAAGCTCTCCGGGGGCGGTGGCACCGTTCCGGGCGACCCCGACGGCATGGCTGCTTTTCCAGGGCCGCGCAAGGAGACTACACTGCTGGTGCGCAACCACGAGCAGAACGCAACCGATGCCAACCCTGTTCCACAGAGGAATCCCTACGATCCGGCGGGCCATGGCGGTACAACCGGCGTCGTAGTTAGTAACAATGACCGCAGGAAGGTGAGTGACTTCGTCACCTCCTCCGGAACCATCAACAACTGCGCGGGTGGTGCTACACCGTGGGGGACCTGGATCACCTGCGAGGAAGACCGCACCACAACACCCACCCAACACGGCTACGCCTTCGAGGTGGACCCGAGCGATCCGGAGAACGAACTTTCCAGGACACCCATCCGGGGTATGGGCTACTTCTCGCACGAGGCGGTGGACATAGACCCGTCCACGGGCATCGCGTATCTGACCGAAGATGACTTCCGTGGCGCCGTCATCACAGACCCGAACGATGAAGTCATCGCCGATCTTACGACGACCGAGGGTGGTACGGGCAGCCGCGTGAGTTTCCTGTACCGCTACATCCCGACCAACAAGAGCGGTGGCCCCGGCACATTGCAGGAGGGCGGAAAGCTCCAGGTTCTGACCCTGGACCAGAGGCCGAACTACAACGTGGACCTTGCCTTCCCCGACGATAGCTTTCAGGTGGTCTGGAAGGACGTGAACCCGGAGGAGCCGCACGAGGACGCCGAGGACCTCGGGGCCGCGCGCTTCAACCGCCTGGAGGGCGCGTACTTCGCGGGCGGGGCGTTCTGGTTCGACGACACCATCGGCGGCGAGAAGCGGCTGGGCCAGATCTTCCGCCTCTTCCCGAGCGGCGGATACGGCGATACCGGTGACACCCTCGAACTCTTCTACGAGGGTGCCAGCTCGAACAAAATAGAGAGCCCGGACAACATCGTCGTCACGCCGTGGGGCGATCTGTGGTTCGCCGAGGACGAGGCGGTGGACGGCGACATGATGAACCGCATCGTCGGCATCACACCCAGGGGCCAGACCTACGTGTTCGCCCGCAACCGCAAGAGTGACTCGGAGTTCGCCGGACCAACCTTCTCCCCCGACGGCGGGACCTTCTTCGTGAACATGCAGGGCGACGGGCTCACCTTCGCCATCTGGGGACCGTTCACGCAGGGTAGCTCTATCCGTCAGCAGCAGATGGCCGTCGCCGCGCCGCCGGCTCATCTGGCGCCCCGCGTCTCCGGCGAGCTGGCCGAGGCTGCCGGACGACATGGTATGAGCACGCTGGAGGCAGCCGCCTTCGAACGGCTTGGGGTCTCGCTGGCATAAGGTGGAGCAGAGGGATCTTCTGAACGTGGTCAACCGGGACCCGCTCTGGTAGTGGGTCCCTTTTCGGGTGTTTCGGGAGTTGGAAGGTAATGTCGGGTGGTCTTGCGGAGACTTGCCCCGCATGCGCGCCTGGTTGAGATCGCGGGCCAAATATTTCATCTGCATGAAACAACAATTGCGATAAGTTCTGCTATCCTACGTGAAGCGGAGGAGGGTCCGCTAAGTACGGCAATAGACCGAAAGGATTCGGATGAGGGCGGGTAAATTACGTTGGTCGGGCTTCGGGGTCGCGCTGTGTCTAGCCTTGATGCTAGCTATGGCTTCTATCTGGGCGGCGAGCGCAGAGTCGAGGCCAAGTTCTGAGGGCCAGACTACCAACATACAGCTTCTCGGCGTCAACGACCTCCACGGCAACCTGGAGCCGCCCCGGCAGGTCAATGGGCGCACCGTGGGCGGCGCGGCTTACCTGGGCGCATACCTGAACCAGTACGAGGCCCAGGACCCCGAGCGCACCATCAGGGTACATGCCGGCGACATGGTCGGCGGTTCGCCTTTAATCTCCAGCTACTTCCACGACGAGCCGACCATCTACGCGGCGAACGATATGCAGTTCGACGTTGGGACCATAGGCAACCACGAGTTCGATGAGGGTGGTCAGGAGATGCTGCGCCTCATAAACGGCGGGCAACGCAACGATGGCAAGCAGTTCAAGGACGGCCCGGACGGGACTCCCATCAACACCTCAGACCCGAATTTCACCGGCGCCAACTTCCCGTACATCGCGGCCAACACCGTCTACAAAGACTCGGGCAAGACCGTGCTGCCACCGTATCAGGTGGTCGAGAAAGACGGCATCAAGGTGGGTTTCATCGGGGTGACGACGCTCGAAACACCGAAGATCGTGGTACCTGACGCGGTTGCGCCTTTCGACTACCTGGACATCTCCGACACCGTGAACAACTACGTGGGACAGTTGCAGAACCAGGGCGTTCAGAGCATCGTGGTGCTGGCGCACGCCGGAGGAAACCAGACCAGCAAGACTCAGGCCGTCGGCGAGATCATAGACGAGACCAGGCAGATGTCGGACGAGGTGGACGTGGTCGTCGCCGGGCACTCGCACTCGCTGCTCAACAACAAGGTGGACGGCAAACTAGTAGTCGAGGCCTTCAGCTACGGAACCGCCTTCGACGCCGTGAACATGACGGTGAGCCGCCAGACGCAAGACGTGACGACCGCCTCCGCCGATATCGTCACCACCTACGACGACGCCATCACCCCGGACGCCGAGATCGCGCAACTCGTAGCGGATTACAAGGCTCGCATCTCGCCGATCTCCGAGCGCGCCGTCGGGACCGCGGCCACGGACATAACCCGCACCCAGAACGCTTCCGGCGAGAGCCCGCTGGGAGACCTCATAGCTGACGGCCAACGCAAGTACGCGGGCGCCCAGTTCGCCTTCATGAACCCCGGCGGCATTCGGGAGAACATTTCGGCGGGTCAGGTAACCTACGGTGAGTTGTTCGCCGTGCAGCCGTTCGACAACAGCGTGGTCTCGATGGATATTACAGGGGACCAGATCTACCGCCTCCTCGAACAGCAGTTCCCGCCGAACCAGACCTCGAACCGCATCCTCCAGATAAGCGGCCTCAAGTACATCTACAACCCGTCGCTCCCCGAGGGCGAGCGCATAACGTCTCTCACCACGACCGACGGCACCCCGATAGACCGCGCAACCACCTACAAAGTCGCCGCAAATTCCTTTATCGCCACGGGCGGCGACAACTTCACGGTCCTCAAGGAAGGTCGGAACGTTACCACCATCGGCAGCGACCTCGACGCTCTGGAGGCACACGTGAGCAGCCTGCCGCAGCCTTTCGGGGCTCCATCGGACTTCGGGCAGCGAATAACCAGGCAAGGTTAGATCTGGCGACAGACCTGTGAATCTCAGGCGCGTCCTCCGGGACGCGCCTTTTCCATGCTACAGCGCCGGGTGGGACAGATGGGCGCGCGTGCTGGAACGCTTATTTAACCGGGAATTTCCTTTCCGTTAACCTACGAGCGCGGCATATTCCCTAGACTCTGTCGCGGACCGGACGCGAAGGCGCAGAGGATGGCGCGCAAGAGGAGGGAATGTTCATGGCAGTGGACCGGAGATTTCACATCCGGACGGGCGTGGCCGAAAGTCCCGGCAGGCGTGATGGCATCCCGCAACGGCTACGCATCTTCGGGGCGCTTCTGATGGCGGCTGCGGCGGTAGCGATTATCGGCTTCTCCGCCAGGGCCGCGGACTCCCAGGAGGGCAGCACGGTAGTGCCGTTGGAGCGGGCGCACGCGCACAACGACTACGAACACGCGCGACCGCTGTACGACGCCCTGGATCACGGCTTCAAGAGCGCCGAGGCGGATGTGTGGCTCGTAGACGGCGAGCTCGTCGTGTCGCACGACGACCCGCAGCTCTCCACGACGGCGCCGCCGAAAGGAACCCTCGAATCCCTCTACCTCAACCCTCTTCGGCAGGAGGTCAAAGCCAACGGCGGATCAGTGTATACGGGAGACCAGGACTACTTCACGCTGCTCATAGATATCAAGTCCGGGGACGTTGCCACCTACAAGGCTGTGCACGAGGAGCTCGAGGACTACGCGGACCTCTTTACGAAGTTCGGGCCTCGCGGCGTGAGGAATGGCGCCGTCACCGCCATCGTCTCCGGCAACCGTCCCCGAGCCTACATGGAGGCGCAGAAGGTCCGCTATGCGGCCTACGACGGCCGTATTCCCGATGACCTGGGAGGGGCCCAGAACCCGCAGACGTTTGTGCCCCTGGTGAGCCAGAACTGGACCAGGCTCTTCACCTGGCAGGGCGTCGGCCCGATGCCCGAGACGGAGCGCCAGAAGCTGCACGAGATCGTCGCCACGGCCCACGCCAACGGTCAGCGGGTCCGGTTCTGGGCGACGCCGGAAGTTCCGGTCGCCCGCGAGGCCGTGTGGCAGGAGCTGGTCGCCGCGAAGGTAGACTACATAAACACGGACAACCTCGCGGAGCTGCAATCCTTCCTTCTGGCGAACGACCCGCAGCCCACCGAACCGTACGTCTACTGGAACAACTGAGCGGGAGCGTGGGGATGACCAGAGAAAAGCAAGGAGGGATCTTGCGAAAGAGTTACCTTATCGCGGCGCTGACGCTGGCCCTGTTGGTCGCTTCCACCGCCGCGGTCGCCGCTCCGAAGGATAAATCGGTCAGCAGAGAGTTCGATGTCGCCCTGATCGGGGACTTCCCCTACGACGCCGTGCAGGAGCAGAAGGCCGCGAACCTCTTCTGGGAGCTCGACGGCGAGAAACTGGCCTTCATCACCCACGACGGCGACATCAAGAGCGGCTCCTCAGCCTGCACCGGGGACGTGTACCAGAAGGAGCTGGGGCGCTTCGAGTCCTCGGACAACCCGCTCGTGTACACGCCGGGCGACAACGAGTGGACCGACTGCCACCGTCCCCCGAACCCGACGCCCGAGGAGGCCGACCCGCTCAACCGGCTCGCGCTGGTGCGGAGCACGTTCTTCTCTGACGGCAACTCGCT
>Ga0081539_10006138_pt1 | contig 11695 bp, 11 predicted proteins | sample TabmetS4T2R2_FD_71023 | JGI IMG/M metagenome (GOLD analysis project Ga0081539, IMG submission 71023) | Tabebuia heterophylla rhizosphere microbial communities from the University of Puerto Rico - S4T2R2 | ecosystem: Host-associated > Plants > Roots > Rhizosphere ...
CCGTGAAGAGTGACTGGCTGAGAGGTGATCGGGCAGCTCTCGTTTCATCCGCAGTACTATGCGTCAGGGACGGGTTCCAGAGCTAATCCGCCAAATGTGCCTACGATGTCACTGTTGGGCGCATGGGTGCGCAACGTGCGGCCACTTCCCAAAGAAGAATTCCTCTTTCTGGCGAGCAAAAATTGAGCGTAACATAGAGCGAGACAGAGATACCACTAAATACCTCGAATCAATCGGCTATCGCGTCCTCCGCTTCTGGGAGCACGATTTACAACTCGATCTCAAAGGCACAGTACTGAGGATCAGAGAAGAGTGCAAGCTCTAAAGCTATAGCACACAATAGGGTTCCGGGAGAAATTTTGATTCCTGTTACTCTAAGACGAAAGTCCATTCCGTACAACAGTCCGCACACGCCTGATTCTCGCCTTTGTGCGTCAATGAGAAGGACACCAGCAGCTGCAACTCTTTTGATTATGGCTAGCTGATGCGGGTTGACGCCACTGGCGTAACAAAAATCAAAATTTCTCCCGGAACCCATTCCGCCTGGCTTCCAACGCCGCACATATATCAACTAAGGCAACTCAAACAGGCATGTCGTGCGAGGCGCTCTCTTTGGTCGTGCGCCGGCGCTTGTCGTAGATCTGAGTCGTCGTGACGTGGCGATGGCCGAGCAACTCCTTAACCTTCGTGATCTCCACGCCGGCGTCAAGGAGGAGCGTGGCCGCCGTCGCCCTGATCGAGTGTGGAGTGTAGATGCACTCGCTTCGCGTCGCGCCGTCGGCGAGTTGCACATCCTGCATCGCTCCCGGCAACCTCTCCAGATAGCTCAAGAGTACGCGGTACATGGTGAGGGCGCTCATCTGACGATCGGCGAGTTCCTCGAGCTTCGAGTGGCGTCGCGGACGAAAGAGCGGGCCGCTCTTCAGATCGGCCACCTTAATGTACTCGGAGATGGCCTCCGCCGCGGCGTAGTGGATCCCGATCGTGCGCCGCTTGCCGCCCTTCTCGTTGAGCCTGATCGTCGCCTCGTCGCCGTCTTGGTGAAAGTCCGAGACCTTGAGGCGGCAACCGGTGGCGATCCGAGCGCCGGAGTAGAGATAGAACTTGAGAATGGCCCGGTCCCGGTAGTCGATGACGGATTCGCCGGAGGGAAGCCCCATCAACTGCCTGGCCCGGGTGAGGCTCATGGCCTTCGTCTCGTCACGCGGGTCGCTCGATTCGCGGGCGATGAATTGCGCGTGCGCCGGGTTGGGGACAGTGATCGGTAAGCGCAGCTCGGCCGCGGCGCCGGCGAGATACTTGTAGAAGGACGAGAGAGAGGAGATGCGCCGGTTGAGGGTCTTCGGAGCGCGGTCGTTGGCCAGGAGCTCGTCACGGAACGCCAAAACGTCCTTGATCGTCACCGTCAGCATCTTGTGCGACTCACGCGGCCATTCGATGCCGGCGAACTTGACGAACGCCATGATGTCTTCGCGATACGCGCGCTGCGTATGCGGGCTCGTCCGGCGAGTGACCCAGCGCTCAAAGATCTCGGCAATGGAAGAATAGAATTGTTCGACGCGCCCGGCGACGCCAGGCGCAGCGTGGCCGGCCAGAATCGCCGGCAGATCGGACGCAGGTCTCTCCCAGACGCTGAGCGCTTCGCTTTCAGCCACGCCCCGGTCTGATGACGCGGGCGATTCCCGACGCCGGATCGACGCCGGCGGAGCAGGGAAGGGAACCGTCGAGTCCGGAGCTGCGGGCGCTGATGACCTGATCGAGCGTGACCTCTTCGCGGGAGAAGACTTCGCCTTCAGCGCATCCACCGCACGCTCGGCGAGCTAACGATCGACCTCGCGCCGCGCGTTCTCCTTGGCATGCTCGATCGGGCCTAGATCTTCGGACGATTCACCGGCCGTGTCGCCCGATTCATCGAGCAGCCGGTAACGGAAGCCGGACCAGGTCGGTTCGATGACGATCATCCAGTCACGATAGGAGAGCTTGAGTCCCGGAGGCAGGGAGAACGGCACGACGCGCGTAAGCGAGAGATAGCCGCCATCCAGCCGCTCGATCTCGACGCGGACCTTGACGCGATCGTCCGACAAGGCCCAGGCCTCGCGCACCATGATCTTGCCGCCAAGCGCGGCGATCTCCGGATCGGCGGCAACGAGCTTCTTGAGACCGGAAGCCAGCGCCGCGGCGCCGCGGCCGGAGGTCTTCGAGGGGAGAATCTTCTTCATTGTGATCCATCCTTACTGGTGACCATCTCGATGATGGACTCGCCGATCTCCAGGAGCGACTCCTGAGGCAACGGGGCCGGCCTGGCGTCTCCCGGCATCCCCCTCAGGAACCTGATGACGGCGTCCGGAGTCGCCAGCTCGCCGGCGTGCCAGGCTTCATTGAAGCGACTGAGCGTATCCCGGGCATCGGCCTCCAGATGATGCGCGGTCATGAGGTTGACGTCGTGACCAGTGAGGCTATACCAGGTCTGATAGAGACCCGTCCGCGGATGGCGGCTGACGCCGACGGCGATCCGCGTCCGACCCAAAAGTGAACGATCGAATCTTTCGGACCATCGCTTTTCATCACTCATCGTTCTTCATCCTCCGAAAATTGGGATGCGGCCAGCTCCTGACCGGCCCCGGACTGACCCAAGAAATACCCTTCAGTGCTTTTTCCTTGGAGAAAGATAATGGATTTTATCTTACATCATAGATCCAAAAGAGAACAGATGACTGAGAGTCTGTAACTTTGCAGTTTAAATGGCACGGTTTTTTGCACGCTATTTGGCGCGAGTGAGAGTGGGTCAGATACGTACCGGCTGGCTATGCTTACTTGAACAACTCCCAAATCAATTCGCCGGATGTCCCGTCCCAAACCTGTATATTTTGGTTCAATCCGCCTGCGGCGATGAGGCGCCCATCAAGACTGAAAACGACCGCTTTCACATCGCCAGTGCGGGTATTGAATTCTCTGATCAATTTTCTGCCTTTCACGCTCCAGAGTCCCACATTCGCTGCAATATCACCCGTCACGAGTTTGCTCCCGTCAGGGCTGAATGAAAGAGAGTAAACGTATTCTGACTCCTCTCCCAGACTGCCTATCCGTCTACCACTCGCCACATCCCAGAGAATTACCGGTTTGTCGCTTCCCGTTCCGGAGACCAATACCTTTCCGTCAGGGCTGAAAGCGATCGCGCGAATTTCACCGCCTCCGCTCCTGATGGTTCGCCGCAGTAGACCCGTTTTAGAACTCCAAAGTTTGATAGTCCCGTCGGCATGCCCGGAAACAAGAAGTCTCCTGTCCGGACTGAAAGCCAGCGCACCAACCTCGCTGCCGCAGCACGACGTCACATCGATGCCATGGTTATCTTTGAACGTGTGTGACTCACGCGTTTTTAGTATGTGGAGCAGTTTGCCGCCGGCCGCGTCCCAGAGCTTGACGTTGACCCCGCAGGCCGTCGCGATGATTTGGTCATCGGGGCTGAAGGCGACGGCGGTGACGCCAGCGATTCCTTCAGTCCTCACCGCGACGTCACGAACCAGACTGCCGTCGCTCGCATTCCAGACCTTGAGGGTGCCGTCTTCGCTGCCGGAGATGAGTGAATTCCCTGAGTGACTATAAGCCACGGCCGTCACCGGCCGCGTGTGGCCCTCAAGGCTGAGGATCAGTTTGCCCGTCCGCGCCTCCCACAGTTTGATCGTCCGGTCGCCACTGCCGGAGGCGATCACCTGGTTATCGGGATTGAAGGCTAATGTCTGGACGATCCCGGGCTGGCCCTCGAGACGGCGTATGAATTCTTTGGTCTGGGCGTTGGTTAGTTCGATGCTGGCGTTTCCCCAGCGTCCCCCCTTGGCGAGGATCTTTCCGTCCGGACTGACCGCCGAGCTGTGTGCCTGGTTAGCTCTGATTTCCCAGAGCACCTTACCGCTCGCGGCCTCGCGCAGCCGGAATCCGACGTTACGCTCACCTGACGCCAGTATTTTTCCGTCCGGGCTGCCGATTTCGGCGCTCGGGGATAAACCTCCGACTTTGATATCCCACAACAATCTGCCGGTTTGCGGGTCCCACAGCTTGATTGTTCCATCTCCCCAGGAATAAGAAGCGAGCAGATCGCCGTTCGGAGCCCAGCCGACGAACAAAATGTCGTGAGTGTGTCCCTTCTGAAGCGGCACGTCTTTGGGATCGCCTAATTGACGCATGGCAGCACCGAGGCACGCTAAGGTCAGGATCAGGCCGGTAAGAAATCTTCTGTTGGAACGGGCAAACATGGTTTAGCTCAAGTTGCTGTGTTGAGAATTGTGCTTCTCAAGTGGAGTAAGTTGCCCTGGCTCGCCGGTTCAAGCGACTTCTGTTGTTGCGCCTACTTGGGGTCAGCCTAGTAACCGAACTGAAACGCACGGTAAGGTGACTACCCAGAATTCTCATCTTTCCGCCGCGTTGGCACTGATTTTGAAACCTGTTCACCCGCGCCGTAGCGCAGCCCGTCGATAAACAGAGCCACCATTCTCCGGGCGTCGGGCGGCTTCGGGGATTCAAGTGGAGCGCAGAGGGCACCCACTGCACACAAGAGCTCCTCTGGCTGAACCCCTTTGCGAATTTCGCCCGCAGCTACCCCCGCATCGAGGAGACTCTGAACGACGGGACAGAGACGTTGCAGGAAATAGGTCGGAACAGCCTTGAAAGCGGGATCACCTGAATTCAGAGCGGCAGCAAGGCCACGCCTCGTCGTCACAAATTTCACGTAGCGTTCGACCCATTCCACCAACGCCTTGCCCGCACTATACCTGGCAGCGAGCTCAGCCCCGGCATTGGCACAGGCATCCACCTCGCTGCACAACGCAGCCACGACAAGGTCCGAACGTCGTGGAAAGTGACGATAAATTGTGCCGACTCCCACTCCCGCCTTTCGCGCAATCTCACGCACCGGAGCATCGACTCCGGAAGAGTCGAAAACTTCAAGCGCTGTGCGCACTAGCGCCTCCATGTTCCGTTGTGCGTCAGCGCGTATAGCACGCGGCGAGCTCTCATTCGCGGATTTGCTCTTCTTCCCGGTCAATCCATTTTCCCCTTGCTAACCGGAACAGTGTTCCGTATAGTCTCAATAAGCGGAACGAGGTTCCAATTACATTCTAACGGAAGCGCATCGTTCTCGTCATCATTTTGAATGGAGGAAATATGCATAGCAAACCTGTCGCGCTCGTAACTGGTGCAAATAAGGGTATCGGCCTTCAGATCGCCAAGGATCTGGCGGATAAAGGGTTCAAAGTCGTTGTTGGATCACGCAGGCTGGACCTCGGCGTGGAGGCGGCAAAGAGCGTCGGCGCAGAAGCCGAGGCCATCCAACTCGATGTTACAGATCAGGTGTCGATCGCTGCTGCAGCCAGGCACATCCAAGACCGCTTGGGGCGTCTCGATGTGCTGGTTAACAACGCGGGGATCTCGCGTCCGATCAAGCCGGGCACGTCTATCGAAGAAATGAGGGCCGGGGATAAGGCGAGCCTTGTATCAATCGAGGAGATGCGCGGCGTGTTTGAGACAAACGTCTTTGGAGTTGTCGCCGTTACACAGGCGATGCTGCCGCTTCTGCGTAAAGCACCGGCTGGTCGTATCGTAAACATTTCGAGCTCAGGCGGCTCCATGACGCTGAAGGACGACCCGTCGGAGTTTTCACGGTCCTATGCCGGGGTTTACCAAACCTCGAAAACCGCGCTGAATGCGGTCACACAGGCGTTCGCCATCGAGCTGGAGGGAACCAATATCAAGGTCAACGCGGCATGTCCCGGGTTCACTGCAACGGCGATTACCAATTTTGCAGCCGGAGCGGGGTCGGTTGAGGACGCTGCGCGAGAACCGGTCCGCCTAGCCCTCCTCGATGCGAATGGACCGACTGGCACTTTCTCGAACGCAGCTGGTCGGATTCCTTGGTAAGTGGCCGGGTAAGAGGGTGATGTTGCCATCACCCTCTCCCAAGACTCCAGTAGACAAAAAGAATTACTCATTTTTGTCCTGATGCGAGTGCAAAATATTACGCCTGGAGGCCCAGAGCTTTTCATTACTTGCGACGGCTGACCTCGCGGCTCTCAGAAATCTCTGTATTTACTGAGGGTTGAGAAGGCCGACAGATTTTTTGATGGCTTAAATTCCGTCGTTGGCCACTTCCCTGCTTTCAAGATGACATATCCGATAATTGCATTTTTCGGATATAAGTATGGAAAAATTCGGCTTGCCGGGCTATCATTTTCGTCGGCCGGCAGATGAAATTCGTCGCTAAATGCTTTGATTTCGATTGATGGAGAGAGTTTGATGCTCGCAAAGGATCCAATGATTGTCTCGGCGCCTGCTTCACCGGCATCGCCGGGTCAAGCGCTCGTCCGGCCGGTCCGCTTTGAACTCCCGAAGGCGCGAAACTTTATCGAGAAGTCCCTCTCAGAAGATACTCGAAGAGCTTATACCCGTGCGCTGCTCGATTTCTTTTCCTTCGTCAGGAAACCTCCGGCGCAGGTGACGGTCGAGGACGTGATCGCCTACCGGGATGACCTAGTCAAGAAAAAACGCAGAAAGGCCCGGACCGTCAATACGAAACTTTCGGTGGTGCGCGCCTACTTCGGCTACCTGAAAGCAGCGGGGGATCTCACGGTCAACCCGGCCGACACTAGCCTCGTGAGCGTACCGCCACCGCCGGATGACATGGCGGGTCGCGCTCTCACCCCCGAGGAAGTCGTTCGCCTGATTAACGCACCGGATCGAAATAAGGCTGAGGGCGCGCGGGACCACGCGCTGTTGTTGACCTTGGTGCGGACCAGTCTGCGGGTCAGCGAGGTCAGAAATCTGCGCGTTTCCTCGATCGTCTGGAGTCACGGGCGCTGGACCGCACGGGTCAAGGTCAAGGGAGGCCGCGAAAGGACGATTCCCTTCCCGAAAGACGTCAAACAGGCCATCGACTACTACTTGAAACTGGATGCCGGACGCAGACGGAACCTCCACAGTGATGGCGACGATGCTTTCATCTTTCAGCCGATCGTCAATTACCGCACGCTTGAATTCGCGAGGCCCCTCTCGGCCCGGCATATCGGCCAGATCGTCAATCGCTGGGCCAGCTTTGCCGGTCTCAATAAATCCAAACAGACGCTCTCGCCTCACGATCTGAGGCGCACGGCCGTCACCCGGGCACTCAATCTGGGCTTCTCCTATCGCCAGGTGCAAAGCATGACCGGACACAAGGACATCCGGATGGTCGTGAGATACGATCACGAACGAGGCAATCTGGAAGAGAACGCGATCAACTTCCTCCACTATGATGAGAAGAAGGAGAAATGATGAGAAATCGATATGGGACGGCCGGTCGGCAGCATCGGAATTGTAGTTTAAGGTATGGGGCATGTCGCGCCGGGTTTGTGTGTACTTTCGCGGTTATAGCATCCATCGCATTTGCCTCCGGCAGTGAGTTACAGACCGCTCCTCAGACTACGGCATTCTTGCTTGAGTCAGGCAAAGCAGGCTCTTTTGAAATCGGCGCAACGGTAGATGAAATCTACCGCCTCGTCGGGCGCGATCATGTGCGCTTGGTGGATTTGTTTACTGAAGGCATGTTTAACCCAGCCTTGGAAATCCAATTGCCAGGAGCAAACGCTGAGCCAAAGATTATCGTTCATATCCGAGAATGGCCGTGCTCGGAATTTTCGGCGTGGGGAATTTTGATACGTGACCGGCGATTCCGAACACGGGAAGGCATCGGCATCGGATCTACTCTGAATGAAGTGCGTCGGCATTATCAGGTAAAAGTGATGCAGGGCGAAGGCAGCTATGTCGCCTTCGTTCCATCTTTAGATTTGTCGTTTGAGCTTGATGCAATACGCAAGCCGACAGATTTATCAAAGATCAAATCTGTATGGGTGCCGCCACAACCACGGGAAGTACGAAAACGTCGCTGTCCGGACCTAGGTCCGCTTCCATGACAGCAGTTATACAACGGGCACTATCTATCGCTGAGCATCGGTAGGCGTCTTGGAATCGTAATCAACTGTGCCAAATAGCGTGCAAAGAACCGTGCCATTTAATGTGCAAAGTCACAAAAATAAACCCGGCCACGGAAACTGGTCGGGTTTATAACTGCCCATTCAGTCTTCGTAACTGCAAGACGGCTTTGGCGCCTTCCAAACTCCAGCGCGCCCCCGTCTTCTCCATTCGATCTTTGACCAGGTATCGGCAAGCGCCTTCAATCACGCCGGCAAGCAAAACGTATATGGCACCATATTGGATTGCCCGGCGGTTACGTCGGCGAGCTCTTTGATCGCTGGATAGACTGATCCAGGCGGGGTTGGATGAAGATCGGCCGCTTCGTGGAAATTCGACTGAACTGGATGAGATATGTAGCAGGATATAGAGATATTTGCTCTCCATCCTCACATGTCACCTTTGCCGAAAGCCATCATGACAATGATCTCAGCCCGACTCTCACTTGATCGGATCGCTGAGGACGTAACCGTTGACCGTCACCGTTGGCTCTTTCCTCAATTGGATTACCGACACGCTCGCTTGCCCATCGTTGTCATTCTTCGGCGTCCAGGTGATCTCCAAAGCTTGTGTCGTCCTCGTCACTGGGACGATCGTCGTCATTTCACCGACACGGATGGCGTCCGAGCCTTGCGCCAGCTTTCTGACCGCTTTCCGGTCGATCGTCACGGCTCTGCCCGCGGGCGTTGGAAGGTACTCTCCCGAAGTTTGCTTGGCGAGCGTCAGCGGCTTGACCGAGATCGTATATCGCTTCATATCAGCCGCGAGCAGTATCTCGACCTGCGCCGTCCGATCATCGAGCCGCTGGGCAACGGCAGCCAGAGCCAGGTGCGCCGTATTTGCACCCTGCGGATAGTTACGTAATGACTCATCGCGCCATTTGGTATAAGCGGATAAAGCTGATGCCGCCGCTTGATTCGTAATCTTCTCACTATTTGAGGCTTCACTTTGAGTGACGTTTGAATCCTGTGCGTGCACAGCAGAGATAGCCAAGATCAAGAGCAATGCAAGTAATAAAAACAACTGTTTCACGTTCTCTCCTTTGTTGTAATAAATTTCGAGTGAGGATGATACTTACTTCGGGAAAGTCAATGAGGCTTCAACTTCCTATCCCTCAAGGTATCAGTTGAAAAGAAAAGAGCATATCTGTAAACATCAGAATCCCCTGTACCAGGTCTGGCAGACCTAGTGCAGAGAGATGGAAATATCTATAAAATAGCTTGGAGAGACATTTAACGAGTACTAGCGTATCTCTCAGAGATTGTTACATCTCTAAAGTAGAGTGCTGTTACTCTTTCGCTCCGGCATTTCTTAGCAATTCCTCTATTTTCGTATAAGGCCTAAACTCAACATCATTCATACGTGCAAACTTTAAAGCAGTTTCTCCCCACTTATTCCTGACATTCAATTCTGCCTTCGCTTTCAGTAAAAGCTTGACAATGTCTATATGAGCAAAGTTTGCTGCTATCATTAATGGTGTATATCCATCGATGGTTGTCAAATTTGGACTGGCTCCATGCGTTAAAAGTATTTGCACTATCTCTTCATGTTTAAACATCGTTGCCTGCATCAAAGCCGTAAAACCAGTTTTTGACGCTAGGTTCACCTCAGCTCTCAGCCTAAGAAGGTCTTTAATTTCGTCACTTTTCCCCTCAGCTGCTGCTCGCATGAGTGCGGTTTCTCCAAAACCGTCTCTATTATCAACATTAGCGCTCAAGTGAGGTATCGTCAGCAATTCCTTGAAGTTGGAAATGCGATGGCAGTCAGATCCAAAACCCAACTTTATCTGGTATAATACTTTCCCTGTTATCTTGAGTGACTCAAGCCGCAGTTTTGCCTTAAAAGGCTCAGGAATCATTATGTTAAGATTAGAGCGGGGTCCCCACCAAAGCTCACCTAATCCGATAACATAAGCTGGTTTAATTAGATAAAATGAATTCCAACTTATTCCATCTGACCAGCGCTTCTGAAAGGGCGATGATGGATCGAGTCTCAGCTTTGCCAGTAATAAGTGGCTTGTCCCAAAGGAAAGATCATATCCCATTTCCCCGAGAACGCTGCCTGTCACATCTATATTCGATAATCTGAATTTTTGAATACAATCGGCTAAGTCCCGCTCCCATATCCGCACATCTTTTTTCGCAATTCTTCGCTTCATATACAATGAAGTGCTTCCGAGTAAATAATGAGAGCACCGGGTTTAATTCAATGGTTTCTCGATCCAAATCTCTCCAACTCTTACCTGCAAATGTCTTAGCGATCTCTTCAACCTCCCAACCATTCTGGCATACAGCAATGTTATCGGCTGAAGGAGGGACAGTATCCGCAAAATGTTTTTCGATATCATCCATCAGGCTATTCAATTCATCGCTATTCTCTATTGTATTCATACCAGTGCCAGCAAACAGAAAAGACAGGCCCCGTGAAGACCGGCTGCTTCGTGGAAACTCGACCGAGCCTCATGAAATACATCGCAATATGTATAGATCCTTGCTTTCCATCCTTACACATCTATCTGTTGCCGAAAGCCATGGTCACCAAGGGTCTCAGTTCGGTTCTCACTTGATCGGATCGCTGAGGACGTAACCGTTGACCGTCACCGTTGGCTCTTTCCTCAATTGGATTACCGACACGCTCGCTTGCCCATCGTTGTCATTCTTCGGCGTCCAGGTGATCTCCAAAGCTTGTGTCGTCCTCGTCACTGGGACGATCGTTGTCATTTCACCGACACGGATGGCGTCCGAGCCTTGCGCCAGCTTTCTGACCGCTTTCCGATCGATCGTGACCGCTCTGCCCGCAGGCGTTGGAAGGTATTCTCCCGAAGTTTGCTTGGCGAGCGTCAACGGCTTGACCGAGATCGTATATCGCTTCATATCAGCCGCGAGCAGTATTTCAACCTGCGCCGTCCGATCATCGAGCCGCTGGGCAACGGCAGCCAGGGCCAGGTGCGGCGTATTGGCTCCCTGCGGATAGTTGCGTAATGACTCATCGCGCCATTTGGTATATGCAGATAGCGCAGATGTTGCCGGTTGATTCGCAATCTTCTCGCTAATTGAGGTATCACCTTGAGTGGCGTTTGGATCCTGTGCCTGCACAGCGGAGGTGGCCAAGATCAAGGGCAATGCAGATAGTAAGAACAATCGTTTCATCTTCTCTCCTTTATCACATTAAATTCCGAATGAGCAAAAAAACCATCTCAAATAAGCTCAGGGAAATTAGGGAAATGGTTGAATTCAATTCTGTTTCTCCAACGTTTTGTAATTTGGCAGCTCATAAGAGAACCGAAAGACGTAACGAGTATTCGAGATATTGCTTACTTGCCAGCGGCTTTGTTGCATAAATCTGGAACTCCGGCCTGATATTGCAAATTAAGCTGTCACTTTGTAGCTCTCCGGCATTCCCAGATGTGTCATCTGATTCAGAATCGCAGTCTTGAGTATGAGCTCTTTGAATTGATTCTCGACTTTCCTGGTTTGGAGCCGATCACCGAAGATCGTTTTGAAGCGGAAGACCGTCGTCTCGGCTAAGGATCGACGATGATAATGACACTCTTGTTTCCACTGCTGGCGCCCGACTTTCCGGATCCGCCGCAAGTTTTCATCGCGGGTGTGGCGCTCCGTTTTGCGATTGGCGTGGCGCCAAATCTTGGCTCCTTTCCGCGGTGGAATTGCGGCTCTCGCTCCATGCCGATTGAGCGTTT
>Ga0081539_10006139_pt1 | contig 11694 bp, 12 predicted proteins | sample TabmetS4T2R2_FD_71023 | JGI IMG/M metagenome (GOLD analysis project Ga0081539, IMG submission 71023) | Tabebuia heterophylla rhizosphere microbial communities from the University of Puerto Rico - S4T2R2 | ecosystem: Host-associated > Plants > Roots > Rhizosphere ...
GAGCCGGCGGGTGGCAACGAGTTCGTCAGTGCTGCCTCGTCCTCGGCTGCGGGGGCAGGTTCGAAGATGAGTCCGTCCATGAACGCGGCCACGTCCTCGGGGGCCTGGGGCAGTTCGTTGTGCTGGCTCATGGCGTTTCCTCCCACTGGCTGAACTCGACCAGCTCCTTGTCGGTCATGTCGCGCGCTCCGATGATCTTCCAGGTGAGGCCCGTGACGTGGTAAACCGCGACGATGAGCGGTCTGCCCGCCAGGGTCCTGCCCCAGACCGTGAGGACGGAGACGCCGGTTGCGCTGGTCGCCCGCCGAGGCCAGCGCCGCTTGGCTTCCAAAGCCTGCCGCACCTCGTACGGCTCGATGCCGACAAGGGCGGCCAGAGCCCAATCGTCCCATTCATATGGCACGTCGGAAGCGTACTACGTCGGTGATACGTTGGCGGTCCAACGTTCGATACCCGGCTCACGTCACGGCGGCGCGGCTTAGCAGCTGATCAAGGCGCCTCCGCGTGGAGATGCGCCGGTGCCGGGTCAGGGAATCAGCGACACCTTGATCGACCTGGTGCCGTCGGCGACCAGGTCGAGACCTTTCTGGAAGTCGGCCAGCGGTAGCTGGTGACCGCAGATCCGGTCCAGCGGGAGCCGGCCGGACTCGATCATGCGAATCGCGGCCGGCCAGCAATGGGGTCCGAGATGTGCGCCGCGCACGTCGAGCTCCTTGTCGTCACTGATGATCGACCAGTCCACGGTGACGTCGTCCTTGAAGACGCTGTACTCGACGAAGGTGCCGAGCTTGCGGAGCAGGTTCAGACCCTGGGGCACGGCGGACGGGTGCCCGGTGCCCTCCAGGTACACGTCGGCCCCGTACCCCTCGGTGATGTCCCTGATCGTCGCCACCACGTCCGTCTCGGCGATGTTGAGCGCCAGGTCGGCGCCGCAGAGGCGGGCGAGCTCCAGCTTGGCGTCGGACATGTCGAGCGCCACCACCCTGGCCGGGGACTTCGCCGCCGCGCCGGCGACCATGCCCAGGCCGATCGGTCCGCATCCGGCCACGACCACGACGTCGTCGAAGGTGATGCCGGCACGTTCCACCGCGTGCAGCGCGCAGGACAACGGCTCGGCGAACGCCGCGTACGCGGCCGGCAGGTCGCGGGAGACCCGGTGGACCAGCGCCTCGGCCGGATAGATCATGTACGGGGCCATCGCGCCCGGCGTCCGGTGTTTGAAGCCGTAGATGTCGTGCCGAGCGCACATGTGGTACTTGCCGGTGCGGCAATAGCGGCAGGACCAGCACGGCACGATCTGCTCGGAGACCACCCGATCCCCGACCGCGATGCCCCACCGGGCCGCCGCCGCGTCGTCCAGCTCGACGACCTCGCCGGCGAACTCGTGACCGGGAACGACCGGGGTCTCGACATACGCCGGGCGCTGGCCGTCACCCCAGAACTTCGCCGCGCCGTGGTAGCACTTCAGGTCGCTGGCGCAGATCCCGACCGCCTCAACCCGGACCAGCGCCTGCCCCGGGCCCGGCACGGGTCGCGGAACCTCGTCGAGTCGGTAGTCGCGCGGCCCATGGCACACGACCGCCTGCATGGTGTTGGACATGGCGCCTCCCGCCAGCACCATAGGCAGACCCGGGGTCGCCCGGTAAGTGACGCCTCTTCGGACGCAGATCATTCTGTCGGAAAACCGGCACTGCGTGGGGCCTCGTGACCCATCGGGGTCAGGCTCTCCTGAGCGGAGTAAGTGCTCGTCGGCGGACGTGCGCCTCCTGCATCCGCCGGAGAGCGGATGACCTACAGCAACAGGTGGTGATCACGTGGTCGACGATCTGCGACTGTTGGTCTCCGAGGACGGCGCGGACGCCGAGCGCATCGACGCTATCACCGGCTATCTGCGCCGCGAGTTGGACCAGCTCGACGTCGAGCAGGTGAGTTCGCTGCCGGTGGGCGAGTCCCCGGAGGGAACGCGGGCGTTGGAGGCCGTGGCGATCGGCGGGCTGCTGGTGACGCTGGGCAACTCGGCACATGCTCTGGGCAAGGTGATCAATGTGGTCCGGGACTGGCTGTCGCGAACCCCGGGGCCGGTTCGCACCGTTCGGGTGGAGCTCGGCGGCGACGTCCTGGAGCTCTCGCAGGCGTCTGCCGCGGAGCAGCAGCGGCTCATTGAGCTGTTCATCGGTCGGCACTCGGGTGAGGGAGAGAACTCGTGGCCGGACGCCGCAAAGCGCTGATCATCGCGGTCGACGAGTACGAGCATCCGGGCCTGCGTCGTCTGCGTTCCCCCACCGCGGACGCCGAGGCTCTGGCAGCCGTACTGGGGGATGCACGGATCGGGGAGTTCGACGTCAGTGTGGTGCGGAACGAGCCCGCGTTCGAGATCCAGGCGCGCATCGAGGACCTCTTCGCCGAGGCCAAGGCCGACGACCTCCTGTTGGTGCACTTTTCCGGGCACGGCTTGAAGGGGGAGGCCGGCGACCTGTACTTCGCGGCACGCAATACCCGGCCGAACCGGCTGGCCTCCACAGCTGTGCCCGCGGACTTCGTGCAGAAGTGTGTCCGCTCCAGCCCGTCGCGCAGCATTGTGCTCCTGCTGGACTGCTGCTATGGCGGAGCGTTCAGCCAGGGCGTTTCGGTGCGTGCCGCCGGCGACGTCCGGGTTCTCGACAGCTTCGCGCCCGGCAAGCTCGGCGGCGGCCGGGGTAGGGCCGTCATCACGGCATCCAATGCGATGGAGTACGCGTTCGAAGGCGAGCAACTGACACCGGACAGCCATCCCACACCCTCCCTGTTCACGTCGGCACTGGTGCAGGGCCTGGCCTCGGGGGAGGCGGACCTGGACGAGGACGGGCTGGTCTCGCTGAACGAGCTCTACGGCTATGTCTTCGACCGCGTGCGCGAACAGAACCCGAATCAGACACCCAGCCGCGACATCGAGATGCAGGGAGAGCTGTATCTGGCCAAGAGCGGACGTCGCCGGGTGCGGCCTGCGCCCCTGCCTCCCGATCTGCGAGTCGCCACCGAGGACGTCAACCCCTACGCCCGGCTCGGGGCGGTCGCCGAGCTGCGCACCCGCTTGCTCAGCGACAACCTGCCCGTCGCCGCCGGTGCCGTGGAGGCACTGCGGGCCATGGAGTCGGCGGACACCCGGCTGGTCGCGGACGCGGCAGCATCGGCCCTCCGCGAATTGACCTTGCACGTGGCGCCCACCAGGCTCGATTTCGGCGCCGTCGGAGCAGGCCGACCGTCGAGCCCGCTGCTCGTCGAGGTATCCGGCCCGCCGCTGGCACGCGTACTCAGCGTGCAAGCGTCCGAGCCCTGGATCAGGTGGGCAGAGGTTCCCAGCGGCTACACCGTCTCGGTCCAACCACCGCGCGCCGGGCCCCTGACCGGCACGCTCAGCTTCCACGGGCCCAGCGGGGAGGCTCAGATCACGGTGGTGGTGCAGGGTCAGGGCGTAGAAACCGAGCAGCCCCGTCACGACCGCACACCGAGTGAGTCCCGCCCCGACATCGCGGACCGCGAACCACATGTGCCCCTCGCTGCTGAGGCCCCCGACTCGCCTCTTTCTCGAGATCCGGGGCCGCTGCCGGTCGCGGCTGTTCCCCCGATCCCCCCGAGCCCTCCCGCTGCCGATCTTGCGCCGACCGTAGGGCCGACCGAGCCACGTCGCGGAACCGAAGACCCGTCCGCGGCGGCGTCCCCTGCACCGGCTGCGGCGCGCAGCAGCCGCGGTCCTGCCTGGCTGATCGTCAGCTCCATCTTGGCGGCCCTCGTCGCATTGCCGGCGCTCGTCGTGGAAACCGGCGACAGCTACGGTCTTCCGCTCTTTCCTGCGCTGGCTGTCATCGCCGGAGCCATCTGCGTCTGCGTGCGACGCTCCCGCCTTTTCGGTGTCGGCTTGATACTGGCCGGCGCGGCGGTGGCGACCTGGTGGGCCATCCTCCCGATCGGCCTCCTGAGCACTTTCCCGTTCTCATCCCCCCGTAGCAACCTTTGGATAGCGCAGCTCGTTCTCAACCTTCTGGTAATCTTGTTCAGCCTGATCGTCGGGCTCATTGTCCGGCGCTCCGCCGGCCTTCACCTTGCGAAGGTGAGTTATTGGCACGGGAGACGCCGCATGCTGACGATCAGCGTTCTGGCCGGGGGCTTGGCGCTGCTCGTCACCGTCGGCGAGCTGGGCGACGCTGACGGAGCGTGGCTTATCGTGGCGACCGTCTGGCTCGCTGCATTGGCGGTCGGTCTTCCGCTGCTGGCTGTCAAGACAATGCCCAGGCAGACCCGGAAGGGCATGTTGCTCGGGTGGCTCTTGTCAATCACGTGCACGTACGTATCTCTCATCTGGCTCCAGAATGAGGCCCAGATCAGCGTGAGCTATGTCGGCCTGATCCTATTCGGCCTGAGCTTGCCCGTTCAGATCATCTCGACCATCCGGTATTGGCGGGAACCTGACCCGGAACCGCAACCGGCACCGTGACAGGACGCTCGCCGTGTTCCTGCCCCGGGGGCTGGCCGGGCACGCGTACTGGGCGGCGGTATGGCCGTTCCACGGCGTGGTCTTCGGCGGGATGGCCCGCAACATCGCCCGCGTCGCCGAGCGTGAGACGGCCGCGGCCCTCAGCGGGAGCACGAGCGGGCGCCGCGCGCCAGGGCCTTGACCACGACCCGCGGGACGTTGTGGCGTTACTACGTACCGGAGACCGCCGATTCCGGGAATGTCTGCCGATCTTGAGCAGCGATCGGGAGCCGGACGGTTACCACGAGGCCGCCGCCCGGGCGGGGCGTCGCGGTGATCTCGCCGCTGTGGGCGCGCACCACCGCCCGGACGATCGACAGCCCGAGCCCGAAGCCGCGATCGGACCGGATCCGATCCCCGCCGAGCCGGCGGAACGGCTCGAAGATCGTACCGATGTCGTACGGCGCGACCACCGGCCCCGAGTTCACCACGCTCACCGTGGCGTGGCCGTCGGAAACCCCGGACGAAACGGTGACCCATCCGCCCGGTTCGTTGTGCCGTACCGCGTTCTCGACGAGGTTCTGCACGAGGCGTTCCAACAGCACGGGATCTCCGACGGTGGGCGCCGGCGCCAGATCCCGGTGAACCGTCAGGTCGCCGGCGGCCGTCTGGTCGAGCACGTGCGCCGCGACGTCCTGAAGGTCCACAGGGGACGGATCGATCACCTCGTTCTCGCTGTCGGCGAGCGTGAGCAGTCCGTCGACCAGCCGCTCGTGCCGGGCGTTGACGCCGAGCAGCGCCTCGCCGAGCTGCCGGGCATCCGCGCTCGCGTGCGGGCGGGTGACCGCGACCTCGACCAGCGCGCGGTTGATCGCGAGCGGTGTACGCAGTTCGTGCGAGGCGTTGGCGACGAACCGGCGCTGCCCGTCGAAGGCGCGGTCCAGCCGTTCCAGCATGTCGTCGAACGTGTCGGCCAGCTCCTTGATCTCGTCGCGCGGTCCCTGCAACGCGATTCGCTCGTGCAGCCCACGCCGGGCGGTCGCGGCGGCGGCCACCCGGCGGGCGGTTCCGGTTATCTCGTGTACCGGGCGCAGGGCGCGTTCGGCCATCAGCCAGCCGAAGCCGATCGCGGCCACGCCGACCACCAGCAACGCGATGCCGCCCTGGGTCAGCAGCGAGTTGAGCGTGTCGCTGACGAACTTCGCCTGGCGCTGGTTGAGGACGGCGGCCGCCTGCTCGGGGGTCATCGGCTGCCCGTCGACCGTGACGATCTTCTGCACCGCGACGGGCGGGACGAGGCCGTTCGGCGCGGAGACGCTCACCGCGACGCCGGCCCGCTGCCCGGCGGCCGGCAGGCTCTGCTTGACCAGCAGGTAGGTGACGCCGAGCAGGATCATGCCGGCGAGCAGGAACAGGCCGCCGTACAGAACGGTCAGCCGCAGCCGAATCGTCAGCCTTCTCATGTGATCCGGTACCCCACTCCCGGCACGGTTTCGACGAGCTGCGGATCGCCCAGCTTGCGCCGCAGCTTCATGATGGTCACCCGCACGACGTTCGTGAACGGGTCGATGTGCTCGTCCCAGGCCCGCTCCAGCAGGTCCTCGGCCGACACCACCGCGCCACCGGCCCGCAGCAACTCGGTGAGCACCGCGAACTCCTTGCGGGACAGCGGAACGTACCGGCCGTCCCGGTACACCTCGCGGCGGGCCGGATCGAGCCGGATCCCGGCGTGTTCGAGCACCGGCGGATCGGCCGGCCGGGCGCGGCGCAGCAGCGCATGCACCCGGGCCGACAGCTCCACGAACGCGAACGGCTTGGGCAGGTAGTCGTCGGCGCCCAGGCGCAACCCGGCCACCCGCTCGCCGACGGCGGCCGCCGCGGTCAGCATCAGGATCCGGGTGTGCGCCCCGGAGTCGACCACCGCCTGGCACACCTCGTCGCCGGAGATGCCGGGCAGGTCCCGGTCGAGCACGAGTACGTCGTAGTCGTTGACGCCGAACCGTTCCAAGGCGGCGTCGCCGTCGTAGACCACGTCCACCGCCAGCGCCTCGCGACGTAGCCATTCGCCGACCGCGTCGGCGATGAGCCGCTCGTCCTCGACCACGAGTATCCGCACGCTCTCCATCCTCGCGCGGCAGGGCGTAACGCGGCCGTTAACGCCGACGGTTACGACCGGTTAACGCCGCTCGTTCTGTACTGGCCCTTGTCCGCGGTGGGACCTGCCCGCCCGGCCTGTAGCCGCGGCGGGAGCTCCCGCCGGGAAGGGGAGATCATGCGAAGAGCGATCGGAGCCATCCTGCTCGCGATCCTCGTCGGGCTGGTCGCCGGCTGTGCGGGGAAGTCGCAGGGGCCGGGCGTCGCCAGTGCGGCGGGCACGAACGGTGCCACGGCGAGCGCGAGCCCGACGCCGTCACTGGACCCGGAGGAGCAGCGACGCCAGTTCGTGCAGTGCATGCGCGACCACGGGGTGGACGTACCCGACCCGGACGCGGGCGGCGGGATCAGGATCACCGCCTCCGCCGGGCCGGGCTCGGAGAAGGCGATCGAGGAGTGCCAGAAGTACCTGCCCGCCGGCAAGGTTGGCAAGCCCGACCCGAAGATGCTGGAGCAGGCCCGCGAGTTCGCGAAGTGCATGCGCGACCACGGGGTCGACATGCCCGATCCCGACCCGAACGGCGGCGGGTTCTTGGTGCATAAGGGCTCGGGGGACAGCCAGATCAACCCGGACGACGCCGCCTTCAAGGCCGCGATGGAGGCCTGCAAGGACAAACTTCCTAAGGGCGGCCAGTTGCAGACGAACGAGGACGGACAGTGAAGCGGGGGCTCCGGATCGCCGCGGGAGTGGGCGGCGTGGCGGTCCTCGCCGGGGCGGTCGCGGTGGCGGCGGCCGGATTCGGCGGCACCGCCCTCGGGCCGTCCGCCGCGACCGACCTGCCGCCGGCCACCACCCCGGTCACCCGGATGACGCTGACGCAGACCACGAACGTCAGCGGGACCCTCGGGTACGGCGAGCCGGTCAACGTGGCCGCTCGCGGGCAGGGCACGCTGACCTGGCTGCCCGCCGAGGGCGCCACGATCCGCCGCGGCCACCAGGTGTACCGCGCCGACGACGCGCCCGTGCCGCTGTGGTACGGCACCCTGCCGCTGTACCGGACGTTGCGGCCCGGCGTGTCCGGCGCGGACGTCGAGGAGGTGGAGAAGAATCTGGCCGCCCTCGGGTACACCGGGTTCACCGTGGACGACGAATACACGTCGGCCACCGCGACCGCGGTCGCGGAATGGCAGCAGGACCTGGGCCTCACCGAGAGCGGCAGGGTGGACCCGACGGCCGTCGTGCTGGCGCCGGGCGCGATCCGGGTGGCCCAGGTCAAGGCCGCACTCGGGGACCCGGCCAACGGGCAGCTCCTCTCGTACACCTCGACCACCCGGGCGGTGACGATCGCGCTCGACGTCGCCAAGCAGGGGTTGGCGAAGAAAGGGTCGAAGGCGACGATCACGTTGCCGGACAACCGGACGCTTCCGGGCACGGTGTCCCGGGTCGGCTCCGTCGCCACGCAGGGCCAGCAGGGCGAGCCGGCCACCATCGAGGTCGTCGTCGACGTGGCCGACCAGTCCGCGCTGGGCCGGCTCGACCAGGCCCCGGTCGACGTCACGCTCACGGCCGCCCAGGTGGCGGACGTGCTGACCGTGCCGGTGGCGGCGCTGCTCGCGCTGGCCGAGGGCGGGTACGGGGTGCAGGTGGTCAGCGGCTCGTCGGTCCGGTACGTGGCGGTGAAGACCGGCATGTTCGCCAACGGCCGGGTGGAGGTCAGCGGCAGCGGGATCACTGCCAGCACGATCGTGGGGGTGCCGAAGTGAGCGCTGTTGCTCAGTTGGCCGAGGTGACCAAGCGGTATCCGGGCGGGGTGACCGCGCTCGACGGGGTGTCCCTCACCATTGGGTACGGGGAACTGGTAGGCATCGTCGGGCCGTCCGGCTCGGGCAAGTCGACGCTGCTGCACGTACTCGGGACGCTGGACCGGCCGACCAGCGGCCAGGTGGAGATCGCCGGCCACGACGTCGCCCGGCTGTCCGACCGGCAGCTGTCCGCGCTGCGTGCGGGAACCGTCGGGTTCGTCTTCCAGCAGTTCCATCTCGCCGGCGGCGCGCCGGCGGTGGACAACGTCGCCGACGGCCTGCTGTACACCGGGATCCGGGCACGGGAGCGGCGGCGGCGCGGGCTGGCCGCGCTGCACCGGGTGGGCCTCGACCATCGCGTCGAGCACCGGCCGCACGAGCTGTCCGGCGGCGAGAAGCAACGGGTCGCGATCGCCCGCGCGGTGGTCGGCGAGCCGGCGCTGCTGCTGGCCGACGAGCCGACCGGAAACCTGGATTCGGCCTCCGGCGCGGGCGTCCTCGAACTGCTACGCGAGCTGAACGCGGGCGGTACCACGGTCGTGGTCATCACCCACGACCGGGACATCGCGGCGTACCTGCCCCGCCGGGTGGAGATGCGCGACGGGCGGGTGATCTCATGAACGGTCTGAAGCCGGCCCGGCTGCGGCCGTCGGACGTGGCCCGGGTCGGCGCCGCCGGCCTGCGGACCCGGCCACTGCGGGTCTTCCTGTCCGCGCTGGGCATCGCGATCGGCATCGCCGCGATGATCTCGGTAGTCGGCATCGCGACGTCCAGCCGCGAGGACCTCAACCGTCAACTCGCCCGGCTCGGTACGAACCTGCTACGGGCCGCGCCCGGCCAGTCGATCTTCGGCGACCAGTCCCACCTGCCCGACGAGGCGATCGCGATGATCGGCCGGATCGGCCCGGTGACGTCGGTGACCGCGACCGGCGTCGTGCCGAATACGCACGTGTACCGCAACGACCACATCCCCGCGGGGGAGTCCGGGAGCATCGCCGTGCTGGCCGCCCGGACCGACCTGCTAGGTACGGTCGGCGCCTCCCTCGCCGGGGGCGCCTGGCTCAACACCGCGACGTCGGCGTACCCGGCCGTGGTGCTCGGGGCCAAGGCCGCCGACCGGCTCGGTATCGGCCCGGGTGGGAGCGGCGTGCAGGTCTGGCTCGGCGGGCAGTGGTTCACCGTGGTCGGGGTGCTGGCACCGGTACCGCTCGCGCCCGAGCTGGACAGCGCGGCACTGATCGGCTGGCCCGTCGCCGCCACGCGACTGTCCTTCGACGGATATCCGACGACCGTGTACACCCGGGCCCGCGACGACGCGGTGACCGATGTGCAGGCAGTACTCGCATCGACCGCCAACCCGGAACACCCCAACGAGGTCGACGTGACCCGGCCGTCCGACGCGCTCGCGGCGCGCCAGGCGGCGGACGACACGCTGAGCGGCCTGCTGCTCGGGCTCGGCGCGGTGGCGTTGCTGGTCGGCGGTGTCGGTGTGGCCAACACGATGGTGATCTCGGTGCTGGAACGGCGCGCCGAGATCGGGCTACGCCGCTCGCTGGGGGCCACGCGCGGGCAGATCCGGTTGCAGTTCCTGGTCGAGTCGCTGCTGCTGGCCACGCTGGGTGGGGCCGCGGGGGTGCTCGTCGGGATCGGGCTGACCTCGGTGTACGCGGTGTACAAGGCCTGGCCGTCGGTGGTACCGGCGTGGGCGTCGGTGGGTGGCCTGGTCGCCACGGTGATCATCGGTGCGGTGGCCGGCATCTACCCGGCGTGGCGGGCGGCCCGGCTCTCCCCGACGGAGGCGCTCGCCGCCCCGTAGAGGCCGGACACGGTCGCCCCGCTCGCCGCGCCACAGCCGCCTAAGCCTGCCGCCGCGGTAGGTCACGAGCCTGGCCGGCGCCGGAAGCGTCAGCGGTCTGTCACGAGCTCACCGGCAGCTCCCGCGCCAGAATCCGGGCGAGACGTCATCGGCACCGCTATCCGGCTGGTTCTTGGCCGGTGAGCAAAGCGCCGTCCCTCGGACAGTCGGCGCAGGATCGTCATTCACGGTGCTGTCGCTCACCGAGGAGTCGTTCGACAGCAATGGGCAGCGTCGTCTCGAAGTCGATCAGCTTGGCCCACTCCGGGGTGACCGTGATGGCCACCATCCGCTCGGTGTTAATCAGCGCCGCGTCGTGCAGCCGCTTGCAGCCGCTTGCAGTCGCTTGAGGCTTACCGCTGCACGTCGATCGCGGCATTGGTCGAGGCGGCGTCGTCCGACACGACAACCGCGGGTCGTGCCGGACAGACGGGGGCGTCCGATCGGACGCGCGATCGGGTGATCGACGTGTTGTGGGCAGATGACCGAGCGTTCATCCCGGTACGGCCGGCGGCGGTGTCGCTCGTGTCACCGCGCTGAACCGTTCGGGCGGATCAGGGGTGTTGCCCTTAGACGGCCTCGCTTGTACGGGCCACACGGGAAAGGCAGGTCAGGACATGTCATCGCAGACTCGGGCAGCCGGTTCACTCCAACGGGTCGGTGCCAGCCACCGCACGCTGATGGCCTGGCGACTACTGAGTGCGATCCTGCTGCTGGTCATGGGCGGGATCCATCTCTACCTGGTGTTCTACGGCGTAGGAGGCTTACTTGGCGCTCTGTTCGTGGTCAACGCGGTCGGCGCGCTCGTGCTAGCAATCGCGATCATGGTGCTGCATGGGCGGCTGCTGTTGCTGGCGACGGGGCTGAGCCTACTGTTCATGCTCGGCACGCTGCTCGCGCTGGTGCTCGCGCTGACCGTGGGGCTGTTCGGCATTCACGAGGTATTGAGCTACAAACTGGTACCCACCACGTTGGTGGTGGAGTCCATCGGCACGATCATCCTGGCGGTAACCGTCGCGCTGATGCTGCGGTCGCGACGAGAATCCTGACGGTGCACCGGCACTTCACACCTTGTGCTTACGGCGCCGATAATCGTCGTCGTATCTACGGCACAAGCAACGCGCATTGATCCGCTGCGAAGGATGCACCCATAGGCTGCGCGCGGCGGATCATCGCGCCACCCTTGCCCGCGGCCGAGCGGGCAGGGTGCACGAAACTTGACAATTCAATCCGGCGACTTGAGGCCTTGGTCGTTGCAATCCAGGTGTGCTTCTGGCGGAACGACTGGCGGCAGGAGATCAGAATGCGCATACGAGGTGAGCTTGGTCGGTTGACGCCGGCCGAGTCGCTCCCACCGCAGTCCGGCCGCATCCGTAAAAGAAACGCAGGTATCGAATAGGTCAGGTGGGCTCAGATGCTTTGGCCACCGGATCGGTGACGGGTCTGGCCAACGAAGCGCGAGCCCCTCACCAGCCGCGAGGTGGTCGGCGCC
>Ga0081539_10006140_pt1 | contig 11692 bp, 12 predicted proteins | sample TabmetS4T2R2_FD_71023 | JGI IMG/M metagenome (GOLD analysis project Ga0081539, IMG submission 71023) | Tabebuia heterophylla rhizosphere microbial communities from the University of Puerto Rico - S4T2R2 | ecosystem: Host-associated > Plants > Roots > Rhizosphere ...
GAAGCCGGTCTGCGCCGGCCCTTACAAGTTTGTCGAGCGCGTCCAGCAGGACCGCATCGTGGTCGAGAAGTTCCCTGACTACTGGAACAAGGACCAGGTCTTCATCGACAAGATCACCTTCCTGCCCATTATCGACAGCACAGTGCGACTCGCCAACCTGCAGTCCGGCGCGCTCGACATGATCGAGCGCGTGCTGGCCACCGACATCAAGGCCGTCCGGGACAATCCGAAGCTCAAGCTGATCAAGGCGGTCTCGCTTGGCTACTTCGGCATGACGATGAATCTCGCCAATGGGCCCAAGGCGAACAATCCGCTGGCCAAGGATGCGCGTGTGCGCCGCGCGCTCGAACTCAGCCTCGACCGCGACGCCATCAACCAGGTCGTGTTCAACGGCGAGTTCGTGCCCGGCAACCAGTGGGTCACCCTGCAGAACTACTACTACCAGCAGGCCTTCCCGATCCCCAAGCGCGACGTCGCCAAGGCCAAGACCCTACTGAAGGAGGCGGGTGTCACTACGCCCCTCGCCTTGGAATTGATGGTACCAAGCACTCCCGAGACGCGTGCCGTGGCCGAGGTCGTGCAATCGATGGCGGCAGAGGCGGGCTTCGATCTCAAGCTCCAGGTCACCGAATTCGCGACGTCCCTGAAGAGAGGCGAGGACGGCGACTTCCAGCTCTTCCTGATAGGCTGGAGCGGCCGCAGCGATCCCGACGGCAACTCCTTCGTATTCCAGACCTGCGACGCACCGCAGAACAACGGCAAATACTGCGACAAGGGTGTCGACGCGGCTCACGCCGAAGCGCGCACCAAGAGCGATCCGGCCGATCGCAAGAAAGCCTACGAGAAGGTCGCTGCCAAGTTCCTGGCCGAAGGGTCGATCCTCTACCTCTACCACGCACAGGTGCTGGTGGCGCTGTCGAACAAGGTCGAAGGTTACAAGCAGATGCCGGACGGCCTCGTACGCGTCGTCGGCGTCAAGCTCAGGTAGGGACCGTGCTCGCCTTCCTCACACAGCGCCTCCTGCAGATCCTGCCGACACTGGTTTTGGTGTCGATGCTGATCTTCGGCCTGCAGCAGCTGCTGCCGGGCGATCCGGCGCTGATCATGGCGGGCGAGGAGCGCGATCCCAAGGTGCTCGAAGAGATTCGACAACAGTATCGGCTGAACGAGCCGATCCCGGTGCAGTACTTCTACTGGATCAAGGGAGTGCTCTCGGGGAACCTGGGCGAATCCATGCGGCTCAAGAGCTCGGTGGCCTCGCTGGTCGCCGAGAAGCTGCCGGTTACCCTGCAGCTCGCCGGCATGGCGATTCTTGTGGCGCTCTTGGTCGGCATTCCCGCCGGGATCGTATCGGCGGTGAAGAAGGACACGGCGTGGGATTACGGCGCCAACCTGTTCGCGCTGTGGGGCATCAGCACTCCCAATTTCTGGCTCGGCATCCTCCTCATCTTCCTGTTCTCGGTGACCCTTGGCTGGCTGCCGGCGTCGGGCTACGTCAGCCTGGGCGAGAATTGGCGGTCTAGTCTCGCGACGACGGTGATGCCCGCCTTCGTGCTTGGCAACGCCATCGCCGCCATCCTGATGCGACACACGCGCAGCGCCATGTTGCAGGCGATGTCGGCGGATTATGTACGCACAGCGCGAGCGAAGGGCCTCTACGAAAGCCGTGTCGTTCTGAAGCACGCGCTCCGCAACGCCATGACGCCGGTGATCACGCTCGGCGCGCTCGAGTTCGGCACGCTGCTCTCCGGCGCGGTGCTGACTGAGCAGATCTTCACCATCCCTGGTTTCGGCAAGCTGATCGTCGACGCGGTATTCAATCGCGATTATGCCGTCGTGCAGGGCGTCGTGCTGGTGACCGCGACGACCTACATCGTGCTCAATCTGCTGGCCGACGTCGCCTACGTGCTGGTCAATCCGAGGCTGCGCGGATGACCGTCGCCTCGCTTCCCGCCGGCGTCGCAGACGAGCCGCACGAGGAGAACCCGTGGGTGCGCGCCTGGCGGCGGCTCAAGCGGCGTAAGGGCGCCATGGTGGGGCTTGCCGTCGTGTCGCTGTTCGTGCTGCTTGCCATGCTGGCGCCGCTGGTGGCGCCCTATGATCCGATTGCGACCAGCTGGAGCGCGGTGCGCAAGGCGCCGTCCTGGGCCCACTGGATGGGCACGGACGAAGTCGGGCGCGACATCCTGAGCCGCGTAATCTGGGGCGCGCGTGCGTCGCTCAGCGCCGGTCTGGTCTCGGTCGGCATTGCGCTCGGCGTCGGTGTGCCGCTGGGCCTGCTGGCGGGCTATGCTGGCGGCTGGATCGACTCGGTGCTGTCGCGCATCGTGGATGCCATGCTCGCCGTGCCGTTCCTGATCCTGGCGATCGCGCTGGCTGCCTTCCTCGGGCCCAGTCTCAGCAATGCGATGATTGCGATCGGGGTCACGGCGACGCCGATCTTCGTCCGCCTGACGCGGGGTCAGACGCTAGCGGCCAAGGTCGAGGACTATGTCGAAGCGGCGCGCGCCGTCGGCAATCCGCACTGGCGCATTGCGCTGCGGCACGTGCTGCCCAACATCGTTCCACCCCTCCTGGTGCAGGCCTCGCTCGCCATTGCCGGCGCCATCATTGCCGAGGCGGCGTTGTCGTTCCTTGGGCTCGGTCAGCAGCCGCCGGCGCCCTCCTGGGGGAGCATGCTGAACTCCGCCCAGCGGTTCATCGCCCAGGCGCCATGGATGGCCTTCTGGCCCGGCTTCGCGATCTTCTTCGCTGTGCTCGCCTTCAACCTGCTGGGCGATGGCCTGCGCGATGCGCTGGACCCACGCCACCGGTAGAAGGCACTGTGATCAGTTCGGCAGTGACGTGTCGACTTGATCGAAGGCCGTGATCGGTGTGCCGGTGCTCAACGCCCGCTCCTCGACGAGGAGCTGGGTTACCGCAAGGAAATGCAGCAACTCGCGATCGCCCAGGCGCTCGGCTTCCTGCATCATCTCCCGCACGTCGTGCCAGATGCGGAACAAGGCCGCAGCCTTTTTCTTTTGCGTCGCACCGCGCCGCGGCCGTTTGCGCCGAAGGTTCGTATCGACAACAATTTCGACCACGCCCAATCCCCCTCTTGCCGCTCCGTCCAACCTGACCGGTGCCCGATCCTACACGACCTCGGCGCCACGTTCAGTTCGAGGTTGTTTCCTTCGACCGACGGCTGTCCGGCCCGAGCGCTTGGTCGCGCAACGTAACGGCCGGCGGTGCCTCGACGCCGCGCACCGGCTTGCTGGGATCGACTGAGCGGACCATGGCAACCATCTGGTTGGCCGCCGGGGGCTCGCCGGCCAACGGCTGCCAGCCCTGCTTTTCCCAGTATTTGGCGTCGGCCGGCCGCGATTGGACATAGAGCATGGTGCAACCACGGCTTTCCGCCAGTTGCCGGCAGCGCTCCAGCAGCAGCCCGCCGATATTGTGGCCTCGAAAGCGCTGGATGACGGCGAGGCGCTCGGGCATGGCGAACGACTGGAGCCAGCGCACACGCACCGCACCCGCGGGCTCGTTGCCGACATAGGCGATCACATGCGTGGCGGAGAAGTCGTGACCGTCAAACTCTTCCGAATAGGGCACGTCGAGCTCGCCGATGAACGTGGCCGCTCGCACGGCGAAGGCGTGCAGCGAATCCTCCATGCGCATGGCGAGCTTGGTGGTGACCGGCTCGCCATTGATGGTGCGTGACATATTACTCATGGACCGTACTCTCAGTTGGCGCGGCGCTCGGCGTGGACGTGGGGGTTGGTGGCGCCGCGGGCCGCGGACTTCTCCAGAATCCCTTCCTCGTCCAGCCGATCCTCTGGCCGATTGACGACCATCGGCATGGTCTGCAACGTCACCGCGTCCTGCGGCGGCACAAGATCGCAGTACACCGCGTAGTACTGGTGATCGGAGAAGTTGAAGATGCGGTCGTCGACCATCCGGAATCCCTCCTTCTCCATCATTGGAAGGTGCCGCTTCTGGAGGTGGACGTAGGCCTTGGTGTAACCTTTGCGGCGGGCGAACTCCTTGCACCAGGCATTGAGCTGGTGATGAAGGCCGAGCGCACGATAACGGCGCAGCACGACGCAGCGTTCGAACTTGCAGAACGACTGGAACCAGCGCAGCCGCATACTGCCCGCCGGCTCGCCGTCGACATACATGATGATGTGCGTGGCGGTGTAGTCGTTGCCGTCGAACTCCTCGTCGTACGGACAGTGCTGCTCGCCCATGAAGACCGCGGCGCGAAGCGCAAAGCACTGCAACATCTCGTCCGATGTCGCAGCCAGCTTGATGGTGACCTCCGGTGCCAGATTGGGCACCGACGGCATGATCGTCGTCATCATCATCTCCCCTCGCTCAGAACTCCGTTGTCATTCCGGAAATGGCGGCCGCCCGCCACGACCTCCGGTCGGTTCGCCGTCAGCTGCTCGAGCACATCTGTCACGACAGCAGCCGTCATGCCTTTGGCCCCGCGGCGGATCGCGGTCGCCGAGACCTTGTCGCGACGCAGAATGCGCCAAGGATAGATCCAACCGCATTCGTCGTAGATGTTGCGTACAGTCATGCCGCCATGGTCGGTGCCGTGCAGACCGTGCAGGCGCACTCCGGGATGGCGCCGCTTGACCTCGGCGATGACGCCCTGGAAGCCCTTGCTGTCGTAGATTTCCCGATAGAACCCGACCTCGACTTTGTCGCCGAGGCCCGCCTCGGCGACGGCGAGTTCGATCAGCGCGCGCCGCGTCTCGGGCGGCAGGATTTGCCGGCCCATCGGAAAGTAGTCGACATTGACGTCGGCCTTCTCGGTCTTTTCGTAGATCTGGAAGCCCTGCTCCAGCCGCGCGATGCGAATCTCGCCCTTGCGGAAGGCGTCGGCATGCAGGCGCGGGATCAAGGTCGGATGGATGATGACTTTGTCGAGAGCCCGCTCGTTGATCGCCCGTTTCACGATCGTGAGATGCGTGTTGTGGAACGGGTTGAAGGTGCCGAAGTAGAGGCCGATGCCGCCCTTGGGCGCCAGCACGGAGCGTAGATCGGAGGCGAGCCCCCAACCGAAGAAGGCCACGCCAAAGCCGAAGCCCATGACAAGGAACGCCTCGCGAGCGAACGGCATGCCGGCCGTGCCGAAGGCGGTCAGGATCAAGTTGATCGAGACCCCGATCAGCACGTTGCGGTTCAAGTCGCCGATGCCGCGCGCCACCAGGAAGACCGCCAGGTACTGAAGACCTTGCGAAGCGAGCGTAGTCACAAGCGCCGCGGTCGCGAAGCCGCCGACCGACGCGATGCCGACGCGGTTCAACGCGCCGCCAAAGAAGAAGATTGTGAATACCGCAAGGTTGAAGAGGTACTGCGGCAGGAGCCGCCCGAGGCGACCCGCCGTCACGAAACCGAACTGGTTGTTGGCCCACAGCTCTGCCTTGTTGCTGAGCTTGGCATAGGTCGGCAGGAAGACGCCGGTGAAAACCGACATGCCGATCAGCGCAGGATTCGACCAGCTGCCGTGCGCGTATGCATAGCAGACATACGAGAGCAGGGCCGAGAACGCTGCAAGACGCGTCGAAGGGCTGCGCACATAGCGGCGCGCGCTCTCGACGAATGTCGCGAACCCTGTCGTCTTGGCGCTTGAATCGATAGCGGCCACGAATCCCCCGAACCCAGTTGTAGAACGTCAATCGACTGCAGCGTCGAATGATTGACTAACGAAATGGCGACCCGCTTCGCCGGGCCGGTGTAGTCGATCGAACAGGACCGGCTAACGTGTTACGGAACCCAAAAAAATTTGGCATTTCCCGGCAGACGGGAAAGGGTAAAATGAGCTTCTGTTGCCGAGTATACTCCGGGTGCAATTTATTGATCGATTGTGACGATGCTCACCTCCCCTCCACGTAAGACCAAGATCCCCAATATCCTGGGAGATTGGGACGACGTGCGTTTCTTCCTGGCTGTTGCGAAAACGGGCAGTTTCAGCGCCGCCGCCACTCAGCTGGATACCAAGCAGACAACGGTGGGCCGGCGCATTCAGGCACTCGAGCGGCGGCTCGGTGCGAAACTGTTCGATCGCCATCGGCATGGCATGGAAGTCACGCCGGCCGCGCGTGGTGTGCTCGTCCAAGCCGAATCCATGCTGGCCAACGCCACGTCGATCGAGCGGCATTTGGCAGGCTTGGACCGCGAAATGGCCGGAGTCGTCCGCGTCGCCGCCACCGAGGGGTTGGCCGCGCAGTGGCTCGTGCCGCGGCTCACCGAACTCCGACGCCGCCATTCCGACATTTTGGTTCAAGTCATCGTCGGCGACCAAGTGCTCGATCTCGCGACTCGACAGGCGGATCTCGCCATCCGCTTCTTCCGTCCGACCTCCAACCAGCTCGTTGCGGCGCGAGTCGGCCAGTTCAACATGTCGATCTTTGCCGCTCCGGGCTACATTGAACAGTTCGGCCTCCCGCAGGAGATGGAGGAGCTGCGAGACCATCATTTGGTCGACCACACCACCCTGCACAGCCTGCCGGCCATGAAGCCGTGGAGCGAAATTGTCGAACGCGGCCCCAACGTCGTGTTGCGTACCAATTCCTCGCATTCTGCGATGGAGGCCGTAAAAGCCTCGTGGGGCCTGTCGATCTTCCCCAGCTACAGCAGTAAGACCGCGAACATCATCGAGGCGCCTATCGACCTCAACATAACGCGCGACATCTGGTTGGTTTCCCACGAGGAAACCAACAAGGGAGCGCGCATTCGGGCCGTTATCGACTACATCCGCGAGCAGTTCCGTCAGGACGAGCGGGAGTGGTTCTCCCTCACCCAGCGCGGGTCCGGGGCGGCTGCGTAAAGGAACGCTGTGCCTAGACACGAAGGCTCCGCGGTTGCGGAACCAGACTTACAGTAAGTGAAGGCCAATCGAGATATGCAGTTTCGCATATCTGGAGGGGCGTGCGCTGCTTCCCGAGGCAGCTAGAGGGCTGCTTTCAGACGCTTCCAGACCGCCTCGATGTCGGCGCGGTCGCCGGTCATCGGCTTCCAGTTGAGAAGGACGTTGTCGCCGGTCTGCCGCGGCATGATGTGAATGTGAAGATGGGGCACGCTCTGGCCCGCGCCCGGGCCGTTGGCCTGAAGCAGGTTGACCCCGGCGGGGTTCAACACGCGCATCACGGCTTTGGCGACCTGCTGGGCGGTCTTCGCCACGCCAGCCAAAGCCTCAGGCGGGATGACATCGACGGTCGGCCAGTGGCCTTTGGCGACCGCCAGCGCGTGGCCAGGATGGACGGGGTTGATGTCCATAAAGGCGATGGTGTCGCCGTCCTCGACAAGCTTGAAGCAGGGGATCTCGCCGGCAACGATCTTGCAGAAGATGCAGGTGTCGTCGGTCGGATGGGTCATCGCGCGGTCTCGCGGCGCCCCGGCCACCGGCCTGACCGCTCGCGCAAGAAGGATCTTTCCAGCAAGTCGAACATTTCGCCACCCCGCTGCACTAGGTCATAGGGTTGGCGGTACAACAGCCATACCGCCGTCAACTGACACATGCCGCCCATCAGCGACGACATGGCAAGGTAGGGATCCAGCTCCTTGCGATAGTCGCCCGCCTCAATAGCCGCCCGGACCAGTTCGACATAGCGTAAAGCGTAGCGGTCGACGCTCCTGCGGACCCGCGCCTGGGCGACCGCCGCACTGGGCCAGATCTCGAGGAAGAAGACGCGGCCCCAGTCTGGATTGGTGCGAATGTACTCGAAGTTGGCGAGATAAATGGACCGCAGTTGCGCACGGCCGTTGCGCCGTCCGTCCGCGACATCCTCGGTCACCTGCCGATAGAGTGCGAGATAGTTCTCCTCCGGTACCGCCGACACAAGATCCTGCTTGTCCTTGAAGTAGTCGTAGAGGCTGGGCAGAGGAATACCGGCAAGTCGCGCAATGTCGGTAAGGGAAGTCTGGCCGATGCCCTGCCGCCCGAACAGGCGCGTCGCGGCCGCAACGATCTTTTCGCGACGCTGCCGGCTGCGTCGCTGCCTGAGCTTCAGCGCACCGCTCACGGCAGCTTCACCGAGAGCTCCAGCCCTCCCTGATGAGACAGCAGTACTGAGCGAAAGCCGTTGCGAGGATCGCGCACGAGGGCAGTGTAGTCGGCGTACTCCTCCTCGTATCTTTCGACGTTGTCGCAAAGCACGATCGCGCCGGGCCTGAGGTGCGGCGCCACGACGTCCATGACCGGCCGGACCAGAGGGATCCAGCTGTCCAGCAGCAAGAAGTCCACCGGTTCGTCAAGGTTCATCAATGTCTCGCGCGCGTCGCCCACGCGCAGATCTACGTAGGCGTCGAGGCCGGCATCCCTGAGATTGGTGTTGGCGACGGCGGCTTTGGTCGGCTCGATCTCCGTGCCAATGACCAGGCCGGCGCCGCCTTTCTCATGCACAGTGTCGCGCACGGCGGCCGCGAGATAGATCGTCGACACGCCAAACGACGTTCCAAACTCGACGACGTTCCGAGCGCCGATCGAGCGGCAAAGCAGGTAGCACAGCGCGCACTTCTCGGGATCGAGCGCCACCAGCTTGTCGCGCACGAAGTCCATGTCGGCCCGAGAGTCAGGGTCGGTCGTTCGTTTGGCTGACCGACGCTTCGCTGCGTAGTAGGCGGACATCGCCGCTTCCTGCCGGTTCGCCTGTTCGGCGAGTTCCGCCAGCACCGCCTCCGCCCTCGGATCGCACATCAGCGTATTCATATCGATTCCCCCTCGCCGTCACAGTTGCGCGTTGCGTCGGTCGGCCTCGCGGAACAGCTCGCGCGCCACAATGCGGCGCATCATTTCGGAGGTGCCGTCGAGGATGCGGACCACACGCGTCTCGCGCCATATGCGCTCGATCGGCTCGTCCTTCGAATAGCCGGCGCCGCCAAAGATCTGCAGCGTCTGGTCGGCAACGCGATGGACCATGTCCGCGCCGATCAACTTGGAGCGGGCCGCCGCCAGCGAGCGGCCGCTGTCCTCGCCGCGGTCGTAGCGCCAGGCGGCCTCGTAGGCGACCAGCCGCGCGGCATGGATGCTGGCGGCCATGTCGGCCAGCATCCATTCGATGCCCTGATGCTCGCGCAGACGGTGGCCGAACGTTTCCCGCATCGACGCCCGACCGACCGCCAGATCGAGCAGGCGTTGCGCGGCGCCGACACAGTAGGCACCCCAATGCGTGCGTCCGGCTTCGAGGCAGCGCATCGCCAAGGCAAAGCCCTGTCCTTCTTCGCCGAGCCGATTGACGGTCGGGACGCGGCAATCCTCGAAGATCACCTCGGAATGTGACGAGCCGCGCCCCGCCAGCATCTCGACGGTGCGGCCGATCGTCAGTCCCGGCACCCCCGCTTCGATCAAGAAGGCGCTGACGCCTTGTGCGCCGAGTGCGGGATCGACCGTCGCGAACACGGTGAAGAGGCCGGCCTGCGGCGCATTGGTGATGTAGGTCTTGCGGCCGTTCAAGACGTAGTGGGCAGCTCCATCGCGGCGCGCGGTCGTGCCGAGTCGCGCCGCGTCGGAACCTGCCCCGGGCTCAGTCAGAGCGAAGGCGGCGATGGTGCGCCCCGACGCGAGCTCCGGGAGCCACCGCCGCTTCAGCGCGTCGGAGCCGGCGAGCTCGATCGGCTTGGAACCGATATGCACGTTGACGCCGCACAAGTAGTAGAAGGCCACGTGCGCCTTGGCGAGTTCCTCGACGGCCAGGCAGCTTGCCAGCATCGAGAGGCCCAGTCCGCCGTAGACGGCGGGCGTGTGCGTGCCGAACAGGCCTAGGCGGCGCAGGCCCACCAGTGCCGCTTCCGGCACTCGACCGCTTGCTTCGACCTCGGCATCAAGCGGCTGCAGCTCCTCCTGCACGAAGCGGCGGACACGATGCTGCCAAGCCTCGAGTTCGGTTGAGAGAGCGAAGTCCATCGCCGCCCCAATATTCGAATATTCTTCGAGATTGGTGCTCGTCTCAGGTGCCGATGTCAAGGCAGCGTCGAACGAATGCCGCTACCGCACGGGTCTCAAAGCGACCGCAAGGTCATGCAACCGCTGGAACGGCTGCATCCCCATCTCGAGCGAAGGCGCGAGCCCCAGCTGATGCAGCCGAGCCAGGCCCTCACGGCCGAAGCGATCGCGCAGGGATTCGACGATCCAGCCTTCGCTCTGGCGGTGCCGCAGCATGTCTAGCCGGCCCTCTTGCGCGAGATGGTCGCGATGCCTTTCCAATACGGCCATGAGATCATCGAGACCCGCGCCGCTGCGCGAGGAGACGGCGACGGTGCGCAGCGGCCAGTCGCCGTCGGCGACCGCAAGAGACAGCGCGCCCGCCACGTCGGCGCTTGAGCGCTCCGCCGCGGCGCCGAGATCTGCCTTGGTTACCGCGATCACGTGCGGTATCTCGACGATACCGGCCTTCATGAATTGCAGTGAATCGCCCGAGCCGGGCTGGACGCAGAACACGACCGTATCAGCGACACCTGCAACGTCAGTCTCGGACTGGCCCACGCCCACCGTCTCGATCAGCAGGCGATCGAACAGGGAGCGCATCACCACCATTGCAGCGAGCGTCTGGTCCGCCAAACCGCCCAACCGGTCGCGCGCCGCCATCGAGCGCACGAAGCTGCCAGCGTCGGCTGCATCCTGGACGATGCGGACGCGGTCACCCAGCAACGCACCACCGCTCGCCTTCGACGAAGGATCCACCGCGATCACGCCGACGGTCTCGCCGGCCTTGCGCCAAACTGACACAAGAGCCGCGCACAGGGAGGACTTGCCGACTCCGGGCGGTCCGGTGACGCCGACAACATGCGCGCGTGGCGCCCGCCATGCTTCGTCGAGCAGTGCATGTGCCGCGGCCCCGTCGGGATCGCGCTCCAGCTCCGCCAGCGCCGCCGCCAGAGCCCGCTTGCCGCCCTGCCGAAGCGCTCTGAGCGTCATTCCGTCTTGAGCGGCACGCCGAGCGCGGCCTGTGCCGCCGCCAGACGCGCGATCGGCACGCGATAGGGCGAGCACGAAACGTAGTCCAGGCCGGCCTTGTGACAGAAGAACACCGACGAGGGATCGCCGCCGTGCTCGCCGCAGATGCCGACCTTCAAACTGTTGCGCACCTTACGCCCGCGCTCGCAACCGATCTCGATCAACTCGCCCACGCCTTCCACGTCAAGCGAGGCGAAGGGGTCGTGCTCGAAGATGCCGCGCTGGCGGTACTTCTCGAGGAACGATGCCGAGTCGTCGCGGCTAAGACCGAAGGTCGTCTGCGTGAGGTCGTTGGTCCCGAAGCTAAAGAACTCGGCCGACTCGGCGATCTCGCCGGCGCGCAAGGCCGCGCGCGGCAGCTCAATCATGGTGCCGACGAGATAGTCTAACTTCTGCCCCGAGAGCTGACCGACCTCGCTCGCAACCTGATCGACCACCGCCTTCATGAGGTCGAGCTCCTTGCGGGTCGCGACCAGCGGGATCATGATCTCGGGCGTCACGGTCTTGCCGCTTTTCTTCTGGACCTCGACCACGGCCTCGAAGATAGCGCGCGCCTGCATTTCGTAGATCTCGGGGTAGGAAATCCCCAGCCGCACGCCGCGATGCCCGAGCATCGGGTTGGTCTCGTGCAGCTTGTTGGCGCGCGCCTCCACCTCACCGGGCGGCACGCCGAGGTCCTTGGCCACGCTTTCCATGTCCGCCTTGGTCTTGGGCAGAAACTCATGCAGGGGCGGATCGAGCAGGCGG
>Ga0081539_10005270_pt2 | contig 11691 bp, 11 predicted proteins | sample TabmetS4T2R2_FD_71023 | JGI IMG/M metagenome (GOLD analysis project Ga0081539, IMG submission 71023) | Tabebuia heterophylla rhizosphere microbial communities from the University of Puerto Rico - S4T2R2 | ecosystem: Host-associated > Plants > Roots > Rhizosphere ...
CCTGCAGCAATACTATGTTTCTTCGTTATGGGTTGTGTATCAGGAGTTACGCCTGCGAATTTATACAGATCATCCAAAGTGCCGTTGAATATATTCAAATCCACTCTTGCATTAATACCATTGATACGACCTTTATCACTGTATTGCCAGAACGTCCATTTGAACCAGCCACGTGGGAGTGATGGACTCATTCCGGGAATATATTGATTAGGATATTGCGCAAGCCAAAGTGAATAATCTTTTGCCCAGGAAGGGGGTCCGCCACCCACCTCAGAAAAATAATCCTGAAGAAAATATTGACGAGAGTAAATGATAGGCTTTCTACCAAAGGCTGTTTCAATGAGATCAAGCCAGGTCTTCGCGCGATCGATGATCTTATCCTTCGTCTGTCCGTCATTTGTTTCAAGATCAAGGACCGCAGGTAGTTCGCCATTATCATTCATGGATTGTACGTAATCAATGAACTTGTTCGCCTGCTTTTTTGGATCAATATTGCAGCGAAAGAAATGATATGCCCCTCGCAGAAGTCCCGCATTTTTTGCACCACGCCAGTTATCATCAAAGGTAGGATCTGCATACGAACCCCCCTCTGTTGCTTTTGCAAAAACAAAACGCTGACCGGTCGCACGGACTTTCGCCCAATCGATCCCAGCATTCCAATAGGAAACGTCAATACCTGGAACGGTTGCCATACTTTATCTCCTTTAGGTTATTGGATCCGGGCGCAATGCCGTCCAAGGTTAGCACAATTCATTGAGGAAATCAACTACTTGGAATAAATAGAAATTAATTTTTGTCTACCCTTGCTTGAACCTTTATGGTATAAAAACACACATCCCTGCTGTGCACGTGATGTTGCACTTCCCGTTTTGAGCCAACACCTATAAAAAGGGTCTCCAACTCCGTAAAGAAATAACGCGATAGGCCTGAGCCAAGGCGGCGTTTCTGGGTAGGGACCCACCTGCGAAAGCAGGTTCAAAACTCGGCAGCACACGGCATTGGCGGGGAATCGAAAAGAGGAGACCCTAAAGGATTTTGAATCCTTTAGGGTCTTATTCTTTTTATTTACGGAGCTTGATGTATCGCAATCGCTGCGCGCAGGCCTGATTCAAACGCACCTTGAATCCACGCGTGATACAGTGAGGCATGTTCCCCTGCAAAATGGATTCGTCCTTCGGGTTTTACAATTTCATCATGTAGCAACGTTTGTTGGCCAGGGTCAAATAATGCAAACGCACCGCCTGCATACGGATCATCGTGCCACATATGCGAGGCCCCTGTTTCGAACTCATCTCTAATTTGTGGATGAATGATCGCGACATTTTCCAATGCCTGCTCGATCCGTTCGTACGGTAGTAAGGAACCCCAGCGCTGTGCATCTTCAGACCATGTATAACTGACAAGCAAAATGCCACGACCCGTTTCTTTGCCATAATCCGTGTAATACAAATTTCGAATGGCGAGATCAGTCACAGTTCCACCTCCAAAGATGCCTTCGTCTGTTTCCCAGAACCTGCGACGCGTCTGGAAAAATATTTTTGCTGAGGCATCATAATGCAGTTGTCTGATTGCACGCTGTTTGGCACGTGAGAATGGCTTCAATACTTCCACGTGACGTAACACTGGAAATGGCACGGTGATAATGGCATAGTCGCCGCGCGCTTCAAAACGACCAGAACGTGTCTGATAGTGAATGACAATTTCGTCGGGAGTCTGATCGATTGCGATCATCTTGGCGCCATACCGGATTCGAGATCCCAAATCAGGTAGGAATGCATGTGGAAGGTGATCTGTCCCTCCAACGATCTGGCACATATTTGTATAATAGTTCCCACCATCTTCACGGAATAATTCAAGGAACGATGAGTTCATCATCGCTTCCTGGTTGTTGAGCAGGCCGAACATTTCGATCATGCCTTCGGACCAACCCTTAAGCTCTAAAAACTCGCGCACAGAATACTGGTCATATTCAGCATAAATCTGCTCCCAACCTTCATCGCCTTCTTTTTCCACTTTCTCGACCAGCGGGCGAATGGTTTCCTCCCAATATTGACCGGAAACCTTCCCTTTTTCGATTTCAGATAGTTCGAAGCCCATCAATTCCGGGTTAGCCAGAATTTCTGTCATGCGGCGCTTGACACCACCGATATGCACGTATGCCTCTGGGTTGCCCATCACAAAATCAGAGGTCTGTAATCCGAACTTCTCAATGTAAGCCATTGTCAACGCGTGGGCACGAGGAATCCGCATTGCGCCTGCTTCGCCATAGAGACCTCGAGCAAAAGGCTCGCGCATCGTATAGATTCGCCCTCCCACTCGCTGTTGCGCTTCCAGGATGAGCGGCTCATGTCCAGCTCGAAGTAGTTCGTATCCGGCTGAAAGTCCCGCGAGACCTGCGCCAACGATAATGACTTTCTTTGGTTTCCTTTGATCGAATTTCTTAGCAATCCCTTGCCTTACAACGTCTACATAACTTGGAATGGAATGTTCAGGTCGCATGAGGGCCTCCAAAAATCAAGACGGAACCTATCGAAAATCGATACAAGATTCGATCGCCAAATTTTTTTCTTGACGACGCAAGGTGCGAAGTGTACAATCGCCGCCGTTAACAACCACATATTGGAAATCTAGCAGTTGGGGATAAATTCCTGTTACTATTTGGCACGCTTCTCTTTATTGATGCTGGGTCATTGCAGGCATGGGCATGCATGCCTGTTTTGTTTAACACGATCATAACCTCACCCCCATCCCCTCTCCTAAAGGAGAGGGGAGCAAAAGCGCAAGAAACGGGTCGTCACATAAGAGTGATGTTCATAGAATAGAATCAAAAGGAGACACTATGAACACAAAAACCGATCTCAAACAAAGCTCTGAAGATTATCTGCGAATCGAGCAGGCAATCACGTACCTTGAAAATCATTATAAAGACCAGCCAAGCCTTGAAGAGGTTGCTGCAAGTATTGGATTGAGCGAATACCATTTTCAACGATTGTTCACGCGCTGGGCCGGGGTTAGTCCCAAACGCTTCCTGCAATTCCTGACGAAGGAAGGCGCCAAGGAATTGCTCAACCGGTCCGAGAATCTGCTGGATACCACGCATCAGGTTGGACTTTCGAGCCTGGGTCGGTTGCACGATCTTTTTGTCACTACAGAGGCTGTGACACCCGGCGAATATAAATCTCGCGGTGAGGGCGTGACGATCCGCTACGGCATTCACCTGACGCCCTTTGGCAAATGTCTGATCGGACTGACCGAACGCGGTATTTGTCATCTTGGGTTCGTACAAACCAGCGAAGGTGACGCGATTGATAATCTCATCGCCGATTGGAAGGAAGCACGGATGATCGAGGACTACAGGTCTACGGCTTCTCTCGTGGAGCCGATCTTTGACTTGCGCTACAACACCCGCATCAAACCGCTGACCTTACACCTGCGCGGTACAAACTTTCAATTGAAAGTGTGGGAAGCATTATTGGCAATTCCTACGGGTTCGGTAACAACGTATGAAGGAATTGCGTCAAGAATTGGCAAACCAAATGCAGCGCGCGCGGTGGGCACCGCAGTTGGACACAACCCGATCGCGGTGTTGATTCCATGTCATCGGGTGATTCGCAAGGTTGGAGAGTTTGGACACTATCGCTATGGTGAGTTGAGAAAGAAGGCGTTGTTGGCGTATGAATCCGCGCTGAGCGGAGCGAGCGATTAGGCGAGCGCAGACGAAGCGGAAGTTACAGGGTTATCTCACTAATTCGCGCTTCGTCTACGCCTACGGCTCCGCTCAGCGCGAATAAAGGAACTGAATGAAAACAAAAATCTGGATCGCGCTGATAGCGCTTTATATTGTTTGGGGTTCAACATATCTTGCAATTCGCTTCGCTGTGGAAACTCTTCCGCCGTTTCTGCAAGCGGGGTTCCGTTTCTTTATCTCGGGAATGATTCTCGTGATCTGGAGGCGCCTCGCAGGTGACGCAATGCCAACGCGTACGCAATGGAAATCTCTGGCGATGATCGGCACATTGCTTTTATTAGGTGGCAACGGACTGGTATCTTTCGCGGAACAAAGAATCGCATCGGGCATTGCGGCACTGATTATCGGAACTGTCCCTTTATGGCTGGTAGTGATCGAATTCATTCGACCCGGAGGAACAAGACCTTCAGGGCAGGCGCTGCTGGGTCTGTTGATTGGTTTTGGTGGTATTTACCTGCTTGTCGGTCCAACAGATTTCACGAGTGGATTACAATTCGACGCATTGGGAACCATTCTTCTCGTGATTGCCGCGTTCCTATGGTCACTGGGCTCGATTTACAGCCGAAGCGCGGATTTACCGAAATCCGCTTTGATGATGACTGGCGGAGAGATGCTTGCAGGCAGTTTTCCTATATTCCTTGTCAGCATTCTATTTGGGGAATGGAAGTCGTTCAGTTTCGCGCAGGTTTCAATGGAATCGTGGCTAGCCTTGCTTTATTTGATTACATTTGGTTCAATGGTCGGGTTTGTAGCTTACATCTGGTTATTACAGAACGCGCCCATCTCACTCGTCGCGACGTATGCGTACGTCAATCCCTTGGTGGCAGTCTTTTTAGGAAATTGGTTCGCGCAAGAATCGCTGACCCCGCGTATACTTGTAGGCGCGGTGATCATTATCGGGTCGGTCATATTTATCAATAGCGCGCGGCAGGCAAAAGTCAAGACCGAACTGTTGCAGGCCGTCGCGGACGGAGATGACTGAATAAGAATCCACGAGTTATCCAGCAGTTCAACTGCGGGATGAACTCAGGAAAGCAAGTCCACATAAACAATGAGGAGACACTTGCACCTGATGTGATTTGCTTAGCAAATCATGCAGGTGTGACATTATAAAAAGGAGAGCAAAATGGACGCGAAAGATTTGGTCAAACGTGTAAAGGAAGATGGGGTTAAGTTTGTCTCGTTGCAGTTCAACGATGTGACCGGCGCAGTGAAAAGCGTGGATATGCCCATCAACGGTCTGGATGGCGCGCTTGAAGACGGCGTTTGGTTCGATGGCTCGTCGGTGGAAGGTTTCGCGCGCATCCAGGAAAGCGACATGCTCCTGCGGCTCGACCCTGATACCTATGCGGTTCTCCCTTGGAGCTCTGAAGAGCGCCGCCGTGCACGTATCTTTTGCGATATCTTTACGCCCGCTGGTACACCGTTCGAAGGCGACCCACGCGGCGTATTGAAACGATTGATGGCAAAGATCGCAGAGCGCGGCTGGGTCTATAACATCGGACCCGAGCCTGAATTCTTCCTCTTCAAAGGAACAAACGGACATGGTGTTCACCCGGTCCCCCATGATGTGGGCGGTTATTTCGACTTCTCAGCCTTCGATGAAGCGGTGCGCGTGCGCACACAGTTGATGGACGCGTTGAATTCGATGGGGCTCGAAGTGGAAGTGGGCCATCATGAAGTGGCATTGGGTCAGCACGAGATCGACTTTCGTTTTGCAAATGCCGTACGCGCCGCAGATAATGTATTGACATTGAAGTACACCGTGAAAGCGATTGCATCCCAACACGGGCTGACTGCCTCTTTCATGCCCAAGCCTGTATTTGGTATCAACGGTTCCGGGATGCACTGTCACCAAAGTCTCTTCGATGATAAGGGCAACAATCTCTTCTTCGATAAGAACGATGAGTATCATCTTTCGCAGATCGCTTACTCATTCCTCGCGGGACAACTCAAGCACGCCCGGGGTCTTGCCGCGTTGGTCGCACCGACGGTCAATTCGTACAAGCGACTCGTCCCGGGCTATGAAGCACCGGTGTACATCGGCTGGGCACAGATCAACCGTTCGGCTTTGATCCGCATCCCGCGCTACACCGAGGGACGCGATAAATCCATGCGTGCAGAACTGCGCTTCCCCGATCCTTCATCGAATCCATATCTGGCCTTCGCGGGGATGCTTGCAGCAGCGCTGGATGGCATTGACAACAATCTCACTCCGCCCAAGCCGCTCAACAACGTCAACCTGTATCATCTTGACGCAAAGGAACGCAAGGAATTGGGCGTTGGTGAGCTGCCTGGTTCGTTATCCGAGGCGTTGAGTGAACTTGATAAAGATACGGTGTTGAAGGATGCTCTTGGTCCTGTCATCTACGAAGCCTTTGCCCGCGCGAAGGCTGAAGAGTGGGATGAGTACCGCATCCGCGTGACGGACTACGAGATCGAGAGATATTTGGAAACGGCCTGACCCCACCCTGCCTCCCCCATCCCGCGCTTGGCGGGATGGGGGAGGTGCCCGCTAGGGCGGAGGCGGTAGAACTCCGAGGGATGAAATCCTTGGAGGACTTTTACTATAATGAGCGAAAATCCAGAATTGAGGATGATCAAATATGATTACATTTGAACAGGCCCAACATCTTGCTCTCGAACACATAAAGCCATCTGCAGACTATATTAAGAAAACACTCCCTGACGACGATATCGTGATCGAACATTCCATCGAATTTCCTGATTGCTGGCTCTTCTATTTCAATTCAAAGCGCTATTTGGAAACACATAATATTCTTCACCGCCTACTGGGTGGTGGACCGGTGCTCGTCGGCAAGGAAAATGGAGACATTTATCAGGGAGGCTCAGGCAACACGGTTGAGACATGGTTAAGTGAATTTAGAGAATTTGTTCGAGGGAAAAGCACGCAAAACACAGAGCGCGTAGATCCGCAATAAGTCCCTATGTAATTATCATGATTAGCGGGCAATCCTTATTCGTTGCAAGAAAGGAAATTTGTCATGCGAGTTGCCGCGCTCTATGACATTCATGGGAATCTGCCGGCACTTGAGGCAGTCCTAAAAGATGTTCGTGAAGCTGAAGTAGATCAGATAGTCGTCGGAGGTGATGTCGTTTCGGGCCCGATGCCGCGCGAAACGCTTAGACTCTTACGGGACCTTGATATCCCTGTGCAGTTTATCCAGGGCAATGCAGATGCTGAGGTAATTGCGCAAATGGCGGGCATAGAAACAAGCAACGTGCCGGAGCAGTTTCGAGAAGTCGTGCGTTGGGTGGCACAGCAGCTCCAGGCGGAAGATGAAGAGTTGATGCGTAGCTGGCCGCTCACTCTACATATGCAAATCAGCGGGCTTGGTGACGTACTGTTTTGTCATGCCACACCCCGAAATAACACGGAGATATTCACTCCTCTGACGCCGGAGGACCGCCTCCTAAAAGTCTTTGAAGGACTGGATGATACTGTGGTTGTGTGCGGTCATACCCACATGCAGTTTGACCGGATGATCGGAAAGACACACGTGCTCAATGGTGGCAGCGTAGGTATGCCGTATGCTGAACCCGGTGCTTATTGGCTGTTGCTCAGACGCGATATTCAATTTCGACACACACTGTACGATTTCACACAGGCAGCCGAGCTTATTCGAAACACAAATTATCCGATGGCAAAAGATTTTGCGGCAAATAATGTGTTGCACCCTCCCTCAGAGGGAGAAGTGCTCGAAGCATTCACCAAAGCTCAATTATGATGAAAGTAGATATTCTCTATTAGTACAACTATCACCACGCAGTGACCAGAAATTCGTCACATGCCTTGCCAGCAAGTTGAGAAAAAAAATAAAGTATAGTTAGCCAAATCCAATTCCCCAAGGAGAATCCATATGCCAACTCCGACCAGACCTGTTGCCAGGGCAGGGGCAAACCTTGCCACCGCCAAGCCAGTCTCGTACGTAAAGTTTTCGGACAAACTGACCGATTCGCTGAACGATATCAGCAGAATGATCCAGGATCACAAGAATATGATAGACACGATCCAGGAGGTCGCGCTCGAGCTGACGAATTCGATTGGCTCGCTTCATACGCTCACGGTGAAATACGCGGGCATTGCCAATAATATTCTCGATGGACTCCTCCCCATCGTAAGAGGTTTACCGCTTATCCCAAAGAACATCCTGCAAATGCTGATCAATCTTGAGAGCATCACACAAAAGATCATCGATAACCAGGCGCAGACCTCTAAAACAATTACTGATGTCCAGTCTGGGTTGAAGACCGGTGATGTGAACAAGATCAGGGGCCACGCTGGAGAGTTACAGAACGTGACCAGGACCCTTACCACTATCCTGCCGAAATAACGTTTGTGTCATTGCGAGAAGGGCGAAGCCCGACGAAGCAATCTCATTTTAAGATGCTCACTAAAATTGTAGGTTCTTGCCATATTAGTGGAGATTGCTTCGTCGCAAACTACGCTCCTCGCAACGACATTAGATTCGCAGAATACTGTATCCAAGTAAAGTCATAAATTCCGATGACCAAAGACATCTTCATCTCCTACTCCCGTCGTGACCAGGAATTCGTCACGCGCCTTGCCAGCGACCTGGATGCACAAGTTGCGGGTGTGTGGTTCGATCAGTCCAAAATTCGGGCGGGACAAAGGTGGCATGATGAGATTATGGATGGTATCCGTGAATGCAAAGCCTTTATATTAGTCTTATCACCTGACGCGGCTGAGTCCAAGTATGTGCGCGAAGAAGTGAGCAAGGCATTGGAGCTTGGCAAAACGATCTTTCCCATTCTCATGCCTACCAGCAGAATCAAAAGCAGATGTTAAGAAAATGATTGAAGACGAACAACCCTTGTTCTCTGATCACTGCCTGCTGATTTTCGCACACTACTAACTCTTCGCATCCTCCCATCAGGTATACTTGGGCTAGGAGAAAGACTATGCTCGCAGAAACCCGTTATGAACATGTTGTGTTGAATGAGGCGCGCGTTCCGCTTATTTCAGGGACGACAATGAAGGTGGTCGAACTTGTCCTTGCACAGGCAGCGTATGGCTGGAGCGCTGAAGAACTTCATATCCAGTTTCCACATTTAACGCTGGGACAGATTTATTCCGCTCTGGCCTATTACTGGGACCACCGCGAGGAATTGGATACTAATATTGAAAATCGAATCAAAAAAGTCGATGCGATTCGCAGATCCATACCTGTATCGCCGTTGGTCAAACGCTTAAAGGACAAGGGACTGATTTAGATGGCTGTATCGCTTTACATGGATCATCACGTTCCAAAAGCGATTACAGTAGGTTTACGTTTGCGGGAAGTGGATGTAATTACTGCCTATGAAGACCATACGGACCAACTCGACGACTATCAATTGCTCCAACGCGCGCATGAATTAAACAGAGCATTATTTACACAAGATGACGATTTGCTGGAAGAAGCAGCAAAATCCCAACGTGAGGGGATGCCTTTTTCAGGCGTTATCTACGGGCATCAACTGCGAATGACAATCAGTGCCTGCATTCATGATTTGGAGATTATCGCCAAAGGCGGAGAGTCTCAAGACCTGGAGAACCAGGTCATATTTTTGCCCTTGTAAATTTTCAAATATTTTCATGACCAAAGATATCTTCATCTCTTACTCCCGCCGCGACCAGGAATTCGTCACACGACTTGCCAGCGACCTGGATGCACAAGTCGCGGGTGTGTGGTTCGATCAGTCCACAATTCGGGCGGGACAAAAATGGCACGATGAGATCATGGATGGCATCCGTGAGTGTAAAGCCTTTGTATTGGTGCTCTCGCCCGACGCAGCTGAATCCAAGTATGTGCGTGAAGAAGTCAATAAGGCGCTGGAGCTTGGCAAGACGATCTTCCCTATTCTCTATCGCCCCGGCAAATGGACCGGTGAATTTGATTCCCTTGTGAAGGAAGTCCAAACGCTCGATTTGCGCTCAGGCAGTTACACAGATAACTTTCAAAGACTAGTGGATGGTCTGATTGAGGCGGGCGCGGCGAAGGCAACGGGCGAACGTCCATTTCTTCGTCAGGCGACAATCACCCCGCTGAATATTGTGCTCAGTAAAATCCCAGGTTGGGCGTTCGCCTGGAGCTTGGGCTGGGTTGTTTTCTGGATGGTCGTGATCGCCGTGCTCTTTGTCCTTCTCCAAAGTCGGGGTGAAATGGGAAGCGATGACTTGTTAGCCTTTATTCTGATTCTCGTTGGAGCAGGAATTGGAGGATTTGCAGGCGGCTCACTGGCGGGTCTCTTTACGATGTTGGCGCTGCGACCCAACGCTCCCAGCATTTCATGGAAGCATATGTCACCGACGATTCGCATCTGGGGAATCAGCGGTCCCCTGGGGATGATCGTATCTGGTCTGATCACGTCTCTCTTGATTGCCGTGGGCACGATCGGTATGGGAACCGCCGAACCCGATTGCAGTGGCGGATTCAGTGATTGTGTGGGACAAATCATTGGCACGTCAATCGGCAACGTGCTTGTATTTGCGTTTGCCATCTTGATTGTATTTTTTCTCTTTGTGATTGCAGCGTGGTTCCTCACCGGGATGTTCGCAGGTGGACTGGCCGTTCGACATATTCGCAGGCTCGAACCAGGCATTACAAGCAGTCAAAGCCGGAGAGTATCCCTTGGCTGGGGATGTGGAGCTATTGTCGCGGCGATTGTCACGATTTTGATTATTGGGATTCTCTCAAGCGCCCTGGGGTTATAGAAAGGCATTTCGCGCTCCCGAAAAGCGCACCTGCACTTGAATGCTGGTGCAAGTGACGGGACTATAGTGAGCGGAGCCGAAGACGCAGTCGAAGTGCGTTTGGTAAAGATAACCCACTATAAATTATTCCTCATGATCCTTTGAACTTCTTTGCGCAAGCCTGCTGGACGGATTGGTTCTATCCTGATTTTCTTCGCATCCAGGAACTTCGCGAACCGTATCAACCCCTTTGCCAGTGCGTTCGCAAACGCAGGATCTTTCACAGGCGCGTCGTCTTCGTGCCAAAAGCCTTTGATCTCCAGCGTCATCGTCTTACGGTCAAGCTTTGGGTCGAAACGCGCTACCAAATCATCGCCATATAAGATCGGCAGGACGTAATACCCCCAACGCCGCTTGTGTGCGGGCACATATACTTCCCAAACATAATCGAAATCAAATAGTTTCTTCGCCCGCCCGCGTGCACTGACAATATCGAGCGAGGATAGAAACGTGACTTCTTCGAAGGTTGTCGTTTCTTTTGGCTTCCAACCTGTAGGGATTTTCCCCTTTTCAAGCGCCTCCAAATTCGGGATGTCTTCCGACAAAATGAGATAGATATCGCGTCCGCCCTCGATTTGAACCTGCGCGAACATCCCAGTCTCTCCCCACTCTTCAAGCAGACTCGCTATCTCTGCCTTCGAGTAATCGCGTCGAAGATAATAATTCAGCTCAGCCCGCATAGTCCCCTCGCGCTTCAACCCCGCAAACGCCACTACTTTACGAGCGAAGAATTCTTCCGCATCTTTTTCAGTTGCAACGTAATCAAATTCCTTCGGCGCGATATTCTCACGGAAATCATACACGCGGCTGAATCCATCACGGTGATGCATCATCAGTTCTCCGGAAAGCCACATATCGAATAAGGCGAGTGATGTATCTTTGCGCCCCCGATAATTCCACAAACCAATCTTGTTTCCATCCAAGTCGCGGTTTCCCAGTGGACCACGCCTTCGCAGCTCCGTGCGCACTTGCTCAAATAGCTCCTGATGGTTAAGCACAAAGCCTTCGATGCGTTTATCATGGCTCCGTTTTTCCATATGTACACGCCAATATGGCAATTCCTCCATCGGGTACATCGCCAGCCAGCCGCCATAATCAAAGAACTGACGGTCTTTATAAGCAACATCATAAAGATATTCCGGCTTGTAATCCAGCACACGACTGT
>Ga0081539_10006141_pt1 | contig 11691 bp, 11 predicted proteins | sample TabmetS4T2R2_FD_71023 | JGI IMG/M metagenome (GOLD analysis project Ga0081539, IMG submission 71023) | Tabebuia heterophylla rhizosphere microbial communities from the University of Puerto Rico - S4T2R2 | ecosystem: Host-associated > Plants > Roots > Rhizosphere ...
CCGCGTTTCCGCCAATGCAAGAATTGGATATTGGACACGTTCGAGCGCGCAGACTTCGAAATCGATATGGGCGGCAAGCTTTTCGCCACCTTTCTGGCAGCCGGGCTGCCCGCCCCCCAGATGATTGCCGCCGGCCGTGTTGAAGGCGGGCCGCAATCGCAGGCCTACGAGTACATCGCTCAGACGCTCAATAGCCTGCTGCCGGCCATGCAGCGCGAAGGGGTCGCGACCGCTGAGGAGATCGGGATCGACACCGTGGCCCATCGGCTCCGCGAGGAAGCTGTTGCCCGAAACGCATGCATCATGCTGCCACCGTTTGTGGGCGCGTGGACGCGCATGCCCGGATAAGTGTCCGTCGACGCGATCAGCTCAGCAGCTTCAAAGTCAAGGCGTTACATCGCGACATCAGTGCGAAGATGTTCTGTCGCCCGCCGCATGACCTCGTGCAGCCAGTCATGCGACGCGTCGCCTTCGTGCCGCTCGTGCCAGAGCGAGCGAACTTCCATATGGGTCGTGGGATAGGGAAGTTCATGGATTGCGATCGGGATCGTGCGGGCGAAGGCATCGGCGAGCGGGCGCGGGACAATCGCGGCCATCCCTGGGCCGTCCAGGAAGGCGGGAAGTGCGAGAAAGTGGGGTAGAGTGATTGCGATCCTCGGCGTCTGTTTCGAAGCGGACATTGCGCGTTCGAACGAGGCCCGGTCGTACATTTCGGATCGCCGCCCCAGGCCGCGTTCGGAAATGAAACCCTCGATGGCGCCCTCTTGTTCACCTCCGAATGAAATGACGATGATTGGAATCGCGGCAAGTGCCTCCGTCGCAATCGGCCCGAGGTGCTGAGACGCGTGCGTGATGAGGACGTCGTCATATTCGAACAGGAAGCTGGACTTGAAGCGCGAAGACGCTGCCTGGAAGGTGCCGATGGCGGCGTCGATTCTGCCGAGATCGATCTGTTCTGCAAGGTCGATCCGGGTCACGGGCTTGATCGCAATATCGACGTGAGGGGCATCCGCTCTCAGGACGTTTAGCAGCCGGCGCGCGAGGACCATCGTGGTAAAATCATTCGCCGCGATCGTGAATTTTCTGGTGGACGTCGCCGGTTCGAACCTCGGCAGCTCGATCGCGGCTTCGAGGGATTTGAGGGCGTCCCTGACCATGCCAGCCATGGCCACGGCCCGTGCGGTGGGCTGCATACCCGTAGCGGTTCGGATGAACAGTTCGTCCTCAAGTATCTCCCTCAGGCGCGCCAGCGAGTGACTGACGGCGGACTGGCTGAGAAAGACCTTTTGACTCGCTCGAAGGACGCTACGCTCCTCCATGACTGCGTCGAACACCCGCAAAAGGTTGAGATCGAGCGTTCTGAAGGAGGCGGTCATCTCAGGTCCGCATCTAACAGCACAACCGGCTGATCCCGATTTTTTCGGACGCCGTAGAGGCCCCCGCAGTCCATCTCCGCCGATATTAGAGAACCGGACCAAAAATTGCGATCCCTTAGGCTCGTGTCCTCCGCGGGCTTTGCCGCCCCGACGCGAACTCACCCGCCCATCAAACTGAACAACGCGCATTGTCGTCTTGAAATAGTTTCACTTCCGCCGCGGCATGATTCCCCTACATATCGCTCACTGGCACAAGGTAGCGCAAATGATGTCCGGCGGGCAACGCAAGCAATAGATGGCTCGGATGTTCGAGTTATCCATGCTGCACATCTCGTAAGATTTCGACAGCTGTTCTGTAGATCACACCCGGATGGGACCGCCTGTCCAGCGCGTCGGACTTGCTTGCCACGGATTGCCCCACCTATCTGGAGATTTACTCCCATGATTGCAGATATTGGCGAAGTGTTCTCGGCCCAGAAAGACGGTACTCCGCCGACGATATTGGCGAGTGGCCACGCTCCCGGTGAAAGCGGTGTCTCGGTCGTGCACCGACATTACCTCGGTGGCGCGCATTTCCGCGCCTCCCCACGGCAACATGTGATCAGTTTCGTTTCGCGATCACGGATACATTGCAGACTAGGGCGTCGTGCACTTTGCCACGAAGCCCAGGATGGATCGTTGGTAATCTGTCCCGCCGGACTGGATACCAGCGGCGATACGGATCAAGACCTCGACTCCATTCTTATAGTGGTCCGGCCGGACAAATTCGCGCTCACCGCTGCTGAACGTGGGACGCTTGAGGCGCAACTGGTTGGTAATCTCGGTGGCCATGACCAGGTTCTCTTCGATATTGCTCGTGAGCTGGCACTGGAAAGCAAGAACGGGTATCCGCGCGGTACGGTGTTTTGGAACGAGACCGCTCGCCGTTTTGTCGAGACCCTTGCCGCGCATCACGCCGTCGGGAATCAGGGAAAGCCAAATGGACTGCTGAACGAGGACGTTCTTAAGCGTATAAAAGAATTCATTGTAGAACACCTGAGCCAACCCTTTGACATTGCAACGCTTGCGAAAATCACGAAGCGCAGTCAGTTTCATTTCTCGCGTGCGTTCACGCGGTCGGTCGGCGTGAGCCCCTACCGCTATGTCGTTCATCTGCGACTGCAGCGTGCGGTCGAAATGATTCGGGATGGAAAATCCAGCCTTGCAGAGATTGCCGTAAGGACGGGCTTTGCCGATCAGAGCCACCTGACACGTTGGGTGCGGCGCGTCCATGGCGTTTCCCCGACCCAGATCCGCCCAAATCGTGAGCCGGGCAGGAATCTTCAAGACCGGCCGGCAACTGGTAGCCTAGGTTAGGGCGACGCTGACGACGAGCGACCGCAACTTGCCGCCGGTTCGGCACTGAGAAAGCCCAGTCAAAGGAACGACATCGTGAGCAAGACACCCCCCTCCACGGCGCCATCCGCATTCATGCGATCCTCCGGCCTCGAAACGACCCTGGCCTATATGGGGAGCAACATGTCCCTCTTTGCCAAAGGCGAGGAGACCGGAGGGCGCTTTGCGCTCATGGAATTTCATTCGCGACCCGGAAATGAGCCGCCGCCACATATCCATGAGTGGGAACACGAATTGTATTACCTGCTCGAAGGCAGGATGGAATTTTACTGCGATGGTGAAATTCTAAGTGTCGGCCCGGGAGAGGTCGTCTTCTTGCCGCAGGGTAAAGCCCACGCCTTTTATATCCGATCACCGATGGTCAGGACGCTGATTCTTGTGCAGGCGACCGACGAACGGGCTGTGGGATTGGACCGCTACTTTATCGGCATGGGCGAACCAGCGGCGAGCACGGAATTGCCGGACCATCAAGTCACTCATGCTATGTCCGACCCCGTACACGCCACTCGGGTCGCTGCCGCCAATGGAATCAGGATTCTGTCGCCCGAAGAGACCGCGGAACTGCTGCCCCACTATCCCGGGTTCGGCATTTGATCCAGACTAGGCAGCGTGTCGAACGGCAATCGACCGCTCCAGCTAACTCAGAAAGGCAGAACAAGCATGGTCACGATCGTCCTTGTGCATGGATTCTGGGGCGGAGCTGCGCACTGGAGCAAGGTCATCGTCGAGCTAGCTGGGATGGGGCACGTAGATGTCCGCGCAGTAGAAAATCCGCTGACTTCCCTTGCCGACGACGCCGAGCGCACCCGCAAGATGATCGCCCAGCAGAACGGTCCGGTGCTGCTGGTGGGGCACTCCTACGGGGGCGCGGTCATCACCGAAGCTGGCAACGCGCCGAACGTGGTGGGCCTCGTCTATATCGCAGCGTTTGCGCCGGACGCCGGCGAAAGCCCGGCTGAGATCGGGCAGGCCGCTCCGCCGCCCGCCGGTATTGCGAATGTCGCGCCCGACAGCGACGGTTATGTCTGGATCGATCCGGCGAAATTCCGCGAGAGCTTTTGTCAGGACCTGCCTGCCGACGAGGCGCTTGTCATGGCAGTAACGCAAAAGGCGCCGGTCGGCAGCACGTTTGGCGACAAGATCACCGCACCGGCCTGGAAGAACAAGCCATCCTGGTATCAGATTTCCAGTGAGGATCGGATGATCCATCCGGACAACCAGAAACGAATGTCGGCACGGCTCGGCGCCAGGAAGATCATCACCTTGGCGGCCGGTCACGCCTCGCTCGCCTCCAAGCCCACCGAAGTGGCGGGCCTGATCGACGAGGCCGCCCGCGCGACCACCGGCTGACTGTCCAGAACCGAGCCTGGTGGACACGTCCCGGAAGACGGCGATCGTCACCGACATCTGAGTCGGCATTGAGGCTGCGGCTCCAAGTTTCAATCGTAATCCGAATCCCTTCCTCAGAAATCATCGCGCAATCGCGTCCGGCGATGTTTGTTCGTCAAGACCAGAGGCCGCTGGAAGCCCCAGATACCGGCTTCCAGGCTCAAGGCAACGTTCGAAACCAAAGTGAGGAAAAGAAATGAGTCAATTGGCATCTTCAACTTCTCTCCCCGATAGCCACGAACAGGCCAACTGGTTGCAAACGAGGCCTGGCGAACGTTGCCTAATACGCGTGCCGGCAGCCGATACAAACGGCGTATACTCGCTCATCGAGATTGTCTCGGAGCCGGGCGGCGGAACGCCGCTGCATGTCCATCGGAATGAGGACGAACACCTTTTGATACTGGAAGGGACAGGACGCTTCGCGGTCGGCGACAAGGTATTCGATGCAGAAGCCGGAACGATGGTGACGCTTCCCAGAAATATTCCTCACGCCTGGGGCAACCGCTCGAGTTCAACGCTGCGGATCGCGGCGATTGCTTACCCCGGCGGTGTTGAGGAAGTTCTGCGCGTCATTGCCAGTGGCGTCGTGGACCTGCCCGCGCTTGCCGAAAGATTCGGCGTTCTCGCCATTGGCCCGACACCGTTCTGAAATGGCGACAGCTCTGTCCGCATTCAATCGCAACATCTCGATCTTTCGAGAAACAAACCCCAAGGTGTCAGAGGAATGACCGATCGACATCAATTGTCTACCTCACACGGTTCGATCGTGGTGGAGGAAGCTGGACACGGCGACCTGCCGGTCTTTCTAATCCATGGAAATTCCCTTTCTCGCGAAGTCTTTCGCAAGCAGCTCGGCGGGGCTCTCTCCGGCAAGGATCGTCTTGTTGCGCTCGACCTGCCCGGTCATGGGGATTCCAGCAATGCGCCGGACCCGTCCCGCACATACACCCGACCTGGCTTGGCGGATGCGGCGATCGAGGTGCTCGATTTGCTCGGGCTTGAGGAAGTCGTGGTGGTCGGATGGTCGCTCGGCGGCCAGATCGCACTGGAAATGGCTGCGCAATTTTCCGGCATCAAGGGTTTGTTCATCACCGGGGCTCCGCCCGTAAGCCGGCACAAGATGGCCGAAGGTTTCATCCCGGCACCGCATATGAAGCTGGGCGGGCAGCAAGACCTTAGTCCATCTGAAATCGATGCTTTCGGTGGAGCAATCTTCGGCGCGCCGATACCGGTCGCGTTCCGACGCGCAATGGAGCGCGCGGACGGCCTCGCACGAAGGACCATTTTTGAAGCCGCACGTTCGGGCGCGGGGGTAGATCAGCGCTGGCTCGTCGAAAATTGTACGGTTCCTTTGGCCATCGTGAATGGTTCCGATGACCCGTTCATCAACCTCGATTATCTCGACGTTCCGAAATATGCGAATCTGTGGGAAGGGCGATGCCATCGCCTGCCGGGACTAAAGCACGCGCCGTTCTGGGAAGCGCCGGACGTTTTTGACGAGCTGCTGGGGCAGTTCATTGACGATGTCGCCACGCTATGACCTGAGGCGTTCGACACTAGCCCTCGATAGTGAAGACGAGTTTCTTCAATCGGATGGTACGCCATTCAACTGATGAGGTTACGAGATGCGAATTATTTCCCGGTTTGTAGCCGTACTGATGCCGATCCTATCCGGCGTACCGGCTGTTGCGGCGGACAACTCAGTCACGCGTGGCGAATACCTTGTGCGACTAGGGGGCTGCAATGATTGCCATACACCGGGCTATTTTCTCGGAAAGCCTGATGCATCGCGCTTTCTGGGCGGCTCGGATGTCGGTTTCGACTTGCCCGGCATGGGCACATTCGTCGGTCCAAACATCACGCCTGACAAACAAACCGGGCTAGGAAACTGGAGCAGAGATCAGATCGTCACGGCTCTACAAACTGGTGTCCGGCCGGATGGGCGAATTCTCGCTCCGATCATGCCATGGCGCGCGTTCGCCGGATTGACGAAATCCGATGCCGTCGCGATTGCCGACTATCTCAAAAGCCTGCCGCTGGTCAGCCACAAGGTACCAGGGCCATTTGGATCAAGCGAGAAGCCGTCAGTGCCTCGGATGATGGTGGTCTTTCCGGAAGGTGACAACTAGCGCAATCGCGTGGCCGAAGCTTCACCCCAGCAATTCATGCTTCACCCGTCTGCCCTTCCGCGTCGAGCCTCACGCCGTCGCCAGGCTCGCTCAGAATGTGGGCCATCTGTCGTTCGCGCACGCGAGCCCACTGCCTTCGGGACAGGAACGTTCATTCCTCCTCTTGGTTTGTAGGTTCGCCAGACCATACGGGAACATGCGAGGGATATGGGTTGGCGAACCGGCTACTAAAGTGTTGATTTTCTGTAGAAAACGCTGATCCTCTGGATCCACCAAAATATTAAAAGTCAACCACTTACGTCTGCTTCTTCATACGAAGACGTAACGATCTCCACCAACATCACAGCGTTCCGATGAAATTGGTGGGGCCTTCGTCCGTCAATTTCTCCTTCCGATCGAAAGCGCTGGACGCACACCTAACCCAGGAATTCTAGCTTCGAAAGACGGCGCGTGCGGTGATCGGCGGCAATGACGTGCGAATAGGCGGGTTTTAACCCTGTAGCGGACCTTTCGGGCAGCTGGTCGACTTGAGAAACATGGACCTCAGGACTCTCGCCACCCGCCGTTGATCTGGAGGCTGTGGCCGACGCGGGTTGTGTAGAGCACTTGCGCGTAGGAACCAGCGCTTACGCGATAGTGCGCGTCGACGAAGCAGGGTTGTGGACCGCAGGTCAACGACCGTCCCTCGAGCCCAACGGTCGCCTCTCCCAAAAGGGATAGGATCGTCGGCATGATGTCCAGCACCGAGGTCGGCTGGTCGCTGACCGTGCCCTCCCGGAACGGTGGGCCCAAGCCAACCAGGAAAGCGGAAAGCTCACTAGGATGAAGGCCACCGTGATATCCAACACCGACCGGCAGTTCATTGTCGAAGCGGCAGGTGCCGCGGTAGCCAAACGCGTCAGTATCGTTGTCGGTGCGCAACGTGAAGACGAGATCCGCGCTGCGGGTATGCTGAAGCCGCACCAGCTGCTGGCTGAACGTGCCCGGCACGCTACCCTCGACGCCGTCGCCCCCGCGCGTGAAGAGGAGGCCGGTCTCCGGCCAGGCCATCAGAGTTCGGGCAACCGAAGCCAGTAGCGTCGGACCACCATCGCGAACGCGAAGGTTGCCGGCATAGCCGGGAACGAGAGCGACCTCTGCACCGTCGGCGAAGGACGCGCCGACAGAGTATCCCGCGAACCTCAGCGCGCCGGTCACGTCGACCTTGCGGGACTGGGTGATGTGGCCGTGGTCAGAGGTGACAAGCATGGTAACCTCTGTGCGCCGACCGCCGCCATGCCACCAGTCCACGATCCGCCCGATTCCGTCGTCAAGCGCGTGAAGCTCGGCGATCGTGCGCTCGGCGCCGAGGCCATGGGCGTGGAGAACATTGTCGGGTTCACCCAGCCACAGGACCGTCGCTTCGGGCAATTCCGACGTCTCGGCCAGATAGAGGAACGCATCGATGAGATAGTTCTGGAGCGCTGTCGTGCTCACGCTGGGATCGACCGCGGGCGGCTCGCTGACCCGGGCCACGATGCGCTCCGCCAGTGACCGCGGCTGCGAGGCTTGCCAGTCTGCCCCAATGAACAGCAAATGTCCGGGAGCGCGCCCGATAAGCGGATGCATTTGCCGCGCGCTGCCTGCCGAATTGCCGCTGAATATCCAGGCCCGTTTGCCCGACTGCACCAGCCGATCGCCCAGCGTCGGAGCCGTGATCAAGCCTTCCGGCAAGCCCCTGATGCTGGCTTCCACCGGACCAAGATCATCCCCCGACCATGGCGTTGCCGTATCGAACTCCGGAAGGAGGAACGCGTTGGCGACGATACCGTGCCGGTCCGGGCTGAGCCCGGTCAAGATGGACGCGAGATTGACGTAGGTTTCGCTCGGGAACATTGCGCGGTGGCGAGTGAAAACCGTGCCCTCGCGCTTAAGTGCGGACAAGAGGGGCATCCATTCGTCGTTGACGAAGTCGGGGCGGAGGCCGTCGAGGCCGATGAGGAGAAACTTCGTCATGCGGCACGCAGAGCTGGGTCGAAACGGTCGCGCAGCCAATCGCCGAGAAGGCTGAGCGAGAGCGTCGTGAGAAAGATGACAACTGAGGGCGCAACGGCAATCCACCAAGCGGTCATGAGATAGTCGCGGCCAAACCCGACCATGTTGCCGAGGCTTGTTGCCGGCGGCTGGATTCCAATTCCCAGGAATGACAACGAGGTTTCGAGCAGGATTATTTCGGGGAACGTGAGTGTCACGTTGACAATAATTGCGCTCGCAATGTTGGGCAGGATGTGGCGCAAATAGAGGTGCAGCGGCGAGGCGCCGAGAACGCGCAACGCGATCGCATAGCCCCGGGTCTGCGCCGAAAGAGTCATGGCCCGTACGATGCGGGCATAGCGCTCCCAGCCATAGACGCCCATGAGCGCGACGAAGACCACGAAGGAGCCGTCGAGGAAGGCTAGCGCCGCGAGTGCGAGGATAAGGAACGGCAGAGCGGCCTGGAAGTCGATTGCCGCGAGAACGACGTCATCGACAAAGCCGCGATAGCGCGCTGCGGCAAGCCCAATCCCGGTGCCGAGACAGGCGCCGACGGCGGTGCCGATGATCGCAACGACGATGCTCGTGCGGGTCGATTGGATCAGCCTTGACAGCACGTCGCGACCCAATTCGTCTGTCCCCAGCGGATGCAGCCACGCGCCCCCGAGCCACGCCAGCGGCGCCAGACGTGTGCGCAGGTCCATCGCCAGATAATCATAGGGTGAAATGAGGTCGGCACCGAGCGCGACCGTGACGACTACCACCATCCAGCCCAGCGCCAGGTAGATGACGATCGGAGTGCCTTTCACGGTTGCCCCTCCGCGGCGAGCCGGGGGTCGAGACGGCGGTGCAAGAGGTCGACCACCAGGTTGGCCAGCACCATGGATATGCCGATGAGGATCACGATCGTCTCCACGACGGCGAGGTCGCGGTTTTTCACCGAGAGTACGAGGAGGCTGCCGATGCCCGGCCATGCGACGACGTTCTCGGTGATGACCGCCCCGGCGACAATCCGTCCGACGTAAAATCCAACGACCGTTACAAGCGGCAACGCCGCATTGGGCAGGGCGTGCCACAACACCCCGCCTATGCGCGTCCGGCCCTTTGCCAACGCAGTGATGACGAACGGCTGGTTGAGCGCATCGAGCAGTGCCGACCGCGCAAAGCGCGCGAACAGCGCTGCGTCGCCAATAGCCATCGTTGCGACGGGGAGAATGAAATGCCATACCGTCCCGCTGCCGGTGCTGGGCAGTAGCGACAGTTGCACGCTGAAAACGAGGATCAGCAGGATGCCGAGCACATACACCGGCAGGCTCAAGCCAATGGCAGAGAAGCCGATCAGCAGCCGATCGATCCAGGTGTCACGGAAAATCGCAGTGACTATTCCGATGAACACGCCAAGTGGCACCGTAACTAGCGCCGTTACTGACATCAGCATGAGCGTCTTGGGAAGTCGCTCCATCACCACGGACCAAGCCGAACGGTCACCGATGAAGGAACGGCCGAAGTCGCCGGTAGCGAGATTGTTCAGATACTTGAAGTATTGCAGCCATAGCGGCTGATCGAGACCCCAGCGCGCACGAAACGCCTCAAGCGCCTCGGCCGGCACGCCATGGCCGACCAGCATCACGGCCGGATCTCCGGTCAGGCGCAGCACGAAGAACGCAAAGGTGACGAGAAGCAGCACTGTGAGCAGCGCGCGCGCCCCCTTGCGCAGCATGAAAGCGGTCATGACGGCACCGCCGGAGCTGCGACGTGACAGGCGACCTCGCGGCCCGCAGCCGAAAGCAGCTCCGGTCTCAGCGTATCGCAAGCCGCGATGCGGGCCGGACAGCGCGGATGAAATCGGCACCCCGAGGGAATAGCGGCCAAGTCGGGCGCCTCGCCCTGCAGCACCGGCTGGTGGCGGCGATGACGCGGATGGATCGGCGGCACAGCTGCCACCAGCGCCTGGGTATAGGGGTGGAGCGGCCGCTCGAATATTTCGGTGGCGGGCCCGACCTCGCAGATGCGTCCGAGATACATCACCGCGACCCGGTCGCAGAAGCGGCGCACCGTAGATACGCCGTGACTGATGAACAGGATGGTCAGGTTGCGTTCGACCCGCAGCCTGGCGAGCAATGCCACGATCTGCGCCTGAATGGAGACGTCGAGCGCCGAGATCGGCTCGTCGCAGATCAGCAGGTCCGGCTCGAGGATCAGCGCGCGGGCCAGTACGACCCGCTGGCGCTGGCCACCGGAGAGCTGGTGCGGGAGCCTGTCCTCAGAATCAGCGCCGATATTTACGAGCCGCAAGGCATCGCTTGCCCGGCGTTTCGCTTCGGCGACGCTTGCCCGCCGATGGATCAGCAATGGCTCGGCGACCTGGTCGATCGCCGTCATCTGCGGGTCGAGCGCCGCCAACGGGTCCTGGAACACGTATTGCAGGCGCGTCAGCAGCGAAGCGGGACGCCGCTGCAACGGCAGCGCGATGTCCATGTCGTCGAAGCGGAGGCGCGGCGCTTCGACCGGTGCGATCCCGACCAGCGCCTTGGCGAGGCTCGACTTGCCGCAGCCGCTCTCGCCGACCAGTCCGAGGATTTCGCCGCGATCCAGCGTCAGCGACACGTCGTCGACGGCGCGGATCGACCGGCGCGCGAACAGACCACGCTTCTCGTAGACGCAGGACAGGTGTTCCACGTCGAGGAGTGGTCCGCTGGTCATGCCGCAGCCGCCGGTTCGGCGAGGGGAGCAAAGCACCGCCACCAGTGCGATCCCTCCCCCGGTTGCGGGCGCGCGAGGTCGCATGCCTGCAGCCGACGCGGACAGCGCGGCGCGAACGCACAGCCCGGTGAGACGAGGAGCGGTGACGGAACTTCGCCGGTAATGCTTTGCACTGTTCCCCCCAAACCCGGACGAGCTGCGAGGAGACCTGCGGTATATGGATGCCGCGGCGTATCGAATACGTCCTCGACGATCGCGCACTCGATGATCTCGCCGGCATACATGATCGCCACCCGATCGCATTGCTGGGCGACGACGCCGAGGTCGTGACTGATGAGCACGACACTCATGCCGCGCTCGCGGCTGAGCCGGCCGAGCAGGTCAAGGATCTGCGCCTGTACGATGACGTCGAGCGCAGTGGTCGGTTCATCGGCAATCAGCAGCCGCGGGGCGCCGGCCAGCATCATCGCGATCATCACGCGCTGCAGTTGCCCGCCGGAAAGTTCGTGCGGATAGCAAGCGAGTTTGGCTGCGGGGTCGCCGATCCGGACTTCGGCGAGCAGGTCGCTCGGAGACCGATTACTCCCGTGCAGCCGGATCGCCTCGCGCAACTGCGCGCCGATCGTCGCGATGGGATTGAGCGAGGACGAAGGCGTCTGAAACACCATTCCAATCTCGCCGCCCCG
>Ga0081539_10006142_pt1 | contig 11689 bp, 7 predicted proteins | sample TabmetS4T2R2_FD_71023 | JGI IMG/M metagenome (GOLD analysis project Ga0081539, IMG submission 71023) | Tabebuia heterophylla rhizosphere microbial communities from the University of Puerto Rico - S4T2R2 | ecosystem: Host-associated > Plants > Roots > Rhizosphere ...
CCCTGCTCGAGGCCGCGCCCGAGCTGGGCGGCACGTGGTTCCACAACACCTATCCCGGGGCGGCGTGCGATGTCCCCAGCCACCTGTACTCGTTCTCGTTCGCGCAGCGCAAGGACTGGACGCGGCTGTGCTCGCCGCAGGAGGAGATCCTCGACTACATGCGCGGCGTCGCTCGCGACCAGGGCATCGCCGAGCGGGTGGTCTGCAACGCGCGCGTGACGGCGTGCGCCTACGACGAGGCGCGCCACGTCTGGACCGTCACCTGCGAGGACGGGTCAAAGCGCGATGCCGACGCGGTGGTGATCGCCACCGGCCAGCTGCACCAGCCCGCCTACCCGCGGCTCGCAGGCCGCGACGCGTTCGCCGGCCACCAGTTCCACTCGGCCGAGTGGGACCACGGCTACGACCTCACCGGCAAGTCGGTGGCGGTGGTGGGCACCGGCGCGAGCGCCGTGCAGTTCGCCCCCGAGATCGCTCCGCAGGTCGGGCGGCTCCATGTGTTCCAGCGCTCGGGCAACTGGTTCCTGGCACGCCGCAACCGTCCCTACCCGGCGTGGTACCGGTGGCTGGTCCGGACGATCCCGGGGCTCCAGGCGTACCGGCGCAGGTTCATCTTCAACTACGGCGAGTCGCTGACGGCGATGATCCGCCACCCGAGGACGCTGGGGCTGATCGGGCGCGCCCGCTCGGCGGCACTGATGCGTTGGCAGCTGCGCGATCCCGAGGTGCGGCGCAAGGCGTGGCCGGACTACACCTTCGGCTGCAAGCGCGTCCTGTTCAGCTCGTACTGGCTGCCCATGCTGCAGCGCCCCAACGTCGAGCTGATCACCGAGGCGGTGGCCGGGCTGACCGCCGACGGGGTGACGACCGAGGACGGCACGCACCGAAGGGTCGACTGCATCATCTGGGCGACCGGGTTTCGGACCAACGACTTCATGCTGCCGATGGAGGTGCGCGGGGCCGGCGGCGTCACGCTGGCCGACTACTGGGGCGGCGCGCCGCGGGCCCACCTCGGCATCACCGTGCCCGGCTTCCCGTCGCTGTTCCTCATGTACGGGCCGAACACCAACACGTCGGGCGGGTCGATTATCGCCTATGAGGAGGCGCAGGCCGCCTACGTCCGCCAGGCGATCGAACTCGGCGTCGTCGAGGTCCTTCCCGAGGTCGCCGAGGCATCGGACCGCGAGACGCAGGCGCGCTTCGCCGGGACTGCCTGGACGCAGTGCGACTCCTGGTACCGCAAGGACCACGACGGCCGCATTGTCGCCAACTGGCCCGGCTACATGCGCGAATACCTGCAGCGGACCGCCGTCTTCGACCCCTCCCAATACCGGGTTGTGAAAACCGACAACGCGAGAGCGGTCGCGCCTGGCCACGACTGAACACGCCCGGCGTAGCGTGGGCGGCGTGAGGCGTCTCACACTGGGGATCGCGACCTGGCTGGTGCTGTGCGGCGCCGGCTTCTATCACCCCCGCGGGGTGATCCGCGACGGCCGCGCGGGCACGCGGGCCGCCAGCGTGCGGTACTGTTGCATTGGCCGTGACCGAGTGCGTGCAGCGAGACTGCTGGCATGAGAACCCGCCGCGCTGGCCCTGCTCCTGTCCCACGGTCGGCCCTTCGCTGGCTTCTGTTTCCCACCCGACGTGATCGTGCTCGCCGTCCGCTGGTATCTACGGTTCGGCCTCTCCTACCGGGACGTCGAGGAACTCCTCGCTGAGCGCGGTGTCGAGGTCGACCACCTCACCGTCTACTGGTGGGTGCTCCGCTTCACCCGCTTGCTCGCCGAGGCCGCCAGGCCCTGCCGACACGCCATTGGCGACCGCGGGCAGGTCGACGAGACCTACCTGAAGGTCGCCGGCCAGTGGCGCTATGTCTACCGCGCCATCGACCAGTTCGGGCAGGTCATTGACGTGTTCGTCTCCCCGCGGCGCGACGGCAGAGCAGCTCGCCGGTTCTTCGAGCGGGCTATCGGCGCAACCAACGTCAGGCCGAGTGAAGTCGTGACCGACCGGCACCCACGTACCCGATGGTGCTTGAAGAGCTGCTGTCGGCGGCCTCGTACCGCACCGATCGGTATGCCAACAACCACATCGAGGCCAACCACGGCCGTCTCACGTCAAGGCTGGGTCCGATGCGAGGCTCAAACAGGACCGCAGCGCCAGGGTTGTGATCGCCGGGCACGCCTTCGTCCAGAACCTCCGCGCAACAGACCCCCCTATGGCTATGGTCGACTGCAGCGGCGGAGCAGAGCATGGCGGGCCGATGGCCTTGCCCTGTGGTTTCCCTGATGCCAGGACCTACAGGTCACCGGCGCCGGTGTCGATCTCCTAGCGCATGAACCAATCGCGCGGTGCTTCGTCGCACGGTGCTTCGGCGACAGGCATGTCGGGGCTGGTGCTGGTGGGCAAGGTGCTCGCGATCATCATCGGCGCCCATCTGCTGGTCGAGCTGACCCTCGAGCCATTGCTCAACGACCTTGCCGAGCTGCAACGGCTGCTCGTGATCACGGTGGTGCTGACCTGCCTCGGTGGCAGCGTGCTGTGGGTGCTGGTCGTCCGGCCACTGCGCCACATGGTGGAGACCGAGCGGCAGGCCACCGCCACCCGCGAAGCCCAGCTACGAACCGAGGGCCAGCGGCAGGACTTCGACGCCCGCCTGCATCGCGCCCTGGAGATGGCCACCACCGAAGACGCCTCGTATGGGATCGTACGGCGGACCCTGCAGCGGATGCTGCCCCCGCACCCCGCTGAGCTGCTGCTGGCGGACTCCAGCGACGCTCACCTCAAACGCGCGGTCGAGGCCGGCCCAGACGGCAGCGGCCCCGGTTGCGGGGTCGACACCCCCCACGCTTGCCCGGCCATCCGCCGCGGACAGACCCTGGCCTTCGCCAGCAGCGAGGAACTGGACGCCTGCCCCTTCCTCCAAGATCGACCCTACGGGCCGTGCTCGGCCACCTGCGTGCCCGTCAACGTGGCTGGCCGCTCGATCGGAGTGTTGCACGCCGTCGGGCCGCCCGAGCAGCCGTTCGGTTCGGAACAGGTCGCCCGCCTGGAGGCCCTGGCCGGCCAGGGTGGCGCCCGCATCGGCATGCTGCGGGTCATGCAGCGGACCAGCCTGCAGGCGGCCACCGATTCCCTCACCGGCCTGCTCAACCGGCGCACCCTGGAGAACCGCGCCTACGAGCTGCTGCAACGCGGTGAACCCTTGGCGCTGGCCATGGGCGACCTGGACCACTTCAAGCACCTGAACGACACCCACGGCCACGAGGCCGGCGACCGGGCGCTGCGCCTGTTTGCCCGCACCCTGCGCAGCAGCGTCCGCTCCGAGGACCTGGTCTGCCGGTTCGGCGGTGAGGAGTTCGTGCTGATCTTCCCCAGGCTCACCGCCGCCGAGGCCAGCGACGTGCTGCGCCGAACCCAGGAGGAGCTGCTGGTCGCCATCGCCAAGGGCAACGTCCCCTCCTTCACGGTCAGCTACGGCGTCACCGACTCCCACCAGGCCGGCACGCTGGAGGAACTGCTGCGCGTGGCCGACCTCCACCTGTTCCAGGCGAAGCGGGAGGGCCGCAACTGCATCGTGCTCGATGGGCCTGGCACACCCGATGAGTCGATCGACAACTGGCCTAGCGTGCAGGAGTAGGCACCTACCTTCCCCTGCCGCTACCACCAGCCGCCTACTCCGCAGTCGGGTGAACGAACGTCCAGCTATGGCTTTCGTCTTGCCGCCGTGGCACCGGTGAGGCTCACACTGGAGCGGGCTGCTGTAGAGAGTGTTGCCGTCGTCCGGGTCGCAGGCGCTACCCACCCTTACTGCACTGCGCCGCCAGCTTTCGGTAGGTGGCCTTGTCGGCGTCGTACCGGTCGGCTGCGGCCACACCGTCCTTAAGGGTGCGCGCCAACGCTTGGCGCCACGGGCTGCCCTGCGGGAACGCCGCGGCCCGGTCGATCTTGCCGGACTTGTAGTCGTCCATCAGTTGCTTGTGGCCCCGCAGCTGGCCCACTGCCGCATCGGCGTGGCTGATCATGCGCTGGGCAGCGGCCAACAGCGTGCGGCAGTCCTTGCTGAGCACTGGCTGTGGCGCGGCGCTGGCCGGTGCCGGCTGGTTGACCGAGGCGGATCGGGTGTCGGGAGGCGGAGTGGTTCGCGTCGCGGCGAGCACAAAGATTACGGGGAGCAGCAGCAGCAGGAGGACCCCGACGACCACGGCGGGAGCGCCCCACCGTGGGCGCGTGAGATGGCGGGGCTGATCAGCGGTGGCGAGGTGGCGGTGCTGGGTCTGTTCGGTGCGGGACATCGGTTGCCTCCCAGGTGTTGGCCCCTACCCTGGTCGCTTGGTATGTGTCGCCGCCGACAACGTCCTTGGGCACATCTGCGCAATCGCTCGTATCGGCGCAGTAAACCAACCGGGAACTCATGACACAATCTCCGGTCAATCCTCCCAAATGAGGCTGAGACTGTCAGTTCGACAGCCCATCGGGGCTGCGGAGCACCAAGCATGGCTGGTGCAATGGCCGGACCCCGATGTCGACGTGGCGGCTCGTTCCAGTAGGCTTGCGGCCCCAATCACGAGCCGCCCCTACCCCTCGGCCGGTTGCCGCGGCGACGGACAGCGACTGTCGCCACTGCCATGAGGCTTACCAACGCGGGGAGGAAGTAAGGGTGGAACTCTGGTCAGATGGCGGCCGGGATTTCCCTCCGACTTCCCTCCACCCGACGCGAGGCCGCGCGGGACAGGGCGGAACGGGCGGGGACGCCGGGTGACGGCGGAAGCTGCGGGCACGCCGTTTGTGCACGTCACGGACGATGATCGGGACCAGATCGGGACGGGAAGGGACCAGCGGGCAACCGCCGCTGCGACCTGTAAGATCGCCGGCATTGCCTACACAGGTTCGAATCCTGTCCCTGCCACACCGGCCCTGACCAGCAACAACGCGATTCTGGGCCGCGCGCTCAGCTTGGGTTCGGAGGTCCTGTTTCCCTCCGCCGCGGCGACGCCGAATGCTCACCCGAACGCGGCTACGACTACCACCCTCGCACCACTCGGCCGGCCAGCCGATCATCGCCGCCTGGGCCTCCCAGTGGATCTGCCAGCTCAGCTTCGATCGCGACTCCTGGACCGCCCCGGTGGCCGCTTGGCGGCTGCACCCCTTGGACGACACCGACCAGACCGCCGCCGCACAGGCCCGTGCCCTGCTAGCCTGGCTGCCCGCCGGCGGGCCGGTGCCATGGCTGGTGTTCGACGCCGGCGACGACTCCGCCCAGCTCACCTTGGACCTCGCCGACGCTGGCGTGGCAGTGCTGGTGCGGCTCAGGTCCGACCGCTGCTTCGACGCCGACCCGCCACCCCGCTCGCCCGGCACCAACGGCCGGCCGCGCCGCCACGGCGCCAAGTTCACCAGCGCCGACCCCACCACCTGGCCCGACCCGACCACCTGGCCCGCCCCGACCGCCACCCTGGTCTGCCACCACGACCAGGGACGGCACCATCACCGTGCCGGCCTGGAGTGGGCTGCACCCCAACCAGCACCGCCACCCCGACCACGGCTGCGGTGGACCCCGGGCCGATCGTGCGCGGGAGAACCCGTCGGATGTTCCCTGGGGCGGAAGGATGCCTGCCGGGGGCTGGACAGCAAGTTGAGACTGACGCCGCCACGGGTAGGGCGAGTACGACACTTCCGTGCAAGCCACGGATTCAGCCGTGATCTTGAGCAGCGGAAGCTATCTCTGGGACCGGTCTACAAACTGATAGCGAACAAAGAGCGCGATGCCCCAGTTATGGGCTCCGGATCCGGGCTCAGGCCGCGGCCACGGGGTAGCGGATGATCGTCTTCAGCTTCTCCGGGGCGGTGCGAGAGGGATCGGACAGGTAGACCTCGTGGTGCCTGCCGGCCACCACACAGCCCTGCGCACGAATGAAGGCGCGCAGCCGCTCGATGGTCGGGGACTCCTCACGGTAGGGACCGGTGTGCAGCACCTGCGCGCAGCGCCCCTCAGCCAGGTGATCCAGGCGCACCCCCTCCACCGCCGCGGCCGCCTTGCCGCGGCGCACCTTGGCGCTGGCCTGCGCCACCAGCGCCTCGGTGACCTGCGGCGGTTGCAGGATCAGCATGGTCCACAACCACGACGAGCGGTCGGCGGCGATGACCTCACGGCCGTCCCGGGCCCACCATCGCCCTTGCAGCGGCATGACCGGGTACTCCAAGCCGTAGTCGTGTTTGAGGCCGAACCGGATCGCGTAGGCCACCCCGTACAGCGCCTGCACCGTGGCCCGGTAGCCGGCGGCCCCAGGGTCACCGGCGCCGTCGGCCATCAGGAATGGCAGCTCGGGCACGTCGACCATGACCGGGCGGCGATGGGCGGTATAGAGCTGCTCGTAGACGTTCTTGAAGTCCACGCGCGTCTGGCCCGTCATCGGGTCTCCTCCTGGTTGTCGATGGGTACATGCAGCCGGTGACCAGCTGGGCCGGGTCGGTGGTGGCGGGATCGGTGAGGTAGGCCTCGCGGCCGACCCGCGCGGCTGGTGGCGTTGCCGGTAGATCCAGGCGAACAGCGCGTGGTAGGCAAGCGGCAGCACCTGATAGGGGCCGAGGTGGGTCGTCACCGCGACCCCCGCGTCCGGCGCTCCTCGGCATCCGGTCCGGAGGCGTCGCCTGTGCCCTGGATCCCCGGCCGCGACCGCCACCGGCGGCTCCAGGTCCAGCGGGGGACAGGCCCACCAGCGGCGGTGTCCACCGCGGCCCCGGCCTTGTCGGCCGCCGCCAGCACCCGCGCGACGGGTCGCGTCATCGCCGGTGAGGACCTCGGCGATGGCGGGAGGCGGCACCTCCAGGGTGCGCAGTAGCGGTAGCCGCTGGAGGGATCGGCCCGTGCCGGGCGCAGCAGGCCCAGCTCGTGGTGGTGGCGCAGCTGCTTGATGCTCAGCCCGCACAGCTGGGCGAACGGTCCGATGGGCAGGAACTGGTGGGTCACTTGGTTATCGTCCGCCCTCCCACGATGGGAGAGTCCAGACACCGAGCCACCCGCGGCAACCCTTGGTCGCACTGTGGCGGGTATCGGTTGCGGTCACGCCTCCTGGCCGCCGATCGGGTGCGACGTCGCCGAGCCGGCCAGCACCGCCGGTCGGGCGAGTGGTTCAGTGCGGTTCGTAGGTGAGCTTCACCGGCCCCTTCGAGAAGCTTTTGTCGCCACCGTAACTATTCAGATGCCCAGCTCGGTTATCCCGTCGTGGGCAGCTCCGCGTCGAGTCCGCTGAGTTGGGCGCTGAGCCGCCACAGCCGCTTGGCCGCGGCCGGATCCCGCGACGGGGCGCTGGACTGGGCCGGGGCGCACTTCTCGAAGTAGCGGCCGCTAACCTCGGCCACCTCTGGCGAGGTCGCCAGGTACACCGGGGTCTGGGCGCCGGCGTCGGGGCTGGCTTGGAAGGGCCGGGCCAGGCGCAGGAAGACCCGGAACGCGCCGGTGGCCTCGCGGCCCAGCTCGGTGCGGACAAAGCCGGGGTTGAGGCAGTTGGCGGTGACGCCGGTTCCGGCCAGGCGTCGCGCCAGCTCGTAGCCGCTGGGCGCGGATGCTGGCCGACCACGGCCTGACCCCCCACCATTTCGGGGTCCTCATGACCCTGGACCACCTGGGGCGGCCCACCAGCGACGCCTGAGCGAGCTGGTCGGCGTCGACCCGCGCAATGCCGTGCCGATCCTGGACCTGCTCCAGCAGCGCGGGCTGATCCAACGCACCAGCGACCCCGGCGACCGTCGCCGCCGCGCCATCGCCCTCACCCCGGCAGGACAGGCGATGCTCAACCAGCTGCGGCAGGCCGCCGACGCGGTCGAAGCCGACATGCTCAAGGATCTGGACGACCGTCAGCAGGCTACCCTCCACCGCCTGCTGCTCACGCTGTTCGAGGCGACCATCGGCCAGGCACCCCGGGATGACCGCGCCCGAGCGCGCCGCCGCGCTGGTGTTCGACCACCGCGGGTTCGGCGACAGCGCCGGCGGGCCGGACCGGTTCGAGCCGGCACGGCAGCTCGACGACTGGCGTGCCGCGACCGCCTTCGCCCGGTCGCTTCCGGGTATCGACGCCGACCGGGTAGCGACCTTCGGCTCCTCGATCGGGGGCGGGAACGCGCTTGCCGCCGCGGCCCAGGACCGGCACAGTGCGGGCGGTGATCAGCCAGGTCCCGATGCTCGACCTGCCGTCTGCGAGGAGCCGACCCGCGATGCTCAGCTGGGCTTCCATCCTGTACGGCGCCGCCCTGTCCGCGGTCGTGGCCGGCGCCGCCCTCACGGCCCTGGCCCGCCCCCGCCAATTAGCGGTCATCCTGACCGGCGTGCTGGCCACCGCCGCCGGGCCGCTGGCCTGGAACGCCATCCTGCGCGCCACCCACGCCAGCCAGTTCTTCACCGATGCCCCCCTGCGCCTGCTGCCGGCCAGCTGGCAGGACGCCGGCTCGGGTGTGTTCGCCCTGGCCGCCACCGCCGTCCTCCTCGGCGTCGGGCCGTTGGCCGCCGCCCCGACCCGGCGCACGATCGGGCTGGCCGCGCTGTGCGGTCTGGCCGCGTTCCTGGTCGACGTGTACTTCTACTGACCAACCGGCGACGACCAGGAGGCCAACCGCCAGCCCCAGCAGCCCCGCACCGAGCCCGGAGATGCTGGCTAGGGCGGCCACCAGCACCGGTCCGCCGGCGTCACCGAGTTCGCGGCCCACCTCGGCAGCCCCCATGGTCCGGCCCAGCCGCCCGGCCGGCGCAGCGCGGGAGAGGGTGGCGAAGCCGAGCGGGGTGACCAGGCCGACACCGGTGCCAACGGCGATGGCGGCGGACAGCAGACCGGCCAGCCCGGGGAGCTGGGCGGCGGCGGCGAACCCGGCGGCCGCCAGGGCGAGCCCGGCGGCCATGCCGGCCGGGGCGGGCAGGCGGCCGGCGTCGGCGGCGCGGCCGGCCCGAGGCTGGATGAGGGCGGCGGTCAGGGCGAGCAGGGAGACGGCGGCGCCGGTGGCCAGCGGCCCCAGGCCGGCGGCGGCGCCGCGGACGGGCAGGAAGCCGACTCCGACGCTGAGGGCGGCGGTGGCCGCGGCCAGGGCGACCGTGGGTTGGAGGAAGGCGGGCTGGGTCAGGCGGTGGGCCAGGCTGAGCAAGGTCTGCCTGGCCTTGGGCAGGGGTGGGCTGGCCGGGACGGCAACGGTGGTCCAGCCGGCCACGGCCAGGCCCAGGCCGGCCAGCAGCCCGAACAGCAGCGGGAAGCCGCCCACGGTGACCAGGGCGCCGCCAAGGAGGGGGCCGAGGGTGTACCCGAGGCCTTTCCAGGCGCCGTAGGAGCCGAACGCCCGGCCGCGCTGGCGGCTTGGGCTGTGGCGGGCGACCAGGGCGGCGGCGGCTGGGGAGAAGGCGGCCGCGGCGGCGCCCTGGCCGAGGCGGGCGGCGGCCAGGGCGTCGGGTTCGCCGGCCAGGACGAACCCGGCTGAAGTGGCGGCGAAGGCCAGCAGCCCGCCCAGCAGGACCGGGCGGGGGCCGATGCGGTCGGCGAGTGCACCGAAGGCGGGTTTGAGCAGGACCTCAGCGCCGTCGTAGAGGGCGAGCAGCACCCCGAGCTCGAGCAGGGAGGCGTGGCGGCCGGTGGCGTAGCCGCCGAGGTTGGCGGCGATGGCGTGGGCGGCGAACGCGGTCATGAACCCTGCCGCCCACAGCGGCGCCAGCCGCCACCGGAGCGGCTGGGAGGGTGGCTCGGCGGTCGTGCCCTCCTGGCTGGGGGCGGTCACCCTAGGCCAGGCGCCAGATGGCCACGGCGACCACGGTGGCCAGGAAGGCCGGCAGGCTGATCGCCGCCACGAGCAGGAACAGGCGCAGCCGGCGCAGCGTGGCCGGCACCTCGGCGAGCAGCTCCTCGCCGCGGGCCAGGGCCACCTCGCGCAGGCGACCGGTCAAGGTCGTGGTGGGCTGCTGCATGGCTGCTCCTTCCCGACGTCGGGTCGAGGGTTACGTTTCTCGTGGGATTGTAGCAATCGTTACTCCAAGCAGCGAGCCTGGCCGCAGCAACGCCGCAGCCAACGGCCAATCAGGGTTGGTGGACGGCCTGGTAGACGCGCTCGGCGTAGTTCTCCAGCCGCTCGGCGCACTGCTTGAGCCGCTGCTCGGCCTCGGCCGCCAAGGGGGCGCCGAACAGGTCGCGGAGCTTGAGCTCCCGGTACCAGCGGCGCAGCCGCTCCAGGCTCTGCTCCTCCTCGTCCAGCTCGGCCAGGGTGAACTTGGCGGTGCGGGTCTCCTTGTCCAGCTCGGCCTCGTACTTGCCGCACTCGGAGAGGAACTCGGCCCATTCGGCCTGGCGGGCCGCGGTGAACAGCGCCTCCAGCCGGGCAGCTTGTGCCTCGTCGCGGCCGGTCGCGTCCAGCAGCAGCACCTCGCCGTCGCCGCGCTCGGCCGCCTTGACGGCCCGGTCCAGACCCTGGGTGAACGCCGGGGTGGTCGGCACCGCCCACACCCCCTGCCCCAGCGTCAGGGCACCGGTGCGGCGCAGTTCTCGCCAGACCGCGACCCGGTGGCGGGACGGGTCGGCCGGCAGCCGCACGATCAGGACCGTCCACCGCATACGCACTCCCCTCGACCTCAGACCTGGATTGTAGCCGGTGTTACGATCCCAGGGGTGGCGACCCAGTAGAGACGTGCCGGTCAGGTGAGGCGGCCGAGCGAGGAGGCGAGAGACGAATGCGGACGGTGGAGGCCGCGCGACGATGAGTGGAGTGCTGGAGGCCGCCGCCCGGCTGGCCAGCCCCTGGGCCTACGTCGTGCTGGCGTTGCTGGCCGCGGCCGAGTCGGCCGCCTTCGTCGGCCTCGCGGTACCCGGCGAGACCGCGATGCTGCTCGGCGGCTTCCTCGCCTTCCAAGGCCGCGTCGACCTCGCCGTGATGATGGCGGCCGGCGCGATCGGCGCGATCGTCGGCGACTCGGTCGGCTACGAGATCGGCCGCCAGTTCGGCGAGCCGCTCAAGCGCAGCCGCCTGGGCCGCCGCGTCGGCCAGCATCGCTGGGCCAGGGGCGAGGCCTACCTGCGCGAAAAGGGCGGCCGCGCAGTATTCCTGGGCCGCTTCGTCGGCGTGCTGCGCGCGCTGGTGCCGGCGCTGGCCGGCATGGCCCGCATGCCCTACCGCACCTTTCTGCCATGGAATGCGGCCGGCGGGGTCATATGGGCGCCCGGGTTCGTGCTGTTGGGCTACCTGGCCGGCAGCTCCTACCAGCGGGTCGAACAGCTCGCTGGCCGGGCCAGCCTGCTCCTTGTCGCCGTGCTAGTCGTCGTCGGCGGGGTGTCGCTGGGCGCCCGCTGGGTTGCCCGCCACCCCGACCGCGTGCGCGCCCTGGCCGAGCGACAACTGGACCGCCCCTGGGTCGCGCGGCTCCGAACCCGCTACCAGCGGCAGCTCGCCTTCCTGGCCGAGCGGCTGCGGCCCGGCGGCGCGCTGGGCCTCACGCTGACCGTCAGCGTGCTCGCATTGGCCGCGGCCGGCTGGGCCTTCGGCGCGGTACTCCAGGACGTCCTGGCCGGCGACGAGGGCGCCCTGCTGGACGGGCCGGTGCAACGCTTCTTCGTCGCCCACCGGGAGGCCTGGCTCACCCCGCTCATGCGGGCCGCGACCGGCCTCGGCAACGCCGCCGTCCTGGCCGGCCTGGTCCTGCTGGCCGGGCTGGCCTGGTGGGCCCGGA
>Ga0081539_10006143_pt1 | contig 11686 bp, 12 predicted proteins | sample TabmetS4T2R2_FD_71023 | JGI IMG/M metagenome (GOLD analysis project Ga0081539, IMG submission 71023) | Tabebuia heterophylla rhizosphere microbial communities from the University of Puerto Rico - S4T2R2 | ecosystem: Host-associated > Plants > Roots > Rhizosphere ...
CCGGCGATGCGCCGCGGCAGAGCTTCGAGGGGATCCCCGTCCGCTACGTCGTCGTCCGAGACTGACGCCGCGCTGAAGGCGCTGGGTGCGCACGGGCGTCAAGGAGGCGTCCGCCTCAGCCGCTCGTCGCGGGTTGACCCTCAGCCGGTCGCAACCAGGTCGTTCGGGTACTCGTTGAGAACGTCAGCGCCGCCCTCGGCACACACGACGATGTTCTCGATCCGCATGCCGAACCCGCCCGGGACGATGATCGACGGCTCGTCCGTGAACGTCATGCCGGCCTCGAGCGGAGTCTCGTCCTCCGGCGAGAGGAACGGCCGCTCGTGGACGTCGAGGCCGATCCCGTGGCCCATCCGGTGGCGAAAGTGCTCGCCGAGGCCGGCCTCCTCGATGGGAGCGCGGCACGCCGCATTCACGTCGCGCGCGAGGGCGCCGGGCCTGCAGGCTGCGCGTCCCGCCTCGGCGGCCGCGAGCATCACCTCGTAGGCCTCCACGAACGCGGCGTCCGGACCTCCCGCGACGACGGTGCGGCCGAAGTCCGAGCAGTAGCCGTCGACGACGCCGCCGAAGTCGAACAGGACGGGCGTGCCTTCCCGCACGGGAACGTGCGCCGTGCGTGTCCAGGAGTCGAGACTGTCCGCGTCCATGCCCGTGAAGACGTGCGTCGGGAACGACGGCGTCAGCGACCCGGCACGCTTGAGTTGGCGCTCGACCTCGTCGCGCAGCTCCGCCATCGTCACGCCGGGCCGGACGCGCGGCGTCACGGCCTCCATCGCGCGCTCGACGGTCCGGCATGCCCGGCCCATCGCCTCGAGCTCCTCGGTGCTCTTCACGCGCCGGAGCTCGTTGACGAGCGACGAGCCGGTCCGGAGCCGGTCGAAGCCGAACACCCGGCCGAGGTTGAGCGTCGTCTCCGCCCACACCCGGTCGCCGACGGCGACGGTGCCTCCCGGCCCGAGGCCCTTGCCGACCCGCTCGAAGATCGCGTAGCCGTCGTCGGTCTCGTCGACGACGACGAGCTCGCCCTCGGGCCGCGCGTGCAGGTCGAACGTGACGACCATCCGCGGCAGCACGAAGACGGGATCGGCGTCCGGGCGGAAGAACGCCCCCGCGACCCAGCCGTGCGGATACGAGCTCTGACCGAAGAACGGGATGCCGCGCTCGACGCCGGAGAGATACTCGAGGTCGGCCGACAGCCCGAGGAACAGGACGTCGACCCCCGCCTCGCGCAGCCGGTCGGCAAGACGCCGGCGGCGCTCGGTGTGGTCGAACATGCGTCGATCCTACGGACGCAGGCAGTCCCGCCGCCGCAAGCGGCGTCGGTGCGATGATCGACGGACATGGCCGCAGTCCCGCGACCGCCGGCCGTCGCCACCGAGGCGATGGTCGCCACCAGTCAGCCGCTCGCGACCCGGGCGGGACTGCGGACGCTCGAGCGAGGCGGCAACGCCGTCGACGCCGCCCTCGCGGCCGCGGCCGTGCTCTGCGTCGCCGAGCCGATGTCGACCGGCATCGGCGGGGACTGCTTCGCGATCGTCTGGGACGACGGACGCATCACGGGCCTCGATGCCGCCGGGCCCGCGCCGAGGGACGCCCATCCGCTGACGCCGGTCGAGGCCGACGGGCCGCGGTCGGTCACGGTTCCGGGCGCTGTCCGCGGGTGGGTCGCGCTCGCGGAGCGGTACGGCAGGCTCGGTCTCGACGCGTGTCTGTCCGACGCGGTCGACATCGGGGAGCGAGGCTTCGCGATGGGAAGCCGGACCGTCGCCGCCTGGAACGGGGCGCCGCGGCCTCCGGAGCTCGCGCACGAGATGTCGGTCGGCCAGAGGCTGCGCCAGCCGGAGCTCGCGGTCACACTCCGCGCGATTGCGGCCGACGGCCCGAGCGCGTTCTACGGGGGTCGCGTGGCGTCGGCGATTGCAGGGGCGACCTGGCTGAGCGAGGAGGATCTCGCGTCGTACAGACCCGCATGGGTCGAGCCGCTGCGCGGTGCCTACCGAGGCGTGGAGGTGCTCGAGCTGCCACCGCCGACCCAGGGGGTCGCGGCGCTCGAAGGGCTCGCCCTGCTCGAGGCGTTCACGCCCGATCTCGCGAGCCAGATTCACTGCGTCCGGCTCGCGCTCGAGGACGCCCTCGCGCGGGTCCGGGACGGAGCGGACGTCGCCGATCTGCTCGAGGAGGAGTACGTCGCCTCCCGCCGAGCCGCGGTCCCGACGACGGCAGCCGCTCCGAGCGGCGGGACGGTCTACGTGGCCGTGGTCGACAGCAACGGGATGGCCGTCTCGCTGATCCAGAGCCTGTTCGAGTACTTCGGGTCGCGCGTCATCGTGCCGGGGACAGGCATCGTCCTCCAGAACCGCGGCCTCTGCTTCTCCGTCTCGGGAGCCGTCGAGCCCGGGCGGAGGCCGTTTCACACGATCATCCCGGGAATGCTGCTCCTCGACGGGGCGCTGCTCGGCCCCTTCGGGGTCGTCGGCGGGTCGATCCAGGCGCAGGCGCACGTCCAGGTCGTCTCGGGGCTCGTCGACGACGGCCTCGACCCGCAGGCGGCTCTCGACCGGCCCCGGTTCCGCGTCGAGGGTGAGGACGTTCTGCTCGAACGGGGCCTCTGGGACCAGGCGGACGAGCTGCAACGCGCCGGGATCGCGGTGGCGCGCGAGACGAACGACTTCCTGTTCGGCGGCGGCCAGGTGATCCTCCGGGTCGGAGATGCGCTCGTGGGGGGCTCCGACTCGCGCAAGGACGGCATCGCGGCGGGCTTCTGACGAGCCATGCAGAATGGCGTCGTGGAGCCGGAGCTCACGCCGCTGCTGCGAGGCGTCATCCACCAATGGGCGTTCGTGGCCGCGGCCGCGGCGGGTCTCGTGCTCGTCGTGCTCGCCGACGGTGCGGTCGAGACCCTCTCGTCGTGGATCTACGCCGCGGCGCTCGCTGCGATGTTCGGCTGCAGCGCGCTCTACCACCGCGTCGAGTGGAAGACCGCCGCGCGCCGCCTGTGGGCACGCCGGCTCGACCACTCGATGATCTTCGTATTCGTCGCGGGGACGTACACGCCGTTCGCGCTCCTACGCTTCGACGGAGCGATCCAATGGATCGTCCTCGTCACCGTCTGGACCGGCGCCGCGCTCGGGCTCGCGCTCGCACTCGTCTGGGTCGACGCACCGCGCGGGCTGAGCGCGGCGGCCTATCTGTCTGTTGGCTGGGTCGGCGTGCTCGCGGTGCCGCAGCTGTTCTCCGCGGTCGGCGTCGGGAGCGCCGTGCTCGTGATCGTCGGCGGCGGCCTCTACTCGCTCGGGGCAATCGTCTACGCGGCGCGGTGGCCGAACCCGTTCCCGCGCGTGATGGGGTTCCACGAGGTCTTCCACCTGCTGGTCGTCGCGGCCGCCGTCGTGCAGTTCGTCGCGGTGGCGCTCGTCGTGCTCTGACCGCTGAGCTACCCGATGAGCGCGATCGGCTCAGCCTCGTCCAGCGCGACGGTGGCGACGCGGTTCCGGCCCTGCGCCTTCGCGAGGTAGAGCGCGCGGTCGGCTGCGCGGACGAGGAGCGTCGGCTCCGGCGCGTCTTCGGGGATCGCCGCGACGCCCAGGCTGATCGTGATCGGCTGCGACACGCCGACGACCTCGATCTTCGAGATTGCGACGCGGATCTTGTCCGCAATGGCGACTGCCGTCGCGCGATCGGTGTCCGGGAGGAGCACGATGAACTCCTCGCCGCCGTAGCGCCCGACGAAGTCACTCGCCCGAACGGTCGTCGAGACCGTCACCCCGACCGCGGCGAGCACCTCGTCGCCCTTCTCGTGGCCGCTGAGGTCGTTGACCTTCTTGAAGTGATCGAGATCGAACAGCACCGCGGCGAGCGAGGTCGACGTCCGATCCGCATACGCCGCCATGCGCTTCAACGAGTCGTCGATCGCGCGACGGTTGGGCAGGCCGGTGAGCCCGTCCGTCATCGCGCGGGCCTCCGAGAGCGCGAGGTTCCGGAGGTTCGCGAGCACCGGCGCCGCCTGCGTGATCGACGCTTCGACTCTTCGCTTGCTCGACTCCGGGAGCGGCTCGGAGTGGCGGACGAGGACGGCGCCGATGACCTCGCCGCCGACGAGCGAGGGAACGCAGGTCGCGTTCGGGCTGTCGCCGCAAAGCTCGCAGGTGAGCAGCGGCTCGTGCCTGTCGTCGTTCTCGTGCGTCTTTCCGAGGCGGACGGCCAGGCACGTGTCGGGCTCGGCCGCGACGAGCTTGTGACGCATCGGCGCGTCCGCCGGCAGGTTCGTCACGGGCTCGAGCCGGTCCTGGCTGTTGTTGCGGTTGAGGACGACGACGTCGCTCCCCGGCAGCGCCCGCTCGAGATGCCGCTTCAGCAGCTCGTACGCCTCGGCCTCGTCGCGGGTGATCTGCATGACCTCGGTGAACTCGTGCTGCGTCTCGTAGTACAGGCGCTCCGCCTCGGCGCGGTCGGCCTCGGCCGAGCGCAGCGCCGCGTTCTCGAGCGTGCGCCGGCGCGCACTCCGCAGGCTGACGCCTCCCAGGAGGAGCATCGCCAGCGCGGCGATCGCCATCCCGGGCGGCGCCCAGCCGACCTCTTGAAGGAAACCGGCCGGCTCGCGATCGAGGGCGACGACGTACCAGTCGTTCGCGTTCGTCGACGAGCGCAGCAGACGCGTGAACGCAGCCGGACGACCGCCGAGCTTCGTCACGCCGGACTGCGTCCCCACGGAGGCGAGACCGGTGAACCGCCTGTCCGCGGGACGGCCGAGCTTCGCGCCTCTCCGCTGCTTGTGCCGGCTGTCCAGGACGACGTCGCCCGTCCGGGCGTCCACGATCAGGACGTCGTCCTCGCCCGCGATCGACGCCGCCGTCTGCCTGAACGACTCGACGGTGATCTCGAAGTGCACGATCGCGGCGGCCGGGTAGCCGGTTCCAGGAATCGGCGTCGAGTTCGAGATCACCCACTCGTGGGTGTCGGGCGAGACGTACGGCGTCGCCTGGTAGACCTTGCCCGCTTCCAAGGCGAACGTCGGCCCGAAGAACGGGTTCCCGCTCTCGTCCGGCGACAGCTCCGAGAACGGCGCTCGCCGGCCTCTGACGTACCGGGCGTTCTCAGGCCCGCCGCGGTCGATGAAGCACGCCTCGCCAATGCTCGATGGGTAGAGCGTCTCGAGGTACGCCAGCGCGCGTTCGGACTGGCGGGTCGCCCTCGTGCGCGCTCTTGCCTTCGTCTTACGCCTTCCCGGCTCGGCGTAGAAGGATCCGAAGCCGGGATTCTGCGCAGTCAGGAGTGCGACGGCGCGCGCGCGGGAGAAGTACTCCTCGAGCCGCTTCGCCTCGTCGTTCGCCTTGCTGACAAGCACGTGCTCGGTCGCAGCCCGGCTCTCGCCCCGCTCCCACTCGCCGATGCCGACGCTCGCCGCGAGCAGCGCGACGCCGGCGACGAGCGTGAAGAACGTCATGGTCCGCACAAAGGAGAATTCGGCCCGGGGGAGGCACGGCACGTCCCCCGTGTGGGGGAGGGTGCTTGCATGGCGCGCCCCGGTGAGGAACGGCGCGCATGCGAGAATGACCGCGATGGCACGCAGGGTGGAGCTCACGGACAGCGAGTGGCGGGAGCGGCTGACGCCGACGCAGTACGCGGTGCTGCGCCGGCAGGGCACCGAACGCGCGTTCACCGGTCCGTACTGGGACTCGAAGGAGCCTGGCGTCTACCGCTGTGCGGGCTGCGGCGCCGAGCTCTTCCGGTCGGAGGCGAAGTACGACTCGGGCACCGGGTGGCCGAGCTTCGTCGAGCCGACCGACCTCGACGCCGTCGAGATCAGGGTCGACGCGAGCCATGGCATGGTGCGGGAGGAGGTCGTCTGCGCCGCTTGCGGCGGGCATCTCGGCCACGTCTTCGACGACGGCCCTGGCCCCACGGGCAAGCGGTTCTGCATCAACGGCTGCGCGCTCGATCTCGCACCGGCCGACCATGGGTGAGCTTCCGGCCGACGTGCGGCTCGGCGCGATCCGGCTTCGCGTCGGTGACGTCGAGCTCGAGCGGAGGTTCTACGAGAGGACGATCGGCCTCGAGACGCTCGGTGACGCCAACGGCGTGATATCGCTCGGCGTCGCGGGAGGCGAGCCACTCGTCGAGCTCGTCTCGGATCCCGACGCTCCTCCGAGGCCGCACGGCACGACGGGCCTGTTCCACCTGGCCCTGCTCACGCCGTCGCGCGCACACCTCGCCGATGCGCTCCGTCGCGTCGTCGAGTCCGGGTCGCGCCTGTCCGGCGCCTCAGACCATCTGGTCAGTGAGGCGCTCTATCTCTCCGATCCGGAGGGCAACGGCATCGAGCTCTACCGCGACCGGCCGCGCTCCGAGTGGCCCGCGACGGACGATGGGCTACGGATGGCGACGCTGCCGCTCGACCTCGAGGGCGTGCTGGCGGAAGCGCCGGCCGTCCCGACGGTCCCGAAGATGGCGCCCGGAACGACGCTCGGCCACGTCCACCTGAATGTCGGCAACCTCGACGACGCGGGCCGATTCTGGGTCGACGCGCTCGGATTCGACGTCGTCACCCGCTACGGGGCGAGCGCACTCTTCGTCTCCGCGGGTGGCTACCACCACCACGTCGGGCTCAACACGTGGGAGGGGGTCGGCGCGCCGCCGCCGCCGGCCGGCGCGCGCGGGCTGGCGTACTTCGAGGTCGTCCTGCCGGATACCGCGGCGGTCGACGCTGCCGCCGAACGGCTCGAGCGCGTCGCGACCGTCGAGCGGGAGGACGGTCGCGTGCGCGCGACCGATCCGTCCGGCAACGCGGTCGTCGTCCGCTCGTAGACGCCGGACGGGGCGCTCGCCGGGGGGCATCGCGGGTGGCTGGGCCTCGTGGACGAGCTGGCTAGGCTGCGCGCATGACCGAGAAGGAGCTCCGCGAGCAGCTCGGGCGGCTCGTGCGCCAACTGATCCGCGACGACGACGACGAGGGCGAGAAGGTCACCGACACCCTCAGGGGTCATCTCGGCGAGGGCGCCGAGGAGTTGCCCGTCCTCACCGAGGAGCTCCAGGCCTGGGAGCTGCCGAACCTTCAGCTCGCGCTCGACGAGCTCCTGGCTCGGGACGGCTGGAATGCGCGGATCATCGGCCTCTCGGCGCATGCCCGCCACTACGGGCTCGGGCTCGGCGACCTCGTCCACGGCGCCGAGTGGGGTGCCGCGGTCGGCCCGCCCGAGTACGTGAACGCGGCCGTCGGCCCCGACGAGACGCTCGCGTGCCTCGCGTTCGCGATCCTCGTCGTCGACACACCCGACGGGCCCCTCGCGCTGTTCGTCCGGCGGGCGCAGGAGCACGGCCACTTCGGCCAGGTCGGGCTGTCGATCCAGGCGATGGCTCCCCGCGAGGGCGTCTCGGCGGCCTTCGTAGGGGACCTCAAACAGACGATGGCGGAGCGGGACGTGTACCGCGGCCAGATGCTCACCGTCACGGTCGACCCGATGAGAGGGAGCGAGATCTCCTTCGTCGAGCGGCCGTCGGTCGCTGCCGACGAGCTCGTCCTGCCGGACGGCCTGCTCGAGACGATCGAGCGCCATGCGATGGGGATCAGCCGTCATCGCGACACCCTCTCCGCATCCGGCCGCCACCTCTCGCGCGGGCTGCTCCTGTGGGGCCCGCCCGGGACCGGCAAGACCCACACCGTCCGGTACCTGACGTCCGTCCGAACGGACGCGACGGTGATCGTGATCAGCGGTGCGGCTCTCGGCGTCGCGGGCGGGTTCGTGACGATGGCCCGCCGCTTGCAGCCGTCGATGCTCGTCCTCGAGGACGTCGACCTCGTCGCCCAAGAGCGGACCTACGGGCCGTTCGGGTCGAACCCCGTCTTGTTCGAGCTCATGAACCAGATGGACGGGCTCCCCGGTGACGCCGACATCGCGTTCGTGCTCACGACCAACCGCGCCGACGCGCTCGAGCCGGCACTCGCCGCGCGACCCGGCCGGATCGACCTCGCGATCGAGCTCCCGCTTCCGGACGACGATGGTCGGCGCCGCCTGCTGGATCTCTACGCCCGCGGGCTCGATCTCCGGCTCGAGAGCATCGACGCGGTCGTCGAGCGCACCGCGGGCGTGACCGCATCGTTCCTCAAGGAGCTTCTGCGCGCCGCCGCTCTCCACGGTGCGGAGGCCGGACGCGACCACGTGCTCGATGCGGACGTAGCGACCGTGCTCGACGGGCTCGAGTCGGAGGGATCCGCGCTCACGCGTGCGCTGCTCGGCGGCGAACGGCCGAGGCCTGCGCACGACCCGCTCGCGTGGATGCAGATTCAGCCGAGCGTCGTGGCCGACGCGAGCTAGGGAGCCGGCGTTAGCTGCTTCCAGTAGAGCGCCGTGTCCGTCAGCGTCCCGTCCGGGTTCATCGCGTAGCGCGGCAGCAGGCCGGCGAATGTCCAGCCCATGCGCTCGTAGAGACGGACGGCCGCATCGGTCGCGGTGTCGAGGGTGAGCATCCACCGGCCGGCGTCGAGCGCAACGCGCTCGAGCTCCGCCATCAACGCCTCGCCGATGCCGCGGCGTCGCGCGCTCGTGTGCACGAGCAGCTTGCAGACGGTGGCCCGGTGCGGCTGGTTCGGGAACGTGTCGACGTCGAGCTGGACCGTGCCAACGACGTCACCGTCCGCGGTCGAGGCGACGAGCAGGATGCACCGTCCCTCGGCCACGGCGCGCTGGACCTTCCGCCAGTAGGCGTCGGCGTCGTCCGGCGCGAGCGGCTCGAGGAAGCCGACCCCGCCGCCGTCGTGGACGGCGTCGATCAGGATCTCGCACAGGCGTGAGCGGAACGCCTCCATGGAGGCGGCGTCCGCGATCCCGATCTGGACGCTGGTCACCGGCCTTCCCGCTCGACGACCACGACGTACTCGGCCGGTCGGCGCCCGAGCACCTCGAACCGCGTGGGGCGGTCGATGCGCGCCGCCACGCAGTCGCCTGCCTCGATCACGAATTGGCTGGCGCCGATGGTGAAGCGCACCCTGCCAGCGACGCCCACGATGTGCTGTGCATACGCGACGGTCGGCGGGCTCGGGTAGTCGACCACCGCGCCGGGCTCGAGGCGCAGCCGGGCGATCTCCACGGCGCTGAACCCCGTGCGTGGCGAGACGGCCACGCGCTCGAGGCCGGTCGAGCGGTCGTGCCACCGGGGCTGGTCGGCCGCGACGAGCTGGGCCGCGTCCTCGGTCTCGACTGAGGCCATCAGCGCCGACATCGTGATGCCGAGCCCCGCACAGAGCCGCCCGATCACACCCGCCGTCGGGCTCGATCTCCCCGCCTCGACCTTGGCGATCATCGCCTTGCTGACGCCGCTCAGCTCGGCGAGGTCGCCGAGCGAGAGGCCGAGCTCCAGGCGCCGCGCACGGAGGCGCTTCGCCATGCGCGTCTCGATCTCGTCAGCGACGATAGTCACTGAACGTACACTATAGGAGACGGACGGTCGAAAGCCCTCGAAGAGCACCCCGCCACTCCGGCGCGCACGACGAAGTCTTGGAGGATCAGACCTGGGAGGGTGGTCTCCACCACCCTCCCAGGATCCCTCACCCCCCGCCGGTCTTTCGTTCGAACGGCCGGCCCGTCCTGTTCGACTACCTCAGCGAGATCCGACCGGTCTCGAGCGTCTCGGGCGGCGGTCCGCCGAGTCCAACGATGGTCAGCTCGAACTGCTGCGTCGATACGTCGGCCCAGACCTCGACTTCGATCGGGGCAATCCTCTGCCCGTCTGCGATCAGCTGACCAGAGCCCGTGAAGTCGACCCGCGAGCCGGAGACCTTGCCTTCTGTCGGCCACGCGTGCACCACCATGTTGCGCACGAGGCCGAAGGCAGGCAGCGTCCACGCCGAGCGCCCGGCCATCAGGCACTCGAAGCTCCCCATTGCCCCGCCCGAGCCGTCGATCCGCACGTTGAAGGCGACCTGAGAGAGGTCCGCCGTCCCACCGCCGGAAAGATGCCACGACCCGTTCGCGGCAGTCGAACTGCCGATTGTCGCCAGGAAGAAGCCGACAAACGTCGCTGCGACAAACGCTTTGCGCTTCATGTTTTCCTGCTCCCCCTTAAGAGACGCTGACGCCTTCGATGCTCGTGTGCGAGAGTCCGAGCCCGAACGGCACGAACTCTGTGTAGCCCGGGATCGTCGCCTTGAATCCCTCGGGCTGCCCGGTAAGGATGCCGGCGGGCCCGATGTTGCAGATCAGCTTCATCGGTACGTCACTCGCGAGACCCTCGAAGTCGGCTCGCATGTCGAGGATGGACGCCTCCGTCGCGCCAACGGGCGGCGGAAAGTTCTGATAGTTGACGAGAGCGCGCGGACGCCACAGTCCAGAACTGACCAACTTGGCCGTACCTGGCGCGCCATCCCAGTCGAGGAGGCTCCAGTCTCCGCCGCCGTCGATCGAACCCGCGTCTGGTTTGAAGTTGCCACAGATGGCAGCCAGGAGCTTCGGGAAATGCACCTCCGCAGTCGGCTGGGCCTGCGAGAAGGCGACGAGAGCGTAGAAGCGCTGGCCATGGTGTGGCTGGCCAAACGCGGCTGGAGCGCCAAACGCGGCCGGGACGGCCAGCGCTCCGGCTCCGATGCCCGCTCGCTTGAGAAGTGTCTTGCGGTCCATGTGGCTCATATGCCCCTCCCGGTGGCTTGAGGAGGCCGAGATACCCACGACCTCGAGCTGTCTCCCCCCGGGATCCGGCAAGCGGCGCTCAGCCCCCGAATGCGCCGCCCCGTCCACGTCCGAGACATCCGCCTCTCCGGATCCCCATGAGCGCGCGTCTCCCGATCGCGCGGCCGGGACCCTTGCACACTCCCGACTTTGCGTCAAGTGCAGCAAGGTGCGAGGAAACGGCGAGGCCGCGGCAAGCCAGTCACTGAGACGCAGGCGCTGGCCGTAGACGCTTCTCGAGGTTCCCCGAGCCCGGTCGTCGCGGATCATGCCCCCAGCGGGATTCGAACCCGCGCTACCACCTTGAAAGGGTGGCGACCTGGGCCGCTAGTCGATGGGGGCGGCCGAGTCGAGGATACCCGCGGCCATGGCTACCATCCGTTGCCGCCGGGCGGTTAGCTCAGCTGGTAGAGCGCCTGCCTTACACGCAGGTGGCCGCAGGTTCGAGTCCTGCACCGCCCATACGAACCCTAGTGCGTTATGCGTTGGCGATGACCTCGCGAACCTCGGCGCTCTCGAGGGTGACCGACTGCGGCATCCAGTCGGCCCCACGGATGCGTTCCGCCATTGCGCGAGCGTCATCCTCGCTATCGAACACGAGCATGGACAGCCCGTTGCTCCCGTCATCGGATCGAGTCCAGTGGGCCGTCACAAAGCCTGGAGCTCCCGAGGCGGCTGGCACGACTCGCTCGTGAAGCTCCTTTTCCGCCTTCTCAACGTCGCCGATCGTAACCTTCACGACTACTGCATGCATGTCGCTCCTCCATTCGAATCGGGGACACGCCCCGGGGCGGCGTGACCGAGCCGCTTCGGTACGCGCGACTAACTCAGCACGTCGTGCAGCTCGTACCAGTACTCGGCCGACGGCGGCGCAAAGTTGCCCTCGCCGGCCTCGGCGGCCATGGGTTCGATGATCGGCATCAGCGTCTCGTCGATGAACCGCTGGCCGACCTCGCGGCTCTCCCAGATATCAAAGACTCGGAAGACGCCGCGGTCGTGGTCGAAACCCGCGGTATGAGCGATCAGAC
>Ga0081539_10006144_pt1 | contig 11684 bp, 14 predicted proteins | sample TabmetS4T2R2_FD_71023 | JGI IMG/M metagenome (GOLD analysis project Ga0081539, IMG submission 71023) | Tabebuia heterophylla rhizosphere microbial communities from the University of Puerto Rico - S4T2R2 | ecosystem: Host-associated > Plants > Roots > Rhizosphere ...
CCACCGAGAGCAGCAGCGGCATGACGATGACGAACAGCAGCGCCTTCTGCAGGCGCGCGGAGAGATCGAGATAGACCAGCGCCAGCGGGTAACCGACCAAGATGGTGGCGCACACGGTCTTGACGCCCAGCAGCAGGGTGTCGGCGATGATCTTGTAGCTGAACGGGTCGCCGAAGAATTTCAGCCAGCTGCCGACGCCCGCCTGCTGGAACTTGTCGTCGTTGAAGAAGCTCACCGCCACCAGCAGCGACAGCGGCGCCAGGAAGAGCGCGGCGAAGGCGAGCGCCAGCGGCAGGGCGAGCTGCCACTCGGCCCACTTCAAGCGTCCCTCCCCACGCAGTGGGGAGGTGGCAGCGTCATACGCTGCCGGAGGGGCCATCGATTTCGAGCCGACGCTCATGACCCCTCCGCCCGCGCAGACGCGGGCACCTCCCCATCGCGCACTCCGCGATGGGGAGGTGAACTCACTTGGCCATTTCCTTGTTGAACTTCTCGATCCAGGCGGCGCGCTGCGGATTGATCTTGGCCCAGTCGTGATTGACGTACTTGGTCATCTCGTCGAGGCTCTTCATCGGCAGGTCGGCGGCCAGCGGCACGTCCTTGTTGATGGGCAGGAAGTTGTAGGGCGGCTTCATCAGCGCCTCCTGGACCTCCTTGCCGACCACCAGGTCGAGATACTTGTAGGCGTTCTCGGTCTCGGGCGTGCCCTTGGCGATGTGCATGGTGGTGTAGAAGGCGATCGCCCCGCTCTCCGGCTTGACGAACGCCACGTCGATGCCCTTGCCCTTGAGCGTCGCGACGGTCTGGGTGTTGGTGTACATCACGTCGATCTGGCCCTGCTGGAACAGGCCCGGCATCGCCGCGGGCAGCGCCACCGCGGCGACCTTGGGCAGCACCTTCTTGAGTTCGACCAGCGCCGGCTCGACGTCGGTCAGCGAGCCGCCGAACTGCTTGGAGATCTCGATGATCGACGAGGTGCCGAAGGTCGTCTGGAAACCGGTGAGGCCAAGCCGCGATACCCAGGGATCGACCAGCAGGTCCTTCCAGCCCTTGGGTGCCGGCAGCTTCTTCGGATTGTAGGCGATGCCCACGACCTGGGCGCTGACGCAGACGCCGTGTTCGTCGGCCAGGCCCTCGGGGATCTTGCCAAGGTTGGTGAGCCTCTTGGCGTCGAACCTGTCGAACAGGCCACTCTCGATGGCGACGATGCGCGGGCCGGGATCGAGCACGAATACGTCGAACGGCGGGGCGCCGCGCGCCGCCTTCGCCTTGCCGACCTGGTCCATGGCAAAGAGCGGCGCCATTTCCAGGTCGATGTCGTCCTTCTTCTTCAGCGCCGGAACGACGATGGCGCGGTAGGCGTCTTCCCAGGTTCCGGGATAGGTCGTCGCCGTGAGACTGCCCTTGGCGAAAGAGACGCCGGGCAGCAGCGCTGCGCCGCCGAGAGCGGAGGCGCCGGCCAGCAGGCTGCGGCGTCTGAAGGTCTGCCTGATCATGGATCACCCCATCGTTGAAGAGTTCGGATGCGGAAAGAGCGAAGGGCGGGCGTCTGGTGCCAGAGCGCAAAACAGGCGCGGCTTGTCGGGCGCCGAGTGTCGCGGCTCGACGATCTTGACCGCCGCACCATCGCGGGTGCGGGCCTCGTGCACCAGCTGGCCGCCCAGCGGCAGGCTGAGCCCGGGCTCGATCGGCCAGTGCGAGGGGGCGGATGTCTCGCTGAGCGCCAGCTGTTCGGGACGGACCGACAGCAGGATCGGCTCGCCCACGCCAAGCCCGGCAACGGCCGGCAACTGCAGGATGGCGCCGGCCTCGAGTGCCACGGTGGCCTGGCCCGCCTCGAGGGCGACGATCTTGCCGTTCAGGAGATTGCTCGTGCCGATGAAGCCGTTGACGAACAGCGTGTGCGGCCGGTCGTAGATCGCCACCGGCGTATCGAACTGCTCGACGCTGCCCCTGTTCATGACCGCGATGCGATCAGCCACGCTCATCGCCTCGTCCTGGTCGTGGGTGACCAGGATCGTCGTGAGGCCGAGCGCGCGCTGCAGGCGCTTGACCTCGATCTGCATGTCGAGCCGCAGGTTGCGGTCGAGTGCGGCGAACGGCTCGTCGAGCAGCAGGATCGACGGCTCGACGGCCAGGGCGCGGGCGAGCGCCACGCGCTGCTGCTGGCCGCCCGACAGCTGGCGCGGCAGGCGATCGCGAAAACCGCCAAGCTGCACGGTGTCGATGAAGCGTGCGACGCGCGCCTGCACGTCGGAGCCGCGCACGCCGCGCGCGCGCAGCCCGTAGGCCACGTTCTCCGCCACCGTCATGTGCGGAAACAGGGCGTAGTTCTGGAAGACGATGCCGATGTTGCGCTGGTTGGCCGGCAGATGGTCGACCGGCGCGCCGTCGACCCGTACGCGTCCGGCGGCCTGCCGGACGAAGCCCGCAATCACGCGCAACAGGGTGGTCTTGCCGCAGCCCGAGGGGCCGAGCAGCGCTGCTACTTCGCCAGGCTTGATCGAGAGCGTGACGCCGTCGACCGCCAGCGACGAGCCGTAACGGACGCTCAGCTCCTCAACGTCGAGCGCGCGCGCCGCCGGCTGCGTTACGGCGCTGGCCATTCTGCTTTCGGTGATCGAATCCACGCCCGCTGCCTCCACCGCGAGGGGAGGCAAGCAGTATGCCAAGCGGGCGCAACGGCTGTCATCCCGAGCGAATGCGAGGGACCCTTACTGCGGCCTCATGGATCCCTCGCCGACGCTCGGGATGACAGCCGCTCGTTTAGCCGAGCTTGCCCATCGCGACCGCGGTGTCGGCCATGCGGTTGGAGAAGCCCCACTCGTTGTCGTACCAGCTCATGACCCGCACCAGCGTGCCGTCCATCACCTTGGTCTGGTCCATGTGGAAGGTCGAGGAGTGCGAATCGTGGTTGAAGTCGATCGACACGTTGGGCGCATCGGTCCAGCCAAGAATGCCCTTGAGCTGGTTGGCGGCGGCGAGCTTGACCGCCTTGTTGATCTCGTCCTTGTCGGTCTTGCGCTTGGCGACGAACTTGAAGTCGACCACCGAGACGTTGGGCGTCGGCACGCGGATCGCCACGCCGTCGAGTTTGCCGTTGAGCTCGGGCAGCACCAGGCCGACCGCCTTCGCGGCACCGGTCGAGGTCGGGATCATCGACATCGCCGCGGCGCGGGCGCGGTAGAGGTCCTTGTGCAGGGTGTCGAGCGTCGGCTGGTCGCCGGTGTAGGCGTGGATGGTGGTCATGAAGCCGTGATCGATGCCGACGGCATCGTTCAGGACCTTGGCGACCGGGGCCAGGCAGTTGGTGGTGCACGAGGCGTTGGAGACGACCTTGTGCTCGGGCTTCAGCTTGTCGTGGTTGACGCCGTAGACGACGGTGAGGTCGGCATGGTCGGCGGGCGCGGATACCAGCACGCGCTTGGCACCGGCGGCGAGATGCGCCGAAGCCTTGTCCTTCGCCGTGAAGATGCCGGTGCATTCGAGGGCGATCTCGACGCCCATGTCCTTGTGCGGCAGCTTGGACGGATCGCGCTCGGCCGTGACCTTTATCTTGCCGCGGCCGATGTCGATCGTGTCGCCTTCGACCGTCACGTCGCCGGGGAAGCGGCCGTGTACCGAGTCGAAGCGCAGCAGATGGGCGTTGGTCTCGACCGGCCCGAGATCGTTGATGGCGACGACCTCGATGTCCTTGCGTCCTGATTCGGCGATCGCCCGCAGCACGTTGCGGCCGATTCGCCCGAAGCCATTGATTGCCACCCGAACTGCCATGTCACCCTCCGTTTGAGCGCGTCCGCGCGGCGCTCTTGACGTTGAATTCGAAGTGGCGCGCAACATGCCGACCGCGATTCGACGCGTCAATGCGCCAAAACGGTGGCGATCCAGATGTAGCGTAACCAGACGCTCCACAGGGGCAAGATGTTGACCGGTTGCCGCCGCTCCACTTATCCTTCGGTCATGGACCAGATGCAGCCGGCAGGGACGTCCCGCGCAGCCAGTGCGAAGGATCGCGTCGAAGGCGCGCTCAGCCGGCTGGAAACAATGGTCGAGGAGCGGCTGCGCTCCGAGGCGGCACGGGCGGATGAGCTCGCCAAGCGTCTCAGCAAGCTCGAACGCCAGCACGACGAACTGAAGAAGGTGGCAATGGAGGTCGAAGGCCGCCTCGAGCGCGCCATGGAGTACATCCGATCGCTGCTGGCGGCGGACCAGAAGTGACGGCGATGCGATCATCCTGAGGCGGCTTGCCGAAGGATCTTTCAAGAACCCCCTCAACGTCCAAGGGAGAAACCCGAGGGCGCAATAACAGGAGTAGCGGAGATGCCGCAGGTCTCGATCCAGATCGCCAATCGTACCTACGAGCTCGCCTGTGGCGACGGCGAGCAGGAGCGCGTTCAGCAGCTCGCTGCCTATGTCGATGAAAAGGTCAGCGACTTGCGCAGACAGATGCCCGGGGCACCCGAGGTCAAGCTGCTGGTGTTCGCCGCCCTGATGCTGGCCGACGAAAGCCACGAGGCGCGCGGCATCGCCAAGGCCGCCGAGAGCGCACGGGCGAGCGCCACCGATAGCGCCGAGACACTCGCCACCGCGCTCGAGGAGCTGATCACCTCGCGCGTCGACAAGATGAGCAAGAAGGTGAGCGGCGTGGCCTAGCGCAGCCACTGTTATCCCGAGCGCGAGCGAGGGATCCTTTCCGTGGCTTCAAGATCCCTCGCTGCGCTCAGGATGACAGGGCGTTGCGATGATGCTCGTGAGTCCCTAGATTTGATCCGGGGCGGAGTTCTGCGCGGTGCGAGGTTCGCTCAAAAACCCCGGGGCCAATAAAGATCTCCTGGGAGCTGTCCCTGGCCTTGGCTGTGGCCTTGGCTACACGGCGCCCACCTGCTTTTGCAGGCCTTGGAGGTTTTTACGACCACGGCCCATCGTGGAGCCGCCCCACTCAATCTCGCTCCGGCAATGACCTTGATCGAACAGAAGCGGGAGCTGCGGCGCGTCATGATCGAACGCCGTGCCGCCCTTGGCGAAAGCGAGCGGCTGGCTGCCGCGCAAGGGTTGCTGGCGATGTTCCGGGAAGAGAAGCCGTTGGCGTCGGCGCGCGTCGTGACAGGCTTCTGGCCGATCAAGGAAGAGATCGACATCCGTCCGCTCATGCAGGAGCTGGCCGGTGCAGGATGCCAGTTGGCCTTGCCGGTGGTGCAGGGCAAGGGCGAGCCGCTGCTGTTTCGCGCCTGGTCTCCAGGCGAGGCGCTGGAACCCGGCGTCTTCGGCACGTTGCAGCCGACCACTGGTCGACCATCAATGGAGCCCGATGCGCTGATCGTTCCCTTGCTGGCGTGCGATGTCGAGGGGTGGCGGTTGGGATACGGCGGCGGCTTCTACGATCGCACGCTTGCCGGCTTGCGCCGGCGCCGCAAGGTGGTTGCCGTCGGCGTGGCGTTCAACGTCCAGCTCGTGGCGGAAGTTCCGCATGGACCTGACGATCAGCGCCTCGATTGGCTGTTGACCGACAAGCGAGCTTGCGCCTTTGTCTGAGGCATGAAGTTTCTGTTCTGCGGCGACATCGTCGGGCGTGCTGGCCGCGACGTCGTGATCAAGGAAGTGCCGCGCCTGCGTCGCCAGCTCGGGTTGGATTTCGTCGTGGTGAACGGCGAGAACGCCGCCGCGGGCTTTGGCATCACCGCCCGGATTTGCGGCGAGCTGCACGAGGCCGGCGTCGACTGCATCACCACCGGCAACCACGTCTGGGATCAGCGCGAGATCATGCCGTATATCGCCCAGGACAAACGGCTGCTGCGCCCCATCAACTTCCCGCCCGGCACACCGGGCTGGGGGGCCAACCTTTTTCAGACGGCGCGCGGCCAGAAGATCGTGGTCATCAACGTGATGTGCCGCCTGTTCATGGACGCCATCGACGATCCGTTCCGCGCGCTCGACGGCGAGCTGGCGAAATACACCCTGGGCGGCACTGTGAATTGCATCCTGGTCGACGTGCATGGCGAGGCGACCAGCGAGAAGCAGTCGGTGGGACACTATTGCGACGGCCGCGTCTCGGCCGTGCTGGGCACGCACAGCCACATCCCAACCGCTGACGCCTGGGTGCTGCCGGGCGGCACTGCGTACCAGACCGACGTCGGCATGTGCGGCGATTACGACTCGGTGATCGGCATGAAGAAGGAAATCGCCGTGCAGCGCTTCATTCGCAAGATGCCCGGCGAACGGCTGGCGCCGGCCGAAGGCGACGGCACGCTGTGCGCCGCCGTGATCGAGACCGACGACCGAACCGGATTCGCCCGGTCGATCCAGCCGCTGCGGTTGGGCGGCCGGCTGCCGCCGACACCCTGAATCCATGATCTGGTAGTGCGGAATGCCCTCGGCCTGCTATTAGAGGTAGGCAAAAGAGCCTCGTTGACGGCTTGGGGAAAAAGCGGCATCCTTTTGATGTTAAAGGATTTTTCGCCGAGATGGGCGATCTTCAGGTTAGAGGGGGCGTCGGAATCTAGGTTCCGACGTTTTTTAGCGGGGGCTTCGGCCCCCGCCTTTTTTTGTTCCACAGGCTGTCGAATGGGTCTCTAACAGTCCCAAAGGCCACGAGAAGTGGTATAGGCGGCCCATCACGTCACTGAATCTGGTTGATCGAGCGATGGCGGGCCATTCGCAGTTCAAGAACATCATGCACCGCAAGGGGCGGCAGGACGCCCAGCGGGCCAAGATCTTCACCAAGCTGATCCGCGAAATTACCACCGCGGCGCGTCTGGGCTCGCCCGATCCCAATGCCAATCCTCGCCTGCGCGCCGCCACGATCGCGGCCCGCGAGGCGAACATGACCCGCGACACCATCGATCGCGCGATCAAGCGCGGCTCCGGCGCCGGCGCCGACGAGACGTATGACGAGGTGCGCTACGAAGGCTACGGCCCAGGCGGCGTGGCGCTGATCGTCGAGGCGCTGACCAACAACCGCAACCGCACGGCGGGCGAAGTCCGGTCCATCTTCACCAAGCATGGCGGCAATCTCGGTGAGTCGAACAGCGTGTCGTTCATGTTCGATCGACTGGGAGAGTTTCGCTATCAGCTGTCCGTCGGCAGCGCCGACGAGGTGCTGGAGAAGGCAATCGACGCCGGCGCTGATGACGTCATCAGCGGCGAGGGAGCTGACGGCGTGCACGAGATCTACTGCGCCCAGGACAGCTTCAACGCCGTGCGCGAGGCGCTGGAAAAGTCGCTGGGGCAGCCTTCCATCGCGAAGCTCACGTGGCGGCCCAAGACCACGACGCCGGTCGAAGGCGAAGCGGCGCAGACCCTGCTCGACCTGATCGCGGCCTTGGAAGACAACGACGACGTCCAGAACGTCTACGCCAACTTCGAGGTGTCGGACGACGCTCTGGCGAAGTTCGCCGCCTGACCGGCGCGATGAGACTGATCGGCCTCGATCCCGGTCTGCGCCTGACCGGCTGGGGCGTGATCGAAGTCGAAGGCAACCGCCTGCGCCACGTCGCCCATGGGGTGGTGAGGGTCCATGCTGCAGGCCCTCTGGCCAATCGCTTGCGCGCGCTGTTCGACGGCGTGGCGGCGATCGTCGAGGCACACCGCCCCGGCGAAGCCGCAGTCGAAGAGACCTTCGTGAACGTCAATGCCGGGTCGACGCTGAAGCTCGGCCAAGCGCGCGGCGTGGTCATGCTGGCGCCGGCGCGCGCCGGCTTGCCGGTGTTCGAGTACGCCGCCAACCTTATCAAGAAGTCGGTCACCGGAGTGGGTCATGCCGACAAGCGGCAGATCGCCATGATGGTCGGCCGCCTGCTGCCCGGCGTCGATGCCGAGAGCGACGCCGCCGATGCGCTCGCCGTCGCGATCTGCCATGCCCATCATCGCGCCACCGCGCGCCGCGTCGAGGCCGCGCTGTGATCGCCAAGCTGAAAGGCATCGTCGATTCGGTCGACGTCGACAGCGCGATCGTCGACGTTGGTGGCGTCGGCTATCTCGTGGCTGCGTCGGCGCGCACCTTGCGCGACCTGTCGGTGGGCGCCGCCGTGACGGTGCTGGTCGAGACGATCGTGCGCGAGGACGCAATCTCCCTCTACGGCTTTCTCGATCCCGCGGAGCGTGATTGGTTTCGCATCCTGACGACGGTCCAGGGCGTGGGCGCCAAGGTCGCCTTGTCGATCCTTTCCACGCTGTCGCCGGACGAGATTGCACGCGCGATCGCTGCCCAGGATCGCGCCACATTGAGCCGGCCGGCCGGAGTCGGTCCCAAGCTCGCGGCGCGACTGGCCACCGAACTCAAGGACAAGGCTGCCGCCTTCGGTGTCGTCCCGGGCACTCGACCGGCCGTCGCGCCGACGCCGAGCGGTCCGGGCGCCGTCAACGAGGATGCGGTCTCGGCGCTGGTCAATCTCGGCTACAAGCGCATTGAGGCATTCGGCGCCGTTGCGCGCGTCACGCAACGGCTGGGTGCCGAGGCCAGGCTGGATGCCGTGATCCGCGCCGGCCTGCAGGAGCTGGCGCGATGAACGGGCCCGAACGGTTGCTGGGCGCGAAGCGCGCCGAGGAAGACTCGGCCGAGCTGGCGCTGCGCCCGCACACCCTGGACGACTTCATCGGCCAGAAGCAGGTGCGCGAGAACCTGAAGATCTTCATCGCCGCCGCGCGGGCGCGCAACGAGGCGCTCGACCACGTGCTGTTCCACGGACCCCCCGGTCTGGGCAAGACCACCCTGGCGCAGATCGTGGCGCGCGAAATGGGCGTCGGCTTTCGCGCCACGTCGGGGCCGGTCATCCAGAAGGCCGGCGACCTCGCCGCCCAGCTCACCAACCTGCAGCCGCGCGACGTCCTCTTCATCGACGAGATCCATCGCCTCAATCCGGCGGTCGAGGAAATCCTCTATCCCGCGATGGAGGACTTCCAGCTCGACCTGATGATCGGCGAGGGCCCGGCGGCGCGCTCGGTGCGCATCGAGCTGCCGCCCTTCACGCTGGTCGGCGCAACGACCCGATCCGGGTTGATGACGCGGCCGCTGCGCGAGCGCTTCGGCATTCCGCTGCGCCTGATGTTCTACGAACCGGTCGAGCTCGAAACCATCGTCGGGCGGGCCGCGCGCGTGCTGCAGATGAAGGTGGCCAAGGACGGCGCAGCCGAGATCGCCAAGCGCTCCCGCGGCACGCCGCGCGTGGCCAACCGCCTGTTGCGGCGGGTGCGCGATTTTGCGGCGGTCAGCGGCAATGCGACGGTCGACGCTCGCGTCGCCGACGAGGCACTGCGGCGACTCGAGGTCGACGCGCGCGGGCTCGACTCGATGGATCGTCACTATCTGGCGTGCATCGCCGAGAATTACGGCGGCGGACCGGTCGGCGCCGCCACGCTGGCCGCCGCGCTGTCGGAACAGCGCGATGTCATCGAGGACGTGATCGAACCCTACCTCATGCAGCTCGGGCTGCTGATGCGCACGCCGCGCGGACGACTGCTGTCGGAGGCGGGCTACCGTCATCTTGGCGTGCCGATGCCCAAGGAGCAGCAGCGCCAGCTCGACCTGTTATCCCGCGACCAGGCGGGGGAGGAGGCGTGAGCGCGCCCATACTACGCCAACTGGGCGGTCATTTTGCCGACGGTGTCCACGTGCTGCCGCTGCGCGTCTACTACGAAGACACCGACGCCGCCGGCATCGTCTACTACGCCAACTGGCTGCGCTTCCTCGAGCGCGGACGCACCGAGCTCTTACGCCTGCTCGGCCAGCAGCATAGCGCGTTGCGCGACAGCCGCGGCATCAACTGGGTCGTGCGACGCTGCACCATCGACTACCTCAAGCCGGCCCGCCTCGACGATGTCATCGAAGTGCTCACAAGTTGCGCCGAACTGCGCGGCGCCTCGCTCGAGATGATCCAGCAGGCTCGCCGCAACGGAGAGACGCTCGTGCGCGCTGAGTTGCTTATTGCGTGCATGCGAAGTGATGGCCGACCCGCTCGCCTGCCGGCCGAGGTGCGCGAGGCGCTGGCATCGGTCAGCGCGGCGGCCTCGCCCCGCTCACGCCATATTCGAGTATAACCCTTTGAAGCTACGGAGATACTAATGGAAGCGTTCGCGCAGGTCGCCGGTACCCCCCTCGGCGGCTCGCCTCCCGTCGACATGTCTGTCTACGGCCTGTTCATGCAGGCCGACTGGGTCGTCAAGGCAGTGATGATCGCGCTGCTGCTGGCGTCCTTCTGGTCATGGGCGATCATCTTCGAAAAGATGTTCCGGCTCCGCTCCCTGAAACGCAGCGCGCAGAACTTCGAGGATACCTTTTGGTCCGGCGTGTCGCTGGAGGATCTCTACGATCGCGTCGGCGCCAAGCCGGACGACCCGATGTCGAGCATCTTTTCGGCCGCGATGCGCGAGTGGCGGCGCTCCGTCTCCAAGGGTCTCGCCTCGAGCGCAACGGCGCGGGCCGCGCTGCGCCAGCGCATCGAGCAGGTGATGGGCGTCACCATCCAACGCGAGATGGAGGCGATCGAGAAGCGACTGGGCTTCCTCGCCACGGTCGGCGCCAATGCCACCTTTGTCGGCCTGTTCGGCACCGTGTGGGGCATCATGAACAGCTTCGGCCACATCGCGCAGTCAAAGAACACCTCGCTCGCAGTGGTGGCGCCCGGCATCTCGGAGGCGCTGTTCGCCACCGCGATCGGCCTGGTGGCGGCGATCCCGGCGGCCGGCGCCTATAACATCCTGTCGGGTCAGGTCGCGCGTTACGCCCAGCAGCTCGAGGCGTTCGCCGGAGAATTCATCACCATCCTCTCGCGTCAGCTCGAGGAGCAGGTCTGATGGCTGGAATCATTCCTGCCGCCGGGTCCACCGGCAGCGGGCGCTTTCGACGGCGCCGCTATGTACCGATCGCCGACATCAACGTGACACCGTTGGTCGACGTCATGCTGGTGCTCCTGATCATTTTCATGATCACGGCGCCGCTCCTGCAGGTCGGCGTGCCGGTCGATCTGCCCAAGACCAGCGCGCAGCAGGTGGGCGGCAAGGACGAGCCGCTGGTCGTGTCGGTCAATGCCAAGGGCGAGATCTTCCTCGGCGAGACGCCATACGGACTCGCCGACCTCGCGACCAAACTCAAGGCGGTGCACGACGAGAAGCCCGACCAGCGCGTGTTCATGCGCGGCGACAAGAGCGTCGACTACGGCAAGATGATGGAAGTGATGGGCGCGGTGATCGACAGCGGCTTCCGTCAGCTTGGGCTTCTCGGCGAGCAGGCGCAGCAGCTCGGCAAGGGAGTCGGCACGGTCTCGCCGGCGCCGGCACCGCGCCCGCAATCCCAACCGCAGGCGGGGCCGCGCCGCTAGTTGCCGGAGGCGCAGCGATCGATGTTCGAACGCTCCCCCGAATTCCTGGAGATGCGCACGCCGGCCATCGTGTCGGCGATGCTGCACGTCTTCGTGCTGGGAGCGGTGCTGATCGATCTCAACTTCTTCTCGGTGCCGCCGCTCGAGCCCGAGCCGGTGATGATCGAGTTCGAGGCGATCGACAAGAAGGCGGCAGCCCCGACTGCGGGCAATCCCCCTCCGCAACCCAAGGACGTGCCGGTTGCGCAGGAGACAACCAAGGCGCCGCCGCCCAAGTCATCCGATCCGCCACCGGCGCCGGAAAAGCCCAAACCCGAGGTAGCCGAAGCCAAGCCGCAACCGCCGCCGCCGGTCGAGAAGCCCAAGCCGGAG
>Ga0081539_10006145_pt1 | contig 11681 bp, 17 predicted proteins | sample TabmetS4T2R2_FD_71023 | JGI IMG/M metagenome (GOLD analysis project Ga0081539, IMG submission 71023) | Tabebuia heterophylla rhizosphere microbial communities from the University of Puerto Rico - S4T2R2 | ecosystem: Host-associated > Plants > Roots > Rhizosphere ...
ATGGCGGCAGGCCCTCAACAGTGACGCAGGCCCGCTCTTACCTGGTGACAGAATGGCTGCATGCCATGTGTGCGCACGCACCTAGCCAGGCGAGGGCGGGCGCTGTATTTTCTCCTACCCTTCGTCGTGTTCTCTTTGTGTTCTACACAACATCTAGATTGATGAACGATTGTTCACATGAACAGTTGAACAATCATGCTATACTGCGAGCAGGGCGGGGCGCTCTGCGGTCTGCTCACGTAGCAGGAGGCAGGCCGTGTCAACATTCGACCTCACAACCGGAACCCCGCCCATGATCGGGAGAGTGCTGACTATTCCAGCATGGCTGGAGTATGTTGAAGCCTATGATTTTGGCCCGATCCCCCCGTCGATCCTCACGCTCCACCACACGTGGAAGCCCACCATCGCCCAGTGGCGCGGCCTGGCCTCGATGCGCAGTATGCAAGTGGGCTATGCGAAGAAAGGCTGGAGCGCTGCTCCGCATATCTATGTGGCCCCTGACGGCATCTGGCTCTTTACTCCTCTCAAAGATATCGGTGTGCATGCCGGCGATCTGAATGGCAGCCTCAAAAAGGGCTGGTACTCGATTGGGATCGAGATGGTCGGCGATTATGATCGCGAGCGGCCCAGTGGTGTGATCTGGGAACAAACCAAAGCGGTGCTGGGCGGCCTTACGCGCCGGCTGGGTAGACCGTTTGCCGAACTCCTGACCTTCCATCGTGATGCCAGCACCAAGAGTTGCCCAGGCCACGCCGTAACAAAAGACTGGGTAATTGCCGAGGTGGCCGGCTGGCTGCATGCCGAGGAGCCGCCGGCGAGAACTCCCTACACCGAACAGAGTGCAATCCTGGGCCTGCCGCAGGCCAGTATGGCGCAGGCCATCACTGCGATTCTCAGCCGCCCCATTGTGTCAACGTATGCCAGCCAACCCTACGAAGAAAAGGATGTGCGCAACGTGATTGTGCCAGCCTACTGGCAGCAAGCGTTGGCCGTGGGTATTGACCCAGTCTTGGCGATTGCCCAGATGATCCACGAAACAGACAACCTCACCAGCTTCTGGGCCCAGCGGCCCAGACGCAACCCTGCCGGCATTGGGGTGAACGGCAAGAAGCAAGTACAACCGCCGCACCCGCGTGATGGGTGGGCTTTTAATCTTATCGATAGTCGCTGGGAATTAGGTCTGAGTTTTGACACGTGGGCCGATCACGCGATCCCGGCCCAGCTCGGGCGCTTGCTGGCCTATGCGCTGCCGATTGGTCAGGGCACGCCGGCGCAACAGGCACTCATTGATAAGGCACTGTTTGTGCGCGGCCTGCCCAGGCCCACACGTGGCAGCGCGCCAGTCTTGAAGCTGCTCGGCCAGGTGCATAATCCAAGCAAAGAGGGTTGGGCCAAGCCTGGGGATTTCTATGGTCAGAAGATCGCAGCAGTAGCCAATCGGATCGTGGCAACTCGCGTGTGAGGTACGCCATGACCGAACAACAAGGCCAGGGCCCGCCTGATACACAGCTCAGCGATACCATCACCGTGCTGAGTGAAGGTATGAAGCAGGCCCTCACAGCGTTTACTGTCGCACTCATTAAGCGGCTCGATGCACGAATTTACAAACTTGAGGAGCAAATCATCATTCAAGATCTGACCATTAAGGAGCTGGTCAGGAAAGAAGAGGAGCGTGAGGCCCGCGAGCGCTCGACTGGACCAACGGAACACTAGGATGAACCATGCCAACCCAGGAGCATCGCCAGGCGCTCCTAACCGAGCTGCGCCGGCGGCGCGAGGTACGCGAGCTGCAAGCGGCGCAATTGGGGATCGATGCGCCGCCCCATGTCAAAGTTGAGCTGGCTGAGCTGAATGCGCAGATCGCAGCACTGGAAGCTGAGGATCGTTCACTGGTGCCGAGTGAATTACTGGACTCGCTTGGTGCGAGTGGTCGTATTCAATTGGTCTTAGCGGAGCTGAAGAATCTCAAACAAAATGTCTCTGAGCGCTTTGACCGGGAGCGCGAGGATATTCTGGAGCGCTTTGATACCTGGGAAAAGATCTGGACGCGCACTCAGGAGCAGAATAATCGCTGGCTGATTGCCTTAACGCTGGCTGTTATTTTCATTGCGATGGGCTTTGTTGCGATATTGGCGCGAGGTGGCCCGTGATAGATGATCCGAGCGCTGCATTCCTGTGGTGTGTATTGGTTATCGTATTGATGGGCATTGGCGGGATCTGGCTGCTGCTTGCACGTGATCGCTGGGGTGGCTAATGGCTGTTGGGTATCGCTCAACCGGTACAGCTGGTGCTGTTGGGGCCGCAACCTCGATCACACTGGCCGCCCCAGCTGGCCTGGTGGCAACCGATCTGCAACTCGGCTGGATTGCAACATCAGCCGCAGCTGCCGTCATCACGCCGCCGGCAGGCTGGACACTGATCCGGAGGCCGGCAGGCGTCGGCGGGGCGCTCTACTGGGCACCTGGCACCGTGAGTGCCTATCAATGGAATGTCAGCATCAGCAGCACGATTGTGGGGTGGGTAACGGCGCTCACTGGGGCCGATCTGACTGCTCCCATAGCCGACTCTGCTGAAGCGACAAATACCGGCACTGTGGCCGCTGTTGGTGGTGTGAATGCCTTGAATGATGGCATGCTGTTTGGTCTGTGGGTTGCCGGCGTGGTCGCCACCTGGACGCCTCCAGGAAGCATGACCGAGCGACAAGATACCTTTAGCGGTATGACCGCAACCGAGCCATCGACCGCAGGGCCAACCGGTACACGCACAGCAACCGCAACTGCATCATCGGCCTGGCTCGCCATTCTGGCGGCCATTCGATCATTGGAACATCCGCACCCGGCCCTGGTCGTAACACCTGAGTTTCCGTTGTATATGGAGGTGTAACCGTGTCAGCTCTTCGAGTAAGTGCAGAGAATACCGCCGCAGTAGCATTGGCTGCTGCAACTCCAAAGACCGTGCTCCAGCTGAATGCTCCAGCCAATCAGCGGCTTAAGATCCAGCGTGTCGGTGTGTTTTTCGATGGTGCCAGCCCAACCGCAGTACCCGTATTGGTGCAGCTCATTCGGAAAACAGGTGCTGGTACGGGTAGTGCCCTGACGCTCACAAAGCTGGTTGCTTCCGATTCAGAAACAATCCAGACCAGCGCCACTGAAAACCACACGGTCGAGGGAACCGGCACAACCGATGTGATTGATCAGTGGCTGGTGCATCCACAGATGGGCGTTGATATTACCTATGCCTTTGGGCAAGAGAAGATCATCGCCGGTGGTGGCCGTGTCGCACTTGTCTGCAATGCTCCAGCCGTTGTGAACGTGCGCGCCAAGATCGACTTTGAGGAGTAATGCGCCAGCTGCACACAACGCGCATTCGCCAACCCTGGCTGCCTGGCCCGCTGATCAGCGAGGCTGAGGTGGCGCTTCAGCGTATGGTGGTGCAGCAGGCCGATCCGCCGCTCGCTGTGTATGCTGGCCTGGCCCAGCTGGGCCAGGTTCCTCGCGATGAGCAGCAGGTCAGCCCGGCGCAGCGAGTGCTCCTTCAGTACGGGCCGGCGGTGCCGCTGCCAGATGCGAGCACGTGGCTGCCTGGGCCACTGCGGCAGCTGCCCGAGCTGAACCGGGGCGGCCAGCACAGCACGGTTATCGGTGTGCCGGTGCCGCAGATCGGCGCACTGGCGATCTGGAATAGGGCACCGCGCGAGCGGCCCAACCTGCCAGCTGGCCGGGTGTCTGCAACCATTGGAAGCCGTGTTGCACAGCCGCAGGCCCAGAGTGCAGTAGCACAAACGGGTGCTGCTGGAGCAGTCGCACAAACAACTGCTGCGAGTGAGGAATAGATGACCAGCCCGATTGTCCTTGCAGCCCATGCCCGCGAAGAAGGCACCTATGTGATCACGGTGTCATTCAAAGATGAGGCGGGCACGCCGGTTATTCCAGGCGCAGCCGCCTGGACATTGACAAGTACCGATGGAACCGTGATCAATGGTCGTCAAGATGTAGCGATAGCACCGGCAACAAGTGTTGCTATTGTGCTGTCTGGTGATGACCTGGTGGTCGGCAGCTATGGCACAACTCGGCTGGTGTTGGTCGAGTATACCTATACAAGCAGTTATGGATCGAACCTGCCAGATAAGGTGCAGATCCAATTTGAAATTGACGACCTGGTCGGGGTGGTATAGTCGTGAGTTCATTCTACGCGCCAGAGATATTACAGGCTGCCTTCGATGCTGCGCTTGATGCGATTACATCAGCACGCCAGCAAGCCTTTGTGCGCGAGTATCTTGTTGATTTCAACGGCAAGCAGGCCGCGATCCGCGCCGGCTATTCGAAAAAAACAGCTGAGGTGCAAGCATCACAGACCTTAAGGATCCTTAAGGTACGTGAAGCAATCGAGGCCGGCCAGCGGCTATTGATGTGGCGTGTGATGGATGCCGACGAGCTGCGAGCACGCATCTCACTGCGCAGCCGTTCATCGCTTCACAATGTGCTCTCACTGCCTGCAACGCCGTCAACTGAAGATCTGCCACTTCCAGTAAAGAATAAGAATAAGAAGAAGAAAGGAGACGACCAGGTCGATGAGCAGGCCGGCCAGGCCGAGCAGGAGAGCCCTGGAGATGGGCAGCAGTTTGTTTCTACCATGGCTGTGCTGCATGCTCGCTCACACTGGCAGCTCGACCTGGTCAAAGCCCAGCAAACCGGTGGTATTCATCAGATTAAAAAGCTCAAACAGGGTAAGTATGGTCTGGAAATAGAAATGCATGATCCGCACCCGGCCCAGGAGCTACTCGCCAAGATCCTGAAGCTCTCAGGTGATGGAGGTATTCTCAAATATATTGATCTCGGCAAGCTCAGCACCGAGCAGGTGCAACGCATCGCTGATGGAGAGGATCCGCTTGCAGTCATTCTCAGCACTCCAACTCAGAGCGCAAGCGGAGCTTGAACGGCGTAAGCGTGCCGCAGCAGCAGCGGCCACACCAATCAATGCTCCTGTCTTTCGGGGCGGCGCACTGGCGGTGCAGAGTTTTCGCGGCCCAGAGCTTATGCTCAGCGGCCCAAGCGAGACTGGTAAGACCTGGGGAACACTCTGGTATCTCGATACGTTTCTGCGCACCTATGCCGGCGCACAGGGTGCGCTTATCCGAAAAAAGCGCGTTACCATCGCACCAACCGTGCTGCGCACCTATCTGCGCATTCAAGCACTCAGGCGCGATCCAGCGGTGGCCTATGGTGGCAACAACCCACAATGGTATGACTATCCGAACGGCTCGCGACTCTGGATCGGCGGCATCGATGACCCTGGCAAAATTCTGTCAGGCGAACGCGACATTGTGTACGTCAACCAGGCCGAGGAGCTGGAGGTACAAGACTGGGAGACAATTACCACGCGCACAACCGGGCGCGGTGCCGTTGCACCCTACACCATTGCATTTGGTGACTGTAACCCTGGCCCAGCCGATCATTGGATTATTAAGCGGCGCGATAGTGGCGCGCTGGTGTTTCTAGAAAGTAAACACGAAGACAACCCCAGCTTACACGATGGGGTAAATTGGACTGAGCAGGGCCTACGCACTCTGGCCTCGCTCAACAAGCTCACTGGTGTGCGAAAGCAACGCCTGCGCTATGGGCTCTGGGTCGGTGCAGAAGGAGCCTATTACACTCAACTTGATGAGGAGCTGCACCTGGTCGAGTATCTGCGCGCGCCGGCAGGCTGGCACTTTTGGGGCGCGCTCGATTATGGCTTTGGTCACCCATTATCATTTGGCGTGTTCGGGAAGTATGAACATCGCATTGTGCTCTTTGGCCGCCATAGTAAGCACCGGTGGTATGTACCGCAGCATGCGACAGCAATGGATAGCCTGCTTGATGCGCTTGGTATTCAAAAGCGTGGCCTCCGGATTGTGGCCGGCCACGACTGTTGGAATGAAGGCAAGGACGATCCAGAAACCATTGCCGATAAATTCAAACAAAAGGGGTATGTGCTTGAACGTGCGGTCACAAGCCGCATTATCGGTGCGCAAGCCGTTGGTGAGCGCCTGGGGAATCCTGAGTGTGAGCCACCCATACGACCAACACTCCAGTTTAATACACGCTATGGTGGTCGAGCGGTCTTTGATGCCCTGGGGCGTATGGTGGTCGATCCCAATCAGGCTGAGGATGTGCTCAAAGTCGATGCTGATGCCGATGGGCAAGGCGGCGATGATGACTATGATATGTGCCGGTATGGCGTGATGGCGATCCCGGTCGCCATGTCAATGCCCGCTGCCGGCGGTACGCGGCCTACTATACAGGTGCGATAACTATGACTGAAACAATCGAACAGCAATCCATCATTGGAGGAACACCAGGCGGCAGTACCAACCGTGCGCCGGCACCAACACCAGGTGAGGTTGTGACGATCACTGCCGATGCCAGCCGCGAGTATGCGTCAGCGACCGGCACCGCGTTCTATGGCAACTATTGGCGTGCGCTGCGCTGGGCAATTGATGATCTGACTGAGGAGTTTGGCGACGATCTGTATGAGCGTATGCTGCGCGATCCCCAGGTGCTCGCCTGTCTCAATGTGATGAAAACAGGCGTGCTGGAGGATGGGATCCTGCTCAGGCCCGCTGTGCCCAGTGAAGACGATCCACGGTTTGACCAGGCGCAGGCCCTCGTATCACTCTGCACCGCCATGTTTGAGCAGCTGCTCCCCTCGATTGATGATGTGCTGTGGGATCTGCTCGATGGATTGGCGCTTGGCTGCAAAGTTGCCGAGGCGACCTGGTGGGAATATGGGCAGGGCCCAGATCCAAAATTACCCTGGATCCGCTCGGTCAAAGTGAAGCCGCGCACAGCAACCTCGTTTGTCGTTGATGTCTATTCCAATGTGGTCGGTATGCTGGCGCGGATCCCGGGCGTGGGCACACCGGTGCAGGCCGGCACGCTCCTCATGAGCGGCCAGGAACCCTACAATATGCTGCCGCGTGAAAAGTTTGTGGTATTTACCTTCCGGCCCAAAGACAATGATCCGCGTGGCCGGTCGATCTTGCGCGCTTCCTACACCGCCTGGTGGCTGAAGATGCAGACCTGGCCGCAATACCTCAAGTTTCTCACCCAATTTGGCACGCCCAGCTTGATTGGGTTTGTGGGTGAGGGTGCGCAAACAGTTACCTTTCCAGGCCAGCCACAAAAATCACCTGAGCAAGTCATGGTTGATACACTGATTGCCTTTCAGAATGGCACGGCAGCGGCCTTTGAAAATGGTGCAAAGGTGCAAGTCATTGATGTTGGTAAGACCGGTGTCGATGCCTTTGTCAAGGCGTTCGACCTCTACGACCGGCAGATCACCACCGGTATTTTGCACCAGACACTTGCCACAATGGAAGGCCAGCACCAGGCCCGCGCCGCCTCAGAGACCCATATGGGTGTGCTGATCACGATGATCCGGCAGGTCAAGCGCGCTGTAGGCCGGATGGTGCGCAATGATATGTTGCGGCCCTGGGTGCGTGCGATGTTTGGCCCAGAAATGGAAGCGCTGACACCCTATGTAACACTTGGTCGAGTGGATAAGGATCGGGTTGCTGAGTTGTGGAATGCTGCGGCCAATCTTGGCTACTACCTCGATCCTACACAGTTCCCAGGTATGGATGAGCTGCTGGGTGTGCCGGTGCGCGACCCAGAGACACTCAAGAAGCCTGACGAACAAGAGAACGATGCCGAGGAGAGTGACGAAGAGCGAGAAGACGAGGAAGGCGATCCAGAGAGCGATGAGGAAGAAGAGGAGGGTGATCAGGATGACAACGCAAAAAACACCACTCCTGCCAGCTGAACGCGAGCTATTTATGAAAGAGCGGGCCACGCTCTTAGATCGCCTGGCCTTTGTCGAGCAGCGCCTCGGGCTGCCCTCGTCGATTGTGCCAAAGCAGGAGCGGCGCAATGATGCCTACACCGAGCGGGTGCGGCAGAATATTAAAAATGATGCAGGGTAAATGCAGGCTAGACATGAATGATTTTGTATGCTCCTATTGCCCATACGCAACAGGAGAATATACCAACCTTGATTTTGGTGGCTGCCCAGGCATATCCACCTGCATACGTGTTGCACTCGACCACGGCAGAGGTATCACATTGATAAAGCGAAAGGGAGATACGATGACATCGCCTGAGAAAGAAGAAGGCACATTGGTGAAGGGCTACAGTGAAGCCACCACGTCGGAATCAACACTACTGCTTGATATCGCACTGCGTGATGGCATCTGCGTTGATGAGGTGCTGCTGTTGCTCAGGCGCTGGGTATCACCGCTGATTTGGGAGTTCCCTCGCGTGCTCCAGCTGGCCGCTGACAATGATCCAGCCTGGCAAGCCTGGCGCGTGCATCATAATGAGTTGATGGCGTACCAATATTATGCGCAACCGCGCTGGTAGAGAGGTGTGTAATGGAAGGATGTAAGCATCACTGGGTTGATTGTTCGACAAAGGGAGCCGCAGAAAAAGAGTTTCTTTGCGCGTTGTGTGGCAAGCACAAGAAAGAACCTCTTACACCGCTACAAAACCCGGCTGTACCGCCAAAACCTCGATAATCTTTGGTCAATTCATTTGAGGAGGCGCACGATGGAATGTGAGCACGACTGGCTTGACTGCTCTGCACAGGGCAGTTCAAAGCGTGAATTTCTGTGTCGCAAATGCGGTGCGACGAATAGACAACCGAAGCAGTTGTTTATAGTACTAGGATCGCCAGAACTGCAACGGCCACCGCTAAACAACTGGCGACGCTATGACATACCACCAGATCCGGTATTGCCTCCCAAAGTCCAAGCGTTTCTCGATACCCTATCGTAATACTTCCTATTGAAGCCTGTGCTATACTACGAGCACTGAAGTTCATATTTTGCGCCAGCAGTCGATTGACCAGCGGTGCCTCTCATTTTTGAGGGCACCGCTTTTTTTGCGTTCTGAGAGTACATCGTGCAACCACTCCACATCCTGACAGCACTGACCACGCAGCCCTGGGCGATGCGTTCTGAAGTCCTCGCAGTGATGTATAACATTGCGATGGGTGAGGGCGATCCCGAGCAGGCACGCCTGCTTCGCGAGCTACGTGCAGAGCGTCCATCAGCACTTGCCGCTCAGCAGGGACGCCCGCTTGACGGTACAGAAACCGTTACAGTGCGTGATGGGGTTGCGATCCTCCCAGTTAATGGCCCAATCGTTCGCTATGGGAATATGTTCACCTCTGTTTCTGGTGCAACCTCGATTGAGTGCCTGGCGCGCGATTTCAATCTGGCGCTACGCGATCCCTCCGTCGGCGCGATCCTGTTCTGGTTTGATAGCCCAGGCGGCGCAGTAACCGGCATGCACAATCTGAATGATATGGTGTATGCCGCTCGCGATCAGAAGCCGATTGAATCCTATTCCGAAGGAATGTGTGCCAGCGCTGCCTATTGGCTTGCCTCAGCCACCTCACGCATTACCTGCGAAGCCACCTGTGATCTTGGCTCGATTGGCGTGATTATGCCCGTTGCTGATCCGACGATCACCCGACCGCGTGAGATTGCGTTTGTCTCCAGCCAGTCACCCAACAAACGACCCGATCCCACCACCGAGAATGGCCGGGCTCGCTTGCAGCGCATTGTCGATGATACGGCTGAGGTGATGATCGCCGATATTGCGCGTAATCGTGGCATGACACCTGAGCAGGTAATTGCCGACTTTGAGCAGGGTGATGTGTTGACCGGTGCGAGGGCTATTGCCGCTGGCCTGGCCGACCGGATTGGCACCTTTGAACAAACCCTGGCAGATCTGGCGCTGACTGCCCAGACACGCCGGATAACATCATTTCGCCGAGCCGCCACAACTGAACGAGAACGCTTTAGCGCTCGCCTCAAGGAGAACCTATGCAAATCTTAGAAGTATTCAAAGGCGCATTCCAGGCCGCCAAGGAAGAGGGGATCGAGATCGAGGGTGTGAGCGACTCGACCACCTTTGAACAGGCCCTCGCAGCGCTCGCCCCAACCGATCCACGTGTGGCTGAGTTGCAGGCCCAGATTAACACCCTGAACAGCCAGGCTCGTCGCACGGCTGCCGAGGCGTGGGCCGAAACACAGATCCAGGCCCGCCGGGCAACCGTCGGTGAGCGTGCGCACCTGGTGGCGCTGCACCTGCGCGCCGCAGAAGATGACGCTGCTAATCCCGGCACAGAGCAGGCATCACGGGTCAGCACGCTTGAAGCCTCATTTGCCGCTCGTCTACCGCACCAGTGGAGCATGGAAACGATTCCAGTCACGACATTGCCGCTCGCCCAGGGCGGTGGTGAAGATACGGCTGCACGGCGTCGCCGGCTGCTGTCGATGACAGCGGTTGGCCGCACCGCGCTCGCGCAGGAGACCAAGTAAATGCCAATCAGCGCTGCAACCACCTACAACGCCAGCCGGCTCGATCCCTACATCGACCCTTCGGATGCTGTCACCATTCCCTATACGCTTGTACCCAATGCAGCCTATACCAAAGGCACCGTGTTGGGCCTGGTGACCAATGCGGTCAATGATGTGCAGACTCTGACCATCACGGCCAGCGGTGGCACCTACACCATCAGCTGGACGGATCCTATCAGCGGTGTAGTCAAAACGACCGCAAGCCTGAACTACAACGATAACGCCGCCGCTATTCAGAGTGCGCTGAACGCTGCCGGCGTGTTGGGCACCTCGGGTGTTGGAGTGACCGGCACCGGCCCATTCGTGATTACCTTCTCTGGCACAGCCTATGCCGGCAAGGCCCAGAACCTGATGACGGTCAATACTGGCTCATTGACCGGTGGCTCGGCCTCGATTGCCCACACCACATCAGGCGCGCCAGCAGGCGCAGCCAAAGCCTATGCCTCGGGCAACTCCGACGGCTCACAGGTGGCGCGTGCCATTCTGCAATACGACTGCTACGTCGATGCCCTGGGGAATGTCTACCTGGGCGTGTCATCGGCGGTTAGCCCATTTGGCGAAACCCGCAAAGATGTGCCGTGTTACATCTCGGGCACATTCGACACCAGCAAGCTCACTGGCCTCGATGCCACGGCCCTCTCAAGTGGGTACTGGCGCCTGGTGCAAGGCTCGCTTGCATTGGGTGTCGTTCGGCTCGGCTAGCAACGGAAGGAGATCTCATTTCCCATGCCAACGTTTACCTATCCAACCAACGCCGAGCTAACTGAGATCGCGCAGGACAAGCTGCCTGCGCTTCAGGCCAACCGGCGCATTTTCGACATTATGCCCATTGAAGAGAAGGATGCCAGTGTCATCATCTGGGATCAGCTCGACAACTATACCGGGTTGCAATCGCTGCGCGGTATCAATGGCGCATTCCCGCTCATTCAGCAGACCGGCTCAAAGCAGTTTGTTGAGCGGCCAGGCTACTACGGTGAAGGTGAATTGATCGATGAGATCCAGCTCACCGAGCGCCGGCAGCTGGGCACATTTGCTCAGCCGGTATCGATTGATGACCTGGTCATGGAAAAGCAGGATAAGCTGCTCAACCGCCGGCTCGACCGGATCGAGTGGATCGGCTGGACACTGCTCACCACTGGGCAGTTTATCGTATCGACGCCGATGGGCATTGTGGCGCACCAGGGTGCCTATACGCTGCAAACCTTTACGGCCTCAGTTGCCTGGGCCACGGTTGCAACCGCAACCCCGCTGGCTGACTTCTCCAGTGTGCAGCTGC
>Ga0081539_10006146_pt1 | contig 11680 bp, 15 predicted proteins | sample TabmetS4T2R2_FD_71023 | JGI IMG/M metagenome (GOLD analysis project Ga0081539, IMG submission 71023) | Tabebuia heterophylla rhizosphere microbial communities from the University of Puerto Rico - S4T2R2 | ecosystem: Host-associated > Plants > Roots > Rhizosphere ...
GTGTGGACGGCGGCCGCCAACAAAAACTAAAAGGTAATTTAAGATCTTAAGGGGCAACTGGGGGGGGCGCCCCTTGGGGCCCCCCCCTGCCTGGAAACAAAATGTGGGCAACCTGTGGCGGCCACAGAGGGCCGCCCCTACAGTTGATCTGCGACATCTTCACGACTCTTAAGGTAATCTGTGGGCCTGAATGAGAACTGTAAACGCTGCAAGGTACGTGACGCCGCTGCGTGAGGGTGGTTCACTTCCGGCCATCATCGAGGCGGACGACGATGGGATGTATGTGCTCAAGTTCCGTGGCGCCGGCCAAGGGACGAAGGCCCTCATTGCGGAGTTGATCGCGGGCGAGCTCGCCAGGGCGGCGGGATTTCTCGTTCCCGAGCTCGTCTTCGTTGCACTCCACCCTGAGATCGCGAAGACCGAACCCGATCCGGAGATACAAGACCTCATCCGCGCGAGTGGCGGACTGAATCTCGGACTCGATTACCTTCCCGGCTCGGTGATGTTCGATCCAGTCGCTGACAAACCCGACGCTGATCTCGCCTCGCGTATCGTCTGGTTTGACGCTTACGTCTCCAACGTCGATCGCACCGCGCGAAATGCAAACATGTTGATGTGGCATCGGAGGCTCTGGTTGATCGATCACGGTGCCGCCCTGTACTTTCATCACGCCTGGACTGACATGGACCAACGTCACAAAGATCCATTCCGTTTGATTAAGGAACACATCCTGCTTCCCTTCGCGAGCGCGCTCGAAGCCGCCGACCAGGCAATGACGGCATTGCTCACTGAAGCGGTAATCAAAGGAGTCGTCGAGCTGGTGCCGGACGACTGGATGAACGAACACGCGCCGTTTACTACGATTGCGGAAAACAGGCAGGCTTACGTCGAGTATTTGACGAGGCGTCTCGACGGGCCTCGCAACTTCGTTGAGGAGGCGATCCGTGCCCGATAAGTTCAGGTATGACTATGCTGTGATCCGGGTCGTACCGAAAGTGGATCGCGAAGAATTTATCAATGCGGGCGTGATCGTCTCGTGTCCTGAGCTGTCGTTTCTGAAGGCCCGCATCAAGCTGAATGAGCCGCGACTCCTCGCATTAGATCCGTCAGTTGATCTGGAACTGGTTCGAAAGCACCTGGCATCGATCCCGACGATCTGTCGCGGCGGCGACAGCGCCGGGTCGATCGGCCAGCTACCGCAGCGCCAACGTTTTCACTGGCTCGTCGCACCACGCAGCACCGTTATTCAAACTTCTCCAGTCCACACCGGCCGCTGTGGCGACCCGGCCGCCGCGCTCGAACATCTCGTCGCGACGATGGTCGATCCCTCCTAGTTGTACCAAGCGCATACAGCGACAAGTCGTTTTTCAAACGTATTTACACACGCAAACATCGTCTTACAAGCGTTAGCGAAACGGCCCTCTTTTTGCTTGGTCCTTCTGGATAGCCTTAACAAAGAGCATGAGCCCAGGGTTACAAGGAGGGAGAACCGATGGATGCCTTTAGCTTACTGAAAGCCGATCACAGGAAAGTCGAGGAGCTTTTCAGTCAATTGGAAAGCGCGAGTGGTCAGGCGAAGGTGCGAGTGTTTGAACAGATCAAGATGGAGCTTGAACTGCACACGCACATCGAAGAAGCGATTTTTTATCCGGCGTTGGAAGAGCCGAAGCAGACACACGAGCTGACGATGGAAGCTTATGAAGAGCACAACGTCGTCAAGAAGCTCCTGCAGGAATTGAGTCGCGCGAGGACGCCGAACGAGGAGTGGGAGGCGAAGGCGAAGGTGCTGCAGGAGAATGTTGAGCACCACGTTGAAGAAGAGGAAGGCGAGCTTTTCGTAAAGGCGGAAGCGGCGTTGAGCGAGGACGATCTCGAGACACTCGGCGAGCAAATGGAGGCTGAGAAAGCGCGTAAGCAACGCACTGCGTCGAAGTCGTCGAGCAAGAAGTCCGCGAAGAAGTCTGCGAAGAAGTCAGCTTCCAAATCGCAATCAGCATCGACCGCACAAAAGCGGGCGCGCGGAAGCAAGAAGAGCGGATCGAAGAGTGGCTCCAAGTCGACAAAGAAATCACGGTCGAAGAAGTCGGGGTCTGAGAAGGGCCGGCGATAGGTTGAGCTTGTTAATAAAGGAACGCGGCCTCGCAAATGGTTGATGATCTGTACGACTGCATCGTCATCGGCGCGGGGCCCGCAGGCTTGTCTGCATCGCTTTTCCTGGCTCGTTATCTTCGCCGCACGCTGACGTTTCATCACAACAGCCCGCGTAATGAATACGCGCATGGCGTGCACGGCTTTTTGGGACATCACGGGATCCGTCCCGGGGAGTTACTGGCCAGAGGTCGCGACGAAGTAACGAAACACGGTGGGTTGATTATTGAGGCGTGTGTTACTGCGGTTGAGGCAGTTGCGCGTGAGCATTTTCGTGTGTTTGCTGGTGAGCAGAAGGTTTTCAACGCGCGACGATTGGTGCTTGCTACGGGTTTGCGGGATTTGACTCCGGATTGTCCGGGGTTTCGTGAGTTTTACGGTTGGAGTGTGTTTCATTGTCCGGATTGCGATGGTTATGAAGTGAAGGACAAGCGTGTGGCGGTGCTCGCGCATGGCAAGAACGCAGCGGGGTTCACTGAGAACCTGCGGACCTGGACTAGCCAGTTAACTTTGCTCACTGATCAACGTGAACTTTCGGATGAGGACCGGGCGAAGTTGTCGAAGCTTGATGTCGCAGTGCGGACGGAAAGCGTGAAGGCGTTGGAGGGCGACAGGTCGACGAAGCAGTTGCAGCGTGTTTTGTTCGGCGAGGGTGAGCCGCTTGAGTGTGATGCGCTGTTCTTCAATCTCGGCACCGAGCTCGCGACTGACTTTCATGAGACGCTCGGGTGCCGGTTGGATCCCGAGTGCGGGTTGTTGTGGGTCGATGATACGCAGCAAACGAGCGTCGAAGGTGTGTATGCCGCTGGTGACATCACTCCGCAATCCCAACTCGCGGTCGTCGCGGCAGCCGAGGGCGCCATGGCGGCCATCCACATCCACCGCTCTTTAACCGCGGATGAACGCAGATAAACGCAGATCGGCGTTAACCCGCGTTCATCCGCGGCATTTCTCTCGTGAACAATTTTACCTCTTCGCGATCTGGAGAGAGTCTTATTACCCGCTCGAATTCAAAGCCGAGTCGTTGCAGTAACGAGATTGACACTTCGTTGTCGAGCGACGTGATCGCGAGGATGCGTGGGAGTTTGCCGTCCTTCAACACGGCTGCCGCAGCCTCAAAAGCAAAACCTTTACTCCAGAAGTCTGGCAACAGAGCAAAACCAATATCAGGATCCGGCAGCTCGTCTCGCTTGAGCAATCCGCACATCCCGATTGGCGTGTGCGATTCTCGGAGCTCGACCAGCAGCAGCCCAAAACCGTGTCGCTCATAACTCGCCATCGGACCATTCAAAATGTACTGCCGCGCATCGTCACGATTGCGCACCTGCTTGTCTCCGATATAACGAAGAAACGACGGCTCATTGAGCAAGGTCAAGATAAACTCGGCATCGTCAACCGTGATCCGGCGCAGTAACAATCGTTCAGTTTCGTGAACTGTCATAGAATGCTGAGTATGTCAGAAAGATCACTTGTATGTCTTCTGCTGTTCCTGCTTGCGAGTGTAGTGGGCCACGCATCGGCACAGCAGGACGTGCTGCACTACTCAGCAACGCTCGAACCCGACATCAGCGCCAAATCCGTAAACGGATCCGTGCTGATCCGTGTTTCAACAACGTCTGCCGCCTTAGAGTTTGATTGCGGCGATCTCACGATCGATGCAGTTCGTGAAGCCGGCACGCGATTAGAGTTTTCGGTGAACAATCGAAAGTTGCGCGTGTCGTTACCTGCCGCCAAACGAATGCACGAGATCGCGATCGACTTTCACGGCGCACCAAAGTACGGCATTCGATTCTTTCCGGAACGACAACAGGTCTACACGATCTTCTCCACCAGCCAGTGGATGGTTTGCGTGGACGATCCGGCAGACAAAGCCACACTGACATTCAAACTGATCCTGCCTGCGAAGTTAACGCCTGTAGCCAACGGCCGACTCGTTTCGCAACGTGAGCTGCCCCACAATCGACGTCTCTTCGAGTGGCGACAAGACAACGCTATTCCGACGTACATCTTCGGCTTCGCAGTTGGTCCTTTTCAGGTCGTAAAGGAGAAACGACGAAACGTTGAGCTTCAATATCTCACCACAAACTACACACCGGACGAAGTACGCCGCATCTTTCGCGATACGCCTGACATGCTCGAGTTCTTCGAAGATCGCGCGGGTGTTAAGTACGCCGATCGAACGTACACGCAGGTGCTCGCAGCCGGCGGTGTCGAACAGGAGATGAGCAGTTTCACCGCGCTGAAAGAATCTTACGGAAATCAGGTGCTGCAGAACGAGCAGGAGCAGTGGCTTGGCGCGCACGAGTTTGCGCATCAGTGGTGGGGCAACATGGTGACGTGTCGCGACTGGAACCACTTCTGGCTCAACGAAGGAATCGCGACCTTCATGGCCGCTGCGTATCTCGAGCATCGTTTCGGACGAGAAGTTTACCTGCGTGAGATCGAATCGAACCGCGCGAGCTATGAGAAAGTACGAGCTGCGGGGAAAGACAAGTCGCTCGTGTTTCCGGATTGGCTCCACCCGACGCGCGAGGATCGCACACTCGTTTATGACAAGGGCGCTTACGTCCTGCATTTGCTGCGCGCGGAGATGGGTGAGCGCGCGTTCTGGAACGGGCTACGACTCTTTACACGGCGACACTTTGGGAAGTCAGTCGTCACTGAGGACTTCGTCGCGGCGATGGAAGAAGCTAACGGAAAGAGTCTGAAAGAATTCTTCGCGAAGTGGGTCTATCTCAAGACTTAAAGGGCTCTATTGAAATGACAACTGGTGTCCGGTCGCGAGGTCAAAGATTATGTCTCGATCTCTCGGGCGCTGTACGTGTTGGAATCGCTTTAACTGCGCTTCTTTCTGCAGGTGGTCCACACCGATGCGGAAGCCGGGTGCCGTCCCTTCAGCGATGAGCCAGACCTGGCCTTGCCAGCCGAGAAAGAGGCCGTTGCTCGCAGGAAAGTTACCCTGCTTCACGGCGACCGTGATGTGGTCGGGCGTGTAGACAAACAGATAGTCTTCACCGAGCTGTTCGAGCAACGAGCCGAGCAGGATGGCTTTGTTGCTGCAGTCTGACTCGGCGGACATCAACACCTCGTTTGGTCGCTTCAACAACTCGAAGTTGTAAGTGGTCGCGCGCATGTCGTACTTGATCTCGCGTGAGACGAAGTCGAGCACACGTTGCACGCGTGCCTCGCGCGCACCTTCACCGCCCGGCGGGATGTCGCGAGTGAGATCGTCGACGAATCGTCGCAGCGAAGCCTCTTGCGGTTTTGCGACGAACGCTCCGTGGTTTGCGAAGACTACAGGGAGTCCTCCACGCGTTTGCTCTGTCCGCGCGTTCATTCGACCACCGAAGATGCTCTTGTTCAGCAGGAAGTCTTCCAGCTCGCGCATATCGAGAGTGTAGGTCACCTGCTTGAATGGAAACTTCAGCACGGTTGCGTTATCAAACTTGATGTTGTCGACTGGCGTCTTGAAGAAAAGAAACTTCTCCTCCGTGCGCAGAAGCGAATACTTGCCGATGCGGAGCCGGCCGCTGTCGTCTTCCGCCATCACGATCCGTTTTGGATCGATCACGAATCGTGCGACTATCGACTCGAATGCCTCGCCTAGTTTCTCCGGGGCGGGTGCAGAGAAGTAGACCTCCTTATCAGACACTTGCAACAGCTCGAGGTGCACGGGACCGAGCACTTGCTCGGAGACTTTCGTGCCGACGAACCCAGGGTATGCGAGGCATGAGAGCACCGTGTCGCGCGTGCGCTCATCGACAGTGCGCTCGACTACCGGCTTGCGTTTCCCTGCTGTTTCCTTGTTTCGGCTTCTGTATACACCCCACGCGGCGCCAGCCAATGCAAGCGGGATGATGACTACGAGGATCAGCATCCACGTTCTCAACCGAGACGGCGCACTGCCGCTCAGCGTGAGAAGAACCGGGAAGTCAGGTCGCTCTGCAGGAGTTGTGACGGGTTCAGGCTGCGTTTGCAGTGACATACCACAACGCTCGCACACTTCAGTGTCGGGCGAATTATTGAGTCCACATTGGGAGCATTTTAAGTGAGTCATAGCAGCGTCTGAGGAACGACGCGCAAGTGTTAACACTGCTCAGGAAGAACTGTCAAATACGCAGGCGCGCTACGGTACTGATGCAGTTGAGTCGGGCGCCTCCTTGGAGTGCGGCGGCCTGGCGCCGCTTTTGTCTCGCGCGGAGCGCGAGAATTTGCCGCTATGTATGCGCGCTCCGCGCGCGGGGAAAGCGGCGCCAGGCCGCCGCACTCCAAGGAGGCGCCCTAAAACTGCTTGAGCATATCCGGTAAGGGATGTGCTCAGGCACGTTGATCCAGGTTTACATCTGCTACGGACGCGGGCCATTCGGAGTTGGTGAAGGTTTCGGTGTCAGCTTTGGCGTCGGTTTGTCTGACTTTTTCTTCGGCTTATTTCCGGCTGCATCATTAAACGTCTTTGTCAGGTCGCCTTTCTTCGGACCATTGCCACCATTACCGCCGCCACCACGATTACCACCGCCACCGCCTTTACCACCGGATGAGCCACCGTTGCCGCCACCACCACCATTACCCGCCGCAGCATTAAACTTTTCTTTCAACCCGCCAGGACCGCCGCTTCGGACGCGCTCTTTCAAACTTGAAGTGGCCAACTTGTTGAACTCCGCCGAGATCGTTGACCGCTTGGCATTGCTCCAGCGTGCCGTTTGCACCTGACTGTTACCGTACGCGCGTTCTGAAAAGGCAGCGCGCATGCTAGGAACAGCCAACACTCGGCCATTGATGATTGCGAGTCGTCGGCCGTCCTGGGTCGTTTTTCCGGTGTAGCCAGGTCGGCTGCTGAAGGTTCCAGGACGCGAGTTGTCATTTGCCGGCACCCGACGCACTCCAGGTTGCTGTTGACGCATCTGTTGCTGCGCTTGTTGGCGCTGCTGTTGTTGCATTTGCTGACGCATTTGCTGCTGCTGTTGCTGGCGACGAAGCCAGTCGCTGGTTGATTGAGCGTGAGCCTGCGCACATACCACTGCTGCCGACACGACGATTAATAACGTTAGTTTGTAAAGATGCTGGTTCATCATTTCACTCTCCAATCCGCTGCTATCTGTTGCACATTGCATAGTGTCCCGGCTTAGCCGCCATCATCTGCTGAGCCGTACGCCAGAAATCCGTTGACAAACCCTTACGACTTGCACGAGAGACTCCGGTTTGGGTCATAGCTCCAGTGAAACACATGCAGAAGTTGGTGGTGTCGTAACGTCCGGTTGGCCTGGCCTCGCGCTGACAGACACTAAACAGTTGATTGGTCGACATCCGCGGAGCACCTTCATCGTGGACGAAAGAGACGAGGTTCTTGCTGAACTGACTCAACTCACGACTGCCACACGGGTGACGGGCCGTCAAAGCGAAGGCATCCTTCATTGCATCTTCCGGCAATTGATCCTCATCGATTGCGGCTTCTGCTTGTTGACGGACAAACCCGCCCGGATCCTGTGTCATCTGAGCGATGCCCATCAGCGCACCCATGAGGGTTGTAAGACCCGCCGCGGGTGTCATATCAACGGTCTTCAAAGCAGCATCGAGTTTGAGTTGGCTGATTTCGCGTTTCGTGAAGTGGTCTTCGCAGACCTCAGAGATGTTCTCCGCCATATTCACGAGGTAGAGTTTTGTGTACAACTCACCAAAGGGAACGGCATCGAGGTCTCCCTTGAGGATGTTGTCGACGATTTCCGGATTCAGATACTTCGTCTTCGCTGCTACGTCTGGCGCTGCCATCTGCCTGGTGAAATCCTCGAACTGGGCGAGCATCGTCTTTGCCGGAGCATATCCGGCCTGGGCGGCCCGCTCGTATAGACCATGCGCCACCACCGGATCCACTTCCAGACCTGCCACTCCGTCGAGATAAAGATCGCCCAGATAGGCAAGCGCTCCTCCATGTCCCTGGTTTGCTGCAACCAACAATTTTTCAATCGCGTCTTCTACGCGTCCGGCTTTCAAGTATCCGCGTGCTAGTTGAAAGTTCAGTCGAGCGGCGACCGGTTCCCTGCTGGTTTCTGCTTCACAAGCAGTGATGACTGCCGGTGCGTCAAGTTTATCTTCCGGAACTCCCCTGGCCCTGGCTTCACGATCCTTCGGATCGGCAGCCAGCTTGTCGCACTGAGTTGCGGCCGCGACAGGTGTCGCCGCAGCGCGACGACGTTGTTGGCCCACAATCGCATTATTAAGAGAGATAGACAGAGCAAGTAAGAGCAATGCAGTTCGTTTCATTTCTCACCTCCGGATAGGCTGGTTTTTTTTGCGAGGTCACTTCTACAATGAGCGAGCGCGCTGTTCCTCTTCCATCACGAGACGCAGGAATTCGACTCAAACCAGCTCAAAAAATTTTTTAAATAGTTTTGGTCGTGGCCGAGGGCTTATGGATTCCGAAGCAGAAAGCAAAGTGACCAACTTACTTATCGATTGGGGTAACGGAGACGAGTCCGCAATGGCTGAGCTGTGGCCGCTGGTTTACGGAGAACTGGTGAAAATTGCCCGCATTAAACTGCGCGGTGAACGCAAAGATCACACTCTGGAAACAGGAGCGCTTGTTAATGAAGCTTACATGCGTCTGGTGGACTAGAAGCGCGTGCAGTGGAAAAACCGAACTCAGTTCTTTGCATTGGCCGCCACCATGATGCGGCGCATTCTCTGCAACCAAGCCGAGGCAAGAAACGCTCAAAGGCGTGGTGACGGATCAGTAAGAGTCACTCTCGACGACGCTTTTGCATCGGTGGCTGTGAATCAACTCGACTTTATCGCGCTCGACCGAGCTTTGAACAAGCTGGCCGAGATAGATCCTCTACAAGCCAAAATCGTAGACCTTCGCTTCTTCGCCGGTCTCAATAACGAAGAGATTGCTCAAAGTCTTGAAATCTCAGTCAGCACCGTCAAGCGTGAATGGAAGATGGCGAAGACGTGGCTGCTCCGCGCCATAAATTGAAAAATTTGTTTGGACCACTTCGGGCTTTTTTCTGGCGTTAATTCCGGAAAGCAATGTCGAGTAACGACTGGTCAAACGTAAAGCGCATTTTCCACGAAGCAGTAGAACTGGAGCCATCAGCTCGTGCTGGTTTCGTGATGGAGGCCTGTGGAGCGGACGCTGCTTTGCGTTCTGAGATTGAATCGCTGCTGGGTTTCTACGCATCTTCAGAAAGTTTCTTAGAGACACCTTTGATTCACATTCCGGGGGCTCTTGAAGAGTTCAGCGAGCTGCTGGAGACAGGTCAAAAGATCGGGCCTTACGTTTTGATTCGCCGTCTGGGATACGGCGGCATGGGAACGGTGTTCCTCGCCGAACGCGACGACGTTCGTCAACAGGTTGCGATCAAGTTGCTGCCTCGCCGAAACTCATGACCGTAGCTTACGCGGCGCCTGAACAACTGGAGGGAGTCGCGAATTCGCAGACGGATGTGTACTCACTGGGCGTCACTCTTTATGAATTGATCACCGGGCGTCCGCCGTTTGATTTCGAAAATCAGTCACCTGCCACGATTGAGCTCGTCAAAAAACAGAGTGATCCCGAGAAGCCTTCCGCGGTAGCGAAAGGAAAACTTAGAGAGCCGCGCGCTGGTTCATGGGCGGACGTAGATACGTTGTGCCTGACCGCTATGCATGCGGCCGGAACAAAGATACACTTCGGCCGAGGCCTTAATCCGTGACCTCGAGCACTATCTGGCGAGCGAGCCTCTCGATGCGCGTGGCGATAGCATAGTTTACAAAGTGGGCAAATTTATACAACGGCATCGAGTGGGAGTTGCTGTTGCGGTCGCCATACTCACGCTGTGGATCGCGTGGGGAATTGTTTTCACGATTCGCCTGACTACCGCGCGCAACGAAGCGGTTGCCGCCGCAGGACGGACGCAACGCGTCCAGGACTTTCTTTCCGACTTGCTGTCGGGTGGTGACCATGAGGCTGGACCAGCCGCGGAGCTCAAGGTCGTCACCATAATCGAACAGGGCGTCAGACAGGCACAACAGCTCGATCGCGAACCGGAAATCCAGGCTGAGCTTTATTACACTTTGGGAAACAGCTATCGACACCTCGGATTGTTTGACCGTGCGGAGCCTCTGCTCGTTTCAGCGCTGGAGCGCCGCCGCGCTTTATTCAGCGCGGACCATCCTCAGGTGATTGAGAGTCTGGTATCACTCGGTTTGCTGCGGATGGAGCAAGACAAGCTCTATGAGGCGGAGAAGTTGATTCGCGAAGGATTAGAAATAACACAGCGAGCGCACCCTGATGATGAAAGCTTTACGCGACTGTCGTAACTGCACTGGGGAGAGTTTTAACTACGCGAGGAGATTACAAGCAGGCAATTTCAGTGGTCGAAGATGCGGTCAGGCGAAACGATAAAGGTGTACCGACAGCGGAGCTTGTAAAGCTGTTGACGCAGTTGGCGAATGCAAATTTTTATGCGGGCAATTACGAAACATCTGAGACTTTGAACGGCAGGATACTGGCGCTCAGCCGCGAGCTCTTTGGCAACAACCACACCTTTGTCGCGGATGCTCTGATAAATCTTGCGGCCATTCAGAGTCGTTGGGGTCATCACAAAGAAGCCGAAGAGCTTGATCGGCAGGCATTGAGCATCAGTGAGAGCTGGTATGGCAAGGACCACCCGGAGCTGGCGTCAAACCTTATACATTTGGCCCAGGACCTGACAGAACTGGGCCGTTATGATGAGTCAGAGAAACTTCTCATGCAGGCATTGGAGATAAATAAGCGTGCTTATCCTCAGGGTCACGCGCGCACTGCCTTCGCCCTGAATGAGCTGGGCAGCCTTGCTTTCAATAGGGACAAACTCGATGAGGCTGAGAAGTGGTTTTTAGAAGCCGCAGAAATAAATCGCAAGTCGTACGGTGAGGGTCACTTTAGGACAATCACGGCGATGTCAAATCTGGCGAGCGTGTATTCCGGGAAAAAGGATTATGCGCGAGCTGAGAAGACGATGCGTGACGTGGTAGCCGGCTATGCGAAGATTTCCGCCGATCACTTCAACGTAGGAGCGTCGCGCATTAAGTTAGGACGGGTACTGTTTCACGAGAGGCAGTATCAGCAGGCGGAGACGGAAGGGTTGGCGGGGTTTGAGATTCTCATGAAGCAAAAGAACTCCAACGCTGCGTGGATACGCAATGCGTGTCAGTTGTTGATCGATGTCTGACGCGGAACGATGTAGCGAAGGCGGAGAAGTTTAAAGAACTGCTGGGGCAGTATGCGGATCGTTGATGAGGCTCGGCGGTATGCCTCCGCCTGTAACTCTTCTACGAAGTTGCTGCATAGAGCTAAACTACAGCTTTTGCTATACTCCCCCGCACACGGCGGGGTAGCTCAGATGGTTAGAGCGTGGGATTCATAATCCGAAAACACGCAAATTCTCAACTCTATTAACTAAAACAGGTTGCAGCCATAGCGGTTTTACTGGGGTTTTTTGATGATCCTTTATGTAGCTATATCGCCTCTGCGTGCCTTTATCTGAATTCCCGTCACAATACCGTCACAAGTTGG
>Ga0081539_10006147_pt1 | contig 11679 bp, 10 predicted proteins | sample TabmetS4T2R2_FD_71023 | JGI IMG/M metagenome (GOLD analysis project Ga0081539, IMG submission 71023) | Tabebuia heterophylla rhizosphere microbial communities from the University of Puerto Rico - S4T2R2 | ecosystem: Host-associated > Plants > Roots > Rhizosphere ...
GGCCGCCGCGGTGTGCCGGGACCTCGCCGCCGCCCCGGGCCGCCGCACGGTTGCGTTGCGCGGCTTCGCCCGCACCGCCGGCACGCTCGACGAGGTCGCGTGGCTGCAGGACCAGGCCGCCGACGACGTCGACCTGCAGTGGCGGGCGCTGGTCCGCAAGTCCGAGCTGGGCGGCGACACGTCCGGCGAGATCGGCCCGCTGACCGACCGCGACCCCGACCCGGACGTGCATTTCCGGGCCTACGCGGTGTCCGCCGCCCGGCCGGACACCGAGGCCAAGCGGGCCGCCTGGCAGGCGATCGTGGTCGACAAGGTCGTGCCGTTCCCGCTCGTGTTCCCGGTCGCCGCCGCGTTCTGGCGTCCGGGTCAGGAGGAACACCTGTCCGGGTACGCCGACCGCTACCTGGACCTGCTGCCCAGCCTGGACCAGGGCGGGATGATCCCGGCGATGGTCTACACCAGCCGGCTGTTCCCGCTGTTCACGGTCGACGAGGAGTACCTCGCCCGGGCCCGGGCGGCGGCCGAGCCGGCGGCGCCCGTGGTCCGCAAGACGTTGCTGGAACGCTCCGACCTGGTGCACCGCATGCTCCGCACCCGCCGGTGACCCGCGGTGCGGCCGGAGCGGGTCAGCGGGCCTTGACGGCGAGGACCGGACATTCGGCGGCCAGCAGGATCGTCTGTGCGGCGCTGCCCAGGATGAACTTGCCGACCGGGGTACGCGGACGCAGCCCGATCACGATCAGCTCCGCGTTCGTCCGGTGCGCCACCTGCAGTAACTGATCGGCCGGGTCGACCGCCTCGACCTGGCGGACCGTCTCGTGCTCGATCCCCGAGGCGGTGAGCCGCTGCAGCACGTCGTCCCAGTCACCGGCCGGCGCGTACCGGGCGTCGACCAGGGCGTCGCCGCGGCTGGCGTTCACCACGACCAGCCGCAGCCCGCGCAGCCGCGCCTCCTCCACGGCCCGGTCCAGCGCCGCCCGGCCCTCCGGCGTCGGCACGTACCCCACGACGATCGGCATGTCAGAGCCCTTCCACGTTGGCGTGCGGGTGCGGGGCCGCTTCCTCCGCGACGTCGGGCTGCGGCGGGCCGGCGCGGCGGGAGCGGACGGCGCGCACGATCGGGGGTACGACGAGCAGGAGCAGGATGCACAGGTACACGATCTTGGAGAACCAGGTGTTGTAGAGCCCGCCCAGGTCGCCGTTGCTGATCTGCAGCGCCCGGCGCATCTGCTCCTCGGCGACCGGCCCCAGGATGATCCCGATGATCGCGGGCACCACGGGCAGCCCGAACCGGCGCATGAAGAAGCCGAGCGCGCCGATCACCAGCAGCAGCCAGAGGTCGAACGTCGAGGTGTTCGCCGCGTACGCGCCGATGCTGGCGAAGAACAGGATGCCCGCGTACAGGTAGGGCCGCGGGATGCGCAGCAGCTTCGCCCACAGCGTGGCCATCGGCAGGTTCAGTGCGAGCAGGATGGTATTCCCGATGAACAGGCTCGCGATCAGGCCCCAGACCAGCGTCGGCTGGGTGTCCAGCAGACGCGGGCCGGGCTGGATGCCGTAGCCCTGGAAGGCGCCGAGCATCACCGCGGCGGTCGCGGTGGTCGGGATGCCGAGGGTGAGCAGCGGCACGAGGCCACCGGCGGCCGAGGCGTTGTTCGTGGCCTCCGGACCGGCGACCCCCTCGATCGCGCCGCGGCCGAACTCGTCGTGCGTGGCCAGCTTCTTCTCGGTCGCGTACGACAGGAACGTGGGGATCTCGGCGCCGCCGGCCGGCACCGCCCCGAACGGGAAGCCGATGACGGTGCCCCGCAGCCAGGGCTTCCACGAGCGCCGCCAGTCGTCGCCGGTCATCCGTACGTTGCTCACGTTGATGATCTCGATTGGCGACCGCCGCAGGTGCGCGGCCACCCACAGCGCCTCGCCCACCGCGAACAGGCCCACGGCCAGCACCACCACGTCGATGCCGTCGGCCAGCTCCGGCAGGCCTAGCGTCAGCCGCTGCTGGCCGGACGTCGGGTCGATGCCGATCGTGCCGATCAGCAGGCCGATGCCGAGCGAGGCGAGCCCGCGGATCTTCGACGAGCCGAGCACCGTGGTCACCGCGATGAACGCGAGCACCATGACCGCGAAGTAGTCCGGCGCGCCCATCTGCACGGCCAGCCTGACGATCACCGGAGCGAGCAGCGCCAGCCCGAGCGTGCCGATCGTGCCGGCGATGAACGAACCGATCGCCGAGGTGGCCAGCGCCGCCGCGCCCCGCCCGCGTTTGGCCATCAGGTTGCCCTCGATGGCGGTCACCACCGAGGCGCTCTCGCCCGGAGTGTTGAGCAGGATCGACGTGGTCGACCCGCCGTACATGCCGCCGTAGTAGATGCCGGCGAACATGATGAACGCCTGGGTCGGCCCGAGCGAGTAGGTCAGCGGCAGCAGCAGCGCGATCGTCATCGCCGGCCCGATGCCCGGCAGCACGCCGATCGCGGTGCCGAGCAGCACGCCGAGGAACGCATACAGGAGATTGACCGGCGTGATCGCGGTCGCGAAACCGTCGATGAGTGAACCGATGGCGTCCATCACAGGATCCCCTTGAGGATGCCGACCGGCAACGGGATGCCGAGGGCGAGGTTGAAGAGGTACCAGGTGCTGACCGACAGCACGATCGAGACGATCGCGTTGCGGATCAGGTGGCGGCTGCCGAGCGCGAAGGTGGTACCGAAGAACAGCACCGCGCCGGACACCGGCCAGCCCAGCCGCTCGATCAGCAGGGCGTTGGCGACGAACGAGGCGACCAGCAGGCCGATGGTCGCCCAGTCGCTGCCGTGCGAGAGGTCGACGTCCTCGCCGCCCTCCTGCTCGCCGCGGCCGCCGCGCGCGAGGTCGACGGTCAGCAGCACGGCCATCACGATGAGCAGGACGCCGACCACGATCGGTACGGTGCGCGCGCTGACCGGCCCGCGGGACGCCAGGTCGGAGAGCCGCAGCGCGTCGAAGATCGCCCAGGCGCCCAGGGCGAGGAGCAGGAGGGCCACCCCGTACTCGGAGCGGCCCGCCTTCCTCCCGGACTCGGGAAGGGTGCTCATCAGGCGAGGCCCAGTTCCTTCAGGACGCCGGCCACGCGGGTGTTCTGCTCGGCGAGGAACGTCTTGAACTCGTCACCGGCCTGGAACGCGTCCGTCCAGCCCTGGGTGGCCATGGTCTGCTTCCACTGCGGCGAGTCGTGCATCTTGGTGAGCAGGTCGACGTACTGCTGGCGCTTGGCGTCGGACAGCCCGGGCGGCGCGACGATGCCGCGCCAGTTGGTGAACACCATGTCCACGCCGAGGCTCTTCAGCGTGGGCGCGTCCACGTTCGCGACCGGCTCCGCGCTGGTCACCGCGAGGATCTTCACGTCGCCGGCCTTGGCCTGCTCGGCGACCTCGCTGATGCCGGTGGCCGCGAACGCGACCTTCTTGCCGAGTACGCCGGTCAGCAGCTCGCCGCCGCCGTCGTACGACACGTAGTTGACGTCCTTGGGGGTGACGCCCACCGCCTTGGCCAGCAGCATCGGGGTGAGGTGGTCCGGGCCGCCGGCATTCGACGCGCCACCGACCGGCACCTTGCCGGGGTTCGCCTTCCAGGCCGCGACGAGCTGGTCGAGAGACGTGTACGGGGAGCCCTTGGGCACCACGATCGCCTCGGATTCCTCGATGAGCCGGGCGATCGGCACGGTGTCGTCAAGCGTCGCCTTGGACTTGTTGGTGTAGACGGCCCCGACCACCCCGAGGCCCATCTGCATCAGGAGGTCTTCCTTACCGCGTTCGTTCACCAGGCGCTGCAGGCCGACGGTGCCGCCCGCACCGGCCGAGTTGAACACCTCGACCGTGTCGGTGAGCTTGGCGTCCTGCATCGCCTTGGCCGCCGCGCGGGCGGTCGTGTCGTAGCCGCTGCCCGGCGAGTTCGGCACCAGGATGCGCAGGCCCTTGACGGGGCCGCTGTCGGCCGTACTGCCGGAGTTATTGTCGTCGGCGCTGACCCCGCAGGCGGTCATCATGAGACTGGCTGCGAGTACCGCCACTAGCGGGCCCAGCGAGGTCCGGATGCGCACGGAGACTCCTTAGTCGTGGTTGGGGGAACGTGACAAGCGTCTCGACGGGCACCGGAGATGTCACTGTTGCGTGCGCAGTATTCATTATGTTCATTGTGTTAACGCGTTGTTGGCTGCGCGCCCCGGCCCGGCCAGAATCATCTGCGTGACCCACCACCCCGGCTGGAGGCGCCCGCGCTGGACGCTGGCCGGCCGAATGCTGGCCATGCAGCTGGCGATCATCTGCGTCGTGCTCGCCGGGGTGGCCGCCGTGTCGCTCGCCCAGTCCGCGGCGCGCTTCCGGGACACCGAGGGCCGCCGCGCGCTCGCCGTCGCCGAGCGGCTCGCCAACACCGCCGGGGTCCGGGAGGCCGCGGAGGCCCGTGGCACCCAGTACCTGAGCCAGGCCCAGTCGGTGGTCGAGTCCGGGCGTACCTTCTCCGGATCGACGACCGTCATGGTCGCCCTCACCGACCGCCGGATCATCGCCTCGACCGACCCGCTGCCGCGCTCCGGGGCGGTCTACCTCCAGGACACCGAGGCGTTCCTCGGACGATCCTGGACGGGTACCGAGGTACGCACCGGCGCCGCCCTCGCCATGGCCCCGATCATCAACGAGCACAACCGGCAGACCGACGGCGTGGTGGCGGTGGCCCGGCAGTACCCGTCGGTGCTGGACAACCTGGAGGCCGCGGCGCCCAGCCTGCTCACCTACCTGGGCATCGCGAGCGCCCTCGCGGTGATCGGCTCGCTGCTGCTGGCCGGCCGGGTCAAGCGGCAGACGCTGGGCCTGGAACCCCGGGAGATCACCGGGCTGGTCGAGCAGCGCGAGGCCCTGCTGCACGGCATCAAGGAGGGCGTCCTCGCGGTCGACCTGGAACGCCGCATCACCATGGTCAACGACGAGGCCGCGCACCTGCTCGGCCTTCCGCAGACCTCGACCGGGCGGCGGGTGGGCGACGTCGACCCGAGGCTGGCGGACATCTTCGACGGCGCCGGCGCGGTCACCGACCGGGTGATGCCGTTCCACGGGCGCCTGGTCACCGTCAACCGGATGCCGGTCCGCAGTCACGGCCGGCACATCGGCTGGGTGGCCACCCTGCGCGACCGTACCGAACTGCTGGAACTGCAACGCGAGCTGGACCTCACCCGGACCACCACGGACACGCTGCGGGCGCAGGCGCACGAGTTCAGCAACCGGATGCACGTGGTGCGCGGACTCGTCGACCTCGGCGAGTACGACGACGTGCGCGCGTACGTCCGGCAGATCGAGGCCGACCAGACCCAGCTGTCCAGCAGCGTCACCGCGCACGTCGCCGACCCGGCCGTCGCCGCCCTGCTCATCGCCAAGTCCAGCCAGGCCGCCGAGCGTGGCGTGGACCTGGTCATCGAGCCCGGCACCCGGCTGGACCGACTGGAGGAGTCCCTGGCCACCGACGTGAACACGGTTCTCGGCAACCTGGTGGACAACGCGCTCGACGCGGCGGCCGATTCGGCTCAGCCGCGGGTCACGGTCGAGATCGTGGGTGGGGACGGCGTGGTCATCCGGGTCCGCGACTCCGGCCCCGGCGTCGAGTCGGGCGTCGGGGACCGGGTGTTCGCCCGCGGCTTCAGCACCAAGGCGACCGGGCGCGGTCACGGCCGCGGCATCGGGCTCGCGCTCGTCCGGGTGATCTGCCGCAAACGCGGCGGGGACGTGACGGTCCGCAACGACGGCGGCGCGGTCTTCGAGGCGACGCTGCCGGTACGCGCGGGCGCGGGTGCGCCGTGACCCCGCCGCGGACGCCTCCGGCACGCCGGGCGGGTGCGTCGTGATCAAGGTCCTGGTCGTCGACGACGACTTCATGGTGGCCCGGTTGCATTCCAGCGTGGTGGCCGGTCAACCCGGGTTCGCGGTGGCCGCGGTGGCCAGCACCGGCGCCGACGCGCTGCGGGCCGTCGACGCGGTGCAGCCCGATCTCGTCCTGCTCGACATCTACCTGCCCGACATGACCGGGCTCGAGGTGCTGCGCCGGCTGCGGGAGAGCACCGGCACGGCCGTCGACGTCATCGTGATCAGCGCCGCCCGGGACCTGGCGACACTCCGGCGGGCCCTGCACGGCGGCGTGTTCCAGTACCTGGTGAAGCCGTTCGACATCGAGTCGCTGCGGCGCCGCCTGGACGAGTACGCGGCGCACCGGGCCGACCTGCGGGAGCTGACCGACGTACACCAGGACGACGTCGACCGGGTCTTCCGCACCCACGCCGGCCGCGGCACCCAGCACCTGCCCAAGAGCATCAGCGCGGAGACCGTCGAACTGGTCCTGCGGGCGCTGGAGTGCGCGGACGCCACCGGCCTGTCCGCGGCCGAATGCGCGGACGTCACCGGGCTGTCCCGCAGCAGTACCCGGCGCTACCTGGAGCACCTGGTGTCGGTCGGCTCGGCCGAGGTGAAGCCGCGCTACGGCGCGGCCGGCCGCCCGGAACGCCGCTACCATCCGCGCCGTTGACCGCCGGGCCGCGGCCTATTGTCGCTGCCATGGCCCATACAGGTACCCCGATGACCGAGGACGCGCCGTCCGGGCGCGGCTGGCTGACGCGGAACGTGCTGACCTTGTCCGGCGTCAGCTTCCTGCAGGACGCGGCCAGCGAGCTGCTGTACCCGATCATGCCGATCTTCCTGACCGTGGTGCTGGGCGCGCCGGCGGTCGTGGTCGGGCTCGTCGAGGGTGTGGCCGAGGGCGCGGCGGCGCTGACCAAGCTGCTGGCCGGCGGGTGGGGCGACCGGTGGGCCCGGCGCCCGTTGATCGGCCTGGGATACGGGATGGCCGCGATCGGCAAGCTGCTCATCGCGCTGGCCGCCGCCTGGCCGGTCGTGCTCTCCGGGCGGGTCGTGGACCGGCTGGGCAAGGGGATCCGCGGTGCGCCGCGGGACGCGCTGCTGGTCCAGGGCATCCCGGTGGCGGCCCGCGGCCGGGTGTTCGGCCTGCACCGCACCGCGGACACGGCCGGCGCGGTGGTCGGCCCGCTGATCGGGCTGGCCGGCTACGAACTGCTGGACCACCGGATCCGCCCGCTGCTGTGGATCGCGGTGGTGCCGGCGGTGCTCAGTGTGCTGCTGGTCGCCGCGGTCCGCGAGCAGCGACGCCCCACGGTCCGGGACAGGGCGGTCCGGTCCCGGGCGTGGGCGGTGCCGGCCGGGCCGTACCGGCGGGTGCTCGTCGTCCTCGTGCTGTTCTCGCTGGTGAACTTCCCGGACGCGCTGTTGCTGCTGCGGCTGCACGACATCGGGTTCTCGGTGGTGGCGCTGATCCTCGCGTACGTCGGGTACAACGCCTCATATGCGCTGCTCAGCTACCCGGCCGGACGGCTCGCCGACCGCTGGCCCAAGCACCGGGTCTACGCGCTGGGCCTGGCCTGCTTCACGGTCGCGTACCTGGGGCTGGGTCTGGTGGGTTCCGGTCCGGTGGCGGTCGTGCTGCTGATCGTGTACGGCGGGTTCGCGGCGTGCACCGACGGCGTGGGCAAGGCGTGGGTGTCCAGCTTGGTCCCGGACGCCCGGCAGTCCGGTGCGCAGGGGCTGTTCCAGGGGCTGACCGGCGGCGCGATCCTGGTGGCCGGCATCTGGGCCGGGCTGGCGTGGGGATCGGCGGGCGTGGTGCCGCTGCTGGTCTCCGGTGCCGTGGCCGCCGTGCTGACCGTCATCCTGGCGAGCGGCCGCCTGACCCCCGCCCCCTGACCCCGGGGTCGAGCCTCTTTCCGGGTACCTCGATCGGGGGCCGTGTCGGCCGCCGTTCGGACGGTGGACAGCGCGCCGGCCCGTCCGTAGCGTCGGTGTCGAATCGGGCTATTCGCCCGTCGGTGGAAAGATCCATATCCACCGGACACTGGGGACGTTCCTGGAGGGTTACGCATGTCCACACCGGAGCAGCCGCGGGCCCGGCCGCGGTGGCGGCTGCTGATCGCCGCGGTCGTCGTGGCGGCCGGGATGGCGCTGGGCCCCGTCCTGCTCGTCGCCCGGCTCGCCGCCGGACCCGCGGTCCGCACCGACATGCAGCACCACCCGGCGACGCCGTCGCCCAGCGGCGTGACGAACTCGCTGACGGTGACCGCGGCGGACGGCCGCCAGACCACCCGCCCGCCCACCTCGGCGCCGCCGGCGACGATCCGGCTGCCGGGCACCGCCCACGACGAGACCGGCGGCTAGCCCGGCCCGAGCGGCACCGGGGGTTCGGTGCCCTGGCGGGGCGGGCGCGTCACGGCAGGACGTCCGCACCGATCGGGTCGGGCCGGGTGGCGCGGAACGGCTCCACGCCCACCCGCACGGTGTTGGTCAGCGTCCCGATCTGACCGATGGTGATCGCCACGCTGTCGCCGGGGCGCAGGGTGAACGCGAGGTCCGGTACCAGCCCGGTCCCGGTGGACAGCACCACCCCGTCCGGGAAGACGTCCTGCCGGTACAGCCAGGACAGCAGGCTCGCCGGCGTGCGGGTGAGCTCCCCGGTGTCGGTGGCGGCCTCCCAGGCGACCGCCCCGTCGCGGCGTACCACGCAGTGGATGTCGAGGCGGGCGGCGGACGGGATCTCCCACGCCGGGCGGATGCCGTCGAACACCGCGCAGGCACCCGCGTACACCTTGGCCTGCGGCAGGTAGAGCGGGTTGGCGCCCTCGATGCTGCGGGAGCTCACGTCGTCGCAGATGGTGTAGCCGACCGGCTCGCCGTACGCGTTGGCCACCACCGCGAGCTCCGCCTCCGGCACGTTGAGGCTGGAGTCCTCGCGGATGCCGATCGGGTCGCCGTCGCCCACGACCTTCCAGGCGACCGACTTGAAGAACAGCTCCGGGCGCTCGGCGGTGTAGACGCGCCAGTAGACGTCGGCGGTCTCGCTCTCCTCCATGCGCGCCTCACGCGAGCGGCGGTACGTCACCCCGCTCGCCCAGACCTCCATGCGCCCGTCGACCGGCGGTAGGAACACGACGTCGTCGTCGACCGGCGGGCCGGCCGCGGCACCTTCCACCGCGGCCCGGATCTCCGGGACCGGGTGCCGCAGCATCTCTGCGATCGATCCGTATCGAAGGGGACACACCCGGCCGTCGTCCCGCAGCACCCCGGCACCGGCCTCGGGGAGCTGCGGGACGCGGTAGCGCACCAGCAGCATAAGTTCTTATTTACCCCGCCGCGGCCATCGTCGCCCGCCGGTCGTCCGCACCCAGCGCCCGCAGGATGTCCTCCACCCGCTCCCGGGCATCCCCGAACAGCATCTGGGTGTTCTCCCGGAAGAACAGCGGATTCTGCACGCCCGCGTAGCCGGTGGCCATCGAGCGCTTGAACACCACCACGTGCTCGGCCTCCCACACTCGCAGCACCGGCATGCCGGCGATCGGGCTCGACGGGTCCTCCATGGCCGCCGGGTTCACCGTGTCATTCGCGCCGATGACCAGCACGACCGACGTCCCGGCGAAGTCGTCGTTGATCTCGTCCATCTCCAGCACGATGTCGTACGGCACGCGCGCCTCGGCGAGCAGCACGTTCATGTGCCCGGGCAGCCGGCCGGCCACCGGGTGGACGCCGAACCGCACCGCCACGCCCCGTTCGCGCAGGATCCGGGTGAGCTCGGCGACCGGGTACTGGGCCTGCGCCACGGCCATCCCGTACCCCGGCGTGACGATCACACTCCGCGCGATACGCAGCAGGTCGGCGGTCTCCGCCGCGGTGATCTCCCGGTGTTCGCCCTGCTCCGCGGCGCCGGTCGCGGAGACCTCGATGCCGAATCCGCCCGCGATGACGGACAGGAAGGACCGGTTCATCGCCTTGCACATGATGTACGACAGGTACGCACCGGACGAGCCGACCAGCGCGCCGGTCACGATCAGCAGGTTGTTGCCCAGCAGGAAGCCGGCGGCGGCGGCCGCCCAGCCGGAGTAGCTGTTCAGCATCGACACGACCACCGGCATGTCCCCGCCGCCGATCGACGCGACCAGGTGCACGCCGAGCAGCCCGGCGAGCACCGTACCGGCGAGCAGCAGCCCGCGAGCCGGGTGCGCCACGAAGACCGCGGTCAGGGCGGCGGACGCGACCAGCGCACCCAGGTTGATCGCGTTCTTGCCGGGCAGGGTCAGCGGGCGGCTGTCGATGCGGCCGGACAGTTTCAGGTACGCGACGACCGAACCGGTGAACGTGACCGCGCCGATGAAGATCCCGATGAACACCTCGGCGTGGTGGATGCGCAGCAGCGAGGCCGCGATCTGCGCCGCCTCGTCGCGGCTGCCCTCGATGCTGAGGTACCCGTTCCAGCCGACCAGCACGGCGGCCAGCCCGACGAAGCTGTGCAGCAGCGCGATGAGCTCCGGCATGCCGGTCATCTCCACCCGGTACGCCCGCCACAGCCCGATCGCCCCACCGACGAGCACGGCCACGATCAGCAGGACCACCGGGGTACGGGTGCCGCCGCCGAGCGCGGGTGCCGCGACGACGATCGTGGCGATCAACGCGATGGCCATGCCGGCCGCGCCGAACAGCACGCCCCGGCGGGCCGTCTCGTGCCGGGACAGGCCGGCCAGGCTCAGGATGAACAGCAGCGCGGCGACGATGTAGGCGGCCTGCGCCGCGGAGGTGGCGGTCATCGATCAGCTCCGGGAGAACATGTTGAGCATGCGGCGGGTGACGGCGAAGCCGCCGAAGACGTTGATGCTGGCCAGGAAGATCGCCACGGCGGACAGCGCGGTCACCAGAGGTCCGGCGTGCCCGATCTGCAGCAGCGCCCCGACGATCACGATCCCGGAGATCGCGTTGGTCACGGACATCAGCGGGGTGTGCAGCGCGTGATGCACCTTGGTGATCACGTAGAAGCCGATGACGATCGCCAGCACGAACACCGTCAGGTTCCCGAGTAGCTGGCCGGGGGAGAACGCGGCCAACAGGAACAGGGCGGTGACACCCGCGGCCGCCAGCGGGTACGCGCGCCGTCGTCCGCGTTGCCGCACCTCGGCCGGGCGCGCCGGGTTCTCCACAACCGCCGCCGGGGTCGCGGACACCGCCACGGGCGGTGGCGGCCACAACGTCTCTCCGTTGTGGACGACCGTGATGGCCCGTTGCACCACGTCGTCCAGGTCGAGCGTCAGCCGGCCGTCCCGGCCCGGCGTCAGCAGCTTCATCAGGTTCACCAGGTTCGTGCCGTAGAGCTGGGACGCCTGCCCGGGGAGCCGGCCCGCGAGGTCGGTGTAGCCGATGATGGTGACCCCGTTGCCGGTGACGACGACCTCGCCGGGCACCGAGCCGGCCACGTTCCCGCCCTGCGCGGCGGCCATGTCCACGATGACGCTGCCCGGGCGCATGCTGGCCACGTGCTCCTCGGTGATCAGCCGCGGTGCCGGGCGGCCCGGGATCAGCGCGGTCGTGACGATGACGTCGACGCTCGCGGCCTGCTCGGCGTACCGGCGCTCGGCGAGCCGGTCGTACTCCTGCGAGGTCTGCCGGGCGTACCCGTCACTGCTCGCCGCCTGCTCGGCCCCGACGGCCAGGAACTCACCGCCCAGCGAGCGCACCTGCTCGGCGACCTCCGGGCGCGGGTCGGTGGCCCGGACCACGGCGCCGAGGCTGACCGCCGTGCCGACCGCCGCGAGACCCGCCACCCCCGCCC
>Ga0081539_10006148_pt1 | contig 11679 bp, 7 predicted proteins | sample TabmetS4T2R2_FD_71023 | JGI IMG/M metagenome (GOLD analysis project Ga0081539, IMG submission 71023) | Tabebuia heterophylla rhizosphere microbial communities from the University of Puerto Rico - S4T2R2 | ecosystem: Host-associated > Plants > Roots > Rhizosphere ...
ATAGAAGCCGTCCTGGTCTGTAGTGCCAGTCGCGACCACGGTCTTCGCGCTGTTGATGAGCTGCGTCTGAACCCCTTTGAGGCCCGGCGAACCGTCGATCGAGTGTTTGACCTGACCGAAGGCCCCGGAGATCTTCTTGAAGAGGTTCAGGTTAAAGACATCGTCAGACTGTACCGGCTGCGTCCCATCCGTGTGGGAGAACTTATAATCGGTACAGTTGTCGATGGCGAGTGGTCCGCTGACGGTGGTGTTGCTGTTCATCAACGCGTCATAGCCAGCGCCACCGTTAGCTGTGTCTTGGGTGCCCTGGTCGTAGCGGTCGGCCAACCCGTCCACAGGGTTGGCGTTCACGTTCGTACCCTTGAACCCATAGTCGAGGTGGACATTCACGTAGACCTGTCCAATGGAATCTACATCGAGATTGTTCAGCGGAATGGTCACACTGACCGGGAAGGTGCAGAAGCCTGAACCCGCAGGGCCAGTCACCTGATTACACACGAGCACTCCATTGTTCGTTCCATTCGCCCAATCTGCAAGCGTGATCTGCTGGGTACTCGTCGCAATTGCAGTGCCAGGTGGTGTGAAGCACGTCAAACCGTTCGTACCCTTCCCGATAGTCACGTCCTTAGCGTCATAGACGTGCACCGGCACACCCCCGACGGTGATGAATGGCCATGGAATTGTGATGTTTATCGTGTACGTCTGTCCCTCCGTACCCTGGTAAACCAGGTTGTAGTAGAACTGGCCTGGATTAGTCGCATTCTGCTTGTAAGCCGGCCAGAGTTGCACATCCGGCATGAAGAGCGCATTAAACACTCTGCCTCCGGGAGCGCCATTACACTGGGTCGTGTCGGTATCAAACTGACACAGTGATGAGTCGGTCACAGAGGCACAGGCTTGGAAGACATCGGCCGGGCAGGCCGCACTGTCGCCCGTGCAGTTTTCGGCGGCGTCACAGACGCCCGCTGCAGGGCGGCAGACGGTGGACGAGGACTTGAAGGCATCGGTGGGACAGGCACCACTGGAGCCGGTGCAATTTTCGGCTACGTCACAGACCCCTGCTGAGGGCCGGCACACGGTGCTGCTGGGCAGGAACACGTCCACGCAGGTGTTGGCCGTCCCCAAGCAGTGATCGGCACCGTCACAGGCCCCACCCTGTGAGGTGCCCGTGCAGGGTGTGGTCACCGACGCAAACTTGTCGGCGGGACAGGCGCCCGAGGTGCCCGTGCAGTTTTCTGCCACGTCGCACTGGCCTGCGGAGGGACGACAGACGACAGTGCTGGCCTTGAACCCGTCTATGCAGGTGTTGGCCGTCCCCAAGCAGTGATCGACATCGTCACAGGCCCCACCCTGTGAGGTGCCCGTGCAGACCGTCGTGGCCGGGGCAAAGCTATCGGCCGGACAAGCACCCGAACTCCCCGTGCACTTCTCCTCTACGTCGCACTGGCCTGCGGAGGGCCGGCACACGGTGGAACTGGACAGGAACACGTCCACACAGGTGTTGCTGGTCCCGGAGCAGTGATCGGCCCCATCACAGGCCCCGCCCTGCGACGTGCCCGTACAGGACGTCGCCGCCGAGGCAAAGCTATCGGGTGGACAGGCGGCGCTGGTGCCCGTGCAGGTCTCAGCTACATCGCACTGGCCCGCCGAAGGCCGGCACACCATAGCCGAGGAGGCGAAGGTATCAGCCGGACAATTGTTGTTCACGCCATCGCAAGACTCTGCCACATCGCAGACGCCCGCTGAGGGCCGACACACGTCAGTGCTCTTGGCATCAGGCGGACAAGTTGCGCTAGTGCCTGTGCAATGCTCCTCTAGATCACAGACTCCCGCCGAGGGCCGGCACACCGTAGTGGCAGGCTTGAAGGCAGTAGCGATGCAGGCGTCCAACGTCTCGTCGCATACCCCCGTGGCGCACACAGTGTTCGCGGCTGAGCAATCTCTCGGGCTGTTGATACTGCAGAACCCAAGGCTGCTGCACTTATCGTTGACGGTGCAGAATAGGCCGTCATCGCAGGAAGCGCCTGTGGTAGGGGTGTGCCGGCAGAGGTTAAGGGTTGTATCGCACGTATCGCTTGTACACTGATTACTGTCGTTACACTCGGCGCTAGTGGTGCATGCTTTTGTAACGACGCAGTCCGACGCACTGGACGTGGGCGAACTGGAAGGGTAGGAGCACGTGTCGATCAACACTGTGGTCCCTGTGGTAACGTTGAAATCGTTGAGATCGATAAAGCAAAGCGCTGCCGTGTCGTTAGGGTAATTAGCGTCGGTCGGGAAGGGATCGTCGACCGCGTTGGCTACCGAGCATGTGGTGTTGAATGTAAAGTTGACGCCGGGAGTGTTGAAAAATACCCTTTGGCAGGTCGCCCCCCCGGTGCAGTCAGCATTCGTCATGCAGCCTATGGGCTGTGAACCGCTATTGCTGCACTGATTAATCTGCTGCGACTGGTTCGTACAATTGTCAGGTCTACCATCGCCGCAGGCAAAGAACCTCGGGCTGCCAGAGACCTGACGCTGATTAGTATCCCAGGTCACGCAGACGGCGATGTCGGCATTGCCATTGCCGTTGGTATCGAAGAGCACACAGGCGTCAGCCGTATTTTTACCCGATAGACCAATCTCGTCCCAGTTCCATTTCGCTACGAGCTCGTATGGGGGAGTTCCGAAATCCACACACCAGCGCGTCAAGTCCTTCTGACCAGGGATATCGCTTGGCCCTTGTATGTCATTCACGCATTGCAGTACTGCCCCCGCCGGTGTGGGGGCGAGCAGGGCGACCAGCAGCAGGAGCGCGAGCGCTCCCCAACTACAGGTACAGGGCAGTTGAACCTTTCTCCTCATTACATTGCTCCTTCTAGAATTGTGGTTTCAAAATCCCCTTGAGGTCTGCGCATGCAGGACTCCTCATGCCTTGGCCACCCTGGCTTTCTCGCCACTGCTAGCTCACAAAAAAAAGGCGCCATCGGACGCCACCCCCATGGAACGAGGGGCGATCCAATGACGCCTGGGATAACAGCTTGGCGCATCACCAGTCGATCGGGTATACTGCTGCATATTGAGGGTTTCCCTCAGTCTCGGGGCTGGTGATTCATGCCTGCCATAGCTACATCGCCAGCCCTAGGGTTGGTACTTTGCTCACTTCTGTGTTGTTGACGCCCTTAGCCTCTTTTCCTCACAGCTCGTCAGGCCATGAGATCATGTCGTCCCTGCCGAGCAGTAGTGTTTCCAAGGGTGCGCAGCATCTCTTGCTTTATGCGCAACGTTCCTCTACCCCTGAGATCAATGGTCTCGATCTCGCCTGTCTCTCCCCATACTTCCTCATGGTGGGGAATGTACAGAAAGTCCTTCCAGTTGACAGCGGAGGATTCGCTCTTTTTTCACGGTCGGATCCTCAGGGTCTCGCCGGCACATTTGTGCCGAAGCTCGCCTGCAGGTGGGAGCGCACCGTTATCTTGCGAGGGGAAAAGTCAGTTTGGCAGTACTGGGCGTCACAAGGCGAGCCTCGCAAGAGAGCCGCACGCTTGCTGACGAACATGGGAGGGGAAAATTGACAGGTTACCGGGCTGGTGTACACTCAAGCCTGTGCATCACACGCCTCGTCCCTGTCCACATGAGGACGTCAGTATGGCAGATCATCCAGAGCCCGTGATCTATGGAAGAGGTGACAGAGCCCGAGGAACTTGCTGCCATTCAGGCCCGACGCGCACGCTTCGGACGCAATACGGTCTAGTTACAGGTGCATGCTTCCGAAGATATTAGTAAGAAATGGACATAGTTAGGGGAAGATTTTTCCTGGATAGTTTTGTGGCGTAGATACCGACAGAATACCGATTGATACCACATGTTGGGCGTGTAGGAGAGAGGACACGCGCATGAGCCAGTTGTACGTCCCCGTCATTCTGCGTAATGCCCGTGAGTATGTGCTGGCGCGACATGGCCATCTGGCAGCAGACCAGGTGCATACCTATGAGAGCCAGCACGCCCTGATTGATACGGGCGCCCTGCATGTGGTGCTCCCCTCGCATGTCGCTGAGCAGCTCGGGCTCTGGCGCATGGGCTATACCGAAGCCACCATGGCCAATGGCACCCTGGTCGAAGGCGAGGTCACGGAACCCCTGTATGTGGAGATCCTGCACCGCCTTACAAGTACCCACGCGATCGTCATGGGGACCACGGTGCTCATCGGCGCCATCGTCCTCGAAGGCCTCGACCTCGCCGTCGACTGCAAGCGCGGGCAGCTGCTGCCCAATCTCGGCACCTGGGATCAACCGGTGTTTCGGGTGTAGGAGCAAAGCCCAGCGGATCCAAACGAAGACGACGAGATGCTAGGGAACAGTGCGAGAGCCAAGCTACTGCGGCAGCGGGACGAGGCCGTGGCGGTAAGCGTACACTGCCAGCTCAAGGCGATCGGTGACCTCCAGTTTAGCGAAGATCACCGTCAGATAGTGGCGCACCGTCGTCTCACTGATGTGCAAGCGCCTGGCGATGTCCCGGTTCTTGAGCCCTTCGCCAATGAGGGCGACGACCTCGCGCTCACGTGCCGTGAGGGTGGCAATCTTGGTGGCCTCGGGATCGCGTGGTGCAGCCGTGCTGGCAGACTGTATCTCGTCAAGAATGGTCGCCATCATCGTGCGTTCGAGCCAGACCTCCCCCGCCCGGACCTTCCGGATAGCCTGCAGTAGGACCCCGGCCGCGGTCTCCTTGCGAATCAGCCCCATGGCGCCGCAGAGCACGGCCTGACGATGCAGGTCGGGATCGCGCACCCCGGTTAGGATCAGCACCCGTGCCCGCGGGGCCGCAGCGCGCAACGCCGGCAAGCTGTCGATGGCGCTCTCCCCTCCGAGGTCGAGATCGAGCACAATCACGTCTGGGGCCACGCCAGTGGCGGCGGCCAGGGCTTCGGCACCGGTCGCGGCCTCGCCGACCACCAGCAGGTCGGGCTGACCCTCGAGGAGCAAACGCAGCCCCATACGCATGACGGCGTGGTCGTCAACGAGGAGGACGCGGATGGGCAGCGAAGGCGGTGTGGTCATAGCGTGGCTCTGGCTATAGAGGGATGTCGACCACGACCACGGTGCCGTGGTCTGCAGATCGCTCGACGCGCACACGGCCGCCCAGGGCGGCCGTACGCTCCCGGATCGAGCGCGGCACGAAGGGGGCCGGCACGGCCCCCACGGCGACGGTGTTCGCGATCCGTAGACTGAGATGTCTGTTGGTGCAGGCGAGGCTGAGGGTGACCTGGGTGCTGCACGTATGCCGTCGCACATTACTCAGCCCTTCGAGCACGATGTGCAAGACCTCAGCTATGAGCCGATCGTGGACACTCAGAGCGGTCGGGGCCTCCACGTGCACGGCAATCCCCGTGATCTGGGCAAAGCGCACGGCGAAGCTTTGCACTGCCGGCACCAGGCTGTCTCTCCGCTCCCCGCGGCTCCGCAGTTCACCCGTATAACGGTACAGATCGGCGATACCGAGGTTGGTCAGGTTGAGCAACTGCTTGAGGTCTCCCTGCACATCGAGGCGGCCGGCCGCGAGTTTGTCACAAACGGCGAGGAGCCCCATTTGCAGCCCAACGTAGGGCTGGATCACCCCGTCATGGAGGTCGTGAGCCATGCGCTCACGCTCTGTCTTGGCAGCGGCCGCAGCGAGCTGGTCCACCAGATGGATGTTCTCGATAGTCGGCATGACCTGCGCGAGCAGCTGCAGGAGGAAGTGCACGTCCGAGATCATAAAGGCGCAGCGGCGCGAGGCCGTGAGAAAGAGCCGTCCACGCGTCTCGTGGTGCTGGCGCCACGGCACGGTCAGACACGACGCGGCCTCCAGCACGCCACACACCTGCGGGGGGACCACCTGGCGCACGCCCGTCTCCACGTCGTACGCGTGCGTACGCGGCTCCTCCGGATGCCCCCAGGGCCAGAGGCGTAGTGTCCCGCATGTCACGACAGCCTGGGTAGCTGGCAACGATTCCCGGAGGGAGATACAACCCAGTAAACACGGGGCTCTCCGGATTGTCTTTTCGTAAACATCTATGCAACAATACGCCCCTCACCAAAACGATTGGCGGTCTTCCTGTTGGGGGTGCCCATGGCGCTTGTTGCACCGAGAGGGCGCAAGCATCTCTCTGCTGATGCCCTGTTTCGCACGGTTCGCAGTGGTTTTGCTGCTATTCCAGATTACCGCCTGAGCGATACGGAGATTTCCTTAACGGATGCGCTCATGTCGGCCTTTGCCCTGTTTTCCCTCAAATCGCCATCGCTGCTGGCTTTCGACAAGCACCGGGTCGAAGGGAACTTGGGGACCATCTACGCGATTGACCATGTGCCGTGCGACACGCAGATGCGCGAGATACTCGATCCCGTCTCCCCCGAATCTGTGCGTCCGCTGTTCAAAAGCATCTTTGGCCAACTCCAGCGCGGCAAGGCGCTGGAATCGATGCGGTTCCTGGATGATTACTACTTGTTGGCCCTCGATGGGACGGAGTATTTTTCCTCCAAGACGATTCACTGTGCCTCCTGCCTCCACAAGGTCCATCGCAACGGGTCGATCACGTACTACCACCAAATGTTGGGTGCGGCGCTGGTCCATCCGGACCAGCGGACGGTGATTCCCTTGATGCCAGAACCTATCGTCAAACAAGACGGCACGGCTAAAAATGATTGTGAACGCAACGCCGCCAAACGCTTCATTGCCAAGCTGCGTCAGGACCACCCGCACCTCAAGTTCATCGTGACCGAAGACAGTCTTAGTTCCAATGCACCTCACATCGAAACACTGCATGTCCACGGGCTGCACTATATTCTCGGCGTGAAAGACGGTGATCATGCGTATCTGTTCGAGCAGGTCCAGGCGGCCGAGCAGGCTGGGCGGGTGACCTCCTATGAGCGACACGACCGTGCTGCGCGTGTGGCCCATCGCTTCCGCTTTGTGAATGACGTGGCACTCAATACCTCGCACAGAGATGTGCGAGTCAATTTCATTGAGTATTGGGAGGTGGGGGAGCGCAAGGTGCAGCACTTTAGCTGGGTGACCGACCTGCGCGTCAGCCCGCGGAACGTGTACCACCTCATGCGGGGTGGCCGTGCGCGATGGAAGATTGAAAACGAGACCTTCAATACGCTGAAAAATCAGGGCTATCACTTTGAACACAATTATGGGCATGGCACGCAGCATCTCTCGGTGGTCTTTGCCACGGTGATGATGCTGGCGTTTCTGGTGGATCAGACCCAGCAGCTGTGCTGTGCCCTCTTCCAGGCGGTGTGGGCCCAGCTGGGCAGCAAGCGCCTATTGTGGGAGCGCATGCGAGCCTTATTCTATGACTACCACCTCGATTCGATGCGCGCATTATTTGAAGCCCTGTTTTACGGTTTTGAGAAGTCTCGTCCCCTCTTGAGTATCGATTCCTCTTAAAACTGCACTGGTCTCCTGACGTGTTGGTGGGGAAAACCACTGCTCTCTTAGCGGCACGGGCTTCGTCTATCCAGAGCACGAGCTACGGTACTTCGCCACGGCTATCATGACCATGGAGCTCCTTAAACAACCGCCATATGACCCCCACTGGAGGTGTACACCGTCCACAGACTGTTCTAGTGAGATCGTGGGCAGAGGCTGCAAGGCAATGAGCGGGAATTGCTGGGTAGCTGGCAAGGCCAGCAGGTGGTGCGCCAACCCCACCGCGATCGGCTCTCCACGCATGGCGCCAGCCAGGTCACGGCGATCGACCCGGCGCAGGCTGTGGCCACCCGTCAGGGGATCAGTCATGACGAGCCAGCACGCTTCCGCGTCGTAGAAAGCCCGGAGCTGCGCCAGAAGCATGCCGAGCGTGTGCTCCACCCCAAAGCGCGGGTTCGCCAAGGTGCTGACGTCCTTGAGCAGAGTGAGCCGCCGCATGAGCGTGGTCAGGTAGCCACCCCAGTAGGCCGTCAGGTAGCCGAGCCCGAGCAGCGCCAGGGGCCGCAGCAGGAAGCGGTTGAGTTCGAATGCGGGCTCGGCGGGGGCCGTGACAAAGCCAACGGCGGAGAACAGCGTCGCCGACACGAGGGTGACGCTGAGGCCCGACCGAAAGCCCCGCTGGAAGGAGGCTGTCTGGATAGCGAAGAAGAAGAAAAAGAAAAAGATGCTGTGCGTGCCACTGCTGAGCCCGATCAGCAGTACATACCACCCGACATCGACCCAGTGTGCTATGGGCGTCAGCGCCAGGGGGAGCCCGCGCCAGGCGTATGCACAAAGCATGGCGCTGTAGGCGACATAGAGGGTGAGTACCGTGTAAGTGATGTCGACATAGCGGTCGGGCTCTGAGGGGTCAATGTAAATGATTCCGAGGGCCACTGTCGCGAGCAGCAACCGCATCACGGTGATGCGGCGCTCATCCATAGGCCTGAGAGCTGATACGCAGCTCGTAGAGGACATAGGTAACTTCCCTCTCAGGGACGCTCAAGGTAACGAGGACGCTTCCCCTCGATCAGCATCACGTCGTTACTCTCATGGGCTTGTGGCGCACTGTACGCCTTGATGACCTCCTCGGTAACTTTATCGCTCCTGCGGCAGGAATAGCTCGGCAACCAGACAGAGCAATCCCCAAAATCGCTGCCGCAGGTTGGGAAACTCGACAGAAGACGATAGGAGCTTTAGCTTTTACCTTTCATCCGCATTTTATAATGTATTCCTTCTCTTATCAATTCAGAAATTTACAGTTTTTTTTATAAGAGTTTTTCTGATACCAAATTCCAGGGACATCATATGACGTCTGTAACTTGCTGGCATGCACCTGCATAAAGGGTGTGCGTATAGAGCGCCGCCGCATTTGCCTTGCTTGTCTTTGTAACCTATTAGTCGACGCACCTCTACCACAGCCTCTCTCCCGGAGAGCCTCACTACGCAGCTATTCTGTTCAAACTTTATTGAGTTCTGCTGCAAGGAGGATAAGTAAAAATCATTCCGCATTTGCAGAAGATACTGGTAGGGGGCAAACTCACATGCTGTACATGGCGAGCAGTATATGTTGATTGTCTCTTATTCATACTGCACCGCCTCCGTCAGGTGCACACGCGCGGCACGCCGCGCCGGTTGCAGGCTGGCCAGCACAGTGGCGAGCACCAGGAGCACTACAGCAGCGCTCGCAAAGGGTACGGGCATGGTCATTTGCAGCGTCCAGCCAAACACCTGGCGGTTGATGACAAAAATCAGAATGACAGCGAGGCACACGCCGGCCAGCACTCCCCCGCACCCGCCAACAAGGCCCATGAGCCCCCCTTCCACGAGGATAATGCGGCGGACCTGCCGCTGCGTTGCCCCCACAGCACGCAGCACGCCCAACTCGCGCGTGCGTTCGAGGATTGAGGCATACAGGGCGTTCGTGACCCCGAGGAGCGCGACTACAATGGCAATCACCTCGAGGGCGTAGGTGACGGCAAAGGGTTGCTCCACCAGCTCCAGGACGCGTTCGCGAAATTTACTACGGGTCAAGACGTAGAGCGGATACCGCCCGTGAAAATGCCGCTGAATGCGCTGCGCCACTTGCTCGAGGTCGGCTCCTGGCGTTACAAATACGCCAAACGCATCCACCTGATCGTCTGGCCAGTAAGCGGCGTAGGTGGCACGATCGAGCGTGATAGTGCCACGATCGGAGGAGTAGTCCAGCACCACCCCGGCCACCGGAAACGTCTGCTGGCCCTTGGGGGTGTCTAAGACCAGCCGGTCACCCATCCCGACGCTATAGCGCCGACTAAAATTTTCCGATACTAAAACACCATGCTGCGTGAGAACCTGGTGCATGGCTTGCGGGCGCTCACCAGCAGCAAAAGGGAATGAGCCATACTGAGCATAGACGTCAAAATCGACGGCCACGAGCAATACTAGGTCACCAGCATATTCCACATCGATACCGCGGGCACTATCGACGTCGCGGACGCCCTCGATCCGGCCGAGTTCCTGGCGCAGCCGGTGGGGCATTGTCAGGTTACTGCGTTCCCCCCCAGGAGAGGCCTGGTGGATCAGTAGATCCGCACTGATCGTCTGTGCCACCCAGGTGTACACAGTGCGTTTAAAACTCGCGATCATGATCGAGACACTGATCATCATCGCAAAACTGGTGAGCAAGGCGGCAGTGGCTACCGTACAACGCCGTAACGCATACACCAGGTTGTCCAGCGCCAGCAGCCCCTCAACTCCGAGCCAGTGCGTCAGAGTCTGCCGCCCTACACGAGTCATGGCCCGAAATACCAGCGGAATGAGACAGGAAACCCCCAGCACGAGCGCCAGACAGGCGAGGTACCCAAAGACCGACACGCCAGCCACCGCCGGCAGGCGTGACAGACCATAGGCGGCGAGCACCAGACACAGTCCCACCAGCGTACTGGGCCAGAGCGGTGTCTGACGCCCACTGTAGAGGCCGCGCTGTTGCAGCGCTGCCAGGGGACTGAGGCGCAGCGCTGTCAGCGTTGGCCAGGCAGCCGACAGGAGCGCCGTACCGATACCGAGGCCCATACCGATCAGCACCGTATCCCACGTGAGGATTAGATGTGTGACGTGTTCCAGTACATACAGGGCTGAGACGGCTGGCGACACCAGCCGCAAGGCCAGCCGTGCCAGCAGCAACCCCAAGCCCACACCGAGCAGGGCCCCCAGGAGGGCAGTGCCCAAAGATTCGCTGAGCATCAGCAGCAACAGACGCCGCCGTGGGACACCTAGGGCGCGCAGGATCCCCAGCTCCCGACGGCGCTGCACGACGGCTATGGTGGTGCTGTTGTAGATCAAAAACATGCCCACAATCAGGGCAATGAGGCTCAAGGCAGTGAGGTTGACGTGGAACGACCGGAGCATTTTCTCTACCGCCTGATTGCGCGCCTGTGGCCGCCGTACCTGCACCCCTGGGCCGAGGCGCTGCTGCAGCGTTGCCTGCAGCGTTTCGAGTGGAAAATCCTGGCGCGGCACCACGTCAATACGGTCCAGATGCCCAACGCGGTCGAACAGCACCTGCGCTGCCGCAATATCCATGATGGCAAAATGCCCTCCCAATGCCTCGGCGGCTCCTGCGGGACGGAGCAAGCCTCGCACCACGAGCTGCTGTATGCCCTGGGAGGTGTAGATCTGCACCGCGGAGCCGAGACGGAAACCGTAGCGCTCGGCAAAGCGCTCGCTCAAGACCACAGCCTGAGGCTGGGTCAGGATGGCAAAGGGATCCTGCTTGTCCCCCTCGGTCCATTGGAAGGTGTAATCACGCACAGCACGGTCGGAGACGACATCAATGCCCGCCACCAGCAGCACCGCCCCACCGGCCTCAGGCACGACCACATCGGCCAGCACCAGAGGGGCCACAGCCACCACGCCTGGTACCCGCCTGGCCAGCGGTAGCACCGTTTCGTCCAGCAGTGCCCCGCGCCCGGTGATTTCCAGGCCCGCCCGCCCGGCGATAGCGTCAACGGTGCGCGCAAACGCCCCGAGCGTGCTGAGGTTGGTGACGCGCACGGCGATGAACACGGCCACGCCCAGGGCAATGCCGACGAGGGGAAACAGCGCCCGCAGGCGATGCTGTGACAGATCCGGCCGGCTCACGAAACGCCACAACGTCAGCACTCTGCGTTCCTTGCTCCGCGAGTTACGGTCGCCACAGAGGACAGAATTGCGTGGCCACGACCTGGCTATAGGGGACGCGGCCCTCGAGGATGCCGATGTCACGCG
>Ga0081539_10006149_pt1 | contig 11678 bp, 21 predicted proteins | sample TabmetS4T2R2_FD_71023 | JGI IMG/M metagenome (GOLD analysis project Ga0081539, IMG submission 71023) | Tabebuia heterophylla rhizosphere microbial communities from the University of Puerto Rico - S4T2R2 | ecosystem: Host-associated > Plants > Roots > Rhizosphere ...
GATCGCTCAGCCCTTCGCGCAGTTGCCGGTGAGCCGCTCAGGAAACAAGCTCACTCTCACCTTCGCCAAGGAATATGAGGCGGCGGTCTTGAAGTTCGAAACGCCCAAGGCGGTTGACGTAAATGTCAACATCGCCGTCGGCAATCTCATCCGCAACTATCTCGCGCATGTGCCGCCGCAATGCGTAAACGGCGGCTGTGCGCTCCTCACAGTGTTTCACGGCGCCGGCGGATCGGCGAAGGCGATCGCTTCGCAAACCGGCTTCGCCGCGCTCGCGGATCAGGAAGGCTTTGTAGTGGCGTTTCCCAACGGCACCGATCGCGGCGGGCTTCTAGGCACGACGATCACCACGCAAGGCGGTTACTGGAACGTCCATGACGGCGAAGGTAAGGCCGAGCAATCAAATGTTGACGATGTTTCGTTTGTTAAGGCGCTCGTCAATCAAATATCGCTAAATTACCGCACCGATCCCAAGCGCAATTACGTGGCCGGTCTCTCCAAAGGCGGCGCCATGACGCAGTATCTCCTTTGCGTCATGGGCGAGCAGATCGCCGCGGCGGCGGCGGTGTCTTCCTTCTTCGATACGCGGCCCGGTGATTGTCTCTCGGTCAAGCCAAGCAATCTCCTGGTCGTGCACGGCAGTGCCGATCCCGTGGTGCCCTATATCGGCGATGCCACGCACCGCCCGTTTATGCTCACCACGGATTTCTGGCGCGATCTGAATGGCTGCCAGGCGGCGTCCAAATCCGTGCCGGGCATCGGCGCTTGCGCGGCGTATGAAGGCTGTCAGAAGGCGCTCAAGCGCTGCATGGTGCCGGGCGGCGAGCACGAATGGAATCCCGGCATGAGCGCTGAGGTGTGGGCGTTCGTGAAGGGCTACGCGCTGCCATGACCTTTGACCCCGACATTTTCAAGCGCTCGATCCGGGACGATAAGCGCAACAAGGTCGAACGCATGGATGAAGATGCAAAACGCATCCTACAGGAAGCAAAAGACGAGCGAAACACCAAGGCAATCGAGCGGGCAAGGCGCTTCCTCCCATGACCGCGTTTGCCTTATCTGCGCTGTCCATCTCCCGTCTCGACGGCGTGCATCCCAAGCTTGTCTCTGTCGTCAAACGCGCAATTGAACTCACCTCGGTAGACTTCCTCGTGGTCCAAGGCGTGCGCTCCAAGGAGCAAGCCCTCATCAATTACGGTAAGGGCAGGACCGCGGCTGAGCTCGCTGCCAAGCATATCGATGAAAACTATGCGCAGCCCTCACTCGCCAAGGTCACCTGGGTTGCCAATCCGCTCGGCACCAAGCATTTGATTCAGGCCGACGGCTACGGTCATGCCGTGGATCTCGCGCCGGTCGCAAAAGGCGGCGGGCCTGACTGGAGCGAAACCAAGGAAAACTACGCGCGCTTCGACGCGATCGCCGACGCGATGAAGCAGGCGGCGGTAGAGCAGGGCGTGAAGATCAGATGCGGGACGGACTTCGTGACGTCGAAAGACCGCCCGCATTTCGAGTTGACGGCCTGAAAGCCCAGGATTGTCAACGTCGTATCTTTGCGGACAGGGCGGCGAACCCTCCTTTCCGATCCGAAAAGCTGTCCGCGCAACCCCTGGCCGATGTTCATCCGCACACTCGCCGATTCCCCATTTCACGTGAAACAAGCGGCTGAGCCCTTGAAAAGACTGGTGCCCATGATGTGGATTGAACACATGGCCTCTCCCTTACCAAGGCGCTGTTAGTCATTTGCTCCGCGGTTCTCTGCGCTTCCGGCGCTGCCGCGAGCTGATAATTCGAGCCGTTTGGGTGCAAGTTGCGGCTTGGTTCTCACTGGCTTGTTCAAAGTGAACGCTCGCCGATTCCCCTATTCCAAGGCCTTCACTGCGCCGCGCAAATGCTCGGGCGCGACCTTGGCATAGATGCGAAACGTCAGGGCTGGATCGCTGTGGCCGAGCAGGCGCGCCACATCCTCGATCGGCACGCCGCCCGCAACCATCCATGACGCCGCGGTGTGCCTGAGGGTGTGCGGGGTGACATCCTTCAACCCCGCTCGCCCGGCGGTTTCCCTAAAGCCCTTCAAGATGCGCTTCACCCGTTTGCCGCCCCATTCGATCACGTAGGGCGAGACGCTGACGGCCTGGGCTGTTTTCAACACCTCGGCAAGCCGTGCATTGATCGGAGCGACCACGCGGCCCTTGCGCCGTCCGCCGTCGACAATGCGGTAATCGATAGTCATTCGATTGAGGTCCACCCGGTCCCAAGTCAACGATAGAATCGCCTCGGTACGTGCCGCTGTGCGCAGGGCGATTTCAATGAACAGCTTGAGATGCGGGGCGATGGCAGCGTCAAGTAGACGATCGGCTTCTTGCCGGGTCAGCCAGCGTTCGCGCGGCGGTGAGGATCCAGGGGTTTCGATTATCGCGGGCGTTCTCGGATCATGCCAGCGGAGCGCCGCGCGCAGGACACCGAGCTCGGCGGTGATGGTCGCGTCCTTAACGCCGGCATGGCGTCTTGCCGTGGTGTAGGCAAGGCACCAGGCGCGGTTGATACTGGCGGGCTCCAAATGCCCGGCTTGGGATTTCAGCCGCGCCCAGGCGTCATGCGCGCGCTTGGGGCGGGCATGAGTGCGATCGGCTTCCTCGAGATAGAGCGCCACGATTGCGCCAACGGTCTTGGCCTTGCCGGCAATGGCGCCGGTCAGGTTCTTGAGACGACGTTCAGCTTCGGCGCGGTCCGTTGTTCCCAGGCTGACTCGGCGGCCGTTTCCGAGATAGGCGGCCCACTTGGCCCTGAACCAGACGAGCCTTGGGCCTTGACCTTCTGGCATGACTGCCATCCCTCGCGCCGGATGCGCTCGATTTCTTCGACCGGGACTCGCCTTGAGCGCCCCCATGGGATTGACGCGCATTGGCCAGCCTGGATCAAGCGCCATATCGTGGTCTTCGACAGGCCAAGGGCCTCGGCTGCCTGCTGGGTCGTCATGGCTGGCGCCGGCGCAGTCACCGCTTACACGCCTCCTGGATGGTGATGAGAGTCATGCTGCGCCTTGGATCGCGCGAAGGATTGGCATTTCGGCATCGAGTGCCTTCGCTGCTTGCGGGTTAAGCCACAGGACTTCTCGCCGGCGACGCGCTCCGTCGGCAAAGGCTTCCGTGGTCGATTTGCGCCAGCCGGTGAGCGCCTCGTCATAGAGCTGCGTCTCATACCCCGAGAGCAGAACCATGCCTTCAACTTGGCGCAGGACGCCTAGGAGGCGCGCATGATCCGCGTCGGTCATTTCATGGCGATAGGCTAAAGCACCGCCGGCGCCCTTTCGGCGTGCTTTCTTACTGCGGGTTTCGTGCACATAAGGCGGGTCAACATAATGAAGCGTTGCGGGCGAATCATGCTGCTCGATGATCCAGGTCGCCTCCCGGTTCTCAATGATGACGCCGCGCAATCGTTCAATGGCAAAGGCGAGCGCGTCTGCATAATTCGCCCAGTCATGCGCGGGTATTGTGCCGGACCGGTTGCTGTTGGCGCGAAACCCTGTGCGCCATTCCGAGTTCGTCCCATCCGAGCCAAAGCCCATGAAGCTGCGGATCACCAGGCGGCGCGCTTGCTCTATTTCATCATCGCTTGCTTCGTATGCGGCGTTAAATTCATCGCGGGCGAAGGGAGTGAGCAAAAACGCGTCACGCAGCACGGCTGCGCGGATCGGATCGCGCAGGATACGAAAGAGCAACACGACCTCGCCGTCGAGATCGTTGTAGACCTCGGCATAGCTGCGCGCCTTGCGCATCAGAACGCTCGCAGCTCCGCCAAACGGCTCGACGTAAACGCGATGCGGCGGTGCGTGCGACAAAATCCACGGCGCAAGCTTCCACTTCCCGCCATGCCATCGCAGAACCGGCCGCTTCACTGGTATGGTGACGACGTCAGTCATGGGGGAGGGGCGCTCAGCCACGACCGCCTCCTTTGGGAGATTCGAGCGTGACAACTTCTGCGCTGTGCGGATCGGCACCAGTGACCATCGCTTGCCAATCGCTTCCGTATTTGTCGGTCAGCCGAAGCGTGATGCGTTCTATCTCAAACCAATTCGGGCCGCGCTCCACGAGATCATGCAGCTCGCTCATTTCAGCGATCTGGCGCGTCACTGGCAATCGTTTTGTTTCGGCACGATAGATGATGTCAACGCGCCAACGGCTAAAGCGTTCTTCAAGTTTCGTCACGTCGCCCATCACCCCTCTCCGAGCGCTGTGCGGGCTTGCTGCCTTGACCTTATGGAGAGAAGAAAGTCTGCATTGCGTAGCGCCTTTAGCATTTCTTCTTTCGTCAGATAACCGCCGCCGCTCAACATCCAGATGTCGTGCCGCAGTTCGGTAATCAACTCACCCACTTCCCCCTCCGGCACATAGGCGCGGGTGAGAGCGGCACGACTGCTGACAAGCAACTGCCCGAGCCTTTCATCGCTTCCGACTGGTGTTGTGATCCGACGCGCGATTTCATCGTCCAGATCAGCAACCAGCCTTGCGATCTCTTCCGGCATTTGGGATTGCGTCATGGCTCATACTTTCCTGTGCCGCTACACTTGGGACAGTCGATAATCGCGGGGAAAGGATGCGCTTCCGTGACAGCTTGGATGACGGATTTCGGCGTCGTGTGAAACGTCGCTTCATCACGAAACACGTCGTCTTTGCGCACGGCAACGATGCCGTCGCCCAAACAAGCCGGGCACAGATTATTTGGGCGATGCGTCATGGCTTGGCTCCGATCAGTTGTCTTTGCCGCTGCGGAAATCAACGAGCTCGGGCGGGGGACCTTTTCGGAACGTCGCCTTAAAGCCGTCCTTGAAGCGCGCGCAGGCGATGATGTTGGAGTCATCCTCATCACCCATCAAATCGCGTGCTTGCGTCACCGCATCAGCGAACGAGCCGCAAACGCTCTCGGCGTCCCATCCAAGGCCGGGACCAAAACGGACAGCAAAGAAATCAGCTTCGGGCGGCGGCTCTTCCTCGTTTGGCTTGCCATGTTTAATCTCGATGTCGGCAAGGACTTCGAGAATGCTCATCTCGAAAACGTCGCCATCTGAAACGTCGTCGGGCGCCAGATAACCTGGCTCACTCTCGCCGCTAAGCCACTTCGCCCAACCTTCCAAGTCGTGCGCCGGCGACACTTCATCGGTGTATTTGTCAACGTAGTAGAATGTTTCGATTGCTTCACTCATTCTCCCCTCCGTCCTTTAGCTTGGCGAGCTGGGCGCGGGCATCGTCTTCTGCCATGGATGCCACATAGCGATACCTGGAAACGACCGCAAGGATGCGATCTAATTCTGCGCCATCTGCGCCGGCCTCCTTTGCGGTGGTGAATTCAGCTTCCGCGGTCGAGATATTGCCGTTGGTTTCAAGCACAGCTTCCAGCGCCCCGCTCAGCGCTTTGATCGTCTCGCGGGCGGCGGTGAGTTGGGTTTGCAGGGCAGTGCAATTTGAGCAACGATCAGTAATCGTCGTAGTCCGTTATGTCTTCTGCACTAGCAAGTGCGCCGCCCGGAGTGTGGGAGTCGATCTCTGCTTGCGTGTGATGATGCGGCTGCTCTTTGCCGCAAAGTGGACACGCAAACGTGCCGGTTAGTAACGGCTCTGGTGGATTGCGCTCCTTCTCCAGCTCCTCCACCCTTGCGGCTAGGGCTGTGATGGCGGTGGCGGCTTCGAGACAATCCTTGTCGTCGGTTGCAGCAGGCACCCAATGTCCTCCGTGCGTTTTCACGAACCATGTTTTGTGGCGGAGGCGCTCAATCAGTCCCGCATACTCCCCCGGTGCGCTTTGCGCTTGGAGGGCGGATTGGTCTTTGGATGGGTCTGTCATGTTCACTCCAAAAGAAACCCCGCCAGCCGAAGCCAGCGGGGATCGTGTTATGCAGCCTCTGTGGCTATGAAAACGGCGTTGTTCATCAGCGCGAGCATTGAGCGGGTATCGGGATCATCGTTGTCGGCGAGATAGAGCGCACGACCAAATTCAATCAGCCGAGCGCAACCATCCGTCGTCAGCGGCTTCCATTGGTAGCCATGGAACGTGCCATTCTCCCAAGATGGCCCGGGTAACTCGAACTTCTGGACCGGGCCAAGCTCATCAACGCTGAAGCCGCAGGCGTTTGCGTCGATCTGGAATTGCAGGTTACTGCTGAAGCCGCTTTTGTTGCGGGTCTTCACAAACTTGCGCAGCATCGCTATCGTAAGCGTCATTGTTCATTCTCCAAATTGTCAAAGAGCAAATGTCTGCCGGGTGGAACGCAACTCCACTCGACAGACGCATCATAGCAAATCGACTTTTACGATTTTGCTCTTTGTGCGGATTTTCCGAAAACGGACCGTTGATGTCATTGCGAAATTCGTTCGCGAAAAAAGCTCTTGACACGATGAATGCTGCATCGGATTGACGCCGATCTCGTGCGGGTGCGTCGGTCATGGGGCGAATGTCTCCAACTGCGTTCCGGTCGGCAGATACAATGGATGCTTGGGCGCGCCTGAGTCGCTCATGCCGAGACAATAGACGGCGGGCTTGTGCGCGAGGATTGTCTGCAACAGGAACGATGAGTGACTCCGGCCAAGCGCATGTGATCCCCACGCGCAGATCACAATGTCGCAGCGGCTCAGCGCAGCGAGGGTGATAGCTTCCTGCTCGGGACCGACGCGAGTTTTCGCGGCAACCAAATCCTTTGGTTTCGTCGCGCGGAAGCTGAACAGGTTGACAACCTCGAAGCTACCAAAGCCAAGCGCCTTCGACAGGCGGATGCAGGAGCGAATGGTGGCATCGTCTTTCTTGGCGTCGGCGGTGCTCGGGTTCAACATCACGAACAAGGCGCGCGGTTTTGAGCGATCCCACACTCGACGCAGCAAATAGCGATACGCGCCACAATCCGAAATGATGGCGTCGCTCTCACTCTCCTGTGCTGGTGTGAGTGTCATGGGGAGGGCTTTCTTACAGAGCGTCGATTGCTTGGTCGATTAGCTTATTCGCGGCGGGGTAATCGCAACTGGTGAGGTATCCGTGGCTGTCAATTACGCCTTTGACGAACCCGCCTTTAACGAGCGGCAGATACAATTCACTTTCCCATCCGCTGTTGCCAAACGGACGTTTGCCGCTGAAGCCTTCGCCCTCACGCCAAAGCTCTTTAAGCAGTGCTTTGAAGTAGCCGCGAATGGTCGTCGCGTTCGCGTCATTCTCTTGCATCGGTGTATCGAGCACTTCGTTCATCGTCTTGCCTCATTGTCTGTGGTTAGGGGCGGAACGACAGCCACAGCCCAACAAGGCCAATGGCAATGCCGAACCCGATCAGAAATTAAATCAAATTAGTCCTCATTCCCCCTCTCCCTCGCTCGCGGCGATCATGGCTTGCCAACATGCTAGAGCGCCTTCGCGTCCCATTATTCGGATGCCATTAGGCTCCGGCTCAAATCGTGGAATTGCGCTATCTCCAGCCGAAAGCATTTCTTCTGTCGGAATGCGCGGCACGCTCACCCTGTCCGGCTTGGCGCTTGCTGCTGGGGGAGGGGATGCAAACAGCGCAAGTTGACGGCGCGTGCGCTCGATCTCGAAAGTCAGTGCAGTGACGATACTGCTGCGTGGCGGGACAACGTAGCCATGACTTGTGTCGAGCACGCTCTTGCGCATCAACTTGTCGAATTTCTGTTGCAGCCATTCGCGCCTCATCAAGTACGCTTCCTCGGCCTCGTCCATGCGCTCGCCCGAGAGCGGGTCGTCTGATGGTTGGCTGGCGCTCTCGGGCTGCTTCGTAATTGCGTCGGGAGACGAAGCGTCCCATCGGATAAGGAACCTCCCTCCTCGGCTTCGTCTCCCTGCACTGCCGTTGGCGCCTCAGCAGTGGTCTCTAATTCCTTCCTATCTGCGCTTTGGTCAGGTTGCGGGGAGGGGGATTGCGCTGATACTTCGTCAATAAATCCGCGTGGCAAGTGCATGATGATTTTGTCTGTGCGAATGATTGATGGAGCATCACGAACAACGGTGAGAAGGCGATTTGCTTCCTCCAGCCTCCCGTTGGCGGCGTCGAGTTGCTGTTGGAATGTAAGCATCCGCTCGGTGGCGGCGAGCCAAAGTTGGAAGGCGCGGTGAATTACGGTGAAAATGTATTGTCCATCTTTCCGGCGCAGAAGGTCATCGTGCGTGAAGCCCAGCTGAAGCGCATGAGTGTCGAAAACTTGGTGTTGTTCTTCGATCTGGGTGGGTGACAATGCCATCACTTCCTCACCAGCTCGCCTTTGAAATTCCGCCATTCCGTTATTGGCCTTGACGGTATCTTCTTCCCGCTCTTGCGCTTGCCGCCGCGCGCGATGCGATCAGCACTGCGCATGTTCGTGATGTCGCTGCCCTTCTTGCTTGCCGGCGTGCCGAAGGTCTTGATCTTTGCGCACGCCTTGCACCATAGCTGCCGGTTATCCATGTCGTTCGTGCCGGATAAGCCGAGCGGGTGAAGGTGCTCGTCGATCGTCTCGCCCTTCTCAAGTTTGCTTTGGCACTTGGCGCACTTGCCCATCTGTTTCAGGAACAGAGAAGCAAATTGCCACTTAGAGAGGGGGATGCGCTTGGTCATTCCGCAGCTGCAGCTTTCGGTTCGATCTTCGCGCGCTCGGCCTGGAAGAAATTGTCGAAGTCCTTGTCCTGCCATTCGTGATCGGCAAGCGCGGCGTGCCAGTCCATCAACTCCTCATAGCCATCGGCGCATTTTTCGAGACAGGCATTCTTGAGCGCGCGTCTCTCCGGCGGCGTCAGGATGCGCTTGGTGATCTTCGACGATGCTTCTGCACGCAAAGTGGAGGCGGCGGGTTGATCCCTGTCGGCTTCTGCCGGTGTCGCGGGAAAGCCCGCCGTCTCCTCCGCCACGGGTGCAGATGTGGCGGGTTCCGCTTTTGCTTCGGGCTCGGCTTGCGGCGCCTCGATCGCTTTGGTCTCGCGCTCGACATGGGCTTCCGAGAAACCCTTGTCGCCTTTGCGTTTGTTGAGGCGTTCTTTCAGCGAGGGCGCCGGCGTTACATCCTTCATCTCGCCGGCGTCTTCGAGCTCGTCCGCGGAATAAATGCCGATCAACACATCCGGGCAGTAGCGGCGCGCAAAGGCTCTGACCGTGTAGTACCAAAGCTGTTGCTTGGGATCGGTTTTCCAGAGCGGGGAATTGCGCGGCGTGATCTTGCTGAGCGGGGGCGACTCGTAAGTCACTGAATCCACCTCGCCCTTGAAATGCCCGGTCACCGTGCAGGAAAGCGCATCGCCCTCGCCGGTAAAGGTTCCGCGCAGTCTTTGCTTGAGCGGGGCTCGCGCCTCGACCACGGCATGAATAAGCTGGCTCTCGTAAGCGATCCGGTCGTTGACCTCATAACTCTTGTTGGCAACCGCAATCGGCGACATGCGCCATTCAAGAGCTTGGATGGTGACGGCAAGGCATCCGCCGGGATTGCCGCGTAGGTGTTTGGGAATAGCTGTCCCGGAAACGCTCAAGAGCTTGGCGAATTCGAGCAGCTCCGACATGCTCTGGAAGGCAACGCCTCCAACATGGTCGGAGATTGCGATTGCGCCGGCCGCAACGCGGTCGATCTTTTGTTCGATGCGCTCTAGGTCCTGCACTGCCATGTCACTACCCCGCTGCTAAAACTGATCCGCCGTTGATCGGCGCGCGTGGCGGCTCACTGGTAATCTCGCGCCGGAGAAAATCGCGCCGGAACATGGCGCGCTGCTTTGCCGTCTCGCTGATCTGCACCCATCTGGCATCGCTTTGCGTGCCCGAGGGCCCGAACCAATTATCGGTCTCAAGGCAATGGGCGAAGGTGTCGATCGCCACCCGCAAATCATCCATGGCTGAGGCGATATCGTCGGTCGTGAGCGAAACCACATCGACGCAATGCGGCGGCTTCTTCTCGACGAAGACAAAGGAAAAGCTTGTCATGTCGAGATCGAGCACGGCTTTCGCGCCCATCGCGGCTAAAGCTGCTTGCATGTCATAGCGATGGTTGATGACTTCGTTGTCGAGCTTAAAGCCGGTCATCGCCGTGGTTTTTAAATCGGCGAAGTCGCCGGATTGATTTGGGATCGCGTCAGGGCGCGACTTGAGCCAAACCCCGGTCGTTTCGTCTTGCCAGATGAGCGATTGCTCGATCTGCCCGTTGAGAATGCCGGCCTCGATTAGGGGATGCGCCGCAAGCGAGCGCGCCATGCCTCTGATCTGCGTGATCTGGCTTGGGAGGAGAACCGTGCGCCCGGCCTTTTCTTCGGCGCTCCGCCAATTCTGCGCGTCCTTGGTGCGCCAGGAATCCCATTTGTCGGGGCGCATGGTGAACTGCGTCGAGAATTGATCTTCGCCCAAAAGCAGATGATGCGCCGCCCGGCCAAGGATAAATGCTTCCTTGTCGTCTTCTTCGATCCGGTCGGGATTGAGCGGCGATGTCACCCAGTAATGCGCCGGGCTGAGCGTGAAAATGGTGCGCAATCCGCCGGACGAAATTGACGGACCATCGCAGCAATCGCCGTGATAGGTGTCGATTGGCAGATTGGGATAGAGGCCGGGCTTCCTGATGCTCACGACATCACCCCGGCCATGAAGAACACGGCGTAACCGATGAGGAGTAGGATTGCGCCTTGCACGAGGTCGCCGATGAAGGTGCGCACTAAGCCGCTGCTGCTTCCGGCTTCACGCGCCGGTTGATCGGCTTGCCGACCTCTGCGCTCTCGATCTTCGCGCATGGCGGTAAGGTATTCGGCCATGTGCCTTGCTTGACCGCGCGCAAGAACGTCATCGCTTCCTCGTGCTCCTTGGGGAAGTCCACGGCGTCCGGCTCCGTCACCGCGACCTTGAGCGTCACTATGCGCGTCTGCATGCGTTGTCGCCCGTGGGTTGATGATCATTGTGCGCCGCCCTTGTTCACGTGATCTCGCGGCAAGACGCTCTGCCAGAGCTCGACGAGCGCGGTCGGATCGAACGGCTTTGCCCAGCATCCGTCACGCATCTTGGCGACCGGACGCAGCTGCTCGACTGCGGTTGCCTTGTCGATCGCTCCGCAATCGAATTGCCGCCGCACTTGCTGACTGGCGACGAATTGCGGGTGCGGGTTGTTGTGCGACCATGGGCGCTCGGCTGCCTTCTGCGCAGACTTGATGATCGCCGCCGGCGTGTCGGTTCTCATAGAAGCTCGCGCTCCTCTTTCCGGGCGCGCTGATCGGTGCAGGCGCGGGCGCGCAGTAGCTTTGCTCTCGCTTGGTCGATCACTTTGACGATGTGCGCGTAGCTGTCGGCGTCACAGGGCTGCGCAACGATGGCATGCGCGATCCACGAAACGACTTCGGAGAAACCTTCCGCCGCTCTCGACAATTCATCGCGCTCGGCTGTTTCAAGGCGGGCTTTCTCCCGCTCATCGCCAAGAACCTTGCGCAACTCCTGCGCGCTCATTTCCAGCTCAATCGACGAGCGAAGATCGTTCTTCAAGAGGCTCATGCCTGCACCTGTTCGGGCTGCTCAAGCTCGATACCGTGAGCCGCGCACCATTCCTCGACCCATTGCAGGGCGAGTTTCGTGGGGCCGTGCGTTTCTGGCTTGTCGCCGGGCGAGATTTGCAGGAACCATTGTTCTGCGGGATGCGAGACGTTCTTGTCGGTGAAGTCGCTGAGCGACGCGCCTGGTGCGCGCGCAAGGGTGCCGATAA
>Ga0081539_10006150_pt1 | contig 11676 bp, 6 predicted proteins | sample TabmetS4T2R2_FD_71023 | JGI IMG/M metagenome (GOLD analysis project Ga0081539, IMG submission 71023) | Tabebuia heterophylla rhizosphere microbial communities from the University of Puerto Rico - S4T2R2 | ecosystem: Host-associated > Plants > Roots > Rhizosphere ...
AACGACCACACGACGATCAGGATCGACGCGAACGCGAGCAACATCCGGATGGCGCGGGCGATGGTCATGCTGGTCTGCTTGTGACACGGGCGTCTCGCCCGTGCGAGCGGTCTACGCACGGGCGAGACGCCCGTGTCACAAGGGGGCTCAATTCTTCTCTGCCAGGATCATCGTACCGTACGGCTTGAGCTGAACGGAGAGCTTGCCACCTGTCGGCGACATGGTCTTTGCTCCCTCAACCACCAGGCTGGGCCGCGCCGTGGGAGAGTCCGGCAACGGTCTCCACTCGACATCCGGAGCGTTCAGCCAGTCTATTAAGTTCGGGTTTCCTTCGATCGGCAAATCCGCGCTCTGCTCAGCCTTGCTGCGATTGAGAACGACGTACACCGTCTTGCCATCGAGTTCTCGCGCGAACGCGTAGATGCTCCGCTCGTCGTCAACGAGCACTGGTCGGAAGAACCCGAGTTGTAGTGGTGACAGCGCCCCGCGGATCGCGATCAGCCGCTGGTAGTATGCGAAAAGGTCCGCATCAAACTTCACTTGCGGGTCGTCGTACGGCTCCAGGTCCTTCCACACCATCGGCTGGCGGTTGCTCGGGTCGTCGCCGGACCACATGCCGGCCTCGTCGCCGTAGTAGATCATCGGGGCGCCGAGGAACGTCATCTGGAACGCGACCGCCTGCCGGAACCGCGCCCATTCTTCCGGGCCGGGTTTCCTCGCGTCGTAGCCGACTTTCTCGGCGTTGTCCTGGATGCGGTTCTCGGCGTCGTACGCGCGGTCGGGGTTCATAAACATCGACGCCAGCCGGTCGGTGTCGTGGCTGTCGAACAGGTTTTGCTGCACGAGCGCGACCTGCTGCGGGTAGTTGAACTCCATCTCGACGCAGCGCGCGTTGAACTGCGACGGAGTGATTGCTTTTGCTTTGTTCACAAAGAACTGCTGGGCCGCGTCGGCGAAGCGGTAGTTCATCACCGCGTCGAACTGGTCGCCCTTGTTGAGCCACGGCTGGGCCCAGGTCCAGATCTCGCCGGTGATGTAGGTGTCGGGCTTCGTCTCGCGGATCATCTTGCGCCACTCGATCCAGAACGGGTGGGGGATGTCGCCGGGGACGTCGAGCCGCCAGCCGTCCACGCCCTTGCTGGGATCACCGTCGGGCGCGAGCCAGCGTTTCGTGACGGCCATGACGTGCTCGCGCGGGCCGGGCGCCAGGCCCAGCTTGTCTTCCTTCTTGAAGACGGGCAGGTGACCGCTGTCGCCGTCCCAGGCGCGGAACTTCATCCCGCCGGGCTTGCCGAACACCTTCGGGTCGGCCGGCGTCTGCGAGCCGAAGTCCTGGATGTCGAACCAACTCGCGTACTTGCTGGCTTTGCCGTTCTTCACGACGTCCTGGAAGAACGGGTGCGATCGGCCGACGTGGTTGAACACGCCGTCGAGGATGACGTGGAAGCCCTGCCGATGCGCCTCGGCGACGAAGTCGAGGAAGATCTTGTCGCTCTTGCTCCACTTCCACGTGCTCGGGTCTTCGGTCTCACCGTCGAGCGGCAGTTTCTCGCGCGTGCCGAAGTTGTCGTCGATGTGGCGGTAGTCGGTCGTGTCGTACTTGTGCAGCGAGTCGGCCTCGAACATCGGGTTCAGGTAGATCGCGTTGATACCGAGCGACCGAAGGTAAGGAAGCTTCTCGCGAAGACCTTGAATGTCGCCGCCGTAGCGACGGTTCCAGACGTTCCCCTTGCCCTTGTAGAAGTTTTCCTCGCCGGGCGCTTCGCCCGGCTGGGTCTTCCACCAGTCGGCGGTCCACTTGATCTTCGACTCGTACCAATGATCGCCGGGGTCGTTCGACGGGTCGCCGTTGCGGAATCGCTCGGGGAAGATCTGATACCAGACGGCATGCTTGGCCCAGTCGGGAACGATGAGTTTTGGTCGCAGGCTCACCTCAAAAGTCTCGATCGATGTCCGCACGCCGCGCGGTGTTGCGTAAGCGATGTTGCTCCCGTCGATCAGCTGGAGCGCGAAGTTCGTGTGAGTGAACGGAATGGCGACTTCGGTTGCGTACACGTCAAAGCCGCGATCCGTCGCGAGCTTATGCATGGTCGCGACGGTATCTAGATTGGGGGAATTGTGAACGGTGCTCACGACGTTGATCTTCTGCACGTCGTCTGCTTGAACGCGAACGCGCAAGCGAATCGCGCCCGGTGCTGCAATGTTTACGTCCTGTAGATCGTCAATGCGAAACAGGACACCGTCGGGGTTGATGTGATCCGGCTTCGCCGGCGGCCATTTCCGCGGGTCCGGGCCGATCATTACGCCCGAGTTCTTGCCGCCGAAGTTGTCGTCCTGGTCGAGTTCCTTGTCGGCCGTCGGGTCGCTGATCCAGCGGCCGCCGTCGAGGACGAACTTGTAGTGATGCAACCCCTCGTCGAGGTTGACCGTCGCGCTCCACACGTTCGGCCGAACCTGCTTCATCGGCGTGGCGTCCTTCGACCACCCGTTGAACTCGCCGGCGAGGTTCACGCGCGAAGGTTTGTCGGTCGAGTTGGAGGCGTCGAAGACGAACTCGTGCTCTTCGGCGCGAAGCAATGAGGTCAAGAGCAGGACAAGCAGGATGGGAAGCACGCGACCCCATGATCGCGCGACGGCGAGTCGCTTCATGGATCCTCCGACGGCATCGAATCAGATTTCAAACAACCGCGAAGACGCAAAGGCGCGAAGACAGACGCGAAGGAAAACATCAAGATTGCTTTCTTCGCGTCTGTCTTCGCGCCTTTGCGACTTCGCGGTTGTGTTCCTCGTTCCGTAGTTCAGGTCATTCCATCGACGGCACGTTCAACACTTCGTTGGTCCGCACCATCGCCGTCGAGTCGCGGACGATCAGGTGCGTGGACAGGATCTCGCTGATCGGCTCGGCCTTATTGCCGCGCAGCTTCTCGATCAGCTTCTCGCACGCGAGCGATCCGACCTGATAGAGCGGCAAGTGAACGGTGGTCAAACTCGGCCGCACGAACGCGGCGTGCTGCAAGTCATCAAAGCCGACGACCGACACGTCTCTCGGCACGTCGATGCCCAGGCGTCCGAGCAGGTGCAGCGCGCCGATCGCCATCTTGTCGTTCTGCGCGAAGATCGCGGTGACGTCGGGGTGACGCTTGAGGATGTGGCGGGTCGCTTCGGCGCCGCCTTCTTCGGTGAACTTGCCGTCTTCGATCCAGGTTTCGTCGGGCTCAAAACCGCTCGACGCAAGCCGCTGCATGTAGACGTCACGGACGTCGCGCGCGGTGCTGATCTCCGGCGCGGCCGCGAGCAGGGCGATCTTCCGGTGGCCGAGCTGCATCAGGTAATTCATCACCTGCTCGGCGCCGGATCGGTAGTCGCAGGCGGTGTGGTCCAGGTGCCACTGGTCGAAGTAGTTGTCGACGATCAGCGCGGGGTACCGGCCGTCCTTGAAGTCTTCGAGGAAGTGATGGCGGTCGTTCGTTCCAAGCGCGAGGACGCCGTCGATGTAGCGGCGTTCGAAGATCTCGATGTGCTTTCGTTCCTTGACGAACTCCGGTTTGGCCTGCTCGAGCATGACCTTGTAGCCGAGCTTGCCCGCGCGGTCGCAGATGCCGCTGATGAGCTCACCGAAATAAGCGTCGGCAAACGCGTGACGCAACGCGGGGAGCAGAACCGCGAGCACGTTGGTGTACCGGCCCGACAACGATTGCGCCAGCCGGTTGGGCTGATAGCCCATGCGTTCCATCAACCGCTGGACACGAAGGTGCGTCGCGCGACTGATCCGCGGGTTGTCGTTCAGGACCATCGAGACGGTGGCGACGGAAACCTTCGCCATCCTCGCCACGTCGCGCAGGCTGACCGACTTGCCGCCGCGCGGACCGGGGGCGGTCGCCGGCTTGGCGCGGCGAGCCGACTTGGTGGACGTAGCGGCCGAATCTAATGGACTGGTCGGTTCGGGCATGGAGGCTGTTCGGCTGTGTGCTTAAACAGTTTAGCGGACTGATGAACGGATGCAAAGGAAAAGTCGGCGGTGCGTTTTGTGGCCGAGCGTAGTACCGACCGAAAGAACGCGGGCTGGCGCAGAATCCGCATCCGATTTTGTTTGACATGGGGCGGTCCCGATTTATCATTCATGTCGTTGTCGAACCGGTTAGACGGGACTGGGCTAGTTCCGTTACCGGACGTTCACCCGATCCATGAGGGTTTTCACCCGGCGCCACCACTCAGTTCTTCGCGCGCCGCACGCGGGTCCGATGAGCGTCTAACCGGTTCAGCACGCCGCGCGCGCTCGCCCACGTGATCCGCGCGGAACGATCAACTCGTCTGGAGGAGAAAATGTTCAAGCGTTCGTTCGCTGCTCTCGCGGCCTTCTCGGTCGCCGGTCTGCTCAGTTCGGCCGCCGGCGCGGCCATCTACAACGACACGGTCGGCGACAACTTCGACGGCAACGCACACATGGACATCACGTCCGTCGAGGTCACCAACACCGCCACCGACATCACGTTCAAGATCAACCTGAACGGCGACATTGCGGCCACCAATTGGGGCAAGTACCTCGTCGGCATCGACACCAATGGCGGGACCGGTGACGTCGGCAATCCCGTCGGCAATCCCTGGGGCCGAAACATCCGTATGTCCGCCGGCATGGACGCGTTCATCGGTAGCTGGGTGGACAGCGGCGGCGGGGCGCAGCCCTGGACCTACGCTGGTGGCTCGTGGACGCAGAACGGGCAATACGGGCCCGCGTTGGCGCAGTTCTCAACCACGATCACGGTGCCGCTCGCGTCGCTCAACCTGAGCCTCAACCAAACGATCAACTTCGACGTCTACAGTTCGGGCGGCAACGGTGGCGACAGCGCCAACGACGCCGCCGGCAACCTCGCCCAGAGCACGAACGGCTGGAGCGGCCCGTACGACAGCGGCCAGAACGTGCTGAGCTACACGATCGCGATCCCGGAGCCGGTCAGCATGGCGAGTATCGCAACGATCGGCGGCCTGGCGCTGATTCGGCGACGCCGCTGATCCGCGGGGCCTTCGAACATCCGAACGAAACGACTCGTGCGGCGCCTTTGACTGGGCGCCGCACGATTTTGCTCTTGCAGTTAAACGGTTAACCGATTAGCCTATTTCCCGGCCACTTCCGACGGAGGAAGGTTCGTTCGCCCTTCGTGGCCGTTCGTTTCGCGACATTCCAGGACACCGAGCCAAGGGGAACGCGATGTTCGCGTCTACACCCAACCGCCGTCATCGTCGGCGCGCGCCGCGCGCGCGTCGGGCCCTCGTTTGCTGTTCGGCATTCGCCTCTGCGGTCTGGATCGCGACCGACGCGCATGGCCAGAGCCAGCACACCTGGACCGGCGGCGGTGGTGACAACAACTGGTCCACCACCGCCAACTGGACCAACGCGATCCGCCCTGACGGCAACGACATCATCCACTTCGCGGGCAGCACGCGTCTCAGCAACAACAACAACCTGAACACCGATGGCGGCAGCACGTTCAACAGCTTTCGCGTGTTCTTCGATTCCGGCGCTGGCGCATTCACGCTGTCCGGAAACCTGATGAAGTTCTTCGACTTCGGCGGCGCCCGCGCGCAGATCGAGAACGACAGCACTAACCTTCAGACCGTCAACCTCCGCGTCGGCGCCGGAAACCTTGCCGGCGGGCTCGACATCAAACCCGAGGCCGGCGACCTGCTGCTCAACAGCTCCAACAGCATCTTCCTCGACTCCAACTCCGAGTTGCGATTCACCGGCACGACCGGGAAGAAGGCGACCATCGCCTCGGCGATCATCAACGGCGGCGGCAGCACAGGGGCCGTCGCGATCACCGACAACACCGTGGTCATCTTCCAGAAGGCCAACACGTACACCGGCGAGACTTCCGTCAGTGCCGGACGGCTCCAGTACGACACCGGCGGGTCGATCACGAGCACGATCCGGCTCGGCCCTAACAACGCCAACGCGATCGACGCGGCCGTGGACATCATCCCCGCCGCGGGCGGCATGACCGTGGACGACACGATCAACCCGCGCGGCACCGCAACGACCAACACGCTCTCGCTCAACTCGCAGAACACCAGCGGGAGCAACGCGTATTCCGGCCACATCGGCCTCGACCACGCGTTCCTCATCACCCAATCGGCCGGCGGCACGCTGAACGTCACGCAGGTGCGCGCGACGCCGACGGACACGGGCAGCGGCGTCGACATCAAGGGCTTCACGACGACGCTTCAGTCGGCCGGCAACATCAACGTCTCCGGAACGATCTACAACTCGACGGGCAACGGCAACATCGTCAAGACGGGCGGCGCGACCGTCACCTACGCTTCAGGTGCGACCCAAACGTATTCGGGCACGACCACCGTCTCGGCCGGTACGCTCACCATTAACGGCGCCCACACCGGCGGCGGCGATTACACGATCTCAGCAACCGGCTCGATCGGCGGCTCGGGCGTCGTCACGCTCGCGTCCTCGAAATCGTTCACGCTGAGCGGCAACGTCTCGCCCGGCAACAGCACCGGCAACCTCACGCTGAACGGCGCGAGCAACAGTTCCACCACGGTCTTCGCCGGTGGCGGGTCGTACACCTGGGAGATCAACGCCGACGCGAATCACGGCGGCAGCCAAGGCGCCGCGACGGGCTGGGACCTGCTCACGCTCGACTCGGTCAGCGTCACCGCGACGGCGGGCAACAAATTTGCGATCACCGTCGTCGGCGTGAACATCACCAACGGGAGCAACTGGGACCCGACCTCGGGCGAAAAGCATTTCAAGATCGCCGACCGGCAGGGCGCGACCGGTTTCTCCGCTGGCGACCTCGCGAAGTTCAGCCTGATCGTCAGCGGTTTTGACGCCGACGAGAACATCGGCGGGTTCTACCTGAACGTGGACGGCGGGGGCGACTTGGAGATCGTGTACGTGCCCGAGCCCAGCTCGGTGGTTATCGGTCTGTTCGGCGCGTCATTGCTGGCGGCAAGACGGCGCCGGCGTCTGTGACACCGTTTCACCGCGCGAGCCATCGCAGTTGAATTTCAGTTGCACGGCGACAACGGTTCGGCGATGATGCGGGTGTTAGGTTAAACGGTTAAGCGCTCAGCGGGCGGACGGAGCTCCCAGATGTTCAGTTCGATTCGTTCTCACTCGTCGCGCCGGCGGAAACTCGCCGCTGGCGCGCTGGCTCGTGCCGTTTCCGTGACCACTACCGCAACCTGCGCGGGCGTCGGTGCGCTGACCGTCGTCGCACGCGTCGCGCAAGCCGAAGACGTCTCGGCTCCCGCCATCCTGCAGATGTTTGAGTCGTCCTGGCGCAACATGGAGAACCGCGCGCCGGACATCTTCAACGTCGGCTACGGCGGCATCTGGACCCCGCCAACAGGACGCGCCGACACCGGCGACCAATCGGTCGGCTACGACGTGTACGACCGCTTCGACCTCGGCTACGCCGGCAAGCCGACGCTCTACGGCACTGAGACCGGACTGCGGACGACGATCAAAGAAGTCCACAAGTTCGGCACGAACATCTACACCGACCTGGTGTGGAACCACAGCGGTTACTCGAACCTCGGCACCAACGGGTTCGTCGCGGCCGGCGGGTATCCGGGGTTCGCGATCACGCGCTCGGACGACATCGACGGTGACTACCACAGCAGCTTCGCCAGCGGTGACCAGGACGGTCGCGTTGCGGGGCTGATCGACATCGCGCAGGAGAAGAACTACCAGTACATCCGCAGCCCCGTCGATCCGAGCGACTCGCGCAACCTGCCCGCCGGCACGACGCCCGCCTTCGGCCGGCTCGCGAACGTCGCTACCGCGGCCAACAAGCAGTTCTACCCCGACCGCGACCAGTCCGGTCACGCGTACTTCAACCCGGCGACGGGTCAGAACCTCACGCGCTACAACTTCAACCTTGCTGATTCCACTGCTGGCGACGCCACGCCCGAGAACGCGCTCGGCTACCTCATGCGCCAGGCGCAGTGGATGGTCGAAAGCGTCGGCGTCGACGGTTTCCGCCTCGACGCCACCAAGAACATGCCCTCGTGGGTCGGCGGCTACCTCGACCAGGCCGTCTGGAACGCGACCCGCACCAAGAACCTTGACGGCAGCCAGAAACCCGTCTTCTCGTTCGGCGAGTACTACGACGGCAACCCCGCGAACATCCAGCCTTGGATTCGCAAGGACCTGAACCTCGGGAGCTGGGATACGACCGTTCGAGGCAACCGCGACGCGCTCGACTTCCCGTTGTACTTCGCGATGAAGGGCAACCTGACGAACAACGGGGTGGCCAACGACTGGCGGAACATCAAGAACGCGAGCCTCGACGTGCAGGACGACGGGCTGGCGAACAACGGCAGCCAGGGCGTCGCGTTCGTGCAGGGACACGACAGCGGCATCGGCAAGCCGTACCTCGACAACGTCGCGTACGCGTACACGTTGATGCGGCCGGGCAACGCGCTCGTCTACTTCAACGCGCACGAGTTCGGCGACGCGCAAGCGCGGCCGTTCCCTGGCGACGGCCGCGGCGACGCGCTGGGCGGGTACTACGGCGACAAGATCGCGACCTTGGTCGACATCCGCAGCACGCACGGCCGCGGCAACTACAAGGACCGCACACCCGCCGCCGACGCGAAGGAGATGCTCATCTACGAGCGCGAGAACAGCGCGCTGGTCGTGTTGAGCAATCGCCTCGATGGCGGCTACGACAGCCGGACCATCGCGACGGGCTTTGCGCCCGGAACGCCGCTGTTGGAACTAACGGGCAACGCCGCCAACGCGACCGTCGATCCGCACAACGACTTCCCCGAAGTGATCGTCGTCAACGGCGACGGCACCGTGAACCTGCGCGTCCCGCGTAACAAGAACCCCGACGGCGTCGAGCACGACAAGGGCTACTTCATCTACGGCCTGTCGGGGCCGCAGGGCTCGCTCAGCATCTCCAACGTTTCGCAGACACTCACTGGCGGCACACCGACGGCCGCGACCAATGGGACGACGCGCCTCGCCGACGTGAAGGTGATCACCGGCGACACGTTCGACGTCACGCTCAAGACCAACAAGGTCAACCTGCTGGGCAGCATCCGCGACCACGACGCCGACGGCGACAACGCGCTGCTCCGCATCGACAACGGCGTCGACGTCAACGGTTCGGGCACCGTCGATTTCCGCACGCCCGGCGACTACAAGTACGGCTTCGAACAGTTCACCACGCTCAAGCAGCCCGGCTACACCAGCGCCGACAACAACGGCACCTACACGCAGACCGTCAACGCGGCGAACCTCTCGGAAGGCTATCACTACGTCAGCAGCATCGCGTTCCGCCACCGCTCGGACGGCGGGCCAGCGATCTTCTCGAACTTCCGGCAGACGGTTTACGTTGATCGGCTGAAGCCCGTGTCGTCGATCGCCAGCTTCCAGCCGTGGGACGCGAGCAACACGAAGAACCGCGACGCGATCGTGCGCTCCGACGACAAGACCGCTACTCAAGTTCAGATCCTGATCGATCAGCCGGCGAGCCTGACCGACGCGCAGATCCTCGCGCAGGTCGGCGCGAACGGAAACAACGCGCCGCAGTACGATCGCGACCTGTTCAAGTTCGGCTTCTTCAACGTGAACAGCGGCAACCACGTCTTCACGATCGTCACGCGCGAGATCACGGGCAACTACAACGTGCAGCGCATCGTCGGCCAGTACACGCAAACGAACCTGGGCGCGGGCCTCGGCGACGTGAACGCGAACGGCTCGTACGACGCGGCCGACGTGACCAACGCGACCGGGTGCATGGAGGCGCTCGTCTATCCCAACGCGCAGAACGTCACGAACCACACGTTCAACGCCGCGGCTGACATGAACGGCGACGGGTTGATCGACTCGCGCGACTTATATCTTCAGCGCGACCGGTTCGTGTCGATCAACGCGCCCGCTGCCGCGATTTCCGCCGCGCGCGAGGCCGTCTTCCGCCGCGGCAACCTGAACGGCGACGGCGTCACCGACGCCAGCGACATCGACCACTTGTACGCGAGCTTCGGCAACACGCAGTGGAAGTACGACCTCGACGTGGACGGCTGGCCGACGCCGAGCGGCGCGGACCAGCAGGACGTGGACACGCTGGTGCAGACGATCTTCCAGACGCGCTACGGCGACGCGAACCTCGACGGCCACATCACGTTCGACGACTACGTGAAGATCGATACCGGCTTCAACACGGGATTGACCGGCTGGTTGAACGGCGACTTCAACGGCAGCGGCGCGGTCACGTTCGACGACTACGTGATTATCGACATCAACTTCAACCAACAGGGCGCCGGCGCCGCCGCGGCGCTGGCGCGGGCACAAGCCTGGCTCAGCGGCGACGACCGCAGCACGGCCGGGATGGATTCGGCTGGCATGCAGCTCGTGATCGAGCACTTCGGCGAGTTGGGCGTGCCCTACGCGTCTGCGTTCATCGCGGCGGTGCCGGAGCCGTCGATCGCGCTCGCCAGCGGCGTGGTCGCTTTAGCGACCACGCTTCGCCGCCCGTCGCACCGCAAGCGCCGCGCAAACTGAATCAAACCCGACAAGATTCCCGCGGAGGAATTCGAATGTCGCACCGCAATCGCAACCGCAAACACGCCTTCACGCTCGTCGAGCTGCTCGTCGTCATCGGGATCATCGCTCTGCTGATCAGCGTCCTCCTGCCCGCGCTGGGCAAGGCTCGTCAGGCAGCGGCAACGGCGCAGTGTCTCTCAAACGTTCGGCAGCTCGTCACCGCGACGATCATGTTCGCCAACGAACACAAGGGGAACATGCCGACGGTCACGTCGGACCAACAGACCAATCCCAGCAACGCGATCCGGTATCAGGACCCGCAACACACCAAGTGGGCCTACCGATCCGACAACAACTCGCTGATGGACAACTACAGCTCGCTGCTGCCGTACATGGGCGTGCGCGGCGACGTCACGTTTCAAACGGCGCCCGAGGACAAGAGCAAGGTGTTCCGATGCCCAAGCGACCGCTGGCTTGATATCGGTGCTGCGGGACAGAACGGTTACCGCATCTTCAACAACGTGACTGCGCTGCCGGGCGGCCCTTACTTCCCGATCAGCTATGGCATCAACGTCGACATCGCAGCAGTCAGTACCGCGGACGGATTCTCGCGTTTCGGCCTCAACGACAACATAGGCGTAATCGGCGGCAGGCCAGTGTATTCCGGTACGGCGTCCAACGGGTATTCTGCCGGCGCGGGAATGAACGCGAAACTCTTCCGCGTTCAGAAGCCGGCCGAGGTGTTGTTGTACGCGGACTGCGGCACTCGTCCGCAAGTGACGGCGACCAACCCGCTCGACTACAACGACTCGCTATATTACTCGACGAACTACCAGGAGTTTGCCAACCCCGCCGTTCCCGACGCCGACATGGGCCGGCTCTCGGGGATCATGAAGACGCAATGGCTCGCGGCTCGCGTTCCGTGGGAACGACACGGCGGCAAGCAGAAGGGTGCGCCGGGCTCGCAAACGACGGCTCTGCCGGACGGGACGTATGCCACCGTCCGCGACGGCAAGATCAGCGTCGGCTTCTGCGATGGCCACGCGGAGGCGATCCTCCAGTCGGACGCGCGGCGGGTTCGCGTCTCGCCATACGAGCGCTTGAAGTAGCCGGACCGCAGAGCGTCGAATCGCATGGCAGGCAGTACGTTCTCATTGTCCCGCCGC
>Ga0081539_10006151_pt1 | contig 11675 bp, 11 predicted proteins | sample TabmetS4T2R2_FD_71023 | JGI IMG/M metagenome (GOLD analysis project Ga0081539, IMG submission 71023) | Tabebuia heterophylla rhizosphere microbial communities from the University of Puerto Rico - S4T2R2 | ecosystem: Host-associated > Plants > Roots > Rhizosphere ...
CCTGCGGATCGAGGCGGCGCAGGCGCAGCGGGCATTCTCGCTCAACCAGACGAAAGACTTTCTCCGCGCAATCTCGCGCTTCGCGTTCATCCGAGAGAAGCCGCCGCACCACGCCGTCATCCGCCGTCTCCATCCACTTCCCGCGTAGCGCGCGAGGAAGGTCCTTAAAGCTTTGTCTGCCGAACTCATCAAGAGCGGCCGGAATGAAGGCGCTGAGGCCGCTACTCGTCTCATCACCTTTCTGCTTGACCGGCACTCTCATCCAGACGGAGAGCATCTGATGCCTGTATGCGCCTGCCGCCGCCATCTCTTCATAGAAGGCGACGCTGTCCGCGTGCAGTTGCGATGCTTCCCTATGTGTCAGCTGCCCGTCCCCCCGCGCCCTCAAATGAGCGAGGATGGCGCGTCCCGGATCGGGGCCGACGGAGTACCTGAACTGAATGATCGTGCCGGGCGGCTTATCCACGGCGAGCAGGCGCGCCAGCGCATCGCAACGTGCCTCGACCGTATGGTCATGAGCGAGCATTGTCGGGGCAAGCCGCGCTTCCCAGGCGCAGCTGTATGATCCGTCGCGATGACGCAGAGCGCCGTCAGAGAGGCCGACGATCGATGAATCTCGTCTCCTCCCCTCAGGATGGGCAAGGCTTCTTCGCTCCTCTTCAGCGATGCCGCGCGGGAGATGCGCCGCGTTGCTTCGCTTGAGGTCCCGGAGGTCGCGATGAGCGCGCACGGCCAGGGGCAGCAGGCGCGCGCCAAGCCCAATGCCGAAGCCCCCGCCCGCTGCCGCGAGGACGCCTCCGATGATCGCTGCGATCTCCATCTTGGCCGCCTTTCATTGCAAAATGATCCACCGCCGCCGTGGCCGCCTCGCGTTGTCCGCCGGCAAGGAACGCCGCTCGATGGGGCTGATCAACATTGCGCGCAACCGGTGTTGCAGCCAGAAGGGCCGCCGCCCGATCCGCACATAGTTAAAGAAGCCGATGGAGAGCGCCCCGGCGCCAAGTCCACACCATAACTCCAGGGGCGCTCCCCATAACTTCAAGTTAAAGAGGTACGGCACGGTATAGCCGGTGAGTGTAGCCGCCAGGACGAACTTCCAATCCGAGATGAGCACGCCGAATCGCGCCACCGGCAAATAGATGTTAGGCCTCATCGGTCTTGGCCTCATGGCTTCTCCCTCTTCAATTGCCCAGGTCGGTGTCGAGATTGACGGCGTTGCCCTGGCTGAAAGAATAGACCAGCGAGAGGATCCCTCCGATTCCCATGGCGAGCCCGCCGCCAACCATCTGGCGCCCCCAGGATTTCTCCATCATGTAATTGACTGCCCCCCAGCCGACTCCCGCCACGCCGAGCAGAAAGAGGAGATTCCTTCCCCATCTGATCGCTTCTCTCACTCCGTTTCCGACGGCCTGGTCGTTCTGCCCGAAGATACTACCGCCCGGCTGCTGCGCCAGCGCCGGAACGGTCACGAGCAATGCAGCGGCGAGCAACATCAACGCCGGTTCGATCGTTCGTAGCATGACGGCGAGCCGAATCACGCGACGGCCCGCTCTCGCCGCCGCCGAGCGCGAGAGCAAATCGTTGTCTACTTCAAATGATGCGGGACACGCACGAATCCGTCTCAAGCCTTTCACTCTCATGGCCCTACTCCTTGGTTGAATTAAGTTGGTTGCTTTTAAAGTGACCTGCCGCTTGCCTCGGATCGCGGTACACATTCCCGAAGCTTGTCGAAAAGCCTCGAATCCACGGCGGGCCGTTTCGCTGACGCCCATACCGCATATCAACTTTCGTGCCGCTCTTCTCACCTGGGCATCACAGTTGCTGAAAGCGCCAGTTGATAAATGAAGCAGCAGTGGAGGCGCGATGAAAGGATTGAGACTGATGGGAGCGATGGTCCTCTTGATGGCGATGGCGTCGGCGGCGAATGCTCAGGGCAAACAGCACGATGACCGCGCACTGCGCATCATCGCCCGGAGCGAGGCGCAACATGTTCGCTCGCGCCGGAATCTCATCAAGATTCTGCAAGCGCATCCTCAATTCCTGGTTGAACTCCAGGCCATCGCGGCACGGCTCAAAACCGAGCCCGCCTGGCTGCTCAATGTCATGGCAAGCGAGTCCTTGTTCGATCCTTCAGCCCGCAACTGCCTTCCCGGACAGACGGCTTCCGGCTTGCTGCAATTCATTGAGAGGACGGCGCAAAGCATGGGAACGACCACCGCGGCCATCAGACGCCTCGGTCCAATCGATCAGTTAAGATTGGTCGAGCGATACTTCACTCCGTTTCGCGGCCGTCTCAATAGTCTGGCTGACGTCTACCTGGCTGTCTTTCGAGGCTTCATGATTGAAGGAGGGGAGACCACCGTCGTTGCTCCGCTCAACCAGACTGATAGAGAACAACGCGTCTACTCATTGAATAGATGGCTCGACCTCGACGGTGATAACCGAATCACCAAAGGAGAGCTGGCACTGGCCGCTCTCATCGTCGGCAGATTTCAACCTGCTTCGCCTGCTGCGATAGAGCCGGGCGCAAACATCGATCCGGCGGAGATTTCACCTTCACCTGTTACCAATTCCAATCCCCAACCTCGTCAGACACGCTCGATCTACGTCAGTTCGTCCAGCCAATCCAACTGACAGCATCCAAACTCTAACTGAGATCGCATCCGCCTACTTTGCGAAGGCAAAGAGGGTGAACTCGAAGGCAGGACCGGCAACAGAGTGTCGGCATGGGCGACAGGCCTTTACCCGCCAACGCCCCACATTGAAAATGATGGCCTTATTGTGATCAGGTGTGTCGGCATGACCGACAGCCCCAGATCTTGATGTTGAGTTCTCATCCCAACCACAACTACTTGTAGTGTTTCATCACTGCCTTTCGTTTCGCCGCACAACGCCTTTGCAAGTAATTTATTTGCAAGTCGCAAAAGTGGTGAAAGGTAAGAGCGTCTTTCTTTTTCGATTGGAGCGTATCAAGCGGATCTAGCTATATCGGCTCAAGGCGCGGTTCTCAGAGCCGCCGATTTCTAAAGGGCGTGATGCGGCAGCGGAGATTACTGTCGAGCGATCTCTGTAGTTTTACCGTGCTCCAACAGCCATTCCTTACTCTCTTTCTCTCTTGCATCAATCATCCTCGCGTAGCGTGGCACACGGCTTGTTGATGGTCTGATCCGGAGATACACAAAATTCTATTTCAGGAGGAAACATATTAGATGATCGAGGCCGGAACGGAAATCAAGGACTACCTGGGAACTTTCGTCGCCGACTACACGGACCTCAGCACCGGCCGTGTGGCGCTCCAGGTCTCTGCTCGAGAGGTAGAGATCCTGGGTGAATCTCTGGTGAGGGAAGTCATCGCCTGGGCGCTCGGCTCTAAACACCCACCCTACTCCGCGTGTGCCGACCGTGAAGCTGATTTCCTTGCCGATATCAGCGTTCACGAACAAGGCGCCGGCGCGGGTGAAGAGGCGATGCTCATCAAGCTGACGTTCGATGATGTCTTCGACTTGGGCCAGTTCTTCGTGCTTGGCATGCTCAAGTGGATGCGAGGTATTCAAGTGGCGCGGCGGCGCAGTTTCCAGCTCAGGCAGGCCATCCTCGCCAAGCGGGCGGAGATGGCGATAGAGCAGGAAAGCGGTGATGAGGAGGACGACGAAGATACCGGTCGTCCTTTCATCAATTGAAGCCCTACGAAAGGAGCGATCATCAACAATATGACCGCAAACGTAAAAATCCCACCACTTTCCAAGGACCTCAACGAGACCCGGAACCAGGTGGATTCAGCAGCAGATCCGGCCTCGATCAACGATGACGAGGCTGTCGCCACGCAAGCGGTCCTTCATCCCCTGCATCGCGATCCGGCGGATGTGCGAACGATCTTAGGGCTGACCTGGATAGGGATACTGATCAGTTTGCTCCTGCTCGCAAGCGTCGGGTTTAACATCTGGCAATACTGGCGGCGTCCGGACCGTATTGTCGTCGACCGTTCGAGCGGCCGGGTACTTGTGATTAATGACCGTAACTACGGCGAGACCGAAGCCGCCCAGCTCGGGCCTGACAAACTGACCAACGCGGATAAACAGTATCTCGCGGGCGAGTTCGTCAAATCGCTCTACCAGATCGACCCGGCCACACGCCCGCGAGATATCGAACGGGCACTACGGATGATGGCCCCTCAGAGCGCTCTCGAGTTTGCCCGGTACCTGAAGCAACATGGCATTCTCGATAAACAGCGTGCCGAAAGCTGGCAGGCGGTCTGGATCCCACAGGATATCTCGATTGATAAAGCCGATCCCTACACAGTGCGGATCATCGGAAGGCAGGAGATCACGAAAGTTGTCTCCGGCGCCACCGAACGTGAGCCACGCCAGCTGGCTCTGACGCTCAAGCTCGTAGCCGATCCACAGCGGCGGTCGGACCGCAACCTGCGATCCGGCTTCCTTGTCGCCTCATTCGACTATAAAGATTTGAGCGGGCCTCCGGACGGTCAGACGGCTGCGGCTCGCTAACCACTACCGGTTCAATTCATTTTATTCGAGGAGTTAAAGGTATGCCCCTCTATAGTCGTAGTGTCGCCATTTTAGCCCTGGTGTTAGCCCTCATCTCGTCTGTGAGCGCGCAAGCTCAGCGGCAGAGACGCAACGGAGGGACAGGCGAGACAGGCAAAGCGCCTTCGCAAAAGCCGGAGAGCGATGCAAGCGGCACGCCGGCGGTCACATTGGCTACACCGCCAGAAGCGGCCTTTCTAAGCGGCGAGGCGAGCGTGGCCGTGACCGGCAATCAGAATCCGCTGGTCCGTTTAGGTCTCTCGTCGAGCGGCGTGATGATGATCGAGTTTCCCGCCACTGACCGCTTCTTCGCCTTACACCCTGGAAACAGCGACCTGGTGACCATCGACGAATCGCCCACGAAAGGGACCGATCATTTTCTAGTCGTCCGCGCGGGCAGCGGGTTCGCCTCTCCGGCAACTATGGCGAAGGCCCGACGTGAGCCGGTGACCTCGATTATGGCGCAGATGCAATCAGGTCTGGTTATTACTTTCCTGTTCTACCCGGTGCGGGAACTGCAGGAACAGGCGCATCGCGTCGTTATCACTTATGACCGTGAAGAGGTGGTGGCGGCTCGAAAGGCCGCGGGGCTGGCGGTCAATCTCGACAGTACAGCTGAAACGGCTACGCCTCGCACGACTTCGATGCGCATCATCACGCCATCTGATGTGATCAGGACTGCCGCCGCCACGGCTGATGAACCGCCTCCCCGCAAGACCACCAACGCGGTAGCCGATACGGCGGAGATCGACACCTCACAGCCTCCGGAAAAAAGCATCGCCAAAAATACCGGCACGGCACGAGCGGCAAGTCTGGCGTTGACAGAAGCCACAAAATCGCCGAAGAGCTTCCGGAAATGGAGCGACCCAACACATGGCCTTTCGCTCTCGATCCGTCCGGTTCAAGAAGTCAGTAAGCATTCCCGCGTAGTCGTCGTCGCAGTCCGCAACACGAAGAGCGAAGACGTGCGGATTATGCCCGGGCAACCCGAGATCTACCTCGAGACGATGGACGGCAAAAAAAGGCCGCTCCAGCTTGAAGCGGTCCGCAAGCTGGCCGTGGAGACGACGGCCGTGGATGAGCTGATCCCGAGCGGGGAGATTCGGTATTACGCGGTCGTCTTCGAGCCGCCTGTGATGGGCGCACGGCAGCGATTGCAGATCGCGGTGGGCCAGATCGCGGCGGCGGATGAACCCGCGACGGTAGACCTCACTTCATCCAATCGCTGACTTACCGCCCGTCTCAAGAAAGGAGCATCAGATGAACTCGGACGGAAAGGGGCCTGACGGATTACCCAGCGACGGCGCCGTAAACGTCATCGAAGGAAAACAGAACGCGCAAGGCGCAACGTTCGGTCAGGGATACCTGGTTCTCGACGATCTTGAAAAAGATAAAGCAGAGACCGAACAGCAGCAGTCAGCTACTAAGCGCAGGCCCAGCCGGCCGGCGCGAGCGTTGATCTTTTTACTGCTCCTGGCCGGCATGGGAATCGGATTGTGGTTATTATCTGGCGACAAGAAGACGAAGATCATCGTGCCTGTGCGAGAAAACAATCAGAGGACCGATCAAGCCGCGGCACCCAACAGCGACGACAGCACTATCACAGCCCAGGCCATCGCCGAGATCAGAAGCGCCACCGCGACTCCGACCCCGGCCCTCTCCGCGTCACCCGCTCCGACGCCTGGAGCAACCTTCATCTCGACCACTCCGATTACGGTCCCACCCGGAGGAACCGGCGGCACGGTGCTGACTCCCGCGGCGGCAGCCGGGGGACAAACCGCCTCTTCCGCCGGGGCGTCGAGCGCGATAAAGCATGGAGAGATCGCTTCGCAGCGCAACCCCGAACGGTCGATCCGCTGTGCCCCGACTCCTCTTCCTATCTCGGCGCGGCAACCTCTTGCCGGAGCGCCCGGCAATCAACCGGCGCTGGTTCCTGCAACTCTCAGACGTATCGAGCCCGTGATTCCGTTGCCGCCGTTCGGGGCGATGCTCCCAGTAAGAACGTTGGGGGCACTCTATACGCTCCGGCAGAGTCTCGCGAGATTCGAGTTGACGCGAGACTTGCGCGGCCAGGGATGGGAGATGAAGAGAGGCACAGTGCTGATCGGACAATTGCAGGGAAGTGAATCCGACCGGGCTTATCTCAACCTAATGGGTTTCATCGATCCGACGTCAGGCAAACTGGTCCGACTTTCGGGCGATCTGCTGGGAGCCGACGGCGCTCCGGGACTTAAAGGAAAACGGCACAAGGTGAGTTCTACCTGGAAACGGGTGCTCGACCGGGCGGCCACCAGCGGCGTCGCGCTCGGCCAGGCCGCTTTATCGAGAGGCAACTCGACGACGGTCATTCTGCCCGGAGCGGTGGCTCCGGAGATCAATTCCCTTACCTCGACCAATCGCCGCGAGTTCGTGGAGGTGCAGGCCGGGTCCGCCGCCTACATCCTGATCAATCGTCTACCTGAACAGGCGCAGGGCGTCGATGCGCCGATCGCCCCGGAGCCGCCGGCAATAGATCCAATTACCGCTTCTGAGAATGGCAACGATAAGGCGCTCTCGGATGAAGAATTGGCGGCGCTGATCGAGTCCGGATCGCCGGACCAGATCCGCGCCGCCCTGCCGCGGATGTCTCCCGGATTACGTCAGATTGCTGAGATAGCGCTCAAAGAATCAGGAAAGTGAGATGTACTCGAAAGACCCAAACAGACCAAGCGTCGATCCGCGCGATCTACTGGAGCGAAATGGAATTGAGGCCCTGGCTGAAGTCCTCGCCGGCGCCGGCTACATCATCCAACGCCAACCGCTGATAGATCTCGCGCACACGCTCCGGAGCCGTAAGCCGTTGCTCGTCGAAGGGCCGAGAGGGGGAGGCAAAACCGCATTGGCTGAGGCGCTGGCGGAAGCCTGCAATCTCCCGATCTTTTACTTACAAGGCATGGAGGGGCTCACTCTGGCCGATGTGCTCTATGACTGGGACCGTGAAGGCCAGATGCAAATGATCAAACAGGAACTGGCTGCTGGAACGCCGCTGAGAGAGGCGCAGGCAAAACAGTTCACTCGGGAATATCTGGTCCTTGGCGAAGCATTGGGGGCTTTCGAGTATGCGGCTTCACACGACACCACTCCGATCTTCATTCTCGATGAAGTCGACAAACTGACCGAGAAGATCCAGGACATGTTGCTGCAGCTGTTAGGTCGTGGAGTAGCGCACGTGCCACGTTACGGCGATGTCGGAGTGAAGAATCGTAAGCGCTGGCCGGTGGTCATTCTGCTCTCGAACGATCTCAGGCACGACCTCTCGGCCCCGCTGCGATCGAGATGCATCTATACCTGGCTCGATCCGCCCACGCCGCGAGAGGAAGTGCGAATCCTGAGGGCGCGAGTGCCGCAGGCGAGCAGAGAGCTACTCGGCGCCATCGTCAGGCTCATTAACTGTGTGAGGCGAGATATGCCCGCCGTGCGAGATAAACCCGGACTGCGCGAGTCGATCGACCTGATCGAGGCATTGACCAGGGCCGGAATCGAGACGATTACCGCCGAGGTAATCGACGAACACCTTTGCTATCTCGGCAAGCGGCGCAAGGAACTGCTCAATCTACGCCAGGGCATCGCGAGGCTGGAGTTCGCGACGCATGCGCCAGATCGAGAGATCGATGAATGGATAACCTTGGCTTTTGCCGATGAAGCCGGCGTCTTTGAGGAGGCAGCATAACCCATGAACATCCCGGAGCTAAAAGGAAAGCCCTTGCCGCTAGCCGTCATCGCGGGCGTGATGGCACTGGTGAGCGTCGTGACTCTTTTTACCGCCGGTTACTTCGGCCCGGGTGTGAGAGCCGTCGATCCACGCGTCACCACGGAGTTCGAGGGCGGAGCAATCAGAAAACAAACGCCCGCCGCTCCAACCGCTATCCCGACGACGATGGACGGAGAGGTCGCCCGCACAGCGGAACGGCTTGGCGAAGCGACAGCGCTCGCTTTCGCGGCTAGTCTCCACGGCGCGGCGGAGCAGCTCAGGGGACATCCGCCCCACACCGTGCGCGATCTGTTGGCCGGTATCGCGGCGCGAAACCTGATGCCTCCGGTAATCACCCCCACCCAAGACGAAGACGTACTCGCTTCGCCACATGGAACTTTATTCGTGAGGTATCGCCCCATGCCCCTTGGGATTGAGGTGATCGCAATCGGCAGGGACCCGGAAGATGGTCCGGCCCTGCTCGTGCGCATCCCGGACGAAGTGTCCGAGAAAGGCGAAGCCAAACTATATATCGCCGGTACGCTCGGTAACGTGCAAGTGCCGGCGCCGTTTGCTCCCGCGGCTGAAGTGATCGCGCTCGGATGGTCGCCCGAAATTTGGGGATCGCTCAAATGACGCCGGCCGGGACCGCAAGGAAGAGTCTCGTCCTTCGTGCAGGTCACCGGCGGCAGAAGCTCCCCCCGGGCAAGAAATATGGGCAAGTCGCCGAAGTCCGAGACGACTGCCGAAGCGTCATTTTCCGGCCTGACCTGGAGAAGGACGAGAGACAGGAAATAGTGGAATGCCGCTCGACCAATTCCTCAAAAAAATAGATGCGCGCTATCGGCTACCCCGCCCGGCCAATGCGCTCCATCTCGATTCCTACCAGGCGGGTTTTCGTCTCGCGCGCGATGTGTTTGAAGGGACGGTCCTCGTCGCCTGCGGAATGGCCACGGCTTATCTTCTTTGGCAGACCGCTCACGTGCTGTCGCGGGTTGGGATCGAGGCCCATCAGTACATGCTCATTGCCATGCCCCTCGCCGTGTTGATCGGCCTGGGCGAAGCACTGTCGCTCGCCATGCCTTATTACCGCCTGACGCAACGCCTCACTCACGGCTCGGCGCGCTGGGCGGACATCGGGACGCTCAGGTTTCATCAGCTGGCCCACGATAATCGGATCGCCCTGCCGCCCGGCGGGCTGCGGATCGGACGGCTCACCCGCAAGTACGATCTCGTCCTGCCTCCAAATCAGGTGCTCAGGCATGCGGCGATCTTCGGCCCTCCCGGTTCCGGCAAGTCGAGAAGTTTCTTTATGCCCGTCTCCCGCGATTGGGCACGCTATGGTTCGGCGATCTTTCTGGATCCCAAGGGCGAGCTATTTACGTATACGGCGCAGTATTTCCGGAATATCTACCGGCTTGACCTGGCCGATCCGAGATACTCCGACAGGTGGAATTTCATTCCCGCCTGCAAGGAAGACGCGGAGCTGGCTCACGAAGTGGCATCGATCATCGTAGGTTACGATGCCAATAAGAATATCGGTATCGATCCATTTTGGCCCCAAGCCGAGACGGCGCTTGCCACGGCTCTCCTGCTCCATCTTCCGCAGGTTGTTGATAAGCCGACGCCCGCCATGCTCGCCGAATTCATCGCTGATCGTCCCCTCGACTCGCTTCATCAGGAGATGTCGAATTCGCCGGACATCGAGGCGCGCATTCAGTGGGGAATCTTCAAAAAGGCGGACCGTGAGAAGACTCAGGGCGGAGTTTTCGTCGGGTTAGGCGCCAAGATCGCGCCGCTGCGCTCACCTCATGCGATGGCGGTCATGCAATCGCTCACACCTGAGGAGGAGGAGCGTGGCATGCGTGAAATAGATCTGCATCAGCTACGCCAACCCGGCACGGCTATTTATGTGGTTATTCCCGAAGGGGACGCGACCCGCTACAAAATAGTCCTCTCCATCTTGTTCGGCCTCGCCGCCAGCGTGACGCGTAAAACGAGCCAAGACGCGAATGGCGCGCCGGTATTGTTGGCGCTCGATGAAGCAGGCAACATCCCCTTACACAATCTCAGCGAGGCATTGGGCGTTGGCCGCGGCCGCCGTTGCGGCATCGCGCTGGGATACCAGAATATCGGCCAGCTCTATAAGCAACACGGACGCGACGGCGCGATGGCAATCCTCGGATCCATCGGGACGCAGATCTTCCTTCCCGGACTCGACACGGAAACGGCCCAGTATGCAGTCAAACGAATCGGCCGCACGACCGTCTTTCAGCACACGAGCGTTGATGCGCCGGGGGCCGCGCTGGACAACGAGCGCTGGGCCGAGACTGGGCGCGACCTGCTGGACGCAGCCGAATTGCGGCAGATGCCCGAGTACACTCAGGGCGTGGCGATTATCGGCGCAACCCCGCCCATCAAATTCGGTTTCCCCGCTTGCGCCCCGGATGGGCGTCTCGCCCGTGCCCTGCCCCGTGAATTGTCACGGCCACTATCGCTTAAAGAGGCGGAAGCCAACTTTGCGCGGCGTCAAGCTCAGGGCACAACCGACGTCAGAGCCGCGGGCGGCCAAAATCCTTCCGCCGATACTCAGCAGCAAACAGCGGAGCCTATCCAATCGAGTAGCGGGAAGCCCCGGAATGCAGAGGCGAACGGCGAACGAGCCATCGGAGGGACAGCAGGTCCGGGAGAAAGGAAAGACTCCGATCAGGGCCGGGAACATCGCGAAAGTTCTTCTCTGCCCCACGCTGCCGATATCAAGCCCACTTGTGATGCGGGCAATAAGCAATCAGAGGGCACACCCGGGCAACTCCCATCTTCGCGTTCAGACTCCACATCCCGGATCAAGACGGCCATGGGACATCTCAATCGGCGTGAGTTCGGAGAAGCCTCGTCATCACAGCAGGAGGAGCCATGAAGGAGATCAGCGGCAAACGGCGGCTGCGAATGTCTTTCGTGATGCTCGGCGCTTCGACGGCGTTCTTTGTCGTAAGCTATCTGGCCGCGACCATTCTGGAGGTTTGGCGATTACAGCAACAGACGCCGCGTCTTGCCGCCGACAGCCTGGTGAAAGCTCTCCGCACACATCACCGGCAGGCCGGGCGCTTCCCGAACGACTTTCGTGAACTTGAGACCAGAGTCTGGAAACACAGAAGTCCGCCCGACTTCGGAGCCGATGGCCGCAGCCTCTCGATCGCTAATTACTACTACCTCTACCATCCGGTGGAGGGGAATTCCTGCACGATCTGGATTATCCCCGTAGGCCCAAGGCGGGATGAAGGCTCGACTCATTTCCTATTGCTCTCCCCAAGTAGTCTGCGACGGTGGAAAGGCCCGCCGCTGGCGCTCGACGAAATCGGCAGGCTCCGCGGGGTGCCACAGTATGGTGAGATGAGCCTGCT
>Ga0081539_10006152_pt1 | contig 11674 bp, 10 predicted proteins | sample TabmetS4T2R2_FD_71023 | JGI IMG/M metagenome (GOLD analysis project Ga0081539, IMG submission 71023) | Tabebuia heterophylla rhizosphere microbial communities from the University of Puerto Rico - S4T2R2 | ecosystem: Host-associated > Plants > Roots > Rhizosphere ...
CCTCCTCGGGAGGCAGAGAAAAAAGATGAACAAAAGCCACAAAAAAAAAAAACCCGAAGGGAGAAAAAAAGGGGGGGGGGGGGCGCCGCCCCCCCCCCCGCCGTCGCTCCAAATTAAGATTGCGTGTCGTGCAGCGCGGGCGGGGACAAGCCCCACCCCTACAGATGTATCCGGCGTCATGAATTTGAAATGAAGTTTTAGACGTGGCCGGAAGGGAAGCGTTAATGGAAAAAGGTTCGCGGGACGTGCAAGAGGATTTCGAGGGACGAATGGCGCGCGTGCGCGTGTGGCTGCGTCGCGTGATGCCGCGCGTCGCGCTCGCGGCGGTCGCGCTCTACGTCCTGCGTCAACTCATACGCGACACTTCGGCGTACCACGACACCGCGCTCGGCCTCGTCGGGCCGCTCACGTTCATCCTCGCCGCCGCGACCGTAATCTACTACGGCTTCAAGCTCCTCGTGCGCATCAAGCGCTCGCTTCTCTGGCGCGTGCGTCGCCGACTAATCATCACGTACCTCTTCGTCGGGCTGACGCCGATTGTTCTGCTGCTCCTGCTCGGCGCGTTCGCGGCGACGGGCGGCTCGTCGCAGGCGATGGTGCGCGTCGTCGCGGTCGAGATAGGCGCGACCGAGCGGCAGACGCTCGAAGGCGCGCGCACGCTCGCCGGCGCGCTCGTCTCGCTCCCGCCGACGACGAACGAGCGCGCCGCGCAAGACTGGCTCGACGAACGCGCGGCGCTTCTGCGTTCGACTCTTCCGGGCGCGCGCGTCGCGGTCTGGCGCGGCGCGCCGGAAGCGCAAGCGAACGCGCTCGGCGCGGATGCGCCGCCGCAACTTGTGAGCGCGAGCGTTGACGATGAGACGCGCGGCGTAGGCTTCGACGCGCCCGACGCACGCGATGCGCTGCCGGCTTGGCTCGAAGGCCGCGACGAGTGGAGCGGCTTCGCGTACGTCGCGCCGCCCGAAGGCTCGCGGAGCGCGTTCGGAACGCCGTCGGTTCGCGCGCTCGTGCGTCGCGCCGTGGCGGGTCGCGCGGCGGCTGTGCTCGTCACAGTCCCCGTCAGCCGCGCGCTCGTCCGCCGCTACCGCGAGAGCACGGGCGTCAACGTCCGCCCGTTCTTCATCGGCGCGGTCGAAGAGGATGAGAAGAAGACTGGCGAAGGCATTCAAGTCAACGCGTCGAGCGAGAGCCGGGGCGTGCGTCTCAAGTTCGGCGACGCGGAAGTTGACACGCGCGAGGGCAACGCGGGCGCGGGTGGAGAGAAGCAGAAGACGTTTGACTTCAGGCGCGACCAGTTTGGCGAGTACCTGCCGGAAATCTCCACGCTCAACTTTCCGTACCCCGTCATACTCCCCGCGACCGACTGGCAGACGGGCAAACGGGCGACGCAGTTGGCCTTCATGGTTGACTGGTCTTGGGCCGAAGGCGGCAAGCAGTTTTGGGGCGACGCCGCGCTCGGCCCCGCTTGGTCGCGCGCGCTCTACGGAATCGCCGTCGCGTTCCTCGTGCTCGAAATCCTCGCGCTCCTCTCAGCAGCGTGGATGACGCGCGCCGTCACCGGCACGGTTCACAAACTCTACCGCGCCACCGAGTTCATCAAGCGCGGCGACTTCTCGCACCGCATACGCACGCGCTCGCGCGACCAGTTGGGCGAACTCACCGTCGCCTTCAACGACATGTCGTCAAACATCGAGTCGCTTCTCGCCGAGCGCGTCGAGCACGAACGTCTGAAGCGCGAAGTGGAAATCGCACACGAGGTTCAGTCGCAACTCTTTCCGCGCAGCACGCCCGCGATTGTCTCGGCTGAGATTACAGGCGAGTGCCGCGCGGCGATGGGCGTTGCGGGCGACTACTACGATTTCATGGAGGCCGCGCCCGGCCTCATTGCGTTCGCGCTCGGCGACGTGTCGGGGAAGGGCCTTTCGGCCTCGCTCGTGATGTCGAACTTGCAGGCCGCCTTGCGCGCGCAGGTCGGAATCATCGAGGAGCGGCAGCGACTCAACGAACGCGTCGCCAGCGCACTCGCGGGCAGTCAAGCCAACGCGGTCGCGGCTTCCGCCGAGTCGCCGCAGTCGTTGGAGACGCGGCAGGGCGCGTTCGGCGTTGACGGCGCGCGCGTCGTCGCCAGCATGGCGGAGAGCATCAACGAACAACTCTGTAGCTCGACCGACTCGAACCGCTTCGCAACCCTCTTCCTCGCGCTCTACGACGACCGCACGCGCACGCTTCGATACACGAACGCGGGCCACAACGAACCCGCGCTCGTGCGCGCCGACGGTCGCGTGGAACGGCTCTCGACGGGCGGGACTGTGGTCGGGGCGTTCAACTTCGTGAAGTATGATGAGGCTCAGACGACGCTCGAAGACGGCGACGTGCTCGTACTCTTCTCCGACGGCATCAGCGAAGCGCAGAATCCGACGGGTGATGAGTTTGGCGAGGCGCGTATCGCGCAACTCGTAGCCGCGCACCGCGAAGAGACCGCGAACAACCTGCGCCAGTCAATCTTCGACGAGGTTGACAAGTGGTCGGGCGCGGTCGAGCGCGGCGACGACCAGACGCTCGTGATTCTAAAAGCTGTTAGCCGTTAGCTATTTGCTATTAGCTCTTCTCGCTTGAGAACGGCAAGCGTTGAAACAAACGCCCCGGTCGTAAAGATAAAAGCTAATGGCTATTAGCTAACAGCTAACAGCTAATAGCTAACAGCTTCTCTCATGCCGTCACGATGACGGCGCGCGCTCCGGCGAGTTCGGTGAAGTCTTTGGTGTAGATAGTGCCGACGCGTCGGAGGCGTCGGATGGTTTCGACGAGTTCTTCCGTGGAGAGGAAGCCGTCGTCCGTGTGGGCGATGGCCCATGCTGGCATATTGGAGGCCGCGTTGAGTAGGTCTTCGACGTGTCGAAGGTATTGACGGCGCGTTTCGGAGCGCGCGCCGAGCCGGCCCTCGCGCGCGTGCTCGAAGTCGTCCCAGAAGTCGCCGCCGCCGCGAACCCACTCCTCGCGCCACGCGTGCGCCGTGTCGCGCGCGTACTGGCGCGAGGGGCGCGGCAGGCGCATGAAGAGAAGTTCGGCCTGTTCGCGCGCGAGGAAATCGCGCGCGTCTTTGTTTGTGGCGGTGTTGCGCTGTCGGTTGTTGAAGGGCGCGGGTTCTGAGTCGCGGAGACGTTGGAAGACGCGCGAAAGTGGCTGGCGCAACTCGCGCGTCTCCTCGTCGAAGGAGAGCGCGTAGTCGCCGACCGACATGCCGAGATTGAACGCGAGCGCGCGCTTGGCGGGCGTCTCGAGTTTCTCGATGTTTGCGCGCACGTTGTCGAACCACCAAGCGTCGGTCTCGCCGAACCAGCGTCGCAGCGCCGCGTTTTGAAGACGATGGTGCGGGACGTATGCGTCGTCGAGAACCGCCTGCACGTCCGACTCGCTCAAACGCACCGCGTTATTTTCGACGCGAGCCTGCGCGCGCACGAAGGCCCAGTGCGCCGTATCGTTGGCGGCGACGCGCGCCCCCCAGCGCTTGAGATAAGCGCACGTGTCGGCCTCGCCCGCGAAAGGGTCTGCGACCGAGCGAAACTGTAGCCGCCTGAGAATGCTCAACTCGAAGGCGAGCCAGCCCCTCGGCGGAGAGTCGGAAAAGTTGCTCAAAGCCATCAGCCTCTAAAGGGAAGTGATGAATGCGGAATGATGAATGATGAATGAAGAGAAGGTTCTGGGTGTTGGGTCTTGGCTAAGACAACTAGAACCTAGAACCCAACACCCAACACCCGCTTTCATTCATCATTCCGCATTCCGCATTCATCGCTTCCTCTATTCTGCGTTCATCATTAAATTTTCTGCGACCTCTTCGCCGGTTGACTCGGCGCGTTCCTGGGTCGGGGTTTCCCGCGTCGCGTCGCGTTCGGCGCGCGCGTAGGAGCGCATCTCCGGCATGTCTCGAAGCGAAAGGAACGCGCGGACGACGCGCGGGTCAAACTCAAGTCCGGCCCAGAGCGTTAGATGCTTGCGCGCTTCGCTCTCTGTTCCCGCCGGGCGGAAGGGGCGCGCGTCGGTGAGCGCTGCGTAGGCGTCGGCGACGCGGAGTATGCGCGCGCCGAGCGGTATCTGTTCGCCGCGCAGAGCGTCGGGGTAGCCCGCGCCGTTCCACCACTCTTGATGCCAACGCACGAGGAGTTGGACTGCGCGGTCGCCGCCCGCGCGCGCGGCTTCTTGTTCACCGATTACGGGATGACGTTGAAGGTCGAGACGCTCGTCGTCGCTGAGCGGCGCGGCGCGACGTATGTACTCGCGCTTCATCGTCATCTCGCCGATGTCGTGGAGCAGCGACGCGAAGACTATTGACGCACGGTCGGCGCGCGACAGGCGGAAGTGCACGGCCAGCGCGTCCGAGAGCGCGGCCACGCGCGACGCGTGCGGGTGCGCGTAAGCCTCAAACTCGTCAACGCTCGCGGCCAAGCCGACGAACGCCTCGCCCGCGCCGCGCTCACTCTCCGAGAAATCGAGATTCATTGGCTTCAGAGTTTAAAGTTCAACGTCCAAAGTTCAAAGTCCAAAAGCCGGATTCGCAATCCGAAGTCTGAAATTTTTTACTTGGGGCGACTGACGAAACCGGCGCCGGTTTCACCGGTCGCGCTTATTGCTTAACTCGTGCCGCGAAGCTCCGCGAGCATACGGCGCGCGTCGGGGTTGCCGGGTTCGAGCGCGAGCGCGCGTTCGATTTCGGCCCCAGCCTTGTGCCGCAGATTCACGGCGACGTACAACTCCGCGAGCATCACTCTGTACGTCGCGTTGTTCGCGTCGAGCGCGACGGCGGCCAAAAGCTCCGACTCGGCCTGACGGCGCGAAGACTTGTCGCGCGCGAGCACGTGGCCGAAGTAGGCACGATAGCGCGCTTGCTTCGGCGCGGCGCGCGCCGCATCGCCGAAGAGCGCGCGAGCGAGCGCGAACTCTTCGCGCTTTAAGGCGGCCAGACCTTGTTGGAAGTCGTGTTCGGCCTTGTCGGGCGAAGCGGAGTCGTGCCGCGCGTCGTCCGCCGCGCGGCGCGCGTTTGAATCTTCGGCGCGCTCCGAACGCACGCCCGCGTCGTCGCGTCGTGTCGGTGCGACGGGCTTGCGCTTCATGAGCTTCAGGTCGTAGGCCGCGCGCAGAGAGGAATCTTTGAGCACGTCGTAGGCGGAGGCGATTTTTGCGAACGCGGCCTCGATGCGCTGCTGCAAAGACTCGTCGGCGTCGCGCCGGAAGCGGTCAGGGTGGAAGCGTTTGGCGTGCGCGTAGTATGCGCGCTTGATTTCGTCCGCCGACGCGCTGCGCGAGACGCCGAGAACCTCGTAGTGATTCTCGGCGTGCGCGCGCTCGAACAACTCTTCGATGACGCTGCGCGCATCGGTTTCAGTCCGCGCGGCGACGCGCGGCGTCTCCGCCGGTTCGACGGGCGTCTGCCGTTCGTGTGCGCGCGTGGACTCTTCCGGCGCGGCGACGAAGGTCGCGCGCGCGCGTTCGAGCGCGTCGGCTGAAAGAGCGCGCGGCCAGTTCGAGCGTGTGAGCAGTCCGCCGAGCGCGAGCGCATAGACCGCGCGTCGCGTCTCATCTTCCGGCAGGCCGCTCGCGGCGACCACTTCGCCGAGGCTCATCGGCCCATAAACGCGCGAGAGCACGAACGCCTCGCCCGGCGCGAGTTGGACGCCCGCCTTCATCTTCTCAAGCGCGTCTTCGACGGGCGACACCGTCTCACCATCGTCGCGCATCCTCAGCGCGACGGCTTCGCGCGGGAGGCTTCGCGCCGACTCGACGAGCAGTTGCGTCGCGTTCGCGTTGGCTTGGTAATCGCCCGCGAGCCGCACGCGCGGGTGGAAGCTCCATTCGCCGTCGGCCCAACCGAGCGCTGCGCGCAGCACTTCGGAAGTCTGTCGCGCCTGAAACTTCTTGAACTCGTCGGCTGCCAAAAGCCCCGCGCGAAGGATTGCAGTCGCGGCCTGCTCGTCGGTCATCCCCTCGCGGACGACGCCTTCCAATCGCTCCGATTCGACGAGGCCGCCGCGCCGCAACATCTCGACGATGCGCAGCGCGCGCAGGTTCGAGAGCGCGGCGACGACGTGGCCGCGCGTGAAATAGACGACGGCCCTCACGCGACCGCGCGCGAGGCGCAACGCGCCCGTCAAACGCGCGTCGGAGATTTCGTGTATGAGTTCGGCTAGAGGGTGATCGCTGAGTTGGCCGTCCATGCGGGCTTGCGGGGTCGCCCCTTCACGCCCCGCGAGCAATCATAACACAGGGGGAGGGTATCGGGGGTTGGGGGCTGGGGGTTAGAAGACGCGGGCTGAGTTTAAATCGTGTAGTGCTTTCAAACATGAGCTTCATTGATTACAAAAACCCAGCCCCCAGTACCCAACCCCCAACTCCCTCTCACTGCTTTTGCGATAAAAAACGGACATATTTCTGTCAACATTTTCTTTTGCTTCCCAGCCGCAGTTTTTCAGGCTCACACGGGCGAGATGGGTCAAAGGTCGAGAACAGCAGCGAACCCGACGACTTCGAGAGGCGCTAACGGAAGTTCCGCGCACGCGGCCCGCGCCGCAACTCCGGCCTCTTGCGGTAAATCGTCGGGCGACCCGCAGACGCTCAGCGCGGAGATAGTCGCGCTCCTGAACCGGCAGGCATTCTCAAGCGACGAGCAGCGCGACGACCGTGAGGTCTGCGAAGCCTTCTCGAAGATTCTCCTGCAACACTGGGACTTGTGCTGCGTAGCGATTTTCCTGCGCGACGTGGACGGACGCCTGCGTCGCTGCGCCGACTTCAATCACGGCCACGTCGAAGAGGAGAGCGCGCGTCGCGTCGTCGAAATTTTGGCTGGCGAGGCCGAGCGTGCGTGCGCGGAGTTTCAAATCGGGATAACTGAATGCGTCGCCGAAGGCTGCGTCAACGCGAACGAAGCCCGCGCGTCTGCGAATGAAGGCGGCGCGAACTTGAACGAAGCCCGCGCGTCTGAAGACTTGCGCGCGACCTTACAGGGCGCAGGACTCAAGGCCGGGGCAGCCGTGCCGATTCTCGCAAGCGGCGTGGTCGTCGGCGCGCTCGCGGTCGCGTCGGCTGACGCGGAACTTTTACGCGCGTCGCTCGCCGGCACGCGCTGCGTCGGTCAGGCCGTCGTCATCGCGCTCGGCAACGCGCGGCGCGGCGCGGCGATGAACGAGCAGCACCGTCGCATCGAGTCGCTCGTCGGCGAACTGCGCCAGCGCACAACCGCGTTGGAGAGCGCGAACGTCGAACTGCGGCGCGTCAATCGCTACCGCTCGCTCTTCCTACAGAGGATGTCGCACGAACTTCGCACGCCGCTCACCTCCATACTCGGCTTCGCCGAAATCCTTCTCGACCAAGAAGACCTCACGGAGACGCAACGTCGCTTCTGCGGCAAGATTCAATCCTCCGGCTTCCAACTTCAAGCGAGCCTCAACCAACTCGTTGACCTTTCGCGCCTCGAAGCCGGACAGACCGAACTCTTCCTACACGAATTCTCCCTTCGTGAGACGCTGCGCGAGTCGTGCGCGGCGGTCGCGCGTCTGGCTCAGAAGCAGGACGTGACGCTCGAATGCACGACGGCGACCGAGGTCGGAAGCATCGTCTCCGACGAGGGCAAGCTGCGCCAAGTTCTCTACAACTTCCTAGCTTTCGCAATCGGTCGAAGCCCCTCGAAGGGAACGGTCGCCGTCAACGTCGCTCGCGCCGAGGACGGACGAGTGCGACTAGAGATTAAAGACGACGGCGAGCCGCTCAAAGACCCCGCGCTCCTCTTCGACCCCGTTGACATAGACGCGCCGAACGAACGCGGCACGAACATGAACGAACTCGGACTCGTCATCGCGCACCGCCTGCTCGTCGTGCTCGGCGGCCAAGTTGCGCTCCACGACCTGCGCCCGGCGGGCCTCTCCGTCCAACTCGACCTTCCCACGCGACCGACGAAATAAATGATGAATGCGGAATGATGAATGATGAATGAAAGACAGCGTGCTTCTCATCATTCATCACTCATCATTCATCACTCATCATTCCGCATTCCTTTTTATTCAGCGAGTCGAGGTGCGCGTTGTAGAGCGCGCGGTGTTCGTCCGTCATGGAGTTGATGCGCAGGCCGATGAGGTAAGAGGCTTCCGCGGAGTCGCCGTCTAGTCGGAGGTAGTGTGCGGCGGTCGTCTCCATTTCGATTGTGCCGGAGGGAAGTTCGAGCGCGAAGAGGAGCGCGCGGCCTTCGTCAACGATGCACGTGTAGCCGAGGTAGATTGACGGCGCGACCACTCCGACGCCCGACTCGCTCAGGTCGCGCGTGCGGCACGCGAGACGCTCGTTCGGGAAGAGTATGTCGCGGTCGGCCTCCGTCAGCGCGACGGAGCATGGAAGGCTCGCGTTGAAACGCGGCTTGAGCCTGCGATCCTTGCCGGAAGGTTGCACCGGGAAAACCTCCTCGTCCATCTCATGCGAAGCGACGCGAACGCCGTCGCCATAACTGAAAAACGTTTGAGGTAACGAGGGGCTTTACACCGCTTGCGTCCGCCCGCCGGAACGGTTCGGCGCGCTTCACTGTCATCTTCAACTCGCCTCGTAAAAACTGAGCGCGGAGTCGCCCTGCTTCAACAGACGCCGGCGTCGCACGCGTCCGCACTCTTCGGGGAGCGCGTTCTTGTGGTGGTGTTCGGCGACGACGACGCCGCCCGCGCGCAGAAGCGACGCTGCGTGCGCGCCAAACTCTCGGAGCACGACCAAGTAGTCGGCGGCGTAAGGCGGGTCGAAATAAACAATGTCCCAAGGCTCCGTGCCTGCGCGCCAATCGCGCCCGCCGCCCGCCGCCGTGCGCTTCAAATATTCCGCCGCGTCGCACTTCACGACCTCGGTTAACTCTTCCGGCACGCCGAGCAAATCAAGGTTCACTTCTATAAGGCCGCAAAGCTTGTGCGCGCGCTCGACGAAGCTTACGAACGACGCGCCGCGCGAGAGCGCTTCGATGCCGACCGCGCCCGTCCCCGCGCAGAGGTCTAAGAAGCGTGCGCCCCCGACGCGCGGCGCGAGCACGTTAAAGAGAGTCTCGCGCAGGCGGTCGGACGTGGGTCGCGTCTGCGTCCCCGGCGGGCTTTTCAGGACGCGCCCGCGGTAATGTCCCGTGATCACCCTCACGCTTCAAATATAGAACACCGGAGGGACAATATCCACGGAAGAGACTATCCGAACGACGCTTCAATGCGGAGCAGCAAGCGCTCGCGCATCGTGCCGCGCGGGAAGAGCGAGTCGCAAAGGCGACGGGGCTACCGCGCGTTTCGCGGAGCGCGACGTTGCGGTTCGCGTAGCCGAAGTTCGGCGCTTTAGTGAGGTTGAACCAAGCACGCGCGCGTCGTTGAACGAAGCGACGATGCGCGCCGTGTCGTCAGTGTAACCGTCGCCGGCGATTCGTAGCCTTCGACGTGGACATCAATTCCTCGCTAGGAAAGTTTGCTTACGGCGGGCGGCCTCGTGCTTACTTGCCCACGTTGAACTTATAGACCTGCGTGCGCGCGACGACGAACAACTCGTTGCGGTCGTTGAAGACGAGGCCGGAGGCTGCGCCCTTGACCTTTATGAGACTGATGTAGCGACCGTTCGAGTCGAACACCTGCACGCCCTTGAAGTCGCACACATAGACGCGCCCTTGATTGTCAACGGCAATGGCCGAGGGCGCGCGAAACTGTCCCGGCTCGTCGCCGTCGCCGCCAAACTGCGTGACGAAGCGACCGTCGGGCGTAAACTTGAAGACCGCGTCGTTATTCTCGCCGAGCGCGTAGATGTTTCCGATGCCGTCGGCAGCGACGCGCATCCCCAACTCGGTGTGGTCTGTCTGCCCGCTGATTGCGGCGCGCACAACCTTCGTCACCTGCCCCGAAGAGTCGAGTCGAACGATGTCGTCGCGTGATTGGTATGCGAATGCGACGAGTCCGCCGTCGGCGGTGGTCGCAACGTCGTCGAATCGCCCGTTGCCGACGCCCACCGTGCCGAGCGACTTTCCGGTCGTTCCTTCGTAGCGCATGATGTTTCCGGCCTGAACGACATAGACCGTGCCCTTTCGGTCGGCGGCCATCCCGCGCAGAGGCATCTTGGCGTCAACCGTCCATTGCGTGACGAACTTGCCCGACGCATCGAAGACCTGCACGCGTCCGCCCTGATACTCTGCGACGTAGATGTGCCCCGCTGCGTCGAGCGCGATGCTGCGCGCGTCCTTGAAGTGGCCCGGCCCTATGCCTTCGCTTCCGAAGGCCATGTCGGGCTGCGTGTAGCCCGCCCAAGGGCCTGACGTTGTGGTCGGCGCGAGCGTGTTCTTCGGCGTCACGACGCCGACCGTTCGCGTCGCGGACGAGATTGTGCGGTTGACCATGCCGACGACGAAGAGCGCGATGCCCCCCGTCACCAAAAGCACGACGACGACGATGGCGAGTGCGGCGACGGGCGAACCCCTTCGCACGCGAATCGCCGGGCGGTTGAAAGAGTGTCTGATTACTATCTGAGGTTGCGCGTCGGCCTCAGGGCGCGAGCGACGGGGCAGCATCACGGTGTTCTGGCAGAACGGGCAGCGAATCATGTCGCTTTCGCTCTGCTCGTCGTAATCAAGCGGCGCGCCGCAGGAAGGGCATTGAAGTGTGTCTATCATGGCACGACTCCCGGCTTTCGTCCCGTTCGGAAATTTTGCCGCGCGTCGGGCGGCGAGGCTCGGAGATTATAAGCGAACCGACTGCGTAATTTGAACTTCAACGTGACAGTAATCTGCCACGATGATAGCCGATTACCGCAAGTCCGAAGCGCGCGTCCGCTCGGACGCGCTCGATGAGGCGAGAGGTTTCGCGCGTGCGTCGGCGTGGTTCAAATGTAGGTCACTTGATTTTCCATCTCATCGGAGGTCGTCTGGTTGAGGATTATTAGCAGCCGTCGCACGATTTCATGCGGTGGGCGGCGCACTGCGATGATGACTCCGTGGTGTTTGCGTCCGCCTGCAAAATATTCTTGCGCCAGCCGAGCAAAATCGTCGCGGTTGTGCGTCAGAAACGCCCGACGCTGATTGACGGCATATGCTAACTGCCCTTCATCATCAGCGTTCTTCCGTCCGGCCTCCTGAGTTGTTTGCGCACTGAAGCCGCGGGCGCGCAGCAACTCCGCCACAAGCACGCTCACATCTTCGTCCAAGTAGAGTTCGATGAATAGCCGACTCACGAATCTGTTACGCGCGGGTCAGTGAGTTCGTCGGGAACGCGATTGCGCTCGATGCGTCGGTTGATTTCGTCTTGATGATCGCTGTAGTAGGAGAGTGCGTCGAAGACTTGCGCTTGTGTAAGATGCGGCAGGTGGCGCGTAACCTCTTCGGGCGCGACGCCCATGCGCCACAGTTCGACGATGGCGCGCACGGGCGTCCGCGTCCCCTTGATGATCGGCTCGCCGCTCAGGATTTGTTCATCAGTGACGACGTATAGATGTTCAGTGGCGGTTGACATAAGGCCATGACTCCCTTGAAGACAAGCAATCTCTCTAATTGGACGCCCGCCAATTATAAACCGATCGTGGATTCAAGTTGTAAGTGCAATTTTCTGTTCTTTGAAAAAGACCCGCTGCGGGGTTCGATAGTTCAGCCCCTTGCGCGGGCGGTTATTTAAGCGCGTCATCGCTCGTTTGATGTCTCGCT
>Ga0081539_10006153_pt1 | contig 11674 bp, 8 predicted proteins | sample TabmetS4T2R2_FD_71023 | JGI IMG/M metagenome (GOLD analysis project Ga0081539, IMG submission 71023) | Tabebuia heterophylla rhizosphere microbial communities from the University of Puerto Rico - S4T2R2 | ecosystem: Host-associated > Plants > Roots > Rhizosphere ...
TGTGGACATTTGCTGAACGATCTTCCTCTTTCGATGCGAGCCTGGGATTGTCCTGGCTGCAATACTCATCATGATCGAGATGGAAATGCTGCAAAAAATATCTTGGCCGCAGGTCGCTACCTGCTCAAGATGAAAACTACCGAGTCGGACGCTCGGAAAGTCACGCCCAAGAGAGATGAACGACGGCGTTCAGCTTGGGAATCTCCCACTAAAACGCGTCCTCGCGGTTAGTGGGGGAGGATGTCAACATCCGTAACTGCTCTGCCCTGTCAGCGATTAAACATGCAGACAGGCGAACAAATAACGTAAACGGATCTGTAGTTTGATTCAGTGGATGTTTTCAATCAGTATCTCTTTCTCTCCGAATAATCTCTCGGCGAAGACGCCGTGCTCGGAGCATTCCTTGATGAGGCGGTTTGATTCGATGATCGGGCGGGAGTGTTCGGTATACTTGAGACTCATGATATAACCCAGCCAGGGCTCCTGACCCATGGCATAAACGTATACCTGCTTGCAGTTCAATGCCTCGACGATCCGAATCGCCTGATCGTAGTTGGAACCATTCAACCGGCGCGATTCATCCATGGCACGTTCCATCCTGGTGAAAAGAAGCGGGCCATAGAGCCAGCTAAATGGCCCTCCATCGCATTCCATGCCGAGGAACAGAACGTCTATCGGACCAAGAGCCTTCCGCAAATGTTCATACAGTCGTGGTTCGATATTGCAAGAATCTGCCGCAAATAGCAGCGATGAGGTTCCGAACTGCACAAGGTATCCGAGCTTGGTATGAACGGCGAGGTCGCAGTGCTCGCCGAAGAACGGGAGACCGGTGATGGAGCCGCTCTGGAAGTCGAGGCGTTCCAGCTCCGACATTTCATACACGTTCCGGAAGCCTGTATTTTCGAGAATTAGCCTCAGGGAAGGATCCTGAAGCGCGCCCCCTCCGTTTCGGGGAACGACGATGTTCCTGATCTTGTGGCGGAGTTGTAACATCGTCTCGAACATCATATGGTCCTGGTGATTATGGGAAATCAACACGTAATCGATAATGTCCGGCAGATCGGCATACGTATAACGCGAGAGTTGCGACTCGTAGGTGTAGCTCAATACCGGATCGACAAGAACGCTGATTCCCTGCGCCTCGATGAGGATGCAGGCATGACCGAGATAACGCCAGCGGATGCCGTCGCCGGTGTATGGCTGGTAAGGGGGCGGCGGCTCATCAGTCAGCAATGGTTTCAGCCGAATGGTTTCTTCGTCAGTCAGCCCGAGAGCGTCTTGAATTTGCGAGAGCATTCGCGGCTTCGTTTTGAGCTCGAACAGGTAATCCACGCGAGAGTCAGAGAAGGGCCAGCGCAGATGAAGGCAACCGTCTCCATCTAATCGCGGCGTGCTTAAAACGAAAGGTCGGTCGTCGGCGGAGATTAGCGACAGCATCAAGCTCTGGGTTGATGTGTCATAGTAATCGCTGCGGTATATCAAAGGTTCGAGGAGGCGGAAGCCAGGGTTGTTTTTCAGGTCGTAAGCTAGCTCCACATATCCCTTCAGTCCCTCCGGCACACGCTCATAGAGAGGGTGCAACGAATACCCTTTTGCATTTGCCCGCAATAGCGCATCGAGTTCGCCGAGATCGCGAGCGAGATCGAGCAACTTGCCTCGCTTATTTTTCGTTTCATCCCGTAATGCTTTTACTTCTTCCACCCGTTTGCCGCCGAAATCCATGAACGGTCCTCCGAGCATTTTCGGATTCCGCACCGCTGCGGAATGCACTTGCGGCGCGGAGATGTAGGAGTCCATTATTTTCAGATGTCGTTCCTTGAGATTGCACGCCGCTGTCGCGGGCGGGATTAAATGTGGCCAGGCGTACCACTGATCGAATAGCGGTTCGACCTGGATGTTCGGACGGAGATATAGCAAGTCATTGTTCATAAAAGCTCCATATTGATAGTGCCGATTTCTTGGAACGATTAGATTCGCGGCAATACCGATGATGGTGAAGTTGTGATCACTCGGCCTCAACGTTCTGCCCGGCATCGCAGGCTCCACTGCAACCCCAAGAAAAAAGAAAAGCACCGAGGATCAAGAGGTCGCCTTTCATCTCCATCCAAGCCGCCCGCTCATAAGATCTTGGGGAGCAAGATGGCGGCGATGGATGGAGAGTTCTCGGCGAGATTGTTAAATCAGCCCTCTCCTTCTCAACTGAAACTGAGTTGTGGCAGCAGCCAGCCCTGAAAATCGGCCTTAAACTTCTCGAAATAAACGGCATCGCGCCTTCTGCAGTGAGCTAGGTGGGACACACTCCAATCTCCTCGTCATCACCATAACGATGCGCCCATCGAAATCTTGATCCGCTGAGGCTGGAACGAAGCAACCGCTTATCTAAACGGCGGGCCGGAAAAAGAAAGATCTGCGAGTCCGAATCTTTCCGTTCTCAAATGTGTAGACATCGGCAAACATCTCATTTACCTCAGAGCCATCTCTCTTCTTTCCAATGAAGCTGCCCCAACATGCTGCGCTATGTCCATCGGACACGATGTGCTCGAGGTTGTGCGTTCCCGAAACCAGGATCCGCTCATAATGATAGAAGTGTAAAAGTCTTTCGAGACTGGTGAATGGGGCATAGCCCGGACGCTCATAGACTACGTCTGAGTGAAACAGAGTGGCAAGTATGTCCCAGTCAGATGAATCGATGGCATGAAAAAGATCGACGATAATACTGTCAGCCATAGTAGCTCCACATTCTGTTTAACAAAAACATCCTTGACGATTAGGTATCGGGCAAAGTGAGTAATTCAACTCCTTCGCTTCACAGAGGAATAACTTTTGCCAACTTGAGTACGAGGGAATCAGCAAGGAGAAATTTCACCTCCTCTTTTATAACTACTTCACGTTCATTTTACCCAAAGCGCGTCAGAGCCGAGAATTTTGGGAGGATCATAGAGCGTAATTCCCCAGCCCAATCATCTTCCTGTTTCAACTCCGCTTTGATTCAGGAATGAGGCTCAGATATTTTCCTCCTTCCTGAAAAATAAGCCCTCTGTCCTGCAACTCGGCAATTTCCGATTCTACTTTTGCTTCCGCTGAAAGCCGTAGAATCGCGGCAAGGTCTTCCAGACTCCGCGCCCTGTTCAGATTCTCTAGAATCTTACTGCCAAGTTCACTCAATCTATGCTCAACCGGCTTACCCGGGCGGCTATCATAAATTACAGATTGCGGGCTGTTCGCTTTGAGAAACAATCTGGGCCTGTTTCTACCATTGTCGTCATACCATCGGCCACACCAGGTCGCTATCTGCTTTCTAAGCCTGTCGATCCAGCGCGCCATGGCCAAGTAATACGGAGCCTGTAAATTGGAATCGTTAAAGAAATATGCCAGATTAGCAATTTGTTCCTTCCCCAAAGGGTAGATCAACTGATAATAATCCAGAGGCTCCAGTTTCAAATTGTACTCTTTAGCTTTTACATAGTAAGGACTGTACCGGTCGAAACGTACCGGGGCGACGCCGCTTGGCGGCGAAAGATGCGTCAACAACGGCAGATCGTCAAGATATTTTTTAAACACGCTTTCTTCTTCGCCAGGAAATCCGATCAAAAGATTCCACCCCGGCGAGATATCATAGGAAATACAATTCTTCAAAAACGAAATATTACTAAAAGCGCTGACGCCTTTACCCATCAACTTCAGCGTCGAGGTTGCTAAGGATTCGATGCCAGGCTGAATGACTCTGACTCCGGCATTGGACAATATTTCGAGCTCCTCCGCGCGAAGATCCGCTTTGACCTCATACATAATGGTCATCCCTTGAGGAGCCTTTACTTTGGAAAACACATCCTTGACATAGTGTTTCGGAAGAATATTATCAACAGCTTCAATCGCCTTGCATCTATCAGCATACTTGAACAAGTCGTTGATGAGCGTAATGGCTTTGCCGGAATCCATTGAGCGATAAGCCATCGTCGTACCATTCAGTCCACAAAAGGTACAGTGTGATTTTTCTCCCCACCAACACCCCCTGGACGTTTCGAATAATAATGTCGGAGCCACCTTCCCTTTAAAATTATCATTAACTGCTTGCAGATATGACTCATAATCCAACTTAACATCCACATCGATCGGCAATTCGGCGCCGATCGTCCCGCCACACCCTAATGGCGTTAAGGCGCAGTTCTTTTTTGAGAACACTCCTGGTATTGAATGACATTTGTTTGGTTGCTCGGCTAACAAATATTGAAGAAACTGTGGAAAGCTCTTCAAAGAAGGACCCGAAAAGACGAAATCCAGATGCGGTATGTTCTTCACGAGCTCCTGTCCCATTGGGAACTCACAGTTCGCGCCCCCCATGAGGGTTATGACATGGGGATTTCGTTTCTTAACCATCCGCGCCAAGGCGAGAGAGCTAACGGTTTGATCGAACATAGAGGTAAAGCCTATTATATCCACTTGATCCAGCTTATACTTCCGAATCATTTGATCGAAATGGTTTTCTAATCCTTTACGTATTTGTGAGACAAGCATCTTGGTATTATTAGTCCGCTCATCATTACGATTGTAATACCGCTTGAAGTACTTGTTGGAATTATCTTCCGTTTCCGGAAACGCTGCCTGTCGAAAGAGCCAATCTCCGATACCTGTTATATTTCCATCACCCGACGAAACGGCCGCGCCGTACAGTTCAACCCCGATATATTTTGCAAAATCATGATTGAGGTAAGACACTTCAACTGATACTTGATCACCCAACACGCTTTCGGCCACGCTCTTTAATTGCGTGAGGGCTATCGATGGTAGATCTAGTATGGCAAATGGCATGTTGATTAATTGAACCTTGTACATAAGTTGAATTCCTCGTTCTTGCTTTTCGGAATGTTCTATGAAAAGGGATGACAAGAGAAAAATCTTCTCCTGGTCTGGCAGCCAGAGATTTTTCTGACTTGCTATTTGTCATCTCGAAGAGCCTCTATTTTAAGGCTACCGCGAGCGGGGCATCTCTTAATATTACGTGTCAATAGCTTTGAGACACCTCGGTCGCACAGGGTCAGACATGACCTCGCGGGCTCATTTCGCGTTGCTGTCTTGTTCCAAGGCAACCATGAGGTCATGAAGGAGGTCGGCCGGTTCTTCGATGCCCACTGACAAGCGAACCAGGCCGGCGGGCGGCACGGCGCTGCCAGACTCCGCCAGCACGTCGCGGTCCATGGCGCCGAGCATCGAATGAGACATCGACTGTGCGTGCTCGATGCAGCTAGAGATGCCACCAAGGCTCACCGACAGCCCAAACATGGCCGTCTTCTCAATCAGTCGCACTGCCGCGCCTTCGCCGCCCTTGAGAGACAGAGCAATCACGCCTCCACCGGTGACCAGATACATTTCTGCCGCCGCGGCGGCCCCGGGCCGAGAATCTAACGACGGATGAAATACCTGCTCCACCTGCGGGTGCGCGGCGAGCCTTTGCGCCAGCATCTCCGCGGTGGCGCTTTGTCGAGCGATGCGCAGTGGTAATGTCTTCAGTCCTTGCGAGATTTGCCATGCCGCCTGCGGGTCCATGGCGCTTCCGTACAGCGACTGCTTGTGCCACACGCGATCGATCAGCGGCTGCTCGCCGGACACCGAACCGCCGAATACCGAGTAATGCCCACTCATGTACTTGGTGAGGCTGTGAAGACAAAGGTCAGCGGGACGAACGTTTGCCTTCAGCACTCCCGGCGGTGAGAACGTGCAGTCACATACCGTGAGGGCCCCGGTACCCTCACAGGCTGTACGAATAGCTTGCAAATCGGCAATGCGTAACTCGGGATTGCTAATGCTCTCGTAATACACCAGCTTGGCGCCCTGCTCAAGAAGGCGAGACAGCGCGTGGGGGCGCGCCGGGTCGAACAAAGCTACCGTTACGCCCCATCGCCGCATTTCCTCAAGGAAAAAGCGCGTAGTGTCGCCATACAACGCGCACGACGCTGCGATCAGGTCGCCCGGTGACGCGAAGGTGAGTATGACGCAAGTGATTGCCGCCATTCCTGTCGGGAACACGAGGCTGGCGTCGCACTCGAGTAAGGTGGACAGTTGGTTCTCAAGATAGCTCACCGTCGGATTGCCCCAACGCGTGTAGTAGGAGCTGGGGTGCACTGCCGCCTCGGTCTGTGCCGCGACCCGGTGGTTGGGCATACGGAAGATGCTGGACTGATAGATCGGCTGAACCACGGGGTCGTGCTCCGCGAGCACGTTAGGGACCTTAAGAAGACGTGTGAATCGATCCATTTGATTACTCCCTCCCGCTCTGCATATATGAAACAGCCATGCGGTAGCTATCGGCGTCGATGCTCTGATGGCCGGATGCGGCACTCAATGTGCCATCACCGCAGTCTTCAAATTGCTCGGCTTAACTCAGATGCCGTCCGACTTGACTGCTTCCCTTACCTGAACCAGCGCCTCACCTTTGCGATCCACGGCAAGGTCCGATCGTGAGCGCTGTGGCATTTCAGATCCGCTGGCGGGCTTTCGGCCGCCGGCAGTGGCAGCCGGCCGCTGACCAACTCCGAAATCAGCGCGGGCCGGTGGTCGCGCGATAGAAAGATGCCGCCGAACTGCTCATTGACGCGGCGGTATTCCGGGTCCTCCAGCATCTTCTGGTGGGCCTTATGCAGGTTCCAGAAGGGAATATCTGGGCGCAAATGGTGCGCTAGGTGGTAGTTCTCGTTGTGCATGCTGAAGAAAAGCGCCTCCAGAGGGTGACTGAAGCGGTTGCGCGTGCCGTGCAGAATTGTCTTTGACTTGCTCGTGCTCAGCATCGGGTAGTGCTCGGCAATTTCGATGAAGCGCCCGATCACCAGGAAAGTCGTGAAGTATGGAACGAGCCAATACAGGAGCAACAAGCGCCATGCGTCAAACGCCGCTACGACCAGCAGGATCACGGCCCAGAGCAGCGTCAACCCGATCAGCTCCCTATTGCTCTGCTTCAGCGCGATCAAGCGATGCTTGGTGACGTACCACAGATAAGCCGGCGCGTTTATCATGAAGAGTGTGGCTAACACCTGGCGCCGGAAGAAGCGCTCTGGTGTGAGCCCGCTGTACAAGCCGGAGTCCAGATAGAGCTGGAAGTCTGGATCCCGCTGCGGGTGGCCCAGATGTCCGTGGTGACATACGACGTGGGACTGACGATAAGGCCGGAAGGCCTGGAAGATCAGGTAGCCGGATAGATAGGCGCCGACCAGCCAATTAAGCCAGCGGCTGCGCGCGGCTCGACCGTGCGCGGCGTCATGCAGAATGGTCGTCAGCGCCCGCTGCCGTGCGCCGATGAGCAGCACCGTCAGCGGATACAGCCATAACGTTTTCTCTGCGGCCACAATGGCGGCCGCGATAATGAGATAGCCGACCAGCACTGCGAGCAGAGCGTGCCAATTGTCGGTCACAGCCAGGCGTCTCAGTTCGATCCGGATCTCATCGGAAAACCATGTATTCGCAAGTCGTTCGTAGGTTCTGGCAGCCATCGACAGAACTTCCTTGTCAAAAGCAGATTCGCTGTTATTTCCTGCGACCATCACAAGCCTGGTCGGCGATGCGGCGCGTGATCATTGCAGGCTGCGGAGCGGCTTGAAGGCATAGCCTCCCAGCGCGGTGACAAGACCCAGGGCGCCGCTGAACACAAACAGCATCGCGGCGGCGCGTCCGTTCGGCACGTTGAGCAGTAGCTCGGCGACGCCTGCCAGGATCTTGCCCGGCTCCAGCGCCGGTTCCAACCAAGTGTCTATCAGCGTAGCGCCGGACAACACGACCACCGCCGTGCAAATGGCGGCCGCAGTGCCCTGGACAACCGAAATGCTTCCGCGCTGAGTTTCAGGCGCCTTGCTGATCCACAGGGCGAACGCGCAGCTGGCGCCCACGCTCCCGGCGCAGCACCCCACGGCCTCTAGCAGGCAATAGGCCATGACTGAGTCCACTAGTCCGAGGCCGGCAATGCAGCAGGCCAACACCGCATCACAGGCCAGAATCACGGCAGCGCGCCGTCGTGGGCTGTCCAGGAGCGTCATCAGAATGCTTCCGACCAAGGCTCCGACCGCGGCGAACGAGAGCGCCAATCCCAACGATTGTGGCGAATGGTTAGCGAGGATCAGCGGCGTGGCCAGCGTTGCCGCCAACGCCAAGAGAGAGGCCTGAATCAAACTGTAAAAGAACAGGCCGGCCATCGATGCTGACTGTCCGAAGAAGGCTAGCGAACGGCGGAAGTTGCCCAGAGATTCGCCCAGCACGGCGCGCATTCCTCCTTGGGCCACAATCGGCGCCAGCGAGAGGCGCGCGAATGCCCGCCAGATGAGCGTTGCCCCTGCGATAAAAGTGAGCAAATCCAAGATTGCCAGGCCGGTCAGCCCGATCACTATCATCAGTCCGCCAGCCAGAGTGGGCGTCAGGATCCCCAGCGCTGTCGTGCTGACGCCTAGCAGACCGCTGGCGCGTGTGAGTTGGTCATCGCGCAGCATCGCGCCTATTGATGCTTGATAGGCTGGGCTCCTGAAGGCGTTAGTCAGCGACGCGACAAGTGTGAACGCATAGAGGTGAATCACCTCCAGCCGGTTCCTCCACAACAGAATGACGATGGCCACTGACATCAACGCGGCCACGCAGTCTGAGACGATGATGATCCATCGCCGGTCCAGACGATCGACAATGGCGCCAGCGACTGGCAGGACCAACAGCTGAGGCACCAAGCCAGCCACGATGACGCCAGCAAAGTCCAGTACTGAGCCGGTGCGCTGATAGATCCATACTCCCAATGCGAATTGCATCAACTGTGTGCCGATCGCGGTGATGCTTTCGCCCAGCCAAAGGCACCAAAACGGACGTCCCATGCTCCGCAGGGACATGTAAAAATTGGTCATGATGAATAACCTCGGTCTAGATAGAGAAATTCCATGAGCGTTCACGCTCGATTGCCGGCCTGCAGTCCGCTGCGCCACCAATCGGCGATGGCCGTAACATGAGGAGGGTCCAGCAGAGTCATGTGGTTACCGGGTCCGTGCCAGGAGGACAGGCGCGGAGCCCACCGCCGCCAAGCCTGTAGCAGCTCCTCGCAGCGGCGCCTGTCGGCATCCGCGTCCACGCGCGTGTCGCTCACCGTCACTAAGCGCAGCAGGTCCGGGTACGGAGCCGCCGGGCGGTAAGTCGTGCGCAAGGCGGCGCCGAAGGCACGCACAATGCCTTTTAGCGCTTCGGGGCTGCTGCGCATCGGCATCATCCCAACGCGTAACAAGGCCTGGTGCAGCAGCTTCAGTCGGTCGGTATCATCCAAGGGCGCGAGATCAGCGGCCTTGACACCTAGTGGCTGCTCGACCGCCATCTCGATCACGTCGACCAGTTCCAGGAGCGCCTCGATGGCGGTGTAGTCGCCACCGAGCAGATTCTGGTTGTCCGGCGCTTCCACATCGATGACTGTCAGTGAAGCTACTGTTCGGCCACGCGCACGCAGCAGATGCGCGAGTTCGAGCACGATCCAGCCTCCGAACGAATGACCCAGTAGATGCACGGGCCCGTGCGGATGAGATTCGTCGATCGCGCGTAGGTACTGAGCGGCTGCGGCTTGCACGGTCGAGTGAGGCACGAGATCGTCTGCCACCCCGCGCGGCTGCAAACCATGGACTGGCCATTCTTCGCCCACCGCCTCGGCCCAAGCGGTGAAGTCGGTCACGCTGTTGCCGGCTCCGGGCACGCAGTAGATCGGGAAGCAACCACGGCGGCCGGTCTGGATGCTCACAGATGGGCGGTACGCGGTTTCGAGCAGAACTACACGCTGGCCTGCGCTGGCCGCCCCACGGATCGCCTCACCCAGCGCTTGCCCGAGAGCGGCAACCTGAGGCGGACTGAGCATCGCCTCTGACGAGCCCGACATGGGAATCAATCGCAGTTGATCCTGAGACAGGATTTCGCCCCACCCCTTCAGCGGGGCGACCGGCTCGGTGAGAGACTGGGACTCCTGCGTGGCGATGAAGAGGTGCACGGGAGTGGGTGAACGCTGCACGGCATAGTGCTGCTGCGCATAGCGATGCGCAGCCAGTCGAGCCAGGTGGTGCCGTGTTTGCGTGGCGTCCTTGCCATCCAGGTAGGGTGGCAGGATGCGCGCGGCGCGGCAGCGCCGAAGCATCTCGTCGAAGTCCAGCCCTTTGGTAGATACCAGGTTTGCTAATGCGATCGAGCTTGCCGAGTCGAAGGCATCCTGATTCTCCGCGCAGCATTCCAGCAGTTGCTGCTCAATCGACGGCACGGCGATCATTGGGCTGGCATGACGCAGCGCCGTCGGGCAGAAGCTGTTGAGCAGGCCCAAGAATTCCACGCCCTGGTCCTGGCCGATCAGATCTATCGCGATCTCGTAAGCCAGGATGCCGCCGAACGACCAGCCGGCCACGCGGTAGGGCCCATCTGGTTGCACTGCGCGGATCAATCGAACGCAACGCTTCGCGAAGGACTCAATCGTGCGTGGCAGTTTCTCGTGAGGCGCCACCCCCGGCACGCCGTAGACCGGCATATCGAGGTCGAGATGCCGGATTAGCGCCGCGCCATAAGCCGTCTGCCCGTGAATGTCGTGCACGAGGAAAAGCGGGCGCTGAGTCCCAGCGCGGCGAATCACCTCTATACCAGAATCAGCCGTGTACTCGTTGTCGCCGCAAGCCACAGGCCCCGCTTCCATAGTGAGAGGCTCAAACAAGTCGTTCATCATTCGATGCTCGCCTACTCGACGCCCTGTGCCAGCAGCGACTGGTCGAGACTCACGTTTTGTTCCGTCTGTGCCAGGGCACACTCGATGGAAGCGGCAAGCTTTCTGACGTGGGGTTCTTCCATAATGGAATAATGGGTGCCTTCGATAAGCTCGATCCGCAGATCAGCGACGGCGACGGCGTCCCAGCCATAGGAGGGGTCCTCGGATTCAGGAATGTCCGCCCTGAACAGGTGCAGAGGGACGGGCAAAGGCTGCGGACGATACATGACGGAAGCCCTGCTGAGCTGCCAAGCCCGAGCGGCACGCCATGACAGATCCTCAGTGGTGAAGCTCGGCGTCAACCATCCCACTTGATGGCAATGATCCACAGCCGCGGCCACGCTACCTAGCGATTTCAAGCCGCTCACCTCGGACTCATCAATATCGGGACGCAGATGCCGCAGGGAGTTCCACAGCATCATCCACATCAACTGTTCCTCATCAGGCATTTCGGCCAGCGAATCTGCGGCGCCCGGCGGACTGTCGATCAGTCCCAGGAATTCGACTGACTCATTTTCACTCAGCAGTTGGCGGGCCATCTCGTAGGCGATCAAGCCGCCCGCGGACCAGCCAGCCAGACGATATGGGCCATGAGGCTGCACGTTGCGAATCACACGCACATACCGCTCGGCCAACAGTTCGTTCGTGATAGGCCCGGCCGCATCACTGGGAGCAGCCTGCAATCCATAGACTGGCAGATCGCTGTCGAGATGCCAGGACAGCTGTTCATAGTTCAAAACTTCGCCGCTGGGCTCGTGCATGAGAAACAGCGGCCGGCGCGACCCCTTGGAACGGAGCGCAACCAAATGTTTGGAGACGAGGGGCTCCAGGAAACTTAAGCCGCTGGCAATGGTGTGCAAAATGGGAGTGTCATAAATGGCGTTCACATCCGTCTGCAGGCCAATTTGATGTAAACGCTCGATCATGAGCACAATT
>Ga0081539_10006154_pt1 | contig 11674 bp, 15 predicted proteins | sample TabmetS4T2R2_FD_71023 | JGI IMG/M metagenome (GOLD analysis project Ga0081539, IMG submission 71023) | Tabebuia heterophylla rhizosphere microbial communities from the University of Puerto Rico - S4T2R2 | ecosystem: Host-associated > Plants > Roots > Rhizosphere ...
AAGATGGGAAGAACTATTGAAAAGAATTAAAACGACGAGAAAAACAGAAATCGCAAAAACCAAAATATGAATCCAACAATCTGTTTATCATACAACATCAAAACCTTTCTTTTTCTTTCTTCGTACGCAACGATATCTGGTCCGCAGCGAGCCCTTACTGTATACAATACAGTAATCCTTGGGTATGCGGGTTCTTATTCCATCGTAAAAGACAATCCAACCAAACCTGGATTCCTTTCATATTACAAGACAAGAAAATAAATCTAGCTGAAAAGATAACATTGACCTAAAACTTTCAAAAGGTTGTTTTCATGAAAAGTTCTCCTGCTGATCCATTTGGTATTCTCTCGTCTTGTAACATGAGAAGATGCGGAAAACTAATCCAATTTATTCCTCAACTGATTAGAAGGTTAAAGAATTTAAATTGAAAGTGTGAGGAATAAATTCGATTCAAGCTGACAAGCAACAAATAACATTGAACATGCTATGGACACTTCTATTGAATATACTCTGTTTCTTTACAAAAAGTGGACAAACACGCGGATTTTGTCTCAGAGCCCACTTATGTAAGTTAGAAACCAATGAGTACCCGGTTTGTAGCATTTTGTTCAACAAACTTACCAAATTAATTCAAGCATGGAACCAAACACGCTTTTTATGAACAACAATCATACCGGATGATAATGTCCATTCCTGAATTAATTTGTCATTTTTCCAAAACTTATGCTGTGGCTAATTTAGCCCAGCCCCTTGACCCAAGTGGTATGAAAAACAAACTAAGGAAAGTGGGATAAAGGAACTTTAGCCCAGCCCCTTAAGGAAACTGTACTGAACTTTTTAACCAAACGTTGAACAAATTACCAACATTGCATTGTGTAAGAGTGATGAGAAGATGTGCGCAAAGATCCAAAATTTTAAAACGGAATGACTATCAAAAAGGAATGACATATCATAATGTTCATAACCGGTTTATATAACTGGATTGCAGAAGGTGCAGTGGCTGTCATGCATTTTAATGTTGTCTGAGGATGGATTTCCCTCAACCCTGTCACAAAGTTCCCAAGAAAAAGTGACGTGGAGCCCTGAGTTCTCAAACAGAGAGGTCATCTTGTCTATCTTTCTTTCCAATGATTGGAGAATATTGCATTTCACAAAGTGTGTTTCTGTTTGAACTGTTTTCTTGTTTGCAGAGTCGAAGCGTTTTCTGGGACAAGTGTTCATTAGATGCCCATATTGATTGCAATAGGCACATCTGTATTTAAGTTGTCTTTGAACCCGACTGAATTTCCGAAAAAGCATGGTGTAGAAAACTGGAGAAACTTGCACCACTGTTTCTGAGATGTCTTCCCAGAGAACATGGGAATCCCAAAGTTTCCTTTTAACGCCTTGTGCGAGCTGAGACTGTATAAACACGTATAAATACAATCGCATCAACCGTCTTACTGGTTCTTTCACTAACTTCAAAGATTCGTCCCAAGATAACACTTCACTGTCTGCGGGAACTTGTGTCAAAAGCACCAAAAGAGACTGAGTATCCGATATACTCATAACTGTTGAAAATTTCAACGTACCTGAGGGATAATTTTGGAATCTGATGAAATCAATCCATGTTCCAACCGTAATGCCAATATCCAAATGCAAATGCCAAATTAATCCGTATCCAATGGTCAACCCATGTCCGAGGCAATCAGGTATTAAACTGAGCCAAGGCTTTCAATTTGGATAAAAGGAATGTTTATGGTTTCAAGGCATTATGGTTATTGCTGACTATGCACTTGTTGCTGGTTGTGCAGGAGTTGAACTAGGTGGAGTAAAGAAGCTAAGACCTGACTGTTTCCATGCAAATGCATAGTGAAAGTCAACCAATGCCATTGTTTCCGCTGTAATTACATACAGGGAATCACCAGGGTATCCCAAAACTTTCATATGAAATAAGGGAGGGAAAGACGGATGAACCTGTATCAACTTCATCAGATGTATGAAAAAATGGGTAAAATGCATGAATGCCCATGCACCTTCGTTGTGCATAATAACCTCTAGTCTTTGTTTTGCCGCTGTTGTTAACGTGATATTGGGGACTTGTGGTTTAACCGAGTCATCAAAATATTTCCAAAGATGTGGGATCATTGATGCATTCATGGTTACAATCTCTCTTAGACAGCAGTTTCTTCCAGATGGGGATGTTTGTAAATGAAATACAACTTATTGAAAGCAGATCGACCGAAATGATATCTGTCTGACATACGCAAGTATGAAATGTAATGTAGCCGAAAGTTCTGTATAAGGCCGGGAAGTGATTTCCAGAATTTCATTTTCTCTCTGACAAATACACAAAAGGAAATGAAATCTGAGGGGTTTGCTTTGTGAATCTGTCTCAGAAGCATTGATCCAGATGGCCAGATTTTGACGTGCAAATGTTCCTTAAGAAGAGTTTCTGAAAAAACCAACTCGGATGCGTGTGATGTCATGTCTGTTGTCCTTAGTCAACGTCTGAATATCGAATGGATTGATCCAGTTTTCTTAGTTTATAATCCTCGTGAATATGAGTGATGGATTCTCCTGTGAATGTAAACGTCATTGTTTCAAGATCAAATTGTGTTGAAAAATGCACCTTCATGCAATAAACAATTCTTTCTGTCGTAATCAACATCGAAGGCAAAATCATTCCAATATGTTCACAAAAACGTGTATATGGTGCGACGCCCAGTTTGATATAAAGTTGACGTAATTTTGCATAACCTGCACCCTTCAACACAACTTTGTATCTCTTTGATTTATATCTTGAACTGTAATTCGCATTTTTGAAGAAGATCCTTGCTGAAATATGAGTTGCCATCACTCATCAATGTCGTTTAGTATCTGATACTGTTGAAAGAAAGAGTCAACTGTTGCATCAATCACACTGTATAAATTACTTTTGCAATCATATATTATACAGTGATTGAGAACGTCGTCTTTGTCACTGTTCTGAATCAAGGAGAGAAAACGTTGTCGAAAGAATTTGCAAAAAGCAACCAATGTATTTCCTCCAAAATACTCATGAACAGTGCAAAGCTGATCTTTGCCAGATTTGTGAAGCAAGATGTACTGAATTACATCTGCGTGGACTGTGGAAAAAGTCTGAATTGCAACATGTGGATGTATTTTTGCAGGTATTTCCAATGGTGGAAATGAATCTGGTGTTGCCAAAAATGATTTGTATGCAGAGCTGAAAGTGTATTTCGAAACAATATGTGTATTACTGTACGAATTAAACCTGATATGCAAATCTCGCATATCTAGAAGTTTAGATTTTGCTCTGTTTCGAATCGCAGTAAAACAATACCTGCAAAAATAAATGTATTGAATTGGGTAACATTTCTTGAAAATGTTAATCAATTCTTTATGTGCTGTAGGTGTCAATGTGAAGTGAATCATTGCTGATGCCATGATTCTGGAAAAGATGTTCCATGCCTCAATTGTTGGATAGCTGTGAAAGCGCTGTTGTTCCTTTATTTTCACGGTGTATGTGTTCTTGGTTTTGCCCATTGCTACGATTCTATTTCAATAACCATTTACGACTGCTTGTGATTTTACGAGTTTGAATTGGTTATTAAAATAAAAATCGCCATTAGATCTGCCCTGGGTTCTTAAAAGGAAGACATTTTCTTACTGCGTGCTCTCAAATATTTTTCTCTACCAAAGAATGTCTGATCTTTTCTGAAAGAGTCTGGATGTTGGGCTACCCATAAAATTGCGTCTGCCTTTATCATCAAATCACCGTTGTCCATCTTAACGTTTTCCACGTTGTCAACGAAATTTAAATAAAGTAACTTAACTGTTGTGTCTGAAAGAATAACTCTGCTTTTTGTGACGCTGGATGGACAAGGATGAATATCCCAATATTGATGTTCGTACTTGAAGAGAAAAATCTGCTTGAAAACTGCATAAAAGTACATCAAGAACACAATGAAATGTTCTCGGTCTATCTGCATGTATATTTTCCTGAAGAACAGAATTGTGTCTGGAGCCATAAACATTGATTGTTCATATCTGTTGAGCAGGAAAACAATCAGCAGATTCAACCAGTCGTTCAGTTGATGTCTTTTCATCCATTTAATGTCAGAAAGATACTGATCAATGTTTGATATTTTCTCCTCCTGCTTGCGAAGGAAAAACTGACCCTGTTCATCCAGTTGTAACTCATCTTTATCTGCTGAGAGTTTGGGTATCAAAGACTCAAAATCTTGTTGGATCAACTTTACTGTTTTCTGAGTGACGGATGCAACATCTTTCTCACCAACTGGTGGGCTTATGTTCCATGATTTGAATTGAAGCGGATTTCTCATTATGAATCTCAGCACATAAAGTGAATATTGAAGGAAATAATAATAGTACTTTGGACTTTTACGATCTGAAACTGCGTAGTACCTGGCGATTGCATCGGTGTCAAGAACGAAGTAATAGCTAAGTCTATCCATTAAACAAATCTTCAATAATGCTGATGGATACACTTTCGCTAACTGCGACTGCATTTTACTGTATTAACTTGTTCCAATGATATGTACTTATTATTTCCCTAAACAGATGTGTATCGACTGAATGAATTTCCAAGTCTGGATTTTTGAAAGTCCAGTAGGTAATATCATTGTAAAATGATATTACGCTTCCTGCTTCTTCTGTAATATGCTGCCTATGTGCGCGGAAAACTTCCAAAAGTGAATCAATTGTCTTTTTCGTGCAAAAGATGCATTTCTTGTCCCTATCTAATGTGATTCCCCAGAAGGAGTTCTCAGCTGTTTCAAATGCTATTTGCTTGATCATTACTTTATAAAATGTGATGAAAATTCTGTACTCATGATGTTTTAATTCTGCATAAATTTCTTTAAAATGTTTCATGCTTTCTTTGTCATGTGAAATATGAGTGTCGTTTCCTTGAACATTCAAAAACTGGAGAATTGTGAACCAAGCGTTCTCACTCATGTTAAACGATTATAACTGACTGGGAAGCAATAATATGCTGCTATTAACTTGATATATTCCGGAGGAACAAGAAAATCACCTGACGTGAAGAATTCTGGAGAAAGTAACAAATGTGGAATGCCCCATCTGATGTGATAAATAATATTTATCACCAAATGAGTATTGATGTAGGCAAACAACATTTTGTCTTTTCCAAACTGTTCATAAATTTGATGCAACGTCTGATATGCTTCAACTGTGAATCTTAATGTAATCAAAGGAAAAGCACCCAAACACATCGTGTTCAATGCCACGTTCATTACTTCAACGTCATTTCCTGCTGCCAATAAATCAAAATACAAAGCGTAAACTGCAGTGAAGAAATGTTGATATTGAACACGAAGGTTAGAAGGGTTCTGAAGTATTGGAGCTTGCATTTCAGACGACATCTTTCCAACCTAGCGGAATAGCTGAAATGAACTGGAATAAAGCGTAGAAGACAAACTTTGCTTTGAAAAAGAGTTTTCCTGTGTTCACCTTATAAAATATTCCTAACTTTCTTTTACTATATGTTTTTCTTTGCCAATGAAACAACAAAGTTTTCTGCATATGATTATCGAATTTGTATGCCAACGAATGCGGAAGCACATCAAATATCATGTAAATTACTGAATTTACAAATTTCTGATTTGATGCCTGCAAAATGCATTCGGTGCCTGTTTTACGACATATTTCATTCTGCCAAAGAGAAACCCAATTCATGATTAGAAATGTGCTTCTTCTCCGTTATCTGAGAAACGTTCACACAGCCTGAAAACTTCAGAATTTGTTTGAGACCTATTGTTTTTAAATCGTGGTTTAGATTTGGGAGTTTTCATCGAACGATGAACAGAAACCATTTCAGATTGAGGAATGTGCGATACAGAACATTCACCAGAAAAGACAGAAGCGGGGTTCGAAAGAGGTGTAGAAGTGAGAACGGGAGCGGGAGTGGAAAAGGAAGGCATGGGAGGGGGAGGTGGGATAGCTGTAGGATTGGGGTTTGCAATGATATTAACCTGTGTCGTGCCATGGTCATTCTCATTTTGCAAGTTTCTGTATGGAATTCTTTTCGAGTTAATTTTCATTTTCAAACTCAAATGTGCGAAAGACAAAGCCATTAGCCACAAAATTAGAAACACAAATGCCGAACCCAAAACAATTGATTGAAGTGCCGAAATAGAGAAAGTATGATTATCAATTTTCATGGAATTCTCGTTAATGTGACCATCTATTTCCCATTCATTTTTCTTTCTTAATTTATCCAAAAAAGCTGAATTTTCACGCGTGGACAAAATGTCAGAGTCAATGGTGAAATTGAGCACCACACCTTGGCTTGAATCTGGATTGTTACTGAAATGTGTCCATTCAATGGGCACAATATGGTGGAGCTCAACTTGATCATTGAAACACATCTGATCTTCCGCGTACACTATTCTTTCACCGTAAACCAATGAACAACCGCAAGGAATAGAAATTTCCAAAGCACCAAAACTTGCTTCTGCTGGAAGTTGAAATTCTTTTCTGTATGTTCCTGTCTTGTTTGTACAAACAATGTCTGTATTGTTATACACTCCTGTAATGATGACTTTCCCATTTGACAATTTCTTTATCTTGATATCTGCCTGAGATTCGCATTTCATTTTGCAAACCCGAGTCATTTGGAAAAGGTTTTCTTCAGAAAGGATAGCCGAAGCGCACAAATCATGTTCTCTTCCGTAGATATCCAAAGGAATTCTACACAGTTTGGATTTGCAATCTGCAGTAATTTCACCGATATTTAATGGGAGAGCCTCTTTCGCGCCGGGAAAGTAAAGATAATAGTCAGATTTTGTCTCCAAAATGCATGTTTGATTTTCATAGTTGAATGGGATTTTCACTATCTCGACAGAGTAAGGCTTCTCATTCATTGAATAAATGATTGGGATTTTCATTGTTACAACCACAGACTGATTTGTAAACTGACAAGATGCAATGTCACTTGTGTAATACATCTGTAAATCATTTTCTGAGATTGCTAGTTCTCTGCCGAAAGGGTGAAGTTGAACCGAAACATTATGCAAATTTGCTGTCATTTCTTGGGGATGCAACAAAATTGGTGAAATCTCATTGCGAATGCAAGAAGCCTGAATCTGAAAGAAGCGCAACTCTGAAATTGCATTTATGAATGCCATCTTTGAATCCAAGATGTTAGAGAACAGTTGTTGGATTTGATGTGTAATTTGAGTGGACATATCATGTGAGATATAGTCCGCCAAACGTGAAATTGAACCCTGAATCCTGAAAATATTATCTGTAATTTCAGAATCGTGATCTAGGATATATTCTCTAAAGTGGACTAATTGATTTTTCTCATCTTTGACCAACTCCTTCGCTTCTGCTATTTTTTCTTCTGCATCCGACATTTTTGACTTCAGCAAATCCGTTACATCGGTACTTGCAATGTTGAGCCATGACCATGCTCTTTTCTGACGGGGATGAAGCTGGGAATCAGAAGTGTAGGGGTTAAGATAAGCGTGTTCACCAACAGATGGTGGATAAATATTGTGATTGTTCTGTATCGACAAAGGAGGGGCTTGATAAATGGGTTGACGGGACGGTGGGGTTCGTGGTTGAGGTGGGGGTTGGATTGGAGGGGGGTACTGCCTTGGTGGGGAGGGTTGAGGTGGATAGTAAGGTTGGGGTTGGTAGTTTGGTGCGTATTGAGGATAACTGGGTGTCGGTTGAGGTGGTTGTGGTTGATATTGAGGAGGTGAGGGTGTAATTTGAGTGGGGAGGGAATAAGCGGGGGTATAGGGAGAGGAAGTGATAGTTTGGGTGAAGTAGCTATCTGTTTGTGGTGTTAGTGTTACAACTGTCGTTTGTCTGTATGTCGGGGTTAGTTTTGTTGGTGAAATTGTTGTTGTCCGAACGGTGGTGGAAAAAGATTGATCGCTTTGCATACTGTCGTGCATTTTCTTGGCGTTTTCTTTTTCATTTTGATTTGTTTTTGGACGCTGTGTTGACTGGACAGGAACTTTGTTCTGAGATTTTTGCAATTTAATTGTTTCTCTCTGAAACAATTTTGGAACTATTGTCTTTTTGTTTGTCCAGAAGGAAAGATCAGTTTGCCAATCATATTGATGCACCACAATATGAAAGCTGCTGTACCAACAATGCGGAAGCCGGATTATTTCAAAAGCCTGTCGTAATTTTGCGTATGCCAATTGAGGGTTTTGCTTGTTCCTGTATGGGTATGGCTCAGCTTTCAAAATTACAACCAGCGAAAAGAACACTGATAACAACAATTTTGGATTCATTTCACTTTTTCCCTATAAATGTTGTAACAAGAAGGATTAGAAATTGGTTTCCACTTCAAAAATTTATTCACCGGACGACCTTGCATCAATTCACGCTTTCTATAACAAACAGCAGATTTCGAAAAATCAACAGTATCTTCAGAATATCTTTTGAATGCGTAATCTCGGCAAACTGTGTCCAAATAATTTAGATCACCATCTAACTCTAAACAATGCTTTCTTCTTGTTGCGCACATCATGTCAGGATATTCTGGAAAATCATACGGAGGGAAGCGGAAAAACTTGTGATTCTGAATACGAAAATAAATAGCAAATATTTCTTCTAGTGTTAATCGTTTCCTGAGTTTCCCTGGATATTCGAAATCCATCTTTTCAGAGACTACATAAAGGTGAAATGCCAACAATACGAATGTATCGGTGATATTGACATTGTACAAGATGCCAAAACGACCCTTTATGTCTGTTCGATTTTCTTCCGTGAAATCAAACCCAACTTGTTTTGAACTGTGATTATGACGTATGAAGAAGAGCATCGCTGTTATGAGAAATTTATAATAAACTTCTACTTGCGATTCGGACATGGTCAACCTTGTAGCCTGAAATAACGTGCTAGCTGCTGAGTCAGGATAATATCTGACTTTTATTGCTACTGTTGAACAGAGTTGCTTAAACCACAAATGAGAAGAATAAATCGAATTTTCATTGCGCAGGAACGCCTCATAGTCCCGAATGACTATTTTTGCATATTGTGTGGTAACCAAAACTTCTTTTGCATTGATGAATCTCAAGCCAATCGCCAAATCATTTGTACCTGATTCAAGAATGTCAACTACAGATTGTCCAAGAAAGTGCAAGAAGGTTTTGAAGTCAGAAGATTCGTCGACAGAAAAGATCACGGTCTTCTTGTTATTCATTTCATCACAGATTTCTTTAGTCGCGGTTTGGAAAAAGTAATCCATAATGTACTGCATGCTTGTATCAAACACAATTTGTCTTCCGTATGGCTGAAGGACATTGTTCAAGCAGGACAAATCAAGAGAGTCACTATTGCTTGCTTCACACTGCAAACATCTGTGGATTACTTTCCTTTTCCACACTTTAGGAACTTCTGCAACACCACTGGACATGCCTAGTTTAACGTAAAGATGGAATAAAATTAATTATTCGATGATCTGCACTCCGTCCAAGAAGACTTAATGTGATTCGTGAGAACCTACAATCTCAACTGAAAATCAAAAAACGGACAAGTGGAGGATGGTTCCTCCAAGAGGAAGAAACGTTGCCGTGAGAGGGGGAGGTGGAGTAGGAGTGAGAGGAGGAAGAGTTGAAAGGGGAAATGCAGAAGGGGAAAGACCAAGGGTGAGACGAGTGACGACGGGAGGAAGAGAGACTGTAGCAGAATACAAAGGGGATGTGATCACGTTGTTGCTGATGGAGATGGGGAGGTGCATTCGCCGTGGGCGATTGCCAATGGTCGTTCGAAGAGAGGAATTCGAAAAGGTCAAGAAATGGGCAGAGGAGAAGTACGTGGATGCAATCATCCAGTTCTCAACAAATCTGGGCGGTTACATGCACCATTTCAGCACAGCGAATCGCTGCCAACCATATCGGGATGGAGCAGTGACCGACGAGTATGATCGATACATCGTGGACACATGGGTCCTGTCATGCTTGTGGGTTCTCTACGAGCAAGATCCTTCTGTCATTGCAGTCTAATTTCCCATGGTAAAAAGAATGACCATCACAATTTAAAAAGAACGACTTATGGAAATATTTTGATGACTGTCTTAATGTGAACTTGAGATTGAATATAATTTAAACAACTGATGTCCTTTTTCTCTTTTTCGCCTCTTCTCTCGGTTTAATCGTTGCCAAATAATACTTTCTATTTCGTTGTGCAATTACTGTCTTTGCTGACACATCACAGTCTTCTGTCAAAATGCCAATGTGCTTTTTCCATATGGAATTCACAAACGTATCTGTCATTATGTATATATGTGGTCGTTTGAGAATTCCATATTTTGGACCTATGATTCTTCTTCGTATATTTTCATAAAATGTGGAGATAAGAAGCTGAAAAAACTGATTCCTATCTCCTTCATATCTTTCACATGCTTTCAATGCGGCATAAAACCTCGATGTTTCCGTAAACGGATCTGGGAAATATGTAGCAGAGACATTGAAACCTTTCATTGTATTCTGGAATGCTTCCAGAATCAATTCTTCTCCTTCTTGCTGGGTATCAACATACACGGTGTCGTTCATTTTCAAATTTCAGACGGGGTCTCACTGCACTGCTACACTGCACTGTGACAGAAAACTACGATTGAGGTAACAACAAGAAAGAAAGCACACAGGAGCGACAAACCTTGTCTGAAGAAAAGTTCTATGCACCGATCTCCACTTATTTCTCAACTACGATCTCTATTTTCCTGTTTTTGTGTTCTCATTAAAATTGTAAATATTTTTGTTTTTGTTGTGAGATTGGGCACAGAAATGTTTATGAAGTTATTATTTGTTGTTTTTGTCTTATTTGTCGCTGTTGTGCGCCTTATTTCATGTTATTTTGGGTATAAAAACGGTTAAAAAAGGTGTGAGTGATGTTTCAATATTTGTTTTTGGAGAAATGTGGAAGGATCGGAAGATACTCACGTGGACGAATTTTCGGATATACATGGGTAAGAGTAATTTCACCTCCATTCTCTTTTTCGCATTTGTCGCAAGGACAGGTTGTTTTTGAAAATAGATTTATACGCCCTTGCATGTAAACAATTTCCTCCAAGATTTTCTCGATCGTGTACTTTGTTTCAGATGGCTTCAGCCAATGTTTCCTCTTAATTGCATCTCTTGTCGAATGTTCGATTGAAAAGATGCAATTATTCGTTGTATGTATTTTTGAGTGACAACGTTTACATGGAGTGGGTAAAATATCACACAGATGAAAGAACTTCTGTGCAATATTATAGAACAAGTTTGATTTGATGATAACGTTCCCTTTGGATGTGTGACTCACTCCCATTCTGTTCATCTCGTAAACTGTTCTTTCCGGTGGTTTTTGAACAAAATAGAAAAATGCAGCTGTCATGTACGTCATGTACATGCAGTGCAGATCTTTGGGTAAGATAGTCAGAATATGCTCATGTGGGGTCGAGCCGTTGTTATAACGTCTGTGCTCGACTGTACATTTCAATTCTGGGATATGAACTGTCACTTTTTTGTTTGTTTGTTCGATTGAAGTTGAGAATTTGTTGCTTTCACTCGAGGCAGGATCACTAGTTGAAGCCATCTCCTAAAACAACGTCTTTAATTAATATTATTCTTTCTTACGAAACAGGTTGAACGGATTCATGGAAATTCATCTTCGGATTCTTCTTGTGGAACATATTCTTCTGAGG
>Ga0081539_10006155_pt1 | contig 11673 bp, 13 predicted proteins | sample TabmetS4T2R2_FD_71023 | JGI IMG/M metagenome (GOLD analysis project Ga0081539, IMG submission 71023) | Tabebuia heterophylla rhizosphere microbial communities from the University of Puerto Rico - S4T2R2 | ecosystem: Host-associated > Plants > Roots > Rhizosphere ...
CGCACGCCCTGGAGATCGACCAACGCGCGGATCGCCCCCGCCGACGGCGACGGGCGCTTCGTGCTCAGCCAGGCCGAGACACTGTTTTCGGTCGAGCTCGACGGCCCGCTCGATCCCGCCGCCCTATCCGCCCTGCTGCACCGGCGCGTGGCGGTGTACGACAAGGATCGCGAAGGTCATTACAATCTCATCTCGGCCCTGCACAAAGCGATGCGGGGGAGCGATCCGCAGGCAAGCCTTTATTATCTCGCCCGCATGCTGGTGGCCGGCGAGGAGCCGCTCTACGTGCTGCGCCGGATCACGCGCTTCGCGTCCGAGGATATCGGCCTCGCCGATCCGCAGGCGCTGGTCCAATGCCTCGCGGCGAAAGATGCCTATGACTTCCTCGGCTCGCCCGAGGGCGAGCTGGCGATCGTCCAGGCCTGCCTTTATTGTGCGACCGCTCCGAAATCGAACGCTGCCTATCGGGCGCAGAAAGCGGCCTGGCAGACGGCGAAGGAAACCGGCTCGCTGATGCCGCCCAAGACGATCCTCAACGCGCCCACGCGCCTCATGAAGGACATCGGCTACGGCAAGGGCTATCGCTACGATCATGAGGAGGAAGACGCCTTTTCCGGCGACGATTACTGGCCCGAGGAAATGAACGCCCAGACCTTCTACGAGCCGAGCCCGCGCGGCTTCGAGGCGAAGATTGCCGAGAGGCTCGCGTATTGGGAGAATCTTCGCAACGAGCGGGAGAAGAGCTGAAGTGGCAAGCGATGCCCAGGCCGACAAAGAAGCCATTCGCGACCTGCTCTACACTTATTGCCGGGCGGTCGACCGGGAAGATGTGGAGCTCGGCCATTCGATCTGGCACGACGACGGCTATGCCGATTATGGCGCGGATTTCTACCAGGGGCCGGGCAAGGGCGTGATCGACAAGACCTGCCATGACAGCCGCCAGCTGCTCAGCCAGGCGCACCAGGTCACCAACATGCTGATCGAGCTGGCCGGCAATCGCGCCGGCAGTGAAACCTATATCAGCAGCACCTACCGGCTCGAGCGCGACGGAATCCTGATGCACATGGCGGTGTGGGGCCGCTATCTCGATCGCTGGGAGAAGCGCGGCGGCCGCTGGGGCCTGGTGCATCGCCAGGTGATTTTCGACCATGACGAGATAAGGCCGGTGACGCCGATGGGCCGGGCCAAGGGATTAGCCCGCGGCAAGCGCGATCCATCCTATGCGATATTGAAGGGGTAATATTGATGGCGGACATCTGGACGACGGTTTCCTTCGACATGCGTGCGCCTGCGCTCGGCACGTCGACCCAGGCGCTTTATGGGGCCGCGGTCGAGATGGCTGCCTTCGCCGACCGAATCGGGGTCGATCGCATCGGCCTGATGGAACATCACGGCTCGGACGACGGCTACCTGCCGCAGCCCTTCACGCTGGCCAGCGCCATGGCCGCCGTGACGAAGGATATCCGTTTCATCCTCGGCGCCGTCATCCTGCCGCTGCACGATCCGGTGATCATCGCAGAGCAGATCGCGGTCACCGACCTCATCTCCAACGGGCGGATCAATGTGATCTTCGGCGCCGGCTATGTGCCGTTCGAATTCGCCATGTTCCGCAAGTCGCTGAAGGACCGGGCGAAGTTGATGGACAGCGGCATCGAGACGATCCTGCGCGCGCTGCATGGCGAGAAGTTCGAGACCGATGGGCGGCCGGTCTCTGTGCGTCCGCTGCCGGTACAGAAGCCGGAGGACATTGTGATGGTCGGCGGCGGCGTCCCCGCTTCAGCGCGACGGGCGGCGCGCTTCGGCGTCGGCTTCGGCCCGATGATGGCGAACATCATACCCATCTACGAGGAAGAATGCCGCAAGCTCGGTCGCGAGCCGGGCGAATACCGGCGGCCCAAGCCCGGGATGCCGCTGAGCATTCACTTGTCGGAGGATCCGGACCGCTCCTGGGCGATCCTGGAGAAGCATGCGGTCCACGTCATCACCGCCTATGCCAAATGGGCCGAGCAGGAAGGCGAAGCTTCCAACTCTCCGTTCAAGGGCCTGACCGATCCCACGGTCCTGCGCCAGGCCGGCCTGTTCGCGGTCTGGACCCCCGACCAGCTGCTCGCGAAGGTACCCGAGATGGAGGACAAGACCAGCTTCGGCTTTCAGCCGCTGCTCGGCGGCCTCTCCCCCGAGGAGGGCTGGAAGAGTCTCAAGCTGCTCGAGAAGGTGATGCCCCAGCTCAAAGCTGCTATCGCCGCTGCCTGAAGTCACCCCGTTTTTGCGCCACCTTCCAGGGAGACCAGCCAAATGTACCAGATGCCCCGCACTCCAGGACCCGCCTGGCAGGATCAGCTCAGCTATTGGGCGCTTCCTGTTGGCGAGGCGATCCTCATCCTGCTGGTCGCCTATGTGCTGGCCCGTGCCGCGAAATGGGCGATCGCCAGGCTGGTCAACAAGATTCCCGTCCTGCAGCGGCACACTGAGGCCGACCCGGCCCAATCGGTCGGTGCGCTGATCGGCGAGGTCGCCTTTTGGCTGATCCTGCTGGTCGGGTTGCTGCTCGCGCTGCAGCCGCTGGGGCTCAGTCAGGTTCTCGAGCCGGTGCGGACCCTCACCACCACGACCTTCGCCTTCATTCCAAATATCCTGGGCGCAGTCCTGATCTTCTTCATCGGACTGGTTGCGGCCAAGATCCTGCGAAAGCTGGTGGAAAGCGCCCTCCTCGTCGCCAATGTCGATGGCTGGCTGCGCAAGACGGGACTGATGGAAGGTGCGGCCGAGCCAACCGAGGCGCCCGCGCCCCCCTCCGGACGCCCATCGGTCAGCCGGTCGATCGCGACGATCGCATTCTTCCTGATCATGATCCCGGTCACGATCGCCGCGCTCGATGCGCTGCGCATCGAATCCATCTCGGGCCCCGCGCGCGAGATGCTGATGCCGATCGGCGCCGCGATTCCGCGCGTGGTGGGCGCTCTGGTGCTGCTGTGGATCGGCTATCTGATAGGCAAGGTCGCCAAAGGGGCGGTCGAGCAGATCCTGCCATCGATGGGCTTCGACCGGGCAGTGGGGGCGCTCGGCATCTCGACCGAGAGCACGACGCCCTCGCGTACGATCGGCACGGTGGTGATGATTGCAATCCTGCTGTTCTTCGCCATCAAATCGGCCGAGCTGCTGGAATCGCCGATCATCGCCGCCATGCTCGCCCAGGCGCTGGAGCTCGGCAGCCGTGTGCTGTTCGGCACCGGGATCATCCTGGCCGGCGTGTTCATCGCCCGGATCGTGGCGGGTCTCGTCGGCGGCACCGGCAGCGCGGGCTGGCTGTCGGCTATCCTCAAATGGTCGATCATCGCCCTTTCGGTGGCGATGGGGCTGCGCTTCATGGGGCTGGCGAATGAGATCGTCATCATCGCCTTTGCCTCGATCATCGGCTCGGCGGCGGTCGCCTGCGGGCTCGCGGTCGGGCTGGGCGGGCGCCTGACCGCACACAAGTTGCTGGAGCAATGGACGCAGGCGAACGTCCCTCCCCAAACGCCCGCGCGTCCGGCCCGACCCAATCCGCCGGAGCCCGACAGCCCGCCGCTCATCTGACGCATGAGCGGCTTTGCCGATTGGGATGACGCTGTCGCCTTCGCGCTCGGCCTGCCGGACACGGAGCTTTCGACATCCTATGGCAAACCGGCGGTGAAGGTCGGAGGCAAGACCTTCCTGTTCACCGGCCGGGAGCCTGGCAGCTTCAGCGTCAACGCGCCCTTGCCCGAGAAAGAGCTGCTGATGGAGACGGATCCCGACACCTTCTGGGAAACCGACCATTATCGCGGGTGGCCTGGCGTGCTGGTGCACTGCGGCAGTCCGGACCACGAACGGATCGAACGGGTGATCACGCGCGGCTGGTGGGACAAGGCCGGCAAGGCACAACGAATGGCCTTCGGGCCGCGGCCGTAATTCCTTCCTCTTTCTGCCGATCTGTGTATACGTATGCATATAGCAGACTGCAGGGAGGATCCGATGCGCACCATGCTTGCCTTGATCAGCATCGCGGCAGCCGCTTTGGCGGGCGGGGCCGGCTTCGCTGCGCCCGAGGTCAACGTCACCAGGGACCTTCAGCACCGCTATGGCGAAGTCCAGATCGCGGTGAACCCGAAGAATAATAACAACCTGGTCTATGCCGACGTGAAGCTCGCCGAGACGACCGCCTGCGCCGAGGCGAAGAACCCCGATTGTGACTCCGTACCGACGCATTCGAACGGCGCCGGCGTCAACATGTCGCAGCCGCGGGGATTCTTTACCCGCAAGGGGTTCAGCGGCGTTGGAGTCTTCTATACCATGGACCGCGGTTGACCGGAACTCCGATGGATGGACCCAAGACAGTCGCGGATCCCAATACGGGCACCATCTACGAGGCATCGTCGAACATTCTCGGACCGCTCTCGAGCGGCGACCCGAAGAGGCCGAAAGCGTTCGCATCCGCTGGCTGGTTTCCCCGAAAGATGGGCTGACATGGACGAAGCCCCAGCCGATCGGCGGTGTTGCCTTCACCACGGCGGCGCACGGCATGCTTGCGGCCGCGTTCAAGACTGGGCCGACGAGTCTGTTCAGCGACGGGAACAACGAGTTGTGTGGAAGCGCGCCGGCCCCCTGTGTCATTTTCCAGACGACGCGGGATTCGGGCGTAACCTGGTCGCGGCATGTCGTGCCGGTTCCTGCCACTGCAACCGGGCCGATGGTCGCCGCCGATCCTTCGAAACCGGGGCATTTCGCGGTAGCCGTGGGGATGAATGGGAACACGCAGTTCGACGTGTACGAGACACGCGACTCCGGCCAGAGCTGGAGCAAGCCCGTCACGGTCACCGAGGATGCCAGCAAGCGCAAGAGCTATCCCTGGCTGAACTATTCGCCGACCGGCGTACCCGGCCTGATGTGGCGCAGCATCCAGGCACCGCCGTCGCCTCCGCCGGCGCCATCCGGTCCGTCGGCGCCGGGCGCGGCCGCGGGCAGGCTCAGCTTCGGCAATCAGCAGCCCCTGCCCTACAATATCTGGGCGGCCGTCTCGCGCGATGGTGGCGCCACCTTCAGCGAACCGCTCAAAGTGAGCGCGGCGGATTCGCCAGCGGGGCGTCCGGGCGCGGCGGGCGATGATTATTCGAACATCGTGCTGGACCGCGATTATGCCTATGTCGGCTGGCCCGACTGGCGGCCGGGCGAGCGGCAGGGTTTCTTCCGGGCGATTCCGTTGAGCGAGTTCAAGGCGAAGCGCTGATCCGTTTCGCAAGCGAGAACTGGCTGTACAGCCCAAGGGTGCCGGTGCCACTGATCCGGCCCTGATGGATGCACCCCAATTCACGCGCTTCGCTGCGATCGACTGGTCTGGCGCCAAGGGGCGGCGGCACAAGGGCATTGCCGTCGCGCTGTGCGAGACCGGGGGCGATGCGCCGCGCCTGATCAAGCGCGAGCAGCCATGGTCGCGAACGGAGCTCCTCCACTGGCTGCTCTCTTCAGCGGACGAAGCCCCCACCCTGTTCGGCTTCGACTTCAGCTATGCGCCGCCGATCGTCGCGCGCGGTTCCTATCTGCCTGGCGAGGACGTGCCGGGAGAGGCAAAGGCCTTCTGGGCCTATGTGGACTGGTTGTGCCAAGATGAGGATCTCGGTGCTGCCAGCTTTCTCGAGCAGTATCACCGCCGGCATTTCTACTTCGGCGCGGCGGACGGCGCAAAAGCCGATTTTCTCCACCATCGGGTCTGCGAGCAGGCCTTCAATGCGCTCGGCGGCGGCAAAGCCTCAACGTTGTACGACGCGATCGGCGCCTCGCAGGTGGCCAAGGCCAGCTATGCCGGCATGCGCTTGCTCCACTGGCTCGACAACATCGTGCCGATCTGGCCCTTCGACCCCCTCCCCCAGCAAGGAAGCCTGGTCGTCGAAATCTACACTCGTGCCTTCATCCGCCTCGCGGGTCTGAGCGGACGCAAGGTGCGCACACTGGCGCACCTCAACCAGGCGCTGGCCGCGCTCGGCAGTGAGCCCCACATTGCTGACCACGATCCCAACGATCACGAGACCGACGTGCTCATTGCAGCCGCAGGGTTGCGTGCCATCGCCGGTGATCCGGCTTATTGGACTCCCGCAGGCCTGACGCCATATATCGCCCGCACCGAGGGCTGGACCTTCGGCGTGCGCTGACGCAAAGGGGTGTGCCAGCGGCCGGGTTAGCTCAGCTGGTAGAGCAACCGCCTTGTAAGCGGTAGGTCGTCGGTTCGAGTCCGACACCCGGCACCAGTAAAAACAAGGACTTAAGTACCATCGGAAAGCCGGACAAGAACTCAGTAGCGCGTCCTGCGGTGCATCCCCTATGATGCCTCACAATAAAAATCCGCGAGCTGGCTAATGACGCCAAACATTCTCATTGCCGTTCCATTGCACGGTTCCGACATCAAGATTCAATGCGCCGTCAGTCTCGTCGCGCTGGGCGCGAACCTCGCAGCAAGAGGCATGATGTTCGGAGTCAAATATCACAGCAGCGCCGATCTCATCAGGAACCGCAATATCCTGGCTTCGGCGGCCCTCGCGCAACCTGACCGCACGCATCTGCTCTTCGTCGACGCTGACATGGAGTTTCGGCCCGAGGCGCTGTTTCGAATGCTGGAACTGGCAAGACCTGTCATCGGCTGCATTTATCCCAGGCGCAAACCCACCGACTCGCTACGGGACTTCGTTGTCGATCTTGGCGAGGAAACCCGATTGCAGGTTACAAGTGGCGCGACCCGCGTCCGAGGCGTCGGCATGGGGCTGTGCCTCATCGACCGCACCGTTCTCGAGCGCATGGTCGCTTCGGGAAAGGTCAGGCGTGACGAGCTCAAAGATCAAGGTCATCCGATCTTCGGCTTTTTCGATCCGATCACGCCCGATGTGTCGGAGGACCTCTCTTTCTGTCGTCGCTGGGCATCGCTGTGCGATGGTGAGGTTTGGGCTCTCGTTGACGAAGAGATCGGGCACGTTGGAGAAACGACGTTCAGAGCCCAGTTCTTGGACTATGCAAGGAAAACACGTCGCTCCAGTCAGCAGGAATAGTACGTCATCCATTGGCGCGCGTGGCATAAGGGGGAAGGCAAGTTATGGACTGGACCGTCAAGGATATCCCGCCCCAGAATGGAAAGCTCGCGATCGTCACCGGCGCCAATGACGGGCTCGGCTACGATACCAGCGCTGCATTAGCGGCGGCCGGCGCAGAAGTGATCGTCGCGGCGCGCAGTCCGGAACGCGGGGAGGACGCGGTCAGGCGAATCCGCGCGGCACATCCGCAGACCAACGTCCGCTTCGAACAGCTCGATCTCGCCAGCCTCGCTTCCGTGAAGGGCTTTGCAGATAGGATTGCGCGGGATCGATCGAAGCTCGACCTTCTCGTCAACAATGCCGGGGTGATGGCGCTGCCGAAGCGCGAGACGACCGAAGACGGCTTCGAACGGCAGTTGGGCGTCAATTTCCTCGGCCATTTCGCGCTCACTGCGCACTTGTTGCCGCTGCTGCGCCAGGCCGAGAAGCCGCGCGCCGTGCAGCTCAGCAGCCTCGCGCACCGGCGCGGACGCATCATGTTCGACGACCTGCAGAGCGAGCGCAAATATTCGGCCTGGGCCGCTTACTCGCAGAGCAAGATCGCCATGCTCATGTTCGGGATGGAGCTCGGCCGGCGCGCCGATACGGCGGGCTGGAACCTGCTGAGCACCAGCGCGCATCCCGGCTGGGCGCGCACCAGCCTGGTCGCAAACGGCCCCGGCATCAGCTGGAGCGGAAAGATCGTCAGCTGGATCGCACCGTTGTTCAGCCAGTCCTCGGAGCAAGGCGCCCTGCCGACCCTTTATGCCGCGACTGCACCCGATGCGGTGCAGGGCGGCTATTATGGTCCGCTCGGCGCGGGCGAAACCAAAGGGCCGCCGGGGCCGGCGAAGATCGCGCCCCAGGCACAGGACAAGGATGTCGCCGCGCGGCTTTGGGAGGCAGCCGAACAGCTGACCGACTGCAAGCTGCAGATCGCCTGAACATCAGCCGACGCGGATGAGCGTGCCGCCCTGCTCCGCCGATGCCCGGATCGCGTCCATCACCTGCATCGCAGCAAAGCCGTCGCGGAACGTCGGCAGCGGGACGGCCGATTTGATCTCCCGTCCCTCGACCCCGGCTCGCAGCGCTTCGCACAGGCGGGTGTAGGGACCAAGTTCGAGATGCGAGAAGCGGCGGGCCGAATCGGCCGCCTCGGCGGGGGGCGGCGGCGGAAGCTGCAGATCGTCGGGAACGGCCAGCTCCCTCACCCCCTCACGGTCCGCGACCCGCACGATGCCGTCGTCCACCCACACGGTGCCCTTGGTCCCGGCAACCCGCCACAGGGTCGCCGACGGCCCCCAGGCGCCGGCGGTCTGCTGCAGCACGCCCTCGACGCCATTCTTCAGGCGAAAGCGCAGAACATAGCTGTCCTCCGCCACATTGGTGCGGTCCGAGACAATCGGCAGTGCGGCGCTGAGTGACTCGAATGCGCCCAGCCACGCCTGGATCTGATCGATGAGGTGCGAGCCCGACGCGCCCAGCCAGCCGCCGCCCGCTTGCTTGTCGAACCACCAGCGCGGCAGCCGCGCCTCGGGATCGGCGGCGAAGGGGATGTATTGGACCATCGTCAGGAATCGCGGCTCGCCGACCTGGCCATCGGCCAAGGCCCGTCCGAACAAGGCGCGATCGGGCGCCCAGCGGAATTCATTGCCCATCAGGTGCATGACGCCGGCGCGCTCCGCCGCGTCCAGCATCGCCTTGCCCTCTGCGGCATCGAAGGCCATCGGCTTCTCGCACAGCACGTGACAGCCGTGCTCGAGTGCCTTGAGCACCAGCCGCGCATGGCTCTCCGGCGGCGTTGCGACCGTCACCACCTTGGCCCTGGTCTTGTCGATGGCTTCGTCGAGGTCGGTGAATGTGCCCGGGACGCCCGTTACCTCGGCGCGGCGCGCGAGCTTTTCGGGATTGGTACCGACCAGCGCGGCCACTTCAAAACCCGCCGCGCGCAGGGCAGGCACATGGATGCGGCAGCCGAAACCGGTGCCGACGACAACGGCGGGAATGGGACTAGTCATGGGCCTCTCCAGTCAGCGTAACTGGCGTCCGACTAGATCATCCTTGCCCACTTGGATAGTGCCTACTATCTTTCTCGCCCATGTCGTCCGGCAGGATCAACGAACTCGGCGTCGAGCGCCTCTGCCTGTTCGGCATGCCGCCGGTCGAGCACGTCTCGCTTGCAGCCGATCTGGGCTGCACCGGCATCGGAATCGGCCTGGAGGCGATGCGCTATTACAATCCCGACAACTATCCCGACTGGTCGCTACGCGACGATCCGGCCCTGCGGCGGGAGATGATCGCCGCGATGCGCGACCGCGGCGTGCGCGTCACTTTGTGCGAGGGTTTCGGGCTGACACCGGAGGGAAATCCGTACGATTTCGCGGGTGACCTTGATATTGCCGCCGAGCTGGGAAGCGAGCGGATCAATGCGGTGAGCTCCGATCGCGACCGGCAGCGGGCCATTGATGGCTTTGCGACCATCGCGGAGATGGCCGCCCAGCGCGGAATCGAAGTGACGAGCGAAATCGGCATGGGGCCGATGTCGCGCCTGCCCAAGGCGCTCGCCGTGCTTGACCAGGTCGGCGCGGAGAATTTCCGGTTGCTGATCGACACCATGCATTACTTCCGGCTGGGCGGGAGCATCGCTGAGATCGCGGCGATCGATCCGCAGCTGATCGGCTATGTCCAGCTGTGCGATGCGCCGCTCGTCTCGCCGATCGAATCCTACATGGAGGAAGCGCTGCATGAGCGCGAAGCGCCGGGCAGCGGCGAGTTGCCCTTACGCGAATTCCTGGCACTGCTGCCGCGCGATGTCGTGGTCAGCGTCGAAGTGCCACAGCGCTCGCTGGCCGAAGCCGGCGTGCCGGCGCGCGAGCGCGTCCGCCGATGTGTCGAAGCGGCCCGCGCGTTGCTGACGGAAAGCCTGTGCCCTCAGGCGGATAATGCTATCATTGACGCCCCGAGCGCAAAGGACGTTCCGCATGGCTGATCCGGGATTCACGATAGTGCCCATGCCCGTGGGCGCCGAGATCATCGGCCTGGAGGCAGGACGGGAGGAAAATCCCACGACACAGCGGGCGCTGTACGACGCCTGGCTCGAGCATGGCATCCTGCTGTTCCGCGGCGTGGATACGATCGAACGCCACCTCGCGATTAGCCGCTGTTTCGGCGAGCTGGAGATCCATCCGGTCCCGGAAGTGCGCTACGCCGGCAATCCCTATCTGATCGAGCTCGGCGGCGCGGGACGCCCCTCGGCCTATGTGTTCAACGGCACGGATTTGAGGGCCAATCGCATCGCCTGGCACCGCGACACGGCCTACACGCCGGACATCTGCAAGGGCGCGATGCTGCGTATGCTCGAAGTGCCCGAACATGAGGGCGAGACGATGCTCGCCGACACGGCCATGGCTTACGACGATCTTCCGGATGACCTAAAGAAACTTCTGGAAGGCCTTGAATATAAAGCGACGATCCGCACCGAACATCTGAGCACGCTAGGCCATCCTGGTATCTTTTGGAGCAGCGTGCGCGAGGCGACCGACGCGGAGGATCCGGGCGGCGCCGAACGGCGGGCGCGTACAGCGGGCATCGACCAGCGCTATCCAAGCGTTATCCATCCCGCGGTGCTGATCCATCCGGAGTCGGGCCGCAAATGCCTCTTCCTCAGCCCGACCTATGTGGATTTGTTCCTGGGTATGGAACAGACCGAAAGCGACGCCCTGCTGCGCCGGCTGACCGACCACATGCTGCAGCCGAAATATGTCTACAAACATAAATGGGTGCCGAACGACGCGATCATCTGGGACAATCGCCGCTTCATGCACGCGGGCATGGGCAATCTGCCCGGCGAGCTGCGCTACGGCCTGCGCACGACCCTCGCCGGGCCGCTGCGCACCGGGCGCTATTTCGACAAGGATGCGAAGGCACCGGCAGAGGTGATCGCGGATTAGGGAGAGCAGGCGTGGCCAGATATGTTCGGTACGAGCATCAGGGCTCGGTCCATTATGGCGAGCTGAACGGGAGCACGATCCAGCCACTTGAGGGCGAATTCGCGCAGTTCCGTCCAACGGCGCGTCCAACTGTCCAACTTGACGAAGTGAAGCTGCTCGCGCCCACCCAGCCAACGCGAATCGTCTCGGCCGGGCCAGGCTTCAAGGTCTCCTTTCCTGACGGCGTATTCCCGGAGATGCCGATGTTCTGGCACAAGCCGCTCGCCGCGCTCAATCATCCGGAAGGCATCATTGAGCTGCCGACGAGTGAGTACCCAGGGATCAATCACGAGGCTGAGCTCGGGATCGTTATCGGCAAGAAGACGAAATGCGTCGGTCCCGAAGAGGCTGTCGACCACATCTTCGGCTACACCTGTTATAACGATGTGACGCGCGGCGATTTCTACGAAGCGGGTGCGTTCGGCGCCTCTCCTTATTATGTCTACGGCAAGACCTATGACGGTTTCGCGCCGTTCGGCCCCTGGGTCGTAACCGGCCTCGATACCAGCAACCTGCACATCGAATGCCGGATCAACGGCGAGATCCGGCAGAGCCATTCCACCTCCGACCGGCTGTTTCGGCCGGAGCAGATCGTCTCCTGGCTTTCGCAA
>Ga0081539_10006156_pt1 | contig 11673 bp, 9 predicted proteins | sample TabmetS4T2R2_FD_71023 | JGI IMG/M metagenome (GOLD analysis project Ga0081539, IMG submission 71023) | Tabebuia heterophylla rhizosphere microbial communities from the University of Puerto Rico - S4T2R2 | ecosystem: Host-associated > Plants > Roots > Rhizosphere ...
CGCGACGGGGACCGCGGCGGCGAACCGCCTGGCCCGCGAGGCCGACCTCGTCATCGGCATCGGCACGCGCTGGAGCGACTTCACGACCGCGTCGAAGTCGGCCTTCCAGGACCCCGACGTGCGCTTCGTCAACGTCAACGTGGCCGGGTTCGACGCGGCCAAGCACAGCGGCCTGGCGGTGGTCGCCGACGCGCGCGCCACGCTCGAGGCGCTGCGCGACGCGCTCGAGGGCTGGCGCGCGGACGAGGACTGGACGCAGCGCGCCGCCGACGAGGCGCGGGCGTTCGGCGAGGAGGTCGCGCGGCTCGTCGCGCCGCGCGCCGGCGAGATGGCGCACCAGGCGGGCGTCATCGGCGCGATCAACGACGCCGCCGGCGAGACCGGCGTCGTGGTCTGCGCGGCCGGATCGGCGCCCGGGGACCTGCACAAGCTCTGGCGCGCCCGCGACCCCGCGGGGAAGGGCTACCACGTCGAGTACGGCTACTCGTGCATGGGCTACGAGATCCCGGGCGGCATGGGGATCAAGCTCGCCGCGCCCGAGCGCGACGTGTTCGTCCTCATCGGCGACGGGTCGTATCTGATGATGCCCGGCGACCTCGCCACCGCCGCGGCCGAGGGGATCGGGATCGTCCTGGTCATCGTCGACAACGGCGGCTACGCATCGATCGGCGCGCTGTCGCGGTCGCTGGGCGGAGCGGGGTTCGGGACGCACTACCGGCTGGCGGAGAACGGCGGCCCGCCGCTCGACGCGGCCGACGGACCGTTGGCGCCGCTGCGCCCGTCGCAGGTCGACCTCGCGGCCAACGCCGAGAGCCTGGGCGTGCGGACGCTCCGGGCCTCGACGCTCGAAGAGCTGCGCGCCGCGCTCGCCGACGCTCGCACGGACGGAGGGCCGGTCGCGATCTACATCGAAGTCGACCGCTACGCCGGCGTCCCGAGCTACGAGAGCTGGTGGGACGTCCCGGTCGCCGAGGTCAGCGACGACGAGGCGGTGCGAGCCGCGCGCGAGGACTACGAGCGGGCGCGCGCGAAGCAGCGCGCGTACGTGGCGCCGCCGCGCGGGGACCGGGTGGCACGGTGACCGACCTGCTCGTCCATCCCGCGGCGCAGCCCGCCGACGACGGCACCCTGCTCACCATCAGCCCGGAGTCCGCCCGCTGGGGCCACGTCGGCTTCGAGGTCCTCTCCCTCGATGCCCATCAGACCGCACGGCGCAGCACGGACGCCCGCGAGCTGTGCGTCGTCGCGGTCGAAGGCGCCTGCGTCGTCCGCTCCGAGCACGGCGAGTGGGAGATCGGCGGGCGCGCAGATCCGTGGTCCGGGCCGCCCGGCGCCGCCTATCTGCCGCCCGGGACCGAGGTCGAGATCGAGGGCACCGGCGAGGTCGCCCTCTGCTGGGCGCCCGCCAACGGCGGCGCGCCCGCGCGCGTCCTCGAGCCCAGCCCGGTTGAGGTCCGCGGCACCGGAACCTACGAGCGGCGGATCCACAACATCCTCATGGGCGATAGCGAGGCCGACTCGCTGCTGGTCACCGAGGTGCTCACGCCAGGCGGACACTGGTCGAGCTACCCTCCGCACAAGCACGACCGCGACGCCATGCCCGACGAGTCGTTCCTCGAGGAGACCTACTACCACCGTGTCGCGCCGGCCCACGGCTTCGGCCTGCAGCGCGTCTACACCGCCGACGGCGAGCTCGACGAGAGCGTCGCGGTGCGCGACCGCGACACCGTCCTCGTGCCCCGCGGCTACCACACGGTCTCGGCGCCGCCCGGGTACGACCTCTACTACCTCAATGTGATGGCCGGTCCCACGCGCGCCTGGGCCATCTCCAACGACCCCGACCACGAATGGATGCTGCGATGAGTGCCGCTACCACCACTTCGGTTCGACTGATCGACAACTACGTCGCCGGACAGTGGACGCCCGCCTCGGGCACCGACGAGCTCGACGTCACCAACCCCGCCACCGGCGAGGTGCTCGCCCGGGTGCCGCTCTCGTCCTCGGCCGACGTCGACGCCGCGGTCGCCGCAGCTCGCGCCGCGCTGCCCGAGTGGCGCAAGGTCAGCGTCATCGCCCGCGCGCGCAAGCTCTTCGAGCTGCGCGAGGGCCTCGAGGCGCGCAAGGAGGAGCTCGCCCGATCGGTCACCACCGAGATGGGCAAGACGATCGTCGACGCCCGCGCCGAGGTCGCGCGGATGATCGAGATGGTCGAGGCCGCCACCGCGGTGCCCACGACCATGCAGGGCCGGATCATCGAGGACGTCTCGACCAACGTCGACGCCGAGACCGTGCGCCAGCCGGTCGGCGTGTGCGCGGCGATCGTGCCGTTCAACTTCCCGGCGATGGTGCCGTTCTGGTTCCTGCCCTTCGCGATCGCCTGCGGCAACACGTTCGTCCTCAAGCCGTCCGAGCAAGTTCCGCTCACCCAGCAGATCGCCTTCGAGGTGCTCGACGGGCTCGGCCTGCCGCCCGGCGTGGTCAACCTCGTCAACGGCAGCCGCGAGGTCGTCGAGGGCATCCTCGACCACCCGGGCATCGACGCGATCTCGTTCGTCGGCTCGGCGCCGGTGGCGCGGATCGTCTACGAGCGCGCGGCCAAGGCCGGCAAGCGCGTGCAGGCGCTCGGCGGCGCCAAGAACCACATGGTCGTCATGCCCGACGCCGTGCTCGACAAGACGGTCGACGGCCTCATTGCCTCGGGGTTCGGCGCCGCCGGCCAGCGCTGCATGGCGGGCTCGGTGGTCGTGACCGTGGGCGACGCGCACGACAAGCTCATGCCCGCGCTGCGCGAGGCCACCGAGAAGCTGCGCGTCGGCGACGGCTTGGAGGAAGGCGTCGACGTCGGGCCGGTCGTCTCGTGCACCGCCCGCGATCGCATCCGCGAGTGGATCGACCGCGGGGTCTCCGAGGGGGCGACGCTCGCGGTCGACGGCCGGGAGCCCGAGGGCGACCTGCCGGGCGACGGCTCCTACGTAGCCCCGACGATCCTCGACGACGTCAAGCCGTCGATGGCCGTGGCCCAGGAGGAGATCTTCGGCCCGGTGCTCAGCGTGATCAACGTCGGCTCGCTCGACGAGGCGATCGAGGTCATCAACCAGAGCCGCTTCGGCAACGGAGTGTCGATCTTCACCGAGTCGGGCGCCTCGGTCCGCCGCTTCCGCCACGAGGTGGAGGTCGGCATGGTCGGCGTCAACATCGGCGTGGCCGCCCCGGTCGCCTTCTTCCCGTTCTCGGGCTGGAAGGACTCCTTCCTCGGCGACCTCCACGCCCACGGCCCCGACGCGGTCGAGTTCTACACGCGCAAGAAGACCGTCACGAGCCGCTGGTTCTCGAGCGGGCAGGGCAGCGGGGCGTACTTCGTGGAGAAGTAGGGGTTGTCGTCCGCGCGGCGTCTTGCGGCGCTGCGCGGCGAGGCAATGAGGAGAAGGAGTTCGCGGCGGCGCCTGCGCGGCCCAGCGAGCCCGCTCGCTCGCGATTCGCGACCGTTGGGGCTTTTGACACGCATAGCGTGCACAAGGCCCCGAGCGACGCCGAACTGGCGCGTTGCCGCTCCGCCCGGGCCCCTTTCCCCTCACTGCCCGGGCCCCTTTCCCCTCACTGCCCTCGCCGCGCAGCGCACCGGGCGCCGCGAGGACTACCGGCGGCGCCGGCGCTGCCGCGACCGCGACCGCCCCGGCCGGGCCGGCGTCGCCAGCTCCGTCAGCGCGAACTCGCGGTCCAGCCGCAGCTCGGCCGCGATCCGCTCGACGTCGCTTGCGTGCTCGGCGCCGACGAACGTCACGCCCACCCCGGCGCGCCCGGCTCGGCCGGTGCGGCCCACGCGGTGCACGTAGCCCTCGCGATCGGCGGGCGGGTCGAAGTTGATGACGTGCGAGATGCCGGCGACGTCGATGCCGCGCGCGGCCACGTCGGTGGCCACGAGGGTGTCGACCTTGAAGCTCTCGAAGCTCGCCAGCGCGCGCTCGCGCTGGCCCTGCGACTTGTCGCCGTGCATGCCCACGGCGTCGACGCCCTCGCGACCGAGCCGCTTGACCAGGCGATCGACGCCGCGCTTGGTGCGCACGAAGATCAGCGCCAGCTCGCGCTCGGCGCGCAGCTCGCGCACGAGCGCGTCGACGCGAGCCTCGCGCTCCACGGCGACGAAGCGGTGCTCGACCGTTGCGGTGCTCGTCGCGGTCGGGACGTGCTCGTGGCGGCGGGCATCACGCGGGTAGGTGCGGGCCACGCGCCCCGCGTCGCCGTCGAGCGTGGCGGAGAAGAACAGCGTCTGGCGGTCCCGCGGGCACTGGGCGACGATCCGGTCGACCGCCGGCCTGAAGCCCATGTCGAGCATCCGGTCGGCCTCGTCGAGGACGAGGATCCGCACGTGCTCGAGGGTCAGGTCACCGCGGCCGAGCAGGTCCTCGAGGCGGCCGGGAGTGGCGACGACGATGTGCGCGCGCGCCGCCAGCTGGGCCTGCTTGACGATGCCCACGCCGCCGTAGACCGGGGCGATGCGCAGGGCGCGCGCATGCGCGAGCGGGCGCAGGTCGGCGACGATCTGGGTGGCCAGCTCGCGCGTGGGGGCAAGCACGAGCGCGGCCGGCCGGCGGTCGGTCGCCTCGATGCGGTCGGCGATCGGAGCGCCGAAGGCGATCGTCTTGCCCGAGCCGGTGGGCGACTTGGCCAGGACGTCGTGCCCGGCGAGCACGTCGGCGATGACGAGCCGCTGGATGGCGAAGGGGGTGGTGATGCCGCGCTCGGAGAGCGCGCCCGCGACCGCGCGGGACACGCCGAGATCGGCGAAGGACTGCGTTGACATTCGTGTCTCCTTGCGGCGCCTGGTGGGCCGCGGCTGGTTCGGGAGGCTGTGGCGTACCCGAACCGCCGATTCCGGCGGGACCCAAGCAAGCTGCCTCGCGGCCGACGTCGCCGACCGCCCGACCGAGGATAGCGGCTATGCGCCGGTTACAAGCAGTACAGCGCGCGGGCCATCGTCTCGGCCGCCTCGAGGCTGGTCAGGCCGCTGGCGCGCAGGCGCTGCCAGGTGCGCAGCTCCAGCGCGAGGTCGAGCGCGGCCCGCGCCTGCTTGCCCGCGCTCATCACGTCGCCGAGCACCTCGCGCGCGCCGGCAAGGAACGGGCCGAACCGCAGTAAGAACAGCTCGCGCGAGAGCTCGTGGATCTCCGCGTCGCGCGCGACACACGTGAACATCGCCTCGTTGCGCTCGTAGAAGGCGTAGAGCTCCTCGAGACCGCGGCGCAACCGCTCCTCACCGGGCAGGGAACGCCACGGCTCGGGCTCGGGCGGCGGGTTGCGCTCGGCGTACAGGCCCGAGCAGGCCAGGCCGAGCGAGCGCTCGTCGGGGAAGTGGCGGTAGACCGTGTGGCGCTGCACGCCGGCGACCCGCGCGACGTCGCTGACCGTCGTCTGCGCCGGGCCCTTCGTCGCGTGCAGCTCGATCGCCGCGTCGACGATCCGCAGACGCGTCTGCTCCTGGCGCTCGGCGCGCGCCTTGAGCTCGTACTTGCGGGCCATCGCACGAAGATCGTTGCACACCGCTGTGTCGTGATGTACAAATCACCGCACAAGCTTGTGCAACCAAAGGGGGCAGCTCACATGGAGACGCGCATCGACCACCTGACCGGCGGCATCTACCGGATCTCGACGATGGTCGAGCCGTTCGGCATCACCTTCAACCAGTTCCTCATCGACGACGAGCGGCCGATGCTCGTCCACACCGGCGAGCACGGCTTCTACGAGCCGATCCGCCGGGCGGTCGCCGAGGTCCTGGACCCGTCGAAGCTCGCCTACGTGGCGCTGCTGCATTGGGAGGGCGACGAGGCCGGCGGCCTGGACCGCTGGATCGAGCAGGCGCCCGACGCCGAGGTGGTCGGATCGAAGCTCTCGATCGACCTGAACCTGCGCGGCTTCGGCGTCCCGCATCGGGCGCTGGGGATGTGCGACGGAGACACCCTCGATCTCGGCAGGCACAAGCTGCGCTTCCTCGAGACGCCCCACGTCCACCACTGGGACTCGATGATGATGGTCGAGGAGACGACGAACAGCCTGTTCCCGGCCGACCTGTTCCTCCAGCCGGGCGACCAGCCGCCGGTGGTCACCGAGAACCTCGGCGACGCGATGAACGAGGTCTACCGCGGGGTCGGGATCTTCGCCCACGAGGCCCCGGTGCGCGAGGTCGTCGACCGCATCGAGCCCCTGGACCTCGATTGGGTCCACGCGATGCACGGTGGCTCGCTGACCGGCGAGTCGCTGCCCTACTACGTCCGCGCGCTGCGCGAGCAGGACTTCGCCTGGCGCGGGATGCTGCTCGGGCGCGAGGTCGCCAGCGGTTCGGCTCCCGCGCGAGCGGGGTAGGAGGGAGGTGTTCGCTGCACCACCGGAGGGAGGATGCCGTGAGGGTCACGACGGCAGCCATGGTCACGCTCCTTGCGCTTGCGCTTCCCAGCGCCGCCTTCGCCCACGGCCACGGGCACGGCCGCCACGCGGTCAAGCGCATCGTCGTGATCTACGAGGAGAACCACAGCTTCGACAACCTCTACGGAGGCTGGGAGGGGGTCAACGGGCTCGCCAACGCCGACCCTGCGCACACCACCCAGGTCAACCAGGCCGGCACGCCGTACACCTGTCTGAAGCAGAACGACGTCAACCTCGCCGCGCTGCCCGCCACCTGCCACGACGCGACGGTCACACCGGCGTTCGACAGCGCCTTCCCCAACGCGCCGTTCGCGATCGACAAGTACATCGCGCCGACCGACACCACCTGCCCGGCGCCCGGCGTCTCCGCCCCGACCGGGGTCGCGAAGGGCTCCGGCCTGCCCGGCGGCTGCACGCGCGATCTCGTGCACCGCTTCTATCAGGAGCAGTACCAGCTCAACGGCGGCAAGCAGAACCGCTACACGACCGGCAGCGATGCGATCGGCCTCACCCAGGGCTACTACGACACCACCGCCCTGCCCGTCTACAAGTACCTGCACGCCCCCGGCCACCCGCGCTACGCGATCGTCGACGACTTCTTCCAGGCCGCGTTCGGCGGGTCGTTCCTCAACCACCAGTGGCTCGTCGCCGCGGCGACGCCGACGTTCCCCGGTGCTCCAGCCGACCAGCATTCGGTCGTCGACTCCAACGGGATGCCGACGAGCTACGACCTCTACAAGGCCACCGGCACTGTGAAGGACACGGCGCTCACCGTGGCCTGCCCCGCGCCGAACGGCCTGGCCTGCGGCGACTACGCGGTCAACACCATCCAGCCCACCTACCAGCCGTTCTCGTCGCCGACCGCGCTGAAGCTGCCGCCGCAGACGGCGCCCACGATCGGCGACCGCCTGAGCGCCAAGGGCGTCGACTGGGCGTGGTACTCGGGCGGCTGGTCGAACGCCAACGGCGACGTCGGCGCGCCCGGCTGGACGAACGGCAACGGCCCGGCCTGCTCTGATCCGAACACGGTCACCGGCGCGACGTTCCCGAACTGCCCGGACAAGCTCTTCCAGTTCCACCACCAGCCGCTGAACTACTTCGCCTCCTTCGCGCCCGGAACCGCCCAGCGCAAGGCCCACCTGCGCGACGAGGACGAGTTCGAGGCGGCGGCGAAGGCCTCCCAGCATCGCTGCAAGCTCAAGCGGGTCAGCTTCGTCAAGCCGATCGGCGAGGAGAACGAGCACCCCGGCTACGCCAGCGAGCACAGCGGCAGCAGCCACCTCGTCGACCTGCTGACCTCGATCGAGAACAGCCGGTGCGCGAAGAGCACGATGGTCATCGTCACCTACGACGAGTTCGGCGGGCAGTGGGATCACGTCACCCCGCCGGGCCAGGGCGGCGCTCCCGGCCCGCATGACCAGTGGGGCCCTGGCACGCGCATCCCCGCGCTCGTGCTCTCGCCCAAGCTGCGCAGCGACTTCGTCGTCGACCACACGCAGTACGACACGACGTCGATCCTGGCCACGATCGAGCGCCGCTTCCGCCTGAAGCCCCTCACCAGCCGCGACGCGGCGGTCAACAGCATGTTCGACGCGTTCTCGGCCAAGCCCGCGCAGACCCGACACCTCAAGGGCAACCGCATGCATCACGGGCCGACGCCGAAGGACGGCGGCCCGGCCTACGCGCGGCCGGCGTACGCTCGCTGACGTAGGCCGGCCGTCGCCCGCGGATGGATGCGCGGCGGCGCCGCGCGGCCTACCCTCGCGGTGATGGCTTCGGCGCTGAAGCGGCACACGACGCGAACCGACGCGCTCGTCGGGATCGCGCTGGCCATGGTGCTGCTGACCATCACCGCGGTGGGCTTCCGCGGCGAGGGAGCCGACGCCGTGGGCTACGTGTGCGCCGTAGTCGCCGGCCTGGCCTTCGCGGTCTGGCGGCGCCAGCCCGTGGTGACCATGGCGCTCGTGACGGTGGCGATCGCCGTCTACGGCGCGACCGGCCAGCCGGGCGGCCCGATCTACGCCACGACGTTCGCGGCCGCGTTCATCCTCGCCTCGCGCCGCGACACCCGCGTGTGGCTGCCGTGGACCGCCGCGGCCGCGGTCGGCCTCGTCGCCTCGCGGTGGGCCGCCGAGGGCTTCGAGGTGCACCTGCTGCCGGTCGCGACGCTGCTCCTCGTCACCCCCAAGCTCGCCGGCGACGCCGTGCGCGCCCGGCGCCTGCGAATGGAGACGCTCGAGGCGCGCGTGAGCCTCGCCGAGGAGGAGACGATGCGCCGCGTCGCCGAGGAGCGCCTGCGGATCGCGCGCGAGGTCCACGACGTCGTCGGCCACGGGCTGGCGACGATCACCCTGCGCGCCGGGGTGGCCGATCGGGTCGCCGATCGCGACCCCGCCGAGGTCCGCGCCGCGCTGCGGGCGATCCGCCAGATCTCGCGCGAGTCGCTCTCCGAGCTCGGCTCGCTGCTGGGCGTGCTGCGCGAGGAGGGGCCGGCCGAGCACACGCCGGTCCCCGACCTCGACGCGCTGCCGCGCCTCGTCGACGGCCTGCGCGAGGCCGGGCTCGACGTCGACCTGCGCGTCGAGGGCAACGGCGCCGCCGTGCCCGACGTCGTGGCGGCGGCCGGCTACCGGATCGTGCAGGAGGCGCTGACGAACGTCGCGCGTCATGCGGGCGCGAACGTCCACGCACACGTGCGCGTCACGCGCCGCAACGGCGTCGTCGAGGTCGAGGTGCGCGACGACGGCGCCGGGGCGCCGGACACGGTGCGGCCGGGTGGCGGCCTGACCGGCATGCGCGAACGGGCCGCGTCGCTGGGCGGAGCGTTTGAAGCGGGCGGCGCGGCGGGCGGCGGGTTCCGCGTGTGGGCGTCGCTGCCGGTGGGGCAGCCATGACGGCGCGTGCCGCCGCGCGATGACGCGCGTCGCCCTCGTCGACGACCAGGCCCTGCTGCGCGCGGGACTGCGCGCGCTGCTCGACGCCGAGGACGGCATCGAGGTCGTCGGCGAGGCCGGCGACGGCGAGGCCGCGGTCGCGCTCGCCCGCGAGCAGCGCCCCGACGTCGTCCTCATGGACATCCGCATGCCCGGCGTGGACGGCCTCGAGGCGACGCGCCGGATCGTCGCCGACCCCGAGCTCTCCGCGGTCAAGGTCGTCGTGCTGACCACCTTCGAGGTCGACGAGTACGTCTTCGACGCGCTGCGCTCCGGCGCGGCCGGCTTCCTGCTCAAGGAGGCCGATCCCGAGGACATCGTGCGCGCGGTGCGCGTCGTGGCCGAGGGCGAGTCGCTGCTGTCGCCGTCGGTGACGCGGCGGGTGGTGGAGACCTTCGCCGGCGGCGCCGGGCCCAGCGGCCCAGCGGTCAGCGGGCTCGACGAGCTCACCGAGCGCGAGGCGGAGATCGTCGCGCTCGTCGGGACCGGGCTGTCGAACGGCGAGATCGCCGAGCGGCTGGTCATCAGCCCCGCCACGGCGCGGACGCACGTCTCGCGGGCGATGCTCAAGCTCGGCGCCCGCGACCGCGCCCAGCTCGTGGTCTTCGCCTACGAGGCCGGGCTCGTCACGCCCGGCCGCGGCGCTGCGTAGACGGACACGCGCGCGTACGCGCGCGAGCGTAGAGCCGAAGCCGCCGCGCGCCCGACGACAGCCCGCCCGCGCGAGCGGACCATCGAGGCATGACTCAGCCACTGGAAAGCAAGGTCGCGCTCGTCCTGGGCGCAAGCCGCGGGATCGGCGCCGAGATCGCGCGGGCCTACGCCGCCGCGGGTGCCGGCGTCGTGCTCGCCGCCCGCGACGAGCAGGCGCTGCTGGGCGTCGCCGACGAGATCGAGGGCGCCGGCGGCCACGCGATCGCCGTGCGCGCCGACGTCTCGAGCGAGGAGGACGTGCGCGCCGCCGTCCACGTCGCGGTCGACGAGTTCGGCCGCCTCGACGTCGCCACGAACAACGCCGCCGGCGGCGCGCCCCCGACCCCGCTGGCCGAGCTCGCGCTCGCGGACTTCAAGCAGTCGATCGACACCAACCTCGTCGGCGCCTTCCTGGCGCTCAAGCACGAGATCGCCGCGATGCTCGAGAACGACGGGCCGGTCCGCGGGGCGATCGTCAACATCTCCTCGACCGCGGGCCTGGAGGGCGTCGCCAACCTGGCCGGCTACTCGGCGACCAAGCACGCGCTGATCGGCCTGACCAAGGTCGCGGCGCTCGACTACGCCGAGCGCGGCATCCGCGTCAACGCGGTCGCGCCCGGCCCGATCCTCACCCATCACCTCGAGCGCGCCGGCGAGAGGTACCAGCGCATGGCGGCCGAGGCGATGCCAATGCGCCGGGTCGGCATGCCGTCGGAGGTCGCCGATGCGGTCGTCTGGCTGTCCTCGCAGCAGTCGTCGTTCGTGACCGGGAGCACGATGGTCATCGACGGCGGCAAGATGGCCGGCACGCCGGCCTTCAGCTCGAAGGCGAAGGAGGTTCTCGACCGGCCGGACGCCGGGCGTTCGTCTCAGGACGCGGGGCTGGATGCCCCGCGGAGGTGACCCGATGAGCGGTCGCATGGCCAGGCTCGGCGCCTTCGTCCATCGCCGCCGCGGGCGCGTCGTCCTCGCGTGGGTCGTGGCGCTCGTCGCGATCCTCGTCCTCGCGCCGATGATCAAGGGCTCCTCGAACGCCGACTTCGAGACGAAGGGCTCCGAGTCGGCTCGCGCGTCGGCGGTGCTGAAGGAGCACTTCCCCGGCCGCTCGGCCGACAGCGTCACCGTCGTCTGGAAGGCGCGTGACGCGGGCGCGGCCGACGTGCGCGCGCGCGTGAACGGCTTCCTGCGACGCGCCGAGCGCCTGGAGGGCATCGGCGATGCCGGGCCGCCGCGCGTCTCGCGGGCCGGCACCGTCGCCACCGCGACGCTCGAGCTCGACCGCCCCGGCTTCGACGTCCCCGACGCGACCGGCAAGAAGCTCATCGACCTCGCCAACCGGGCCAGCGGCGACGGCGTGCGGATCCTGCTCGGCGGCAACGTCGTCCGCAACGCCGAGGGTGGCGGCAGCCCCGAGGGCGTCGGGCTGCTCGCGGCCGCGGTGGTGCTGCTGATCGCCTTCGGGTCGATCGTCGCCGCCGGCCTGCCGTTGGCCGTCGCGCTGTTCGGCCTGGGGATCTCGACGGCGCTGATCGGCGTGCTCGCCAACGTCGTCGACGTGCCCGACTTCGCGCCCGCGGTGGCGGGCCTGCTCGGCATCGGCGTGGGCATCGACTACGCGCTGCTCGTGCTC
>Ga0081539_10006157_pt1 | contig 11673 bp, 6 predicted proteins | sample TabmetS4T2R2_FD_71023 | JGI IMG/M metagenome (GOLD analysis project Ga0081539, IMG submission 71023) | Tabebuia heterophylla rhizosphere microbial communities from the University of Puerto Rico - S4T2R2 | ecosystem: Host-associated > Plants > Roots > Rhizosphere ...
CGCCGCATACAACGCCTTCCAAAGAACAGACCACCATTTTCCGCGAAAAAACAGTCGTTTGAGCAGAACATAACGCCTACGGTTGCATACAGCGCAAGGAAGGTTACAGCAACTTTACAACAAACTTCAGAGTGGTTCGTTCTTTGAGGGAGCATTCCGGCCAGTATTTGCTCGTAGTGGTGGTTAAGGTACTTGAACTAAAACTGATCGAGTCGTATGATCCTACCACCTATCTTTTCGAAAACCCGACAATGTAATGGTTGCGAAGGAACGCTCCCCTCCCACGTCCCTCCTGGCTCGAGCAGCTTCGAAACTCAGAGAAGCTAAAGTCAACATCAACTACGCTCGACGCCAGCACAACTTGAATGGAGACAAGGTATGACCAGCGTATACCAGGATGTGCGCTATACCCTGCGCATGCTGCTAAAGCATAAAGGGTTTACGGTGGTTTCCACACTGACGCTGGCACTGGGTATCGGCATTAACACAGCAATGTTCAGTGTGCTGAATACGTTTCTATTTGGCTCGCTGCCATACCCGCACTCCGAACGATTAGTACGAATATGGCGCACTTCTCTAATCTCTCAAAGTTGGCCTCATTCAGCAGCAAATTTCTTTGATCAGCATGACCAGAATACGGTTTTTGAGAAGATGGCCGCATACCGCTTTGTCGGCCGTAATCTCACTGAACCGGGGCAAACACCGGAACATCTGCTCAGCCTCGCAGCAACCGCTGATTTCTTTCCACTGTTGGGAGTCCCACCAGCGCACGGCCGTGTATTCAAACCCGAAGAATTCGAGCCTGGCGCTGATAACGTGATCGTCCTGAGCGATCGTCTTTGGACGCGTCGTTTCGGAAGCGATCCAAACGTTGTGGGTCGAAGCATTCAGCTCGACGGAAAGACAGTGGAAATAGTCGGCGTGATGCCGCCGGGATTCGAACATCCGATCCTTTGGGGGCCCGTCGACATCTGGCAGCCGCTGACGTTTACGCCGGAAAGGAAAACCAATCGGGGCAACAACTATCTCTTTTCGTTTGCTCGACTCAAGCCCGGCGCCTCAATCAAGCAGGCGGAGCAAAGTATGGTTGCGCTCGCCGCCAACCTCGCGAGCCAAAACCCGATGAACGAAGGCGAGAGCCTGCGACTCGAGCCTCTTCAGCGATCAATGTCTGACAGTATCGGCAGAACTGTCATGTGGTTCACATTTGGACTCGCCGGTTTTGTGCTGCTGATCGCGTGCGCAAACATCGCTAACCTTCAGCTCGTTCGTACGGCCGCGCACGCGCGCGAACTGGCCGTTCGCGCCGCCCTCGGTGCAGGTCGATGGCGACTACTACGATATTCGTTTACCGAGAGCATCCTGGTCGCACTCATCGGAGGAATAATAAGTCTGCTCATTGCTGTTGGCGCCGTTCGCTTTATCAGCGCTCGATTGTTTACTGATTTACCTGGCGCGAGTGTGCAGCTCGATTACAAAGTGTTTGCCTTTGCACTGTTGTGCTCACTGTTGACAGGAGTGCTATTTGGGACAGTGCCAGGATGGTTAGCATCGCGGGTGGATGTGAATGCGGCGCTACACGAGAACTCACGCGGGTCCACCGCGGGACGATCTCAGCACCGTTTAAGACATATGCTAATCGTGGTTGAAATGGCGTTTGCAATGGTATTGCTGGCGGCCGCGGGATTGTTTCTGCGTGGCTTACAGCGATTCATCAATTCAGATCCCGGCTGGCAGGTCGATGGGTTGTTGACGGCGCAGATGAGCCTAGTGGGTGACAAATACGCGAATGAGAAACAACGTGTTGTCTTCCTTACGGAATTGGAAAATCGTCTACGCACGTTGCCCGGAGTGCAGCACGTTGCGATGGGCAGTTCGAATCTGGTGTTTGGTTTCGACAGGGCTGGTGCGTTTCTAATTGAAGGTCGACCTGAGCCTCCGCCGGAGCAGTTGCCGGAAACATTTGTCGAATCGATAAGTAGCGACTACTTCGAGACCCTGGGTGCTCGTTTGCAACAGGGTCGTACCTTTAACGCAGCGGATACGGCCGAGCACCCTAAGGTCGTTATCATCAATGAAACGACCGCGCGTACCTTTTGGCCCAACGAAAGTCCCATCGGAAAGCGCGTAAGTAGTGTTGGTCCACCAAATGATCTTTACGAAATCGTCGGCGTAGTTAATGACCTCGCCTTTCCGGGTAGCCTGGGAGAACCATACACCCGGTTTGAAGCGTTTGTGCCTGTGACGCAAGCTGCTCCGGTCTATCTCACGATTGTTCTGCGCACTTCCTCGACTTCCGAAACGATCGCTAAGAGTCTGCCCAACTCGATTGCCGGGTTAGATCCCGATTTACCGGTTTACCGGATTCGCACCGCTCGAGCTGCGGTCGATGAAGGCCTCGGGAGTATTTCACTGCTGGGGAGCCTGCTCGGAGCGTTTGCAACGATTGGTGTAATGCTGGCGGCAATTGGAATCTACGGAGTCGTGTCATATACGGTGGTCCAACGTACTGGTGAGCTCGGAATTCGAATGGCACTAGGAGCACAATCTCGCGATGTTCTGTGGTTGGTATTGGGCGAAGGCGCCGTGCTCGTCGCGATTGGAGCCTTTCTGGGAGCCGCAGGCGCCTACGCTGTTTCGAAACTACTGATTTCGCTCATTCCATCATTGCCAACACGCGATCCACTGATTATGCCGATAGCGGCTCTTGCTCTCGTTGCAGTGGCGCTGGTGGCTTGTTACATCCCGGCGCGGCGAGCAACTCGAGTCGATCCGCTGGTGGCGCTGAGATCCGAGTGAGATGAACACTGGAAAGTACTTTGTTATCGTGCTGCTTTCTAAATCGCACCATCCTTACCTCGTCCTCATGTTTGCTCTGATCACAGTTCTGTTTAGCGGCGGGAATCATGGGAGAGCCATGCCTCAGAGCAACGCTGAGGGATTGGATTGGCCTGCCTATGGTCGCGATGTCGGCGGATCGCACTATTCACCACTTAGCCAGATCAATCGGAATAATGTGAAACAGCTCAGGGCCGTCTGGACATACCGCACGGGACACGTCGCCGAAGCCGAGCGAGCGGCGGAAACGATCCAGTTTGAGGCGACGCCAATCATGGTTGACGGCACACTCTACCTGAGCACACCCTTCAATCGTGTCATTGCTCTCGACCCACAGACGGGAACAGAACACTGGACCTTCGATCCGAAGCTCGACCTTTCAATCCCGTACGCAGAGGGATTCACTTCGCGTGGCGTCTCGACCTGGCTTGATCGAACGCGCGCCGCAGGCGCACCGTGCCGGCGCCGGATTTTCGTCGCGACAAACGATGGCCGTCTCATCGCTCTCGACGCTGTAACCGGCAAGACTTGCGCCGACTTTGGAAAAGACGGCCAGATCGAATTGACTCGAGGCGTCGGCTCATTCCGACCTGGCGAGTACCACTTTACCTCTCCTCCAGCCATCGTTGCCGATCTCGTCGTCGTTGGTTCCACGATAGATGACGCCCTTCGCGCCGACGCACCGAGCGGTGTTGTACGCGCCTTCGACGCTCGCACTGGAACACTACGCTGGAGTTGGAACCCGATCCCGCGTGAGCAAACAGACCCCGCGTCGAAAACCTGGAAAGGCGAGAGTGCCAAGCGCACCGGCGCTGCCAACGTGTGGTCCGTGATGTCTGTTGACGCCAGGCGTAATCTAATTTTTCTACCTACCAGTTGTCCGAGTCCGGATTTTTATGGCGGCGAGCGGCGCGGGGATAACCTCTACTCCAATTCAGTGGTCGCACTGCACGCCTCGACTGGAAAAATAGCCTGGTACTTTCAGGTGGTGCATCACGACGTCTGGGACTACGACGTACCCGCGCAGCCAGTGTTGGTAAATGTCCGGCGTGATCGTCGTGAGATTCCTGCTGTAGTCGTGGCGACAAAGATGGGCCACATCTTTGTCCTCAATCGTGAAACAGGGAAGCCTCTATTCCAGGTTGAGGAGAAACGCGTGCCGCAGGGCGCTGCTCCGGGAGAAGAGCTTTCACCAACGCAACCTTTCCCGGTCCTTCCGCCCCCGCTCGATCCAGAGACGCTTACAGCCAAAGACGTCTGGGGCATTACAGAAGAGGATCGCCGCTGGTGTCGCGAGCGCATCGAACCTCTGCGCTCAGAAGGAATTTTCACGCCGCCCAGTCTGCAAGGGTCTGTCATTTATCCGGGAATTATCGGCGGTATGACCTGGGGCGGCGTCTCCGTCGATCCGCAGCACTCGATCGTAATCGCAAACACCAATCGGTTTCCATTCATCATCACGCTTATTCCGCGTGACCGCTACGCTGCGGAGAAGAAGGCGAACCCGAACGCCGACATCACGCCTCAGACGGGAACGCCTTACGCGATGCGTCGCGATATTCTGCGAACGCGTAAAGGAGTTCTATGCAATCCTCCGCCGTGGGGCGTGCTCAGCGCCGTTGACTTGTCGAGTGGAAAAGTTCGCTGGCAAGTGCCATTAGGGACGATTCCGAGATTAGCTCAAGTACCTGGTTCGTCCGCATGGGGCTCGCCAAACCTTGGCGGCTCAATTGTCACGGCGGGCGGACTTGTCTTCATCGCCGCGACGATGGATCAATACCTCCGCGCCTTCGACATAGAAACAGGCAAAGAGTTGTGGAAAAGCGAGCTGCCTGCAGGCGGGCAGGCCACGCCGATGACCTACCGGGGCAAGGACGGAAAGCAGTACGTGGTTATCGCGGCTGGAGGCCACGGCAGGCTTGGCACAACTCTCGGCGATTACGTTATCGCCTTCGCCCTGGCTTAACAGCATGTGTTGATTGATTATCTATCCATGGGATTACACAGATTGTTTGTTGAATTGCTTTTTGCGTAACGCCTTGTTGAATACTCAGTTTGTTGCGAGTATATTTAGCGCCTCAGCCCATGAGAATTTAGCGCGCCAGCCCAGCCGGCATACCTCGACTGCCTGAATACAACCTCCCTAGCAAGTCACACGAAAATGGCCACGAGTGTCTTCATGCCGTTTCAGTGGAGCATCGGATCCAAATCCGACTTTCGCCATCGCCGGGTGGTGCTCAGACAATTACCATCATGCCGACCGATCCCGCGCGACTCACGCCGCATACGCCGGAATGAACTGACGGCAAAGGTCTAATGAAGTACACAGACATCATGACCATGGTCGGGCAAACGCCGCACTTGAGGGTGCGCTCGGCGGAGATCCCAGCCGCGCGCATCTACGTCAAGCTCGAAGGATACAACCCAACAGGCAGCGTCAAAGATCGCGCCTGCTTGAACATGATTCGAAGTCTGGAAGGCGAAGGAAAGCTTCGTCAGCCAGTGATACTCCTCGATGCATCGAGCGGCAACATGGCGTGCGCGATCGCATTGTTTGCCAAATTGTACGGCTTTCCAGCCACCGTTATCGTTAACTCAAAAATAACCGCGGACAAAAGAAATTTCCTTCAGTACTTCGGCGCCAAAGTGATCCAGGTAGGCGACTTCACGATCGAAGGCAACAGGTATTGCCGCGAGGTGTTGCTGCAACGCGAGCCGGGCAAGTATCTCTTCCTGGATCAATTGCACAACTGGAGTAACCCGCAGGCCTACTACGAATCGATTGGACCAGAGATCCTCGCCGATTTTCCGGACGTCGCGATGGTCGTCGGCTCGCTTGGGTCGGGCGGCACGATGAATGGTACGGGGCGATTCCTCAAGGAGAAAAAGCGAGGCATTAAGATCGTGGCTGTCGAAGCCGCGCGAGGCACCAAACTTCCCGGCACCGGGTCGTTTGATGAAGGCGACTACGTCACGCCTTTTATTCAGAGTGCGCGAGACGAGGGTGTCTTTGATCACGTGGTAAAGGTTGCGGAGCAGGACGCTGCGCGTCGCACCGCGCAGTTGAGAGAGCAGGGAATCTTTTGTGGTCTTCAGACCGATGGCGTACTGCACGCGGCGATTACTGCGATTAACAAGTTCAAGATCGAGGGCGACGTGGTGATCGTGTCAGGCGATTCCGGCTGGAAGAACATGGAGAAGCTGCTTCACCTGCGGAGCTGAGCAACAACACAAAGATATTCAAATGGAAGCTGGAAAGAAGCAATACGTCCTGGTAATTCCTGACGGTGCGGCAGACGTATATCGTAACAACGGCCGATCCCCTTTCGCGCTCGCAGACACGAGGTACATGGACTTCATCGCGCGCGAGGGTGTCTGCGGCCTGATGCAAACAGTTTACGACGATCTGCCGAAGGAAAGCATGGTCGCGCAGATGGGAATGCTTTGTTGGGACCCCCACCTCTACTATCCATGCGGTCGCGCTTCATGCGAGTTACTCGCGCTCGAAGGAGTGCAACTCAATGAAGACGACATTGCTTTCAGGGCCAACCTGGTGCGTATGGAAGGAAGCGTCCTCGCCAGTTATAACGCTGACTATATTTATTCCTCGCAAGCACGTCTCTTGGTCAATCGTGTAAACGAGGTGCTCCGAAGTGAGTTCCCGGCCTTTGAGCTCTACCACAACTCGGATTTCCGCAACACGCTAGTGATGCGTCAAGCGCAGATCGAACCACGTGACTTGATCTGTCCGGAGCCACACGAGAGCCATGGTGTTGAATTTGATTTGGCGCGCCTGCTCACCGGACGGAACGATAAAGGATGCCGGGTGGCGGAGCAGATCAACAACTACCTGCAATGCGTAGCCGCGGTCCTGGAAGGAGAGGTGGGAAACATGCTCTTTCCGTGGAGTGCGTCAGGGGTACTGAAGCTGCCGCCTTTCGCGGAAGTGAGCGGCTTCAGCGGACGAACCGCAATCGTCGGCTGCATGGATTTTCTTCACGGCATAGCGAAGGCGGGCCGTATTGACTCGTTCAAGGTTGGCAACGGACGGCCGGACACCGATTACGCGAGCAAGGGCGCGAAGGTGGTTGAGTTGCTTCGCGGCGGCTACGAGTTTGTCGTCTGTCATATCAACGCGCCCGATGAGGCCGCGCACATGGGAGACGTGGCCGGGAGATCAAGTCAATTGAGATGATTGATCGATTCGTCGTGAGCCAGATTGTTAATTACTTCCGCGTTCACTCGGAACAGCTAGGCAGTGTGATGATCGTACCGGATCACTATACCAATCTGCCGGAACATGTCTCAGGACAGAGACGTGCAGATATCCATTCAATACAACCCGTTCCTTTTGCGCTCTGGAATGGACGCGAGCGCGATAGCGTGCAGAGTTTTTGCGAAGATACTGCATGTTCAGGCAAGTATGCTTCGCCGCCTATAAGTCACCTCGACCTGACAACAGTTCTCGGTGTGAGCCGGCTACGTACGTTAACAGTATCTAATTTTTCATCATGAAAACGCACACTGAAACGTCAAAGAGCAATGGTTACTGTCCCGTCAACTCACATAACGAGTGGGACCTACTCGAAGAAGTGATTGTCGGCGTCGTAGATGGCGCCACATTCCCTCCTTATCACATCACCCTGGAAGCAACCATGCCACACGATCAGCTCGGGGTCTTTCGAGAAAATGCCGGCAAACCATTTCCACCTGAACAGATCGCAATGGCAAAGAAGGAACTGGACGAATTTGTCCACATACTGGAAGGAGAAGGCATAAAAGTACGCCGGCCGGTACCTACAGATCAACTACAGCAATACGGAGCGCCAGGATGGACCAGCACCGGGCTTTACGATGCAATGCCGCGCGACGTGTTGCTGGTAATTGGCAATGAGATCATCGAATGTCCACTCGCATGGCGTTCACGCCACTACGGCACGGCCGCATTCAAACCACTCCTCAAGGAGTACTTCAAAAATGGAGCCAAGTGGAGTGCGGCTCCAAGTCCGGAACTGAAGGACGAGTTGTACGATTATGAGTGGACTGAGCCTGCGAACGGCGAGCCGTCGCGTTTCGTCATCACAGAGTTTGAGCCCACCTTCGATGCCGCTGACTTCATTCGCTGCGGTCGAGATATATTCGCGCAGGAGAGTAACGTAACGAATAAGTTTGGTATTGAGTGGCTCCGACGTCACCTGGGAGACACTTATCGGATTCACGTCTTTGAGTTCGATGACCCACACGCCATGCATATCGACGCCACCTTAGCACCTCTGGCGCCCGGTAAGCTGCTCATCAATCCGGAGCGCGTCCGTGAAGTGCCGAAGGTATTCAAAGGCTGGGATGTTTTCCGCGCTCCAAAACCGATCATGCCGCCCGAGCACACGCTCTACATGACCAGCAAGTGGATCAACATGAACATTCTCATGCTCGATGAAAAGCGGGTCATTGTTGAGCGTCAGGATGAGCCAATGATTACGATGTTAAGGAATTGGGGCTTCATGCCGATTCTTTGCAGTTTTCGAAACTTCAATAGCTTTGGTGGATCTTTCCATTGCGCCACGTTAGACGTCCGGCGTCGTGGAAAGCTGGAGTGCTACCTGCTGGACGACGAGTCATGAAGGAAGAGGTGGGGAATAAATATGGCGACGATAGTCTTCATGCCATTTCACTGGGCCTCGGACTTGAATCCGACTTTCGCTCTTGCCGGAAAGCTGCGCAATCGCGGTCATAATGTGCAATACCTGTGCATCCCTGACACTGAGCCGCGCATTCGTTCTCAAGGCTTCGATTTCACTCCCATTTTTAGTCGGGCCTTTCCCGAAGGCACGCTGGCCAAACAGTATGAGAGTGAAGCACAAGGCAAGCGTTACGGCGTATCCGAATTCAGAGATCGCTTTCAAGGGACGTGCGAGCTTTTGCGCGAGGGTGAATTAGATCGCGCCATACGCCACCTGCACCCCGACCTCTTGCTTACTTCCAGCGGCACGCCGTGGGTCGGAATTGCGGCCTGCAAGACTGACGTCCCGGTCATCTCTTTTTGCAGTACTTTGATCTCTATTGAAGACTCTGTGATTCCTCCGTTTAGCACAGAGTTAATTCCGAAGCCTACCTGGCCTTCGCACTTGCGAATATGGCTCGAGTGGAAGAAGTTGTTCTGGTCCCGCAGGCGTCGTCGCCGAGACTGGGACATTTCCGAAGACCTAAAGGCACTCGCACGTGATTGTGGCTATCCACTGGAGAAGATCGACTTCCGTGTTGAGACTTGGCCTCGGCTGCTGCTGCCGGAGTTAGTGTTCTTCCCAAAAGAATTGGATTTCCCTCGATCGCGAAAACCGGAAGGAGCTTTTTTCATCGAAGCGCTGGTGGACATCGAGAGAAAAGACGGCGACTTCCCGTGGGATCGCATCGACGACGATAAACCGCTCGTCTACTGTACCCTCGGTAGTGTGCTGCCCTTCAAGTTTCCTGCGCGAGCTTCGGTGTTCTTTCAGATGTGTATAGACGCTATTGCCCAAAGACCTGAGTTGCAAGGCGTCGTCACGGTTGGCAACCACTTGAAACCCGACGAATTTAATTGCCCTGAAAACGTGTTCATCGCGTCCGTAGCGCCACAGGTGGAAGTGCTGAAGAGGGCCTCACTGATGGTCTCTCATGGAGGAGTTACGGGCGTGAAAGAGAGCGCCTTCATGGGAGTGCCAATGCTGCTTATCCCTCTCAGTTACGACGAATTTGGCAATGCGGCGCGAATCGTCTATCACGGGTTGGGCGCGCGTTTGCGACTCAAGGAGGTTTCTGTGTTTGAGCTGGGTCGTTTGATCGACAGAGTGCTCGGAGATTCTTCCTACTCGGTGCGGGCAAAACTGATGTCGGAGAAACTTCGCAATCTCGAGCATGAGTCTCCTGGCGTTTCGATCATCGAAAACATGATTAGCCACAAAGAGGCACAAAAAGCACAAACATAATTTGAGCCTCTTGTGCTTTTTGTGGCTATCTCTGTTCGGAGTCGATCAACTTTTCGGCGAGTTCTCTCAATTGCTCGGTCAACTGCGTCAATTGCTGTGCGCCAAGAACGACGTATTGCAGATCTTGCACGGATGGAGTAAGCGCGCGGCTAATCGAAGCATCCCAGAGCGGGAACACCAGACTGCTTTTATCGTTCTTCTTGAACGCCATCTGCGCCAAAGTCGCGAGTTCGCGAAGGCAATTCCAGAGTTGGAATTGTATGTAGTCCTGCTCAGAGAGTGGAGTAAACGTCAACGTTCCGAATCCTTCGTAGCCTGCGCCATCTTCAATCTCGACCGTCACAGTCACTGCCGTGGGTGAAGAAGGCATTACAGCCTCGAACACCGGCTGATCGAGCGGCAACTTCGCAACTGCGTCGCCGCCGGAAATGGTCCACTTGTACTTTAGATTTTCCTGATTGGGGAGTCCGGTTGCGTCAACTTGAAACTTGATCTCAGCATGGACCACAGGAATGCTATCGCTGCTGGAGAGTGGCCCAACAATACGAACTGCGTGTGCCTTCAGTCGATTGAGAACGTTTCGCGTGATCTTGGCCACGTGTATGTTGGTCGTTAGGACGCGCGTCCAATCGGTGGTGGCAGCGGTAAAGACGATTCCGCCGCGGGTGTAAAGACCCATTGTCGCAGCATGAGGTCCTTGATTCTCTCTCGCTTCAAATTGCCATCTCCGATCCGCTAATTCGCCAATGCCCAAAATGACGAAGTCTGACGGCGTGCCGTCTGCGCCCGGAGAAACAGGAAAGCCGTGATTATCGCGTGTGAAGAGAGCGCCGTCGCATTCGTAACCGACTAGATGATCGTCAACACCAAAAACGTCTCCGTTGCGGAGGCCGGTTCCTTCATACACCCAATGATCGGCGTTCTGCACTGTGTAACCCACGGCCTCGCGATCGCCTGTCCACCATCCTCCTGCGTTGCGATAACTAACCCCGGTAAGTGAATTTTCAGGGTTCTTTTTCCACGTGTAGAAATCACGAATGAAGGCCGTCGGATGAAGCTTGTCATCGGCGCACTTGGAGAAATCACAGAACTCGATGTGCCACCAGCAGGTGTTGCCGCTGAAAAAGGCTACGTTACCGCCCTGCTGGATGAATGCTTCGACATGCGCGCGCATTTCGTCGCTCCAGTATTCGTCGTGACCGACACTGAGCAACAAACGATAGGGCGTGAGAAGATCGCGTTCCTCGTGCAGATCGAGGTCGGTACAGTAATCCACCTGATAACCGTTTTTTTCCAGCCAGGCGATGAAGGGAACATCCCAGTGTGCGAATGTCTGGCGCGGTGATCCTTCATCATACGAATCAAAACTGTTTGAGAGATTGTTGCTTGCGTCGAAGTGTGGGATTGCGCCGCCTGTGCCGCCGCCCGGCCGGTGAATGCTGACCTTATTGACTCTCGTTTTCGTGATTGGGTCTGTGAACCACTCCCCCACGTACAGGTTGCCACCGCCCGCGTAGTTGTACGCGTGATAAGTTGTTAGCGACAGCTTGTAAAGAATCTGCGCGTTTTGTCCTGGCGAATTGCTCTTCACCACAAACAGCGCCTTCGCATTTCGACCGTCTGCGCTGACCTCTTCGCTATTGGCAATTGGTTCACCTTGTTGATCCGTTTCGACCAAATTGGCAATGTAGGCGCCGCTGGGCCAATCGTTGGGAATTGGAAAATCGTAACCCGGCCAGCCCCATGCCTCGTAATGACGGAGCGGCGCGAAACCATGACCGGTTTGCGTATTGAGACTTCCCATCTTAACCAATTCAGGGCCTTGCCTATAGAAGTCAACACGAAAATTCTTGTGTGGGTTGTCGGTCGA
>Ga0081539_10006158_pt1 | contig 11672 bp, 9 predicted proteins | sample TabmetS4T2R2_FD_71023 | JGI IMG/M metagenome (GOLD analysis project Ga0081539, IMG submission 71023) | Tabebuia heterophylla rhizosphere microbial communities from the University of Puerto Rico - S4T2R2 | ecosystem: Host-associated > Plants > Roots > Rhizosphere ...
GAGGTCGTAGCCGGAGAGGTCGCCCTCCCGAACGGCGGAGTGGACCCAGGTGACGCGCGGGTCGTCCGGGAACCGCTCGGTCCGCGCGTCGATCGCGGTGACCTCCCAGCCCTTGTCGGCCGCGAGGATGGAGAACGAGCCGTGGCCGGCGCCGAGGTCGGCCAGCTTCCCGGGACGGAACTGCTCGAGCATCCGCTGGTAGATGTCGGTCCGGCGGTCGCCGGTCGCCTTGCTCACGGCCACGGGTGCTTCCTCCATCGCGTCGGTTTGCACGCAAGGTACCGGGGTACGCGCCGGAGAGCAGACACTACCCAACGGTAGTAAAGCGCCGCTCGCCGCGGTGGCTCCTACCTCCTGGGCACGCTGTCACGTTGTGCCCGCCGCGCGGGCGCCTTCGGCTGCCGACGCGGCTCAGTCCGTTGCGGCCTGCATGGCGGACGCGAGGCGGCGGTGGCGGGCCAGCATCTCGTCGACGTCGTGGACCGGTTCTCCGCCCGACACCACGAGCCGGCCCGCGACCACCGTCTCGCGCGCCGCCACCGGGCCGCAGCGCAGCCAGGCCTCGACGGGGTCGCTGAGCGCGCCCGCGAACGCGACCGGCGGCATCGGCCAGACGACGAGGTCGCCCGCCGCGCCGACCGAGAGCTCGCCGAGCTCGCCGGTCCGGCCGAGGCAGCCCGCGCCCCCGCGGGTCGCGATCTCCAGCGCGTCGCGCGCCGACATCGCGGCCGCGCCGCCCCGCAGCCTGCCGAGCAGCATCGCCGTCCGCGTCTCCAGCCACAGCGAGGCACTGTCCGCGGACGCCGACCCGTCGCACCCGAGCCCGACCGGCGCCCCGGCCGCCCGCAGCTCCGCGACCGGCGCCAGCCCGGCACCGAGGACGAGGTTGCTGCTCGGGCAGTGCGCGACGCCGACGCCCCGCTCCCCGAGGAGCCGCACGTCGCCGGCGCCGGCCTGGACGCAGTGCGCGACCCAGGTGCGCGACGTCGCCCAGCCGACGTGGTCGAGGTAGTCGACCGGCCGGTGGCCGAACATCGCCACGCAGTACTCGTCCTCGCCGGCGTCCTCGGCGATGTGCGTGTGCAGCCGGACGTCGAGCGCCTCGGCCAGCTCCGCCGTCGCCCGCATGAGCTCGGTGGACACCGAGAACGGCGAGCACGGCGCGAGCGCGACCCGCACCATCGCGCCGTGCGACGGGTCGTGGTGCCGCTTCACCAGGCGCTCGGACTCGGCCAGGATCTCCTCGTCGTCCTGGACGACGGAGTCCGGCGGCAGGCCGCCGTCCTTCTGCGACAGCGACATCGAGCCTCGCGTCGGGTGGAACCGGACCCCGACCTCCAGCGCCGCGTCGATCTCGGCGGAGATCAGGTCGCCGGCGCCGCGCGGGTGCACGTAGAGGTGGTCGGTCGTCGTCGTGCAGCCGCCGAGCGCGAGCTCGGTGAGCCCGACGTACGCGGAGACGTGCGCCGCCTCCTCGTCCAGCCGGGCCCAGAGCGGGTACAGCGTGACCAGCCAGTCGAACAGGTTGCCGCGCAGCGCGGGCGCGTAGGCGCGGGTCAGGTTCTGGTACAGGTGGTGGTGGGTGTTGACCAGGCCCGGCGTCACCAGGCAGCCGGCCGCGTCGACAACCCGCTCGGCCGCGGGCGCCGGGTCGCCGGGCCCGCCGACGCCGCTGACCAGCCCGTCGGTGACGGCGACCCAGCCGCCCGGGAGCTCACGGCGGTCGTCGTCCACGGTGGCGACCAGCAGCGCGTCGCGGACCAGCAGGTCCGCCGCCGGCACGGGCGCGCCCGCCGTCACCCGCGCGCCCCGGTGCGCCCGGCGCCGGCGGCCGTGCCGGCGGCCGTGCCGGCGGCGGTGCCGGCGGGTGTGCCCAGCGCGATGTGCTCCGGCCGGATCGGTGACGCCGTGAGCGCCAGCCCGGTCGCGTCGCGGATCGCCGCCGCGACGGCGGGCACCGCCGTGCACAGCGGCGGCTCGCCGGCGCCCTTCCAGCCGTACGGCACCCGCGGCTCGGGCACCTCGACGTACTCCGAGACCACCTCCGGCGCGTCGACGACCGTCGGCACGACGTAGCCCTCGAGGTCGGGGTTCCGGATCACGCCGTCGGTCACGACCACCTCCTCCATCGTCACCATCCCGACGCCCTGGACGATCCCGCCCTCCACCTGGCCGCGGAGCTGGGTCGGGTTGACCACCGCGCCCACGTCCTGGACCGACGCGACCTGGACGACGCGGACCAGGCCCAGCTCGGGGTCGACGTCGACGACCGCGCGCTGCGCGGAGTACCCGAACGCGACGTACATCGGCGCCGCGTCGCCGAAGGTGCCGGTCGCGCGGTGCAGCCAGCGCTCCGTGGCGCGGAACGCCTGGCCCGGTGCGGCGTCCGCGACGGCGACCAGCGGCCGCCCGTCCAGGCACACCTGACCCCCGGCCAGCGACAGCGCCTCCCGCGGGACGCCGCGGGCCCGGGCGACGTGCCGCAGCAGCCGGTCCCGGACCGCGACGCAGGCGAGGTGGACGGCGCCGCCGGACGCCATCGTCTGCCGGCTGGCCGACGTCGACCCGGCGGAGGCGACCATCGTGTCCGCCTCCGCGACGACGACGTCGGCGACGCCGAGCACGGTGCGCGCGACCTGCTGGGCGACGGTGACGAACCCCTGGCCGACCTCCGCGCAGGCGCAGTGCACGGTGAGGACGCCGTCGCGGAGCACGCAGCTCGCCGTCGACTCGTCCGGCAGGCCCTCGCCGAACGCGAGGTTCTTGGCGGAGACCGCCCAGCCGACGCCGCGCACCACGCGGTCGCGGGACGACGCGCGGCCGACGCCGCCCGGCAGGCGCACGGCCGCCGCCGCCTCGGACAGCCCGGACAGCCGTGCCGGCAGCTCCTCGGGCAGCGGGATCGCGGCCAGCCGGTCGATCACCTCGCGGACCGGCGTCGCGCCGTCCAGGACCTGGCCGTAGATCAGCCGGTCGCCGGTCCGCAGCGCGTTGCGTCGGCGGATCTCCAGCGGGTGGAGGCCGAGCTCGGCCGCGAGCAGGTCGAGCTGCGCCTCGTTCGCGAACGACGCCTGCGGGACGCCGAACCCGCGCATCGCGCCGCACGACGGGTTGTTCGTCCGGACCGCGAGCGCGTCGACGCGGGCGTTCGGGACCGCGTACGGGCCCTGGATCAGCGTCGCGACGTTCGTCACGACGACCGGGGAGGTCGAGGCGTAGGCGCCGCCGTCGACGAGGATGTCCGCCTCGAGGCTCACCAGCCGGCCGTCGCGGTCGGCGTGGTGCCGCAGCCGGATGCGCGCGCCGTGGCGCTGCCGGTGCGCGACGAACGACTCGGCGCGGTCGTACTGCAGCTTCACCGGCCGCCCGGTGGCCAGCGCGAGCAGGCAGGCGTGGATCTGGAGCGTGACGTCCTCGCGCCCGCCGAACGCGCCGCCGACGCCGGCCAGCCGCAGCCGCACCTTCTCCGGCGGCAGGCCGGTGCAGCGCGCGACCTGGTCGCGGTCGGAGTGCAGCCACTGGGTCGCGACCCGCAGCTCGACGCCGCCGTCGTCGGTCGGGGTGGCCAGCCCCGCCTCCGGCGCCAGGAAGAGCTGGTCCTGCATCCCGAGGCGGTAGGTGGCCTCGACGACGACGTCGCCGCGGGCCTCCGGGTCGCCGTGGGTGAACCGCACGTGGCGGTAGACGTTGCCCAGCGGGTGCAGGTCGGGCGCGTCGAGCGCCAGCTCCGGGTCCGTGACGGCGGGCAGCGGCTGGTACTCGACGGCGACGGCCGCCGCCGCGCGCCGGGCCAGGACGGGGTCCTCGGCGGCCACGATCGCCACCGGCTCGCCGGCGAAGCGGACGACGTCGTGCGCGAGCACGGGCTCGTCCCGGACGACGAGGCCGAAACTCTCGTCGCCGGGGACGTCGCGGGCCGTGAGCACGGCGTGCACGCCAGGCAGCGCCGCGGCGGCCGCCGTGTCGACCCGCAGGATCCGCGCGTGCGGGTGCGGCGAGCGCAGCGTCGCACCCCACAGCATGCCCGCGGCCTGGAGGTCGTTGGCGTACTCGAACGTGCCGCTGACCTTGGCCGGCGCGTCCGGGCGGGTCGCCTCGGCGCCGACGCCGCCGGCGGGGGGCCTGCTCACGGCGCCTCCCGGCCCCCGGCGGCCAGGCCCTCCACCGCCGCGACGATCCGGCCGTAGCCGGTGCAGCGGCAGACGTTCCCGTAGAGCGCGGCGAGGATCTCGTCGCCGTCCGGGGCCGGGTTGCGCTCGAGCAGGTCGGTGACCGCCATGACGAAGCCCGGCGTGCAGTAGCCGCACTGGGTGGCGCCGGCCGCGACGAACGCCTCCTGGACGTCGGTGAGGCCACCGCCGGCCCCGCGCAACGAGGCGACGGTCTCGACGTCCGACCCCTCGGCGGCGGCCGCCGGCACCAGGCAGGCGCAGGCCAGGTCGCCGTCCAGCCGTACCGTGCACGCGCCGCAGCGGCCGTGCCCGCAGGCCAGCTTGGGCCCGGTGACGCCGAGCCGGTCGCGCAGCACGGTGAGCAGGCTGTCGAACCACCAGACGTCCTTGACCTCGCGGCGCTCGCCGTCGACGGTCAGCGTCACGCCCAGGCGCTCATCAGGGTCCGTCCGCTCGGTCATTCCCGCTCTCCCATCGCCCGCTCGAGCAGCCGGCGAGCCAGGACGCCGAGCGCGTGCCGGCGGTACTCCGCGCTCGCCACGTGGTCGGCCGGCGGGTCGGTGCCGCGGGCCACGACGTCGGCCAGCTCGCCCAGGGCCTCCGCCGACGGTCCCCCGCTCGACGTCACGGCCAGCGCCTGCGTCGCGACCTCGTCCGCCGCCGGCAGGCGCAGCGGCACGTCGGCGGCGTTGCCGAAGCCGAACCGCACGGTGCCGGCGGCCAGGTCGACGGCGACCGCGGCGCTCGCCGTCGCGACGAACTGGGCGTTGCGGGGGCCGACCTTCACGTAGTCCTGGAACCCGGCGGCGGGCGGCACGAAGACCGCGGTCAGGAGCTCGCCGGGCAGCGCCCGGGTCCGGCCGGGGGCGACGACGAACCCGTCGAACGGCAGCACGCGCACCCCGTCGGGGCCGGTGAGCTCCACCGACGCCCCGGTCGCGAGCAGCACCGGCAGCAGGTTGCGGTACGGCAGCGCGCTCATCACGTTGCCGCCCACCGTCGCCTGGGTGCGGACCTGCGGCGTCCCCAGGCTCTCGGCCGCGCGGGCCAGGCCGGGCAGGTCGCCACGCGCGAGCGACAGCTCCGCGACCGGCGTCGTCGCGCCCACCCGGACGGCGCCGGAGCGGTCGTGGCCGGCCGCCACGCCGCGCAGCCCGTCGACGCGGCGGAGGGACACGAGGCCGGCCGGGCGCGCCGTCCCCCACGACAGGTCGGGCATCAGCTCGGTGGCGCCGGCGACGTACGCCGCGCCCGGCCGCCGGGCGAGGGCGTCGACCGCCTCGGCCACCGTCGCCGGCAGCGCGAAGGCCGGGTGGTCGAGCATCGTCATCGGCACATCATCGGTTCATCATCGGTTCATCATCGGCCAGTATCCGCGGGTCTGGTGCACGTCGTGGGGCACTGGTATGTCGTTCAGGAAACGCCGGGAGGTGCTGTGTCCGCAATCGCCGGGATCGTGCTCGCCGCGGGCGGCGGCCGGCGCTTCGGCGGGCCGAAGGCGGTCGCCGAGGTCGGCGGCGAGCGGCTCGTCGACCGGGCCTGCCGGGTGCTGCGGGAGGGCGGCTGCGCGCCCGTCGTCGCCGTGCTCGGCGCCGCGGTCGTGCCGGTGCCCGGGGCTGACGACGTCGTCGTCAACCCCGCGTGGGCGGACGGCATGGGCTCCTCGCTGCGGGCCGGGCTCGACGCGGAGGCGCTCGCCGGCGACGGCGTCGTGGCCGCCGTCGTCGTGCTCGCGGACCAGCCGTGGCTGTCGCCGTCCGCGGCCCGGGCCGTGTCCCGCGGCGCGACGGCGTCGTCGCTGGTCACGGCGGTCTACGCCGGCGAGCGCGGCCACCCGGTGCTGCTCGGCCGCGACCACTGGGCCGGCGTCCGCGAGCTGGCGCGGGGCGACGAGGGCGCGCGGCGGTACCTGAGGGAGCACGCGGCCGAGGTCCAGGTCGTCGAGGTCGAGGGCTCGGCGGCGGACGTCGACCGCCCGGAGGACCTGCCACCCCACTGACCCAGCCCTCGCTTTTTTGAGCACGGTGTGGCACCGGTCTCACCTATGGAGACCGGTGCCACACCGTGCTCACTCGCGCGGGGGCGGTTGTCAACGTGGGTTGACGCCTGTCAGGGTGTCAACTACGGTTGACGGCATGACCGAAGCGACCGCCCTCGCCGCCGCGGCGGCCGGCAGCGACCCGGCCACCGGGCTCCGCGCCGTCGCCGCGCTGCGGAAGCTGCTGGAGCAGCTCGAGCGCGTCCAGGTGAGCAGCGCCCGGGCCGCCGGCTGGTCGTGGCAGGAGATCGCCGCCGAGTTGGGCGTGTCCCGGCAGGCGGTCCACAAGAAGCACGCCGGAGGTTGAGGTGTTCGAACGGTTCACGGACGACGCGCGCGCGGTCGTCAAGGGCGCCGTGGCCGAGGCCGCGCGGCGCGACAGCCCGGTGGTCGGCGTCGAGCACGTGCTCGTGCTGCTGGCGCGCACCGAGCCGCCGGCGTCGCCGGTCACGGCCGAGGCGCTGCGCAGCGCGGGCCTCACGCCCGACGGGCTCACCGCGCTCCTGGACGACCTCGAGCTCGCCGCCCGCCGCGGCGGCCTCGGCGCCGCGGAGGCAGAGGCGCTGCAGAGCATCGGCATCGACGTCGACACGATCGTCGCCGGCATCGAGCAGGCCCACGGTCGCGGGGCGCTCGCACCGCCGCAACCGAGCTTCCGCAAGTCACCGCGGCTGCGCCGCGGCTTCGCCGGCCGCTCGCGGGAGCAGCGCCTGCAGGCCGCCCGCGAGCACCTGGGCGAGCAGCCGCCGGTCCGGCACCGGCCGTGGACGGCCGACGCCAAGCGGGCCCTGGAGCAGAGCCTGCGGGAGGCGCTCGCCGCCGGCGACGACGCCATCCGGTCGGAGCACCTGCTGCTCGGCATCCTGGCCGGCCGGGACCCGGTCGCCCAGGCGCTGGCCGCGCACGGCGTGACGGCGGAGCGCGTGCGCGAAACCCTGACCCGCGCCACCTGACCCGCGCCACCTGACCCGCGCCAAACCCGCGCCGGACCCGCCGATCTTTTGAGCACGGTGTGGCATCGGTCTCACCTAAGGAGACCGATGCCACACCGTGCTCACAAGAGGAGCGCTGCTCACGAGAGGAGCGCTGCTCACCGGGCGGATCTGCGGGTCGGGGCGTGCCGTCCCGCCGCGCCCGCGACTGGTGCGGCAGGATGGCGCACATGGTGCAGACCGGGACACCGGCCGGCGGCGGGGGCGAGCGGGTCGTCGCCGTCCACGGCCTCACGAAGCGCTTCGGCTCCGTGCTGGCGGTCGACGACCTGACGTTCACCGTCCAGCCCGGCCGGGTGACGGGTTTCCTCGGCCCCAACGGCGCCGGCAAGACCACCACGATGCGCATGCTGCTGAGCCTCGTCTCGCCGACCTCCGGCACGGCGACGATCGGCGGCCTGCCGTACACCGCCCTGACCGACCCGCTGCGCACAGTGGGTGCCTCCCTGGAGGCCACCGGCTTCCACCCCGGCCGCTCCGGCCGCGACCACCTGCGGGTGCTGGCCACCACGGCGGCCATCCCGCTCTCCCGTGCCGACGAGGTCCTGGCGCTCGTCGGCCTCTCCGACGCCGCCCGGCGGCGCACCGGCGGGTACTCGATGGGCATGCGGCAGCGGCTGGCGCTGGCCGCCGCGCTCCTCGGCGACCCCGACGTGCTGCTGCTCGACGAGCCGAGCAACGGCCTGGACCCGGAGGGCATCGCCTGGCTGCGCGGGTTCCTCCGCCACCTCGCCGGCCAGGGTCGCACGGTCCTGGTCTCCAGCCACCTCCTGTCCGAGGTGCGCCAGACCGTGGACGACGTCGTGATCATCAGCCACGGCCGCCTGATCCGTCACGGGCCGCTGGCCGAGCTGGCGGGTGACGCCGTCGTCCTCGTCCGCACGCCCACGCCGGCCGACCTCGAGCGCGCGCTGCGCGAGGCCCGGCTGCGGCCCGCGTCCGGCGTGCCTGGCGCCGACGGCGCGCTGCGCGTCACCGGCGCGACGCCGCAGCAGGTCGGCTCGGTGGCGTACCGGGCCGGCGTCGAGCTCCACGAGCTGCGCGCCGAGGAGAGCGACCTCGAGAAGATCTTCCTGGAGCTCACCCGCGAGGCGGCGGCCGCCGCCTCGCCCGGGGCAGCGTCGCCCGCACCGCCACCTGGCATGCAGCCGGCTCAGGCCGGCCACGACGAAGGAGGCCCGACATGATCCACTACGTGGCCGCCGAGCTGGTCAAGCTGCGCACCACCCGGCTCTGGTGGGGACTGCTGCTCGGCATCGTGCTCCTGTCGGCCGCGCTCGGCGTGCTGCAGGCCGCGGTCGCCGGGCTGGACGCCGACGGCGACGGCACCGGGGCGCCGTCGCTGGGCGACCCGGCGACGCTGCGGACGACGTACACCGCCGGGCTCGGCATCGCGTACCTCTTCACGCTGTCGCTCGGCGTGATCATGATGGCCGGCGAGTACCGCCACGGGACGATGTCGGCGACCGTCCTGTCCATCCCGGTCCGCGTGAAGATCGTGCTCGCCAAGCTGTTCTCGTTGGTCGGCGCCGGGTTGGGGTACGGCGTGGCGACCGTCCTCGCCAGCACGGTCGCCGGCGCGATCGTCTTCCGCATCCGCGAGGCAGACCTCTGGCGCTCGGACGGCGGCATCCCGCGGGCGATGGCGCTGTCCGTGGTCGCCGTCGCGCTGTGGGCGCTGATCGGGCTCGGCGTCGGGACGCTGATCCGCAACCAGGTGGTCGCGCTGCTCATCGCGATCGGCCTCGGGTGGATCGTCGAGCCGCTGCTCGGGCTCGCGCTGCGCGCGCTGGACGTCGGGTACGTCGCCAAGTACCTGCCGACCTCGGCCACCCAGGCGATCGTCCAGCCGGCGCAGCCGGCGGGCAGCGACTTCGACCTGTCGGTCCTGCCCTGGTGGGGCGGCGTCCTGGTGCTGCTGGCGTACGCGCTGGTCTCGGCCGCGATCGGGGCGGTGCTCACGCTGCGTCGCGACATCACCTGAGCCGGCGCGGTCCCGGCGCACCCCGGGCGCACCGTCGGCATACCCGGCGACGGCCGCCGGGCGCCGGCCGGGGCGTCGCCACTCAAGGAACACGAGGCACCGACCGAGCGTTGTGGAAAACGATTTCATCCCTGATCACAAGGGTTTCGCGCAGTGCGCGTCACACGGTCGCGTCGGGCCGGTCGTGGGGTCACTCGGGTTAGGGTTGACACGCTCATTCCGCCACCACTCGGAAGAAGGCTCACCGCCGTGTCGCAGTCAAGTCCCGAGCGCCCCATGACCGAGTTCGGGCCCAACGAATGGCTCGTCGACGAGCTGTACCAGCAATATCTCGAGGACAAGAACTCGGTGGATCCCGCGTGGTGGGAGTTCTTCGCCGACTACCAGCCGGCCGACGGGCCCGCCGGCCAGTCGAGCGTGCGCCGTACCGACGACACGGCGAACGGCACCTCCGGCGCTACCTCCGGCGCGCTGCCCGGCGGCACCGCCGCGGCCAACCCGGTCGCCGCGGGCATGCCGCAGCCGCAGCGCACGGCACCGGAGCGCCCCGCGCCCCAGGCGCAGCCTCCGCAGCAGCAGCGGCCGCCCGCCCGCAACGGCCAGGCGCCGGCCGCGCCGCCGGCTCCCGGGGCGAAGAGCGCGCCGCCGGCCCCGGCCAGGAGCGGCACCGCGCCGGCGTCGCCACGGCCGCTGCCGCGCGACGCGGCGCTCCCGACGACACAGCCCAAGGTGGCGCGCGAGGCCGAGGTCGTGCGGCTCAAGGGCCCGGCGTCCCGCGTCGTGGCCAACATGGAGACCAGCCTCGAGATCCCGACGGCGACCAGCGTCCGCGCGATCCCGGCGAAGCTCCTGATCGACAACCGCATCGTCATCAACAACCACCTCGCCCGCGCCCGCGGCGGCAAGGTGTCGTTCACGCACCTCATCGGGTTCGCGCTGGTCGAGGCGCTGAAGACGATGCCGGAGATGAACGCCAGCTACGCGGAGGAGGACGGCAAGCCGGCGATCGTCCACCCGGCGCACGTCAACCTCGGCATCGCGATCGACCTGCAGAAGCCGGACGGCACCAGGCAGCTCCTGGTGCCGAACGTGCGCCACTGCGAGGACATGGACTTCGCGGAGTTCTGGTCCGCGTACGAGGACGTCGTCCGCCGCGCCCGCACGAACCGGCTCGGCGCCGACGACTTCGCCGGCACCACGATCAGCCTCACGAACCCGGGCACGATCGGCACCGTGCACTCCGTGCCGCGGCTCATGAAGGGCCAGGGCACGATCATCGGCGTCGGCGCGATGGAGTACCCGGCGGAGTACCAGGGCGCGTCCGAGGAGACGCTGTCCCGGCTCGCGGTCAGCAAGGTCATGACGCTGACGTCGACCTACGACCACCGGATCATCCAGGGCGCGCAGTCCGGCGACTTCCTGCGCCTGGTGCACGCGAAGCTGCTCGGCGACGACGGGTTCTACGAGCGGATCTTCCACGCGCTGCGGATCCCGTACGAGCCGGTCCGCTGGGTGCGCGACATCTCGGTCTCGCACGACGACGAGATCAACAAGACCGCGCGGGTCCAGGAGCTGATCCACGCCTACCGGGTCCGCGGTCACCTGATGGCCGACACCGACCCCTTGGAGTACAAGCAGCGCCGGCACCCGGACCTCGACGTCACGACGCACGGGCTCACGCTGTGGGACCTCGAGCGCGAGTTCCCCACCGGCGGCTTCGGCGGCGCTCCGGCGCTCAAGCTGCGCAAGGTCCTCGGCGTCCTGCGCGACTCGTACTGCCGGACGATCGGCATCGAGTACATGCACATCCAGGACCCGGAGCAGCGGCGCTGGATCCAGGACCGCGTGGAGCGCCCGTACAACAAGCCGAACCGCGAGGAGCAGCTGCGGATCCTGCGCAAGCTGAACGCGGCCGAGGCGTTCGAGACGTTCCTGCAGACGAAGTACGTCGGGCAGAAGCGGTTCAGCCTCGAGGGCGGCGAGAGCGTCATCCCGATGCTGGACGAGCTGCTGACGGCGGCCGCGCGCGCGGACCTCGACGAGGTCTGCGTCGGCATGCCGCACCGCGGCCGGCTCAACGTGCTCGCCAACATCGCGGGCAAGAGCTACGGCCAGATCTTCCGCGAGTTCGAGGGCCAGCAGGACCCCAAGAGCGTGCAGGGCTCCGGCGACGTCAAGTACCACCTGGGCACCGAGGGCCTGTTCACGGCGGAGTCCGGCGAGCAGACGAAGGTCTACCTCGCGGCGAACCCGTCCCACCTCGAGGCCGTGAACCCGGTGCTCGAGGGCGTCGTCCGCGCGAAGCAGGACCGGCTGAACCGCGGCAGCGCGTTCTTCTCGGTGCTGCCGCTGCTGCTGCACGGCGACGCCGCGTTCGCCGGCCAGGGCGTCGTGGCCGAGACGCTGAACCTCTCCCAGCTCCGCGGGTACCGCACCGGCGGCACGATCCACGTCATCATCAACAACCAGGTCGGCTTTACGACGGC
>Ga0081539_10006159_pt1 | contig 11672 bp, 9 predicted proteins | sample TabmetS4T2R2_FD_71023 | JGI IMG/M metagenome (GOLD analysis project Ga0081539, IMG submission 71023) | Tabebuia heterophylla rhizosphere microbial communities from the University of Puerto Rico - S4T2R2 | ecosystem: Host-associated > Plants > Roots > Rhizosphere ...
CGTCGCGCACGCCGCCCAGCGACATGCGCACGAAGTTGCGGCCTGTCGCCTTGGCGACCGACTTGCCGAGAGAGGTCTTGCCGACGCCCGGCGGACCGACCAGGCAGAGGATCGGGCCTTTCATCTTGTCGACGCGCTGCTGCACGGCGAGGTACTCGAGGATGCGCTCCTTGACCTTCTCGAGGCCGTGGTGGTCGGCATTGAGAATGTCCTCGGCGTACTTGAGGTCCTTGATGATCTTGGTGGGCTTGCGCCACGGGATCGAGAGCAGCCAGTCGAGGTAGTTGCGCACCACCGTCGCCTCGGCCGACATCGGGCTCATGGTGCGCAGCTTCTTCAGCTCGGCATTGGCCTTCTCACGCGCTTCCTTGGAAAGTCGAGTCTTCTTGATGCGCTTCTCCAGCTCGGAGATCTCGTCGCGACCGTCCTCGGTCTCGCCAAGCTCCTTCTGGATCGCCTTCATTTGCTCGTTGAGATAGTACTCGCGCTGCGTCTTCTCCATTTGACGCTTCACGCGGTTCCGGATCTTCTTCTCGACCTGCAACACACCGATCTCGCCTTCCATCAGGCCGAGGATGCGCTCGAGCCGCTTGGAAACCGAGTCGAGCTCAAGCAGCTGCTGCTTCTCGGCGACCTTGAGCGCCAGATGGGCCGAGATGGTGTCGGCGAGCTTCGCCGGATCCTCGATCTTGTTGATCGAGACGACGACTTCGGGAGGCACTTTCTTGTTGAGCTTGACGTAGTTCTCGAACTCCGAGACCACGGTGCGCGCCGCAGCCTGCAGCTCGGCCGTGTCGCCGGTAGTCTCCGGCATGTCGACGGCGTTGGCCTCGAAGAAATCGGTCCGCCCGGTATAGCCGACGACTTTCACGCGCCGGCCGCCCTCGACCAGCACCTTCACGGTATCGTCCGGCAACTTCAGGAGCTGCAACACGGTGCCGAGCGTGCCGATGGAATAGATGTCGTCAGGGCCGGGATCGTCCTGGCTGGCGTTCTTCTGGGCGATCAGCAGGATCTGCTTGTCATCCTTCATCACCTCTTCGAGGGCCTTCACGCTCTTCTCGCGGCCGACAAAGAGCGGGACGATCATGCCAGGGAACACGACGATGTCGCGCAACGGCAGGACGGGATAGACGGTGCCTTGGGTGGTGGGGGCGTTCATTGATGATGCCTCGCTATACGCTGTTAGAGCTACCCGCACCCTGGCTGCGACTCCCGTAGGGCAGTCCACAGCCTGAAAGGCACGCGCACTCGTTAGCAGAATTTGGCCTGAACGAAGCGATGTTCAAGGCCAGTCGGCGCGATCGCCGGCGACGTGTGTCGCCGACGCAGCAAAACTCAGGCCGGAGCGGCAGCAATGCCTTCCTTGCGCTCTCCGTGCACATAAAGTGGCTGGGCGCGGCCCTCGATGACTTCGCGGTTGATCACAACTTCCTCGACGCCATCGAGCGACGGCAGGTCATACATCGTGTCGAGAAGCACCGTTTCCATGATGGAGCGCAGGCCGCGCGCACCGGTCTTGCGCAGAATTGCCTTCTGGGCCACCGCGCGCAATGCGTCATCGGAGAACTTGAGCTTAACGCTCTCCATATCGAACAGGCGCTGGTACTGCTTGAGCAACGCGTTCTTGGGCCGGGTCAGGATCTCGATCAAGGCACCCTCGTCGAGGTCCTCGAGCGTGGCGACCACCGGCAAGCGGCCGACGAACTCGGGAATCAGCCCGTACTTCAGCAAATCCTCGGGTTCGAGATCGCGCAGCACCTCACCGGTGCGTCGATCCTCGGGACCGCGCACTTCGGCGCCGAAGCCGATCGATGTGCCCTGTCGGCGCATGGCGATGATCTTGTCGAGGCCGGAGAAAGCGCCGCCACAGATGAACAGGATATTGGTCGTATCGACCTGCAGGAATTCCTGCTGCGGGTGCTTGCGGCCACCCTGCGGCGGCACCGAGGCCACGGTGCCTTCCATGATCTTGAGCAGCGCCTGCTGGACGCCCTCGCCGGAGACGTCGCGGGTGATCGAGGGGTTGTCGGATTTGCGGCTGATCTTGTCGACCTCGTCGATATAGACGATGCCGCGCTGCGCCCGTTCGACGTTGTAGTCGGCCGATTGCAGGAGCTTCAGGATGATGTTCTCGACATCTTCGCCGACATAGCCGGCTTCGGTGAGCGTCGTGGCATCCGCCATGGTGAACGGCACGTCGAGCATGCGCGCCAGGGTCTGGGCGAGCAGTGTCTTGCCGCACCCGGTCGGCCCGATCAGCAGGATGTTCGACTTGGCGATCTCGACATCGTTGGCCTTGCCACCGTGGCTGAGCCGCTTATAGTGATTGTGCACTGCAACAGCGAGAATGCGCTTCGCCTGGTCCTGGCCGATCACATAGTCGTCGAGGATCTGCCGAATCTCCTTGGGCGAGGGTACGCCATCCTTGGATTTTACGAGCGTCGTCTTGCTCTCCTCACGGATGATGTCCATGCAGAGCTCGACGCACTCGTCACAGATGAACACAGTCGGGCCGGCGATGAGCTTCCTCACCTCATGCTGGCTCTTGCCGCAAAAGCTGCAATAGAGGGTATTGCGGGAGTCGCCCCCGGACTTGGCGGCTGGCATGTCTTTAACGCACCTCCGCTTGGACGGCTCGCAAAAACCATGCGAGCACGCACACAAGCCTAAGTTAAACACCCCTCCCGGATCGCGACAACCGCAAAATATGGTGTAGGGCGACGCACCTCGGGATCAATAGATGGCAAATGCCCCGCTTACGAGGCAGCTGCCTGGATCGTCGGAGTCGGCCGCTTCTCGAGCACGTCGTCGATCAGTCCGAACTCTTTTGCCTCTTGTGGCGAGAAAAACTTGTCTCGCTCCATCGCCCGCTCGATCTCCTCGATCGTGCGGCCCGTGTGGTTAACGTACATCTGGTTCAATCGTGCCCGGGTCGAAAGAATCTCCCGAGCGTGGATTTCGATGTCCGTCGCCTGCCCCTGCGCACCGCCCGAGGGCTGATGGATCATGATGCGGGAGTTCGACAGGGCATAGCGCTTGCCCTTGGTACCAGCCATCAGCAACAGCGAGCCAGCGGAAGCCGCTTGGCCGAACACCAGGGTCGAGATTTGCGGGCGGATGTACTGCATGGTGTCGTAGACCGCCATGCCCGATGTCACAACGCCGCCCGGCGAATTGATGTAGAAGGAGATGTCCTTGGTCGGGTTCTCGGCTTCCAGGTAGAGCAACTGGGCGCACACCAGGCCTGCGACGTTGTCCTCGATCGGCCCGTTCAGAAAGACGATTCGTTCCTTCAGGAGCCTCGACCAGATGTCATAGCCCCGCTCGCCGCGCGCCGATTGCTCGACGACCATCGGCACGTAGTAGTTGTTGTAGATCTCGAAAGGATCGCGGTCGCGACGCATGGTCGGTCCCCTAAAATGACTATCTTTACAAAGTGGCAGCGGCAACGGTCTGGTTCAAGACCGCATCACGGGGATTGCGGGTCCTGGTTCAATTGGTCGCCGGCCTCGGCGGCCTTTTCGCCCTCGTCTCCGTCCTCTTCTTCCGCTTCGCGGGCAGCCTGCAACAGTTCCTCGGGGGTAACCGACTTTTCGTTCACCTTGGCCAGCTCGAGGATGAAGTCGACCGTCTTCTCTTCGAAGATCGGTGCCCGAAGCTGCTCCTTCAATTGAGCGTTCTTGCCGTAGAACTCCAGCACCTGCCTCTCCTGGCCGGGATAGCGCATCGCCTCGCGCATCACCGCCTGGTTGAGCTCTTCGGGAGTCACCTCGATGCCGTTGGAGCGCCCGACGTCGGCCAGTAACAGGCCAAGGCGTACCCGCCGCTCGGCGATGTCCCGATACTCCTTGCGCATCTTCTCTTCGTCGTCTTCGAATTTCTCGCCCCGCTTCTTGGCTTCTTCGATGCGCTGCCAGATGGCATTGAACTCGCTTTCGACAAGGCCTTCAGGCACCGAGAACTTGTGTGCCTCCGCGAGCTTGTCCAGGAGCTTGCGCTTGATCAGCGAGCGCGCGGTGCGTGCATAGTTCTGCTCGATGTTCTCGGCGACTGCCTTGCGCATCGCCTCAAGGTTATCGAAGTTGTTCTTCTTGGCGAGCTCGTCATCCGCCGGCCTGTCGATGTGCTCGCGAATTTCCTTGATGGTGCACTTGAAGACCGCTTCCTTGCCGGCCAGTTCGGCATTGCCGTAATCGGCCGGGAACGTGACCTTGACGTCGACCGTCTGGCCGACCTCGGCACCAAGAAGCTGATCCTCAAACCCCGGAATGAACGATCCCGAGCCGAGTTCCAGGACATAGTCCTGGGCCGAGCCGCCAGGAAATTCAGTTCCGTCGACCGAGCCCACGAAGTCGATCTTGATGGCGTCGCCCTTCTGCGCCGGACGCGGCGGATCGACCGGCTTTTGCTCGCGGTTGGTCTTGGCGATACGCTCGATCGTCTCGTCGACGGCGCTCTCCGGGACGACCGCCTTAAGACGCTCCAGCTCGATCTCGGAGAAGTCGAGCTTGCCGATCTCCGGCAGCACCTCGACCGCGACTTCGAACTCGACGTCCTTGCCCTCCTCCATCTGCTTGAGGTCGACACGCGGCTGCAGCGCGGGCCTCAGCCCACGATCCTCGATCGCCTTGGCCGTCCCTGAATTCACCGCCTGCTCGACGGCCTCGCCGAACAGCGCCTGGCCATACTGTCGCTTCAACAGCGTCACCGGCACCTTGCCGCGTCGGAATCCCGGCATCTGCGCCGTGCGCGCGAGCTCGACCAGACGTTCGTCGATCTTGGCCGACAGGTCGCCTGCCGGCACCACGATCTTGAATTGCCGCTTCAAGCCGTCGGTCGAGAGTTCGGTAACTTCCATGATCTCACTTCCAAATCTGAATGGTGCGGGCGGAGGGACTTGAACCCCCACGCCTTGCGGCACGAGAACCTAAATCTCGCGTGTCTACCAATTCCACCACGCCCGCCCGACGCCCAGCCCACGACGCGCCGTCCGACGCCAAGATGGGCCGCGCCGAATCGGGCCTCCGGGCCGCACCGCAAGGGCCGAAGGGCGGCCTCTTAGCCCGCGCCGCACAAGCGGTCAATTGATGCCGATTGCCGCTTGCAGCGCGCCCGGGATGTTCGCGGTCAAGTCCTCGGCCACGAGGCCTGGGCCGCCGAATTGCAGAGCGCTCTGGCCGTGCAGCCACGCCGCTGCCGCGCCTGCTGCCAGCGGCGCGAGACCCTGCGCCATGAGCCCGCCGGCGATACCGGCGAGTACGTCCCCCGAGCCCGCCGTGGCGAGAATTGGTGACGCATGAATGTTGATGACGGTGCGGCCATCGGGTGCGGCAATCACCGTATCGGGCCCCTTCAGCAGTACCGTTGCGCCGCTTAGCTTCGCCGCGGCACGTGTCCGTTCGACTTTGCCCTGGATCCGCGTCAGGTCGGGGAACAGTCGGCGAAACTCGCCCTCGTGCGGCGTCAGCAATGTCGGCGATATGACGGCGTCGAACAGATCGCGAGGGGAATCGGCGAAGCAGCTAATGGCGTCGGCGTCGAGCAGCACCGACCGCTCGTCCGCCAGGGCGTCCAGCACCGCCGAGCGCGTCCGCTGGCCGATGCCCGAGCCCGGCCCGACCAGCACCGCATTGCGTCGCTTGTCTTCGAGCAGGGCGCCGAATGCCGTTGCATCCTCGCTCTCGGCGACGAGGTTCCCGGGATCTGCCGCCTGGTAGATCGCCATGGTCGCGCGTGGCGTGGCGATGGTGACAAGTCCCGCTCCCGCGCGCCGCGCCGCCAGCGCCGCCATTCGTGCGGCCCCGGTTGCCGTCGCCCCTCCCAGAATGGTGAGGTGGCCGCGGGCGTACTTGTAATCGTCGACCGCGTCCCGCACGAGGTGCCCGCGCCAGAGTGACGGCTCATTGAGCCACAGGCGCGGCGAGATCTCCCGAAGGACCTCTGGGGGTGTGCCGATGTCGGCGATAGTAAGTGCGCCGCAGCGTTGCAAGCCGGCCACCGAATAGTGTCCGGCCTTGGCACGGAAGAAGGTCACCGTGCGCGCGGCAAACGGGGCGCAGCCCATGATTTCGCCGGTGTCACCATGCAGGCCGCTCGGCACATCGACGGCAACAACCGGGATGCGATCATGGTTCATGCGCCCGATCAGCTCGCCCGCGATGCCTTCGATTGGCCGGCTGAGGCCAGCGCCGAACAACGCGTCAACTACCAGAGGATTGCCGTCGAGCAGCCCGAGCGACAAGGGTTCGATCGGTTCTCGCCAGGCGCTTGCCGCCCACGCGGCGTCGCCTTTCAACGAAGCGCGCGCGCCAAGGAGGCCGAGGCGCACGGGCCATCCGGCCTTGTGCAGGTGGCGGGCGGCGACAAACCCGTCGCCACCGTTGTTCCCGGGACCGCATAGCACCGCGATCGGTCGACAACGGTAGCTGCGCATGACTGCCTCGGCGACGGCCCGACCGGCTGCTTCCATCAGCGTCGGACCGGAGACACCGGCGGCGATGGCCGCAGCGTCGGCGCGGCCCATTTCCGCACAACTCAGCAGGACAAAGGCATCGTGGGTCAACAGATCGCGCACGGACCGATCGGACGTGCTAGGAGATCAACTGGGGCGGCCGACCGGACTCGAACCGGCGACATCCAGAATCACAATCTGGCGCTCTAACCAACTGAGCTACGGCCGCCACCGTGGATCGCTCCCGACGAAGCGGCGCTTTCCTACGCTCGACCGGCGGCAGCGTCAAGAAAGGGCGTCGGCGGCAGCAGCCGGTTGATCGCGTACTGCCAGACCGCGCAGGCTTCCTCGACCGTGAGCCCGCGACCCTCGCGCATGTGTGCCCAGCTTTCAAAGTCGATCAGGCTGTCGATTGTGATCAGCACCTGGCGCCGCTGGTGCTCCGGCAAGTCGGCGAGCTCAGGCTGGTAGACCATGTCGATGCGCTTGAGGATCGCCTCACGCACCATCTCGATGCGCTTCTTCAGCTCCTGGCTGTCCCCCTGGTTCCGGATCAGCGCCCGCCACAGCGGCAGCCAGTACTCGCAAACCTGCGCGCGGCTCTGGACATGGACCTTGATGCGGCTGGCGCGATCCCCTTTCGGTTCGTGCGCCAGGACCTGGGCTGCCGCCTGGACGAAGGTGAAGTCGGTCGCCGCGACGCGTAACGCATGCAGGTCGGCAAACCGCTCGAAGATGGAGCGCACCGAGCAGCCCGCCCGTTCGGCAATGCGCGTTGCCGTCGGGATCTGCTGGGTTTCGCGCGCCAGAGCCAGATAGGACTCGATGATCGCCTGCCGGGTGCGGGCGCTGCGGAGGCGCCGCCGGTCGATGCGTTCCTCAGATCGAGAGGACGCCGGCCCTTCTGGCCGCGCGGCGGTCAAGGAACTCGCGGACGTCACGGTGTAGCCGGCGTAGGCGGTAACAGGCGATCGATCGCCTGTCTCCAGGTGGCCCGCGCTTCATCCGAGGAGAGTCCGAAAAACTCTTGCATGCGCGCCCAGCTCTCGCTGTCGGTAAGCGCCTCGAGGATGATGAGCAGGCGGAGACGCTCGGCTTCCGGGACAGTCGACAACTCGGGTTCGTACATCGTCGACAGGCGATCGATGATGCCCTGACGCAAGCGGGTGACGCGCTGGCGCAATTCGGCTGACTCGCCCTGGTTCGCGATCAGCGAGCGCCACAACGGCAGCCATATCTGGCAGCTGCGGCTTCGGCTCTCGACCTGGGCATGAATGCGCGCCTGGCGATCGTCGCCCTCGCGCCTGGGTGGCGGCGGAATGATGAGCGTCACGGCATGATCGACCGCCGCCACCTGCAGGCTGTGGATATCGGGAAAGCGCTCGAACACCGAACGCGCCGAGCAGCCCGCGCGATCGGCGATCTGCGCCGCCGTGGGGATGCGCGGCGACATCTCTGCCGCCAGCTCGAGATAGGCTTCGATGATGCGCTGGCGCGTCCGCAGGCTGCGCAGGTGGCGCCCGTCGATCTTCGCCGCCCTGCCGGCGCGCGCCATCGAGTCGTCGCCACGGTGCTGTCGATCCTGCCCGCTCACCATTCAGCGCATCCCATGCAAGGCCCGCCGCCGTCAAGCCGGCGGCGGCGTCGGCGGCAGCAAACGATCGATGGCATCGATCCACACCCCGCACGCGGCTTCGAAGCTCAAACCGTGCTGCTCGCGCATGCGGGCCCAGCTTTCGTGGTCGGTAATCGCTTCGAGCGCGATCAGCGTATAGGTGCGCTCCGTCTCGGGCAGGGTGGACAGCTCCGGCCGGTACATGATTTCCAGGCGCTCGATGGTCCGTTTGCGGCTGAGCTCGACCCGTGATCGCAGCTGTTCGTCCTCCGCGACGCTGAACAGCAGCACGCGCCACAAGGCGACACCGCGCTCGCACGTGCCCGCCCGGGTCTCGACCTGGGACTTGATGCGTGTCAGGCGGTTTCCTTCGACATTGCGTGGCGGCGCCAGTGCCGCCGCCTGCGCCAGAGCGTAGTCCGCCGCGGCGAGGCGAAGCTTGCTGAGGTCGGGGAAGCGCTCGAACACCGAGCGCACGGAATAGCCCGCGCGCTCAGCGATCTGCGCCGCCGTCGGCATGGGCACCACCGGCCGCTCGCGCAGCAGGGACAGATAGGCCTCGATGATCAACTGCTTCGTACGCTCGCTTCGCAAACGCCGACCGTCGATCCGGGCGGATTTGGAACCTTCTGTTAGCGACACGGGATCAATGCTGAAGTCGCCGATGCCGATGGCAAGCACCACATGTGAACTATACGTGAGCGCAAGTCCGCCCGGCAAACGATGTGGCCCGAAGTGCTCAAGGCCGCCGGTCAGCCTTTCCGCCGAAAGTGCTTGGCAAGACGCGCGATCGCGGTGTCCAGCGTGGTGTCATGCTTGCAAAAGCAGAAGCGAGCCAGATGTCGGGGCGCCAGCGCCGGTTCATCGTAAAAGGCGCTGACCGGTACCGCCGTGACCCCCGCTTCGACGGTGATATGGCGGCAGAACTCCTCGTCCGTGCCGTTGAAGCCGAGCGGCCGGAAGTCCGTGGTCACAAAGTAGGTTCCGTGCGCGGGCAGCACCTCGAAGCCGATCTCCTGCAGCGCCCCGGCAAGCCTGTCGCGCTTGCGCTGCATCTCGGCCGCAAGGCTCTCGAAGTAGTCGTCGCCCAGGCGCAGCCCGACGGCGGCGCCCCATTGCAGGTTCGGAGGGGTCGTGAAAGTCATGAACTGGTGCGTCTTCGCAATAGACTTCATCAGCTCGGCTGACGCTGTGACATATCCCACTTTCCAGCCGGTGAGGCTGAAGCTCTTCCCCGCCGAACCGATGCGAACGGCGCGGTCGCGCATGCCGGGAAGGCTGAAGATTGTCCGATGCCGGTGCTCGCCGAAGATGATGTGCTCGTAGACCTCGTCGCACACGGCGTAGGCGTCGTGCTGGCGACAAAGGCCGGCAATGAACTCGAGTTCTTCGACATCAAACACCTTGGAGCAGGGGTTCATCGGAGTGTTGAACAGAATGAGCTTGGTACGCTGGCTGAAGGCCTCGGCGAGCTCCTGGCGCGGCAATCGCCAGGTCGGCGGCTCAAGCCGAACCAGCCGCGGAATGCCGCCGGCACGGCGCACGATCGGCAGATAGGAATCGTACAAGGGTTCGATGAGAACGACCTCGTCGCCGGGTTCGATCAGTCCGAACAGGCAGTCGGCAAGCGCCTCGGTCGCCCCCGACGTGACCAGCACCTCCGTCTCCCAGTCGACGTCGAGGCCCTGGAAGCGACGGGCATGCTCGGCCACGCCCTGCCGAAGCTCGGGCAGACCCATCATCGGCGGATACTGGTTATGCCCCTCCAGCAGGTACTCGGAGGCGGCCAAACGCACCGCGTCGGGGCCCTTGTCGTCCGGAAAGCCCTGACCGAGGTTCACCGACTGATGCTGGCGTGCCAGGGCGGACATGACTTCGAAGACAGTCGTTCCCAGGCCCGCCATCAGGTTGTTGGCCGATTTCATCGACAGACCGATGTTTGCCGTTTTTTTGTGCAAATATTTGTCGATACCGCGCTCACATTGCCCTCATTTAAGGCATTCCCGTCTTCCATTCACCATAGGGCACCGCGGAAATTCCTGGCACGAAAAGTGCTCTGCTCTCACGCAGCGGGTTGCCCCGTTCGGCAGCACCGGCGACTGCGTGCGGGGATTCTCCAGCAATGAAGAAGATCGAAGCGATCATCAAGCCCTTCAAGCTCGACGAGGTCAAAGACGCGCTCAATCAAATCGGGCTGAAGGGCATTACGGTGCTGGAGGCCAAGGGCTTCGGCCGGCAGAAAGGCCATACCGAGCTCTATCGCGGCGCCGAGTACGTCGTCGACTTCCTGCCCAAGGTGAAGATCGAGCTCATCCTCGAAGACGAGATGGTCGAGAAGGCGGTCGAGGCGATCCGCAGCTCGGCTCATACTGGCCGCATCGGTGATGGCAAGATCTTCGTCTCGCGCATCGACGATGCAATCCGAATTCGTACTGGCGAGCGCGGCGACGCCGCCGTATGAGGGCTCCGCTTTTGGGGGCAATTGACTGAACCACAAAGAGGGACGAGCAAATCATGGATGCCAATCAGGTTCTTGCGTTGATCAAGGAAAAGGACGTCAAGTTCGTCGATTTCCGCTTCACCGATCCGCGCGGCAAGTGGCAGCACACCGCCCGCATGGCGTCGGCCACCGACGAAGGGACGTTCGCCGACGGCGTGATGTTCGACGGCTCGTCGATCGCCGGATGGAAGGCGATCAACGAATCCGACATGATCCTGATGCCCGACCCTGCGACCGCCGTCCTCGATCCCTTTACCGCCCAGACCACCCTGCTCCTCAACTGCGACGTCATCGAGCCCTCGACCGGCCAAATGTACTCGCGCTGCCCGCGCTCGACCGCGAAGCGTGCCGAGGCCTTCATGAAGTCTTCGGGCATCGGCGACACGGCTGTCTTCGGGCCGGAACTCGAGTTCTTCGTGTTCGACGACGTCCGCTTTGACGTCGGCATGTCGGGCAGCTTCTACAAAGTCAGCGCCAGCGAATCGCCGTGGAACACGGGTGCCGAGTTCGAAGGCGGCAACATGGGCCATCGGCCCGGCGTCAAGGGCGGCTACTTCCCGGTGCAGCCGGTCGATTCGCTGAACGATCTGCGCGCCGAGATGATGTCGGTCTGCGCCGAGATGGGGCTCACGATGGAGATCCATCACCATGAGGTTGCGCCCAGCCAGAACGAGCTCGGCTTCCGCTTCGATACCCTGGTGAAAACCGCCGACAACGTTCAGAAGTACAAGTACACCCTGCACAACGTGGCCCACAGCTACGGCAAGACGGCCACCTTCATGCCCAAGCCGCTCTACGGCGACAACGGCTCGGGCATGCATACCCACCAGTCGATCTGGAAGGAAGGCAAGCCGCTCTTTGCCGGCTCGGGCTACGCCGATCTTTCGGAGACGGCACTCCACTACATCGGCGGCATCATCAAGCACGCCAAGGCATTGAATGCCTTCTGCAACGCCAGCACCAACTCCTACAAGCGCGTCATCCCGGGCTTCGAGGCGCCAGTGCTGCTGGCCTACTCCTCGCGCAACCGCTCGGCCTCGTGCCGCATACCCTACACCGCCTCGCCCAAGGGCAAGCGCGTCGAGGTGCGCTTCCCCGACCCG